>Ga0207701_10004856_pt1 | contig 13596 bp, 16 predicted proteins | sample KBSSwiSSwithPhiX_FD_184294 | JGI IMG/M metagenome (GOLD analysis project Ga0207701, IMG submission 184294) | Switchgrass rhizosphere bulk soil microbial communities from Kellogg Biological Station, Michigan, USA, with PhiX - S5 (SPAdes) (version 2) | ecosystem: Environmental > Terrestrial >... | reverse complement strand
AAAATCGGGGGATCGGGTAATCTAAGCCCGGTCCCCCGATTTCTTTTTTTGAGGCTCATATGAAGAAACTCTCCGCGCTCCTGTTCGCCCTCGCCGTCGCCGGTCCGGTCGCGGCACAAACTCCCGCCGCCGCAGCCGATGTCGTCGGCACCTGGGACGTCACCGTGACCACGCAGCAGGGAGCGATTCCGTCCCAGATCAAGTTGCGCAAGGACGGCGCGAAGCTGGTCGGCACCATCGCATCGCAGATGGGCGAGTCGAACATCGAGGCCGAGGTCAAGGAGAAGGCCCTGGCGATCTGGTTCAACATGCAAGGCCAGAACGGACCGATGGCGATCGAAATGAACGGCACGGTGGACGGCGACAAGGCCAAGGGCGCGATCTCGATGGGTGGCAGCGTGATCGGCGATTGGATCGCGACGCGCGCCAAGGATCCGGCCGCGAAAACCGATGCGCCCGCGGCGCCGGCGGCGACAACGGCCGCACCGGCGGCGGCGTCACTCACCGGCGACTGGCTCGTCTCGGTCGAACTGCCGAACATGACCGCGACGCCCGGCATCACGCTCAAGCAGGACGGCGAGAAGCTGACCGGCGCCTACACCAGCGGCCAGTACGGCAAGTTCCCGATCGCCGGCACCGTGAAGGGCAAGGACGTCCTCCTCAACTTCTCGATGGCGATCGAGGGGAACGCGATGGAAGTCACCTACGCCGCGACCATCCAGCCAGACGGCAGCCTCAAGGGCACCGTCAACTACGCCGGCATGATGGACGGGACGTTTACGGCGAAGAAGAAGTAGTAGGTGTGGAACCAGGGCGCGTACTTGGCGCTGGCCGTCGACAGCACATAGGTGGTGTACGCGCCGATGGTCAGGAACTCGCCGTGCGCCATGTTGATGACGCCCATCTGGCCGAAGATGATCGCCAGCCCCAGCGCCATCAACAAAAGCACGCAGAACAGGCTCAATCCGTTGAAGCCTTGCATGACCAGGATCGACTTCAGCTCGCCTAGCGAATATCCGCCCATAGATTGTTCCCCCTGGGTTTACGACGGCCTCGATTGCGCGCGTTCAGGTCACTGGCCGGTCACTGGTATCCTTTGGGGAACGGGTTGGGTTCGATCAGGCTGGACTCGTAGAGCACGTCGTACTGCCCGTCGGCGCGCACCTTGCCGATGCGCAGCTTGCTCCACAGATGGTGGTTCTTGTGCACCTTGACGTAACCCTCGGGCGCGGTCTTGAGCTCGATGCCGGGCGAGGCGGCGGCCACCTTGTCGACGTCGAAGCTGCCGGCCTTCTCGACGGCGGCCTTCCATAGCCAGGGCCCGAGGTATGCCGCCTGGGTCACGTCTCCGATCACGCTCTTGGCGCCGTACTTGCCCTTGAAGTCGGTGACGAAGCCCTTGTTGTTGCCGTTGTCCAGGCTCTGGAAGTACTTCATGGCCGCGTAGAACCCGACCATGTTCTCGCCGCCTATGCCCAGCAACTCGTCCTCGGTGACCGAGATGGTGAGCAGGGTCTGCTTGTCGGCGGTGACGCCGGCGGCCTTGAGCTGCTTGTAGAACGAGACGTTGCTCCCGCCGACGATGATGGCGTACACCACGTCCGGCTTCTTGAGCTTGATCTTGTTGATCAGCGACCCGAACTGGGTGTGGCCAAGCGGGTAGTACTCTTCCCCGACCACGGTGCCGTGCAGCACGTTCTCGATGTGCTTGCGGGCGATCTTGTTGGAGGTGCGCGGCCAGATGTAGTCGGAGCCAATCAGGTAAAAGGTCTTGGCCCTCTTTTCCTTGGCCAGCCAATCCAGGCCAGCCAGGATTTGCTGAGTGGCCTCCTGACCGGTGTAAATCACGTTCTTGGATTGCTCCAATCCTTCGTAGAACGTCGGGTAATACAGCATCCCATTCTCATGCTCAAAAACCGGCAACACCGCTTTGCGGGATGCCGAGGTCCAGCAACCAAAGACCGCCGCGACCTTGTCGTTGGCCAGGAGCTTCTTGGCCTTCTCGGCGAAGGTCGGCCAGTCGCTGGCGCCGTCTTCCTGGATGACCTTGATCTTGCGGCCCAGCACGCCGCCCTTGGCGTTGATCTGCTCGATGGCCAGGCGCTCGGCCTGGATCGATCCCGTCTCGCTGATCGCCATGGTGCCCGTGGCCGAGTGCAGCTGACCGACGGTGACTTCGGTGTCGGTGACGGTGAGGCCGGTGGTGTTGACCTGGGACGTGGGCGGCCCGGCCGAAGCGGCGCCGAAGACCAGAGGTGAAGTGACGACCAGCATCCAGAACAGGAATGCGCGCGGGCGCGAAGCTCGGTGTCTCATGTCTACGTGTCCTCCGTGGTGAATGCCCAGACTCTATCGATCGGCCCCCGCCGGGAGGGTTAAATGATCGTCAAGGAGCGGTAACAAGGAACGGCGCCGGATATTTCGTGCGGCGTACAAATTTCTCGCAAATGGCGATTGCCAGCGCAGATTGACGTCCATGGGAATGCGACGTTTCCCGGGAGTTTTGCCGAATGGGCACGCGCGACGAACGCGGAGGGGACGCGGCAGGGTGGCCGCAAGTAACCGGACGCCGGCCCTGTTCGTCGCCGAAGACGACCGCGCGCTGTTGCTGTCGTGGCTGGCCAGCGCCGCGCTGACGCCCAGCATGGCGCTGCGCGCGCGCATCGTGCTGGGCAGCGCCGGCGGCGAGGGCGCGCGCGCCATCGCGCGTGCGCTGGGGGTGTCGATCGAGACCGTCTATCTATGGCGGCGGCGCTTCGAGGAGCGCGGCATCGAGGGCCTGCGCTCGCAGGCCCTGCCCGGGCGGCGCAGCCGGATCGAGTCGCAGCGCGCGCGCGCGATCCTGCGCGCCGGTCGGCCGCGCACGGAAGAACCGCCGCCCTCGGTCGCCGCGGTGGCGCGCGCCGCCGGGGTCAGCCGCGCCACCGTGCGGCGGCTGTGGGAGCGGTATGGCGTGAGCGCCGGCGGTGGTTCACCGGCCGGCAGCGGGCCGGCGCGCGGACCGGCAACCATCGCCGGCATCTTCATCGACCTGCCCTTCCGCGCGCTGGCCCGGGTCCGCCCCGCGGCCACGCCGGCGCACGAGGCGGCCGCGCCGGGCCCGACCAGCGACGGCGGCCGCTCCGGTCGCGGCCGCGCCGTCGCTGACCTGGCGACCCCAGCGCGGCTGCTGGCCGCGCTCGAGGCGTTCGGCGGCGCCGCGGCGCTGGCGCCCCATTCGCGGCACGCGGAGGGACCGACGCTGGGCGCGTGGCTCGATCAGCTGGGCGGTGAAACCACGCCGGCGACGGTGGAGATCCTGACACTGGCCGGGCCGCGCGTCGCCCCGGGGCCATCGCCAGCGGCGGCGCGCGCAGCGCGCTTGATCCGCGCCCGCACGCAGGGTGAGTGGCTCACCCGCGCCAGTCGCTGGCTGGCGGACGCGCCCGCGCAGCAAGAGCCGGCGCTGCGCGAAGCGCTCGGCCACCTGCTGGACTACTTCGCCGCCTGGACCGGAGACAGCGGCCCGTTCGTCTGGATGCCGGGATCAACGGCGCGCGGGTAGAGCCTGGCCGGACGGTGGCGCCGAAGCCCCCTCGGGAATCAGGTGCACCGTCCGGGTGGGAAAAGCCAGGCGGGTCCCCACCGACTCGACGATCTCCATCAGTCGCAGCAGCACCTCCTGGCGGATGCGCTGGAACTCGGCCCAGTCCTGGGTGCCGAACCAGGCCGTCACCTCGACGTCCAGCGACGACTGCGCCAGCTCCCGGAGACAGACGGTCAGCCCGTCGAGCGCGATCTTGGGCTGCGCGCGCAGCGCCGCCTCGACCTCGGTCAGCACGCGGCGGAGCTGCTCGGAGGTCGTTCCGTAGACCAGGCTCAGCGTGCAGGCCAGGCGCAGCCGATCGCGCGCCGCATAGCTCTCGGTGCGCATCTCCGCCAGCTTGCCGTTGGGGATGGCGATCAGGGTGCGGTCCAGGGTCCGGATGCGCGTCGAGCGCAGACCGATCGCCTCCACCGTGCCCAGCACGCCGTCGACCTTGACGAAGTCGCCCTGGCGAAACGGCTCGTCGACCGCGATCGAGAACGCTCCGAACACGTTCTCGACGGTCTTCTGCGCCGCCAGCGCCAGCGCCAGGCCGCCGATGCCCAGGCCGGCGATGATGCTGCCCACCGGATAGCCCGCCTGCGACAGCAGGGTGACCAGGGCGATGATCACCACCGCGATCTTCGAGACTTTGGCGCCCAGGGTGACGAACGACCGCGACGCCAGCCGGTGGCTGGCCCATTCCGAGTGGGTGATCAGGTGGTCGGCCACGTCGACCGCGCGCAAGAGCATCCAGAACACCGTGACGATGAAGGCGCCCTTCAGCCCCCGTCGCGCCACCAGCTCCGCGGCCGGCGACAGGTACAGCCAGCCCAGGCCCAGGTAGGCGATCATCACCGCCCACCCGATGCCCAGCGGCCCCTTGAGCCGCCTGACGATCTGATCGCTCCACTGGTTGGCGGTGCCCCGGGTCAACCGCCCCAGCAAGCGCCCGCTCAGCCACCCGAGCGTGACCCCGACCAGCAAGGAGGCCACCGCCCAGATCGGCAGCGCAATCAGCCCCCAGCCAAACGCGTCCCGCAGCCGGGCGAACAAAGCGGATGGATGCACGCGGGGAAGTTAACAGATCCAGCGACCTCCTCGCTGCCTTCAACCACAAGTCACCCTCGCCCCGGTCCGCCGGGGAGAGGGTCGGGGCTGAGGGGGCCGGCCCTACGGCAGCACGGCCGAGGCGGTGATCGCGGGCCAGTCGTCGGTGCGGAAGGGGGCGGCGGGGAGGTCGGCCTGGTTGCGCAGGGTGTTGGGCGGATCGTTGCCCCAGCCGTAGCGCACCGCCACCGGCGAGGGGACCTCGGGCGACGAGACCACCACCGTATCCACCTCGATGCGGGCGCTGGCGCGGTGCCAGATTCGATCGGGGCCGGCGATCAGGAAGCCCTGCGGGGCCGCACCGTCGGCGGTGTCCAGGCCGCTGGCCACCGACTGGAAGCGCACCCTCATCGCGGCGCCCTCGCGCGCCGCCGATGCGAACACCGGCCCCGAGGCCACCAGGTCGCGGCGGTAGACCAGGCGCAGCGCCGCCAGCGCCAGCCGGCGCCCGACCTCGCGCTTGTTGCGCGGATGCACGTCGCCGCTCTCACCGATGTCCAGCGCGACCACCATCGCGGTGCGCGGCTCGCGCAGGGCCTGGGCCTGGGCCTCGCGCAGCTCGGCCCAGGCGCTGTCGCCCAGGGCCGGCGGCGCCGGCTGGCTGGGCTGACCCTGCCCCGGCACTTCCGCCGCCGGCGGTTCGAAGTTGGGCAACTGCACGAACAGGAACGGCAGCGCCGGGACCTGCCAGGCGCTACGCCAGGCGCGGATCATGGCCGCGAACAGCACCCGGTACTGGGTGGCGCGCGCGACGTTGCTCTCGCCCTGGTACCAGATCACCCCGGCGATCGGCCAGCCCGCCAGCGGCGCGATCTCGCCGTTCCACAGCACGGTGGGACTGGTCGGCTCGTCCGGTCCGGGGGTGACCGGGCGCCGGGAGAAGTCGGCGACCGCGGGCGGCAAGCGCCGCTCGACCCGGTACATCCAGGTGCCGGCCAGCGACACCGCCTTGCCCGGGCCGCCCGCTGCCAGCGCCGCGGGATGCGCAGGCGCGACGCTGAGCTGGGCCGGCGTCGCCACCAGCCCGCCGTTGCCGAAGTGGTCGAAGACCCGGACCGCGATCAGATTGCGGCCCGCGCGCGCCAGCCGCCCGGGGATCACATAGCTGCGCGGCGCCGACCAGTACATCGGCGTCTCGGCGCCGGTGGCGCCCACCTTCTCGCCGTTCCAGTAGGTGACGTCGAAGTCGTCGATGGCGCCCAGCGACAGCGCCAGGTCGGCGCCCGCCCACTCGGCCGGCAAGGTGACCTCGCGCCGGAACCAGACCGCGCCGTCGATCTTCAGGCCGGCGTTCTCCCAGGGCTGCGGGATCTCCATCGGCGACCAGCCGCCGCCCGCCGCGCCTTTCGCGCGCGCAAAGCCCCGCGCCTCGCCGCGGTTGCCCTGATCCTGGTGAAAGTTCTTGGCCTCCCACGCGGCCAGATTGCGCGCCAGCTCCGCGCGCCGCTCCGGATCACGCGCCGCCTGGTCCAGGGCGTCGACCAGCGGCTTCAACATCGGATCGCCGACCAGCGTCTCGCGCGGGGTCCAGGCCTCGGCCGGGGTGCCGCCCCAGGCCGCCTGGATGATCCCGATCGGCACGCCCAGCGCGCGGTGCAGCTCGCGCGCGAAATGGAACGCCGCCGCCGAGAACCCCGCCGCCGCCGCCGGCGCGCACGGCTGCCATTTACCAGCCACCTCGGCCGCCGGTGCACCCGCCGTACGCGGGGTCACCAGGAAGAAGCGCAGCCCCGGGCAACCACCCGCCGCCGCCTCGGCCGCCCCGCTCGACCGGGTCAAGGGCAGCTCCATGTTGGACTGCCCCGAAGCCAGCCAGACCTCACCGCCCCACACGTCGTCGAACCTGGTCGCGCTCGAGCCCTCGACAGTCAGCGTGTAGGGTCCGCCCGCGCGCACCGCCGGCAACGCCAGCGTCCAGCGCCCGCCCGCGTCGGCGCGCGCGCTGGCGTGCGCCGACCCCATGGTCGCCCGCACCTCCTGACCGGCGACGTCGGTGCCGGTCAGGCGGACCGGCGCCCCCTGCTGCACCACCATGTGGTCCCCGACCAGCGGCGACACCCGGGTCTCGGCACGGGCCACCCGGCTAGAGAACGCGGCGGGCGCGGCGACCAGGGTGAACGCAATCGCCGCCGCAACCCGCAGGAGATGATCTCGGGTCATGCGGTGGCGACGATACTACGTATTGGCGAGTGGCTCGACCCTGGGAGGTGAGCGGCCGAACGGGTTACGAGCGGAAGGCGCGGCTCTGCTGCGCCGGCCGCGGCCCAGCTTGATCGGCGCGTGGTGGGATCCGAGCCTCACCGTCGGCGTCGGCCGGTGGTGGTCGATCTTGATTGGGCACTGTTCGCAGATCACGCCCCACCGAGAGCCCAGCTGCGACGTTCACTTGCAGGCGGACGGCGCCTTGCCCCCCCGCTGAACAACTGTATCGTTGGGCCATGGTGCAGGTACAGGTCCCCAAGTGGTTTCTCAAGCGAGTCTGTCCCATTTGCGAGCAGGGATCGTCGCTGCTGCTTGTGTCGTGTCCGAGCTGCAGCCACCTGGCCGTGGCTTGTCAGGAAGAGGGCACCTTCTTTCTGACGGCTGACGAGGACACCGTGGTGTCTTCCGCAGGTCTATCGCTGGCATGTCCGACCTGTGGAGAGAAGGCGACGTCGGAATTCGTGCCTGCGACCGACGAGGTTATTCGCGCCGCAGGACTCTCAACGGACGAGTACGAGTAATGCCGCCCACCTTGTGAGCCGCCACTGCCGGTCTGACCGCCAGCCAGGCGCCGGTCCGTTTGCAAGGTCCGACAGCTGATCGAGAGGGACCCCGTAAGGGACGGGAAACCATTCACATTATCAGGCCAGTCGCTAACCTTCATGGCGGCCGTTCCAGGGGCGGGCCGATCCGATGGTCGATCTTGATTGGGCACTGTTCCTGGCTCACGTCCTGTCGAGAGTCCACCTGCGACGTCCGCCGCCGCAAAGGAGATCCCGTCAGTCGATCGAGCGACGGGCCGGCGCGCGGGCGGCGCGGCCCGCGACATCGCGACACGCGCCGCCCCTCGAGCGTACCCGCTGCTGCAACCGTGGTTGGGCGCCTACTCCGCGAGGTAGCATGCAAACGCCCCGACTACTTCGCTCTCGAGCTCGAAGTCGATCTTCAGGAAGAATTCTTCCTCTGAACGCTCGCGAGGAACCTGGTTCGCGAATTCTGCCCGACATGAGAAGACACCGGCGCGGCGTTCGGCCGGCGTGCACGAGGCGTTCTTGCGGCCGTTCGCCCGCTTCGCGAAGGAGGTGACCAGCGCGCCCAGTGTCGTATGGTACTTGGCCAGCGACGCGCAGTCCCTAGCGCCCGTCGACAGTGGGCGCTCGGACGCCTTGAGTATGTCAATGAGCGCCGCAGAACGGCCCTTCGCCCCTGCCGTTGGTTCGCCGATCACCGCCGCGGCGGCGAGAAGCGCGCAGCTCAGGACCTGTGGAATGGTGGCCATTCCCTCCGTCCGCCCAACGACCTAACGTTCAGCGGCGAGCGCCCGCGCAAGCGAAGCGAGGAAGGGCGATCGGCCGCTGCGACGCCCTGTTGTGCGGCCGCGCGGCGCGCCTCATTCTGCACAGAGCCTCATCCGTTCGACCTCGCCTGTTCGCTTGATCACCCAGAAGCCTCCGATGTCGAGGAGAACCCGGCGTGGCTTGAATCCCTCCACTTCGGTCTTCTGGTCTGCGGTGCGGTCGAGCGATACGACGCTGACCGTCACATCTTGATAGGGCTCCTGCGGCTCACACGGATTCGTACCGCCAGGTCTGTTCGTCACGACAACTGACAGCTCTCCCAGCAGGGCTGCAAGAACCTTCGGCGGTACCGACCTGGCGAAGGCGAGACCAGCTCGAAGAGTTCCTGCTTCCTTCACGTAGGCAGTCTTGTAAGTCTCGATGGCCTTCAGTTCCTTCAGCCGCTGGTCTGCGACCGGTCGACTCGAATACGGCCCACGGACGACCGCAAACAGACCGGGAGCAAGAGCCGTGTAGGAATCGGTGTCCAGGACCCAGCCGCCAACCAAAGCCGCCCGGGCTTGCGCATCCTGCTGGGACTTCAACGCGTCGGTGACGACGAAGAATTCCGCAGCCTGCACGCGCCCTGCGACGGAAAGAACAATCAAAAACCCCAGAAGCACGAGCTTCACCATGACGAGCCTCTTCTTGTCCGCATAACGTCGTGGCGTTCAGCGGCGACCATCCCCCGGGCGGAGCGAGCAAGGATGGTCGACCGCTGAAACACCATGTATCCAACTCCACTTGACTTGTTCAAGTCGCCGAGGCGCCCCCTCAGTTCTTCGAAGGTGTTCGCCACGTGGCGAGCCTCGGTGACCGACATCGGGATGAACGGCACCATCACCACAGGTGGATCACCTTCTTCGCGCAGGTCGAATGCCAGGAGCTCTCCGCCGCCATTGGAAGCGAAACCGAAGAACCCTGGAATATTCTGGCGGACCTCGTACGCACCGTTCAACTCCACCACCTCCTCAGCGGACCAGAACTGGATCCACCCTGGGTCGACATCGAGCTCGCCTTCTCCGCCACCGACCTGTCGGAGGTGGTTTAGATACGCGGGCGGCAGCTTGAAGCCCGCCATCGCTTCGAGGCGCGCCACGCTCTCGAGAGAAGCGGGTTGACTTCGAACCCAGGTCATCAGCGACGCCTCGTCTTGCGCGACCGACCTTCAGGTCCCTTTCGCCTTGCCTCGAATGATGTCCAGCTTGTTCGGAGGCGCAGCTCGAGAAAAGAAGTCTGGAATCGTGCGCTTGTTGCGCTTCGGACGACTGAGAAATTCCACCGGCCACTCCGTAACTCGGGGCGATTTGACGTGGACGTACCGTCCCTCAGACGGCTCGTCGATGTACTCCTGCTGCAGCACAAGGGCGAGAGGCTCCTGGGCGCCCTTCGTCTTCCCGGCGAACTCGCTGGCTTCGGCGAAGGTCGCGAAGGCGTAGTAGTAGTCGCTGCCATCATCGAGATCCTCGGCCCCTTCCGCCGGGTAGCACCAAACCCGGTACTCCAGAACGGCGTCCCAGACGTATCCACCGCCAGCCTTCGCCAGGGCCGAGTAGGTGCCCACCTTTGCTGGGTCAACTGCCGCCGGATATTTCATCAAGGCCTCGGCCTTTCCGCTCAACGATACCGCCTTTCAGCGGCGGGCGCACGAGGGAGGCGCAGCGAGCGACGCGCCCATCCGTCTGCAACGGTTAGCCGGCCCGGCGCGTGCGCACCATCCAGTAGCACAGGTACCCAAGGGTCCAGGTGAGAATTGCCGCGTGGAACCACATGATGACTCTCATGACCACGAAACGAGGGCTAGCAGTATTTGAGCAAAGTACCCATCTTCCAGAGGATCCGGCTAACGATAACAGGCGTTCAGCGGCGGACCCGAGGCGGAGCGTACGACCGACGGGTCCGACCACTGCAACGCCGGATTGGGCAGCGCGCCGCCTCACATTGGCGGTGCATTGTAGGACCGACCCCGTCCGGCCGCTGCAACGGCGGGCTAGCCAGTTGGAAGTCTCCGCGCCATCCGGCGGGTAAGAAGCGCGATGACGACTCCTGCCGCCGCACCGAGCGCTCCCTCAGGTGCAGTGAACAGAAGCTGCCAAGGGGACCACCGCGGAAACCCGTCCGCGGCGGCAGTCATGCGCTCCAGAGGATCGACATTGAGATAGACGAACATGGTTACGCAGCCGAGAACACCGCCGACCGAGGCTGCGAGAGTGTACCGGTTGTTCAGGACCACGCGCATCGCCTTTGCCTCCTACCTCCCGCTGTCTGGGCTAACGATGTGGCCGTTCAGCGGCGAGGGCGAAGTCCCATCCGCTGGAACAGTGGGTCGGGCGGCGTCGACATTTTCGGCATCACGCATCTGAATGTGCCCTGCGATTGTCCCATTGAATTCGAACGAGTCCACTGCGTCACGATCCAAGTCGAGCACGGCGCCGAACGACATCAGGCCACCGTCGCAGATGGTCACGACGCGTTGTCGCCACTCGCTCCCCGGAATCCCTTGGCCCACCGCATTCACGTAGATGACTTTGTGTCCATTCCGGAAGAAGCCCGCGTATTGTGCGTACCATCGACCCGGTGAACCTTCGCGATCTTCCTTCGAGGCTCGTCTGAGCGTGCGGTTTAGAGCCTCCTGGAATCGAGTTTCCGCTCTTTCGACATCCTTTTCGCCTGGTGTCCAGTATCCGGAGAGATCGGGTGGAAACGATCGGGAGCATGGCCTCGTGAGCGCAAGCGCCTCTTTCTCGGGAAGGACGACCCAATCTTGTCTCTCGGTGCTTGCCGGAGGCGACGTCCTCTTCTTCCCGCACGCCATTGCCATGGCAGCAAGGATCAAGCACGAAACGACCAGGGGTTTCATCACCCTCTTCGGACATCCCGCGAGCGGTTCGGTTCCGTGTACCCAACGATACGATCTGCCGTTCCGCGAGCGTCCCTGTGGCGAGCCGGTAGGAATGCTCCGAATCGCCGTCAGCAACGGCGGCTTGGCAGCACACATCGGAGTCATGTCCTCTCAGAAGAAGCTGGATATGTCGAAGTGCAGAGTCACGTGGCGTCCATCGGCGGTTGTTACGCTCAGTTCGTCGGTGGGTGACTCGCCACACCGACTCAGAGACTGCATGTTCACCTTGGAACCAGGGTAGTGCTCTTTCACCCATGCATACTCCTCCGGGATGGCGGCTACCTTCACGCGCCGCTCGCAGCTGAGCCCCTCTCCGTCGCGGCTCTGTGTGCTCGTACCAGTTGAGGACGTTGTGGCGCACCCAATCAGAGTGCTTACTGCGACAACAGCCAGGCCCTTGGCTCGCATGTGATCTACTCCTCTCCGCCGAACGATACTGGCATTCAGCGGCGGGCGCGAGAGGGAGCGCGGTCCGATGCAGCCCTGGTCCCAGCGCGGCGGCGCGGCATAGCCAACCTCTGAGCGAGTGGCCGAGGTCCTACGCGCAGGACCAGACGACCGTCCTTCACCGCGGGGCCGGCGGCTCAGGAGCTCCTGGCTCCGGAAGGAAGGCATCGAACCGAAGGTAATAGGCGAAGGACTCCAAGAGGAGATCGTAAGGCGGAGGGGCGACGAAGTTCTTCGCGCAGTCGAACGTATCTTCGAGCGTATTGGTGTCGAGACCAGGGCCGATATCGTTCGACGCTCATCTCGTCTGCCCAATGATACGCCCGTTCAGCGGCGGGTCCGAGATGGAGCGAAGCGGCCGACGCGCCCGTCTGTCTGCAACAGCGAGTTGGACGGCCGCTGCAAGGCCATGTCAGCCGCCAACCTCGTCCCATTGCTTGACGACCTTGAGCTCGCTTGCCGACCCGGGCCAGAGGTCGATCCGGTAGCGATCGGATCCCTCAAGCCCGTCGTCGGACAGCGTGTCCAGGCCGGCGAACAGGATGCGGACGGCATAGGTTCCAGGAGTCACCTCTAGATCGAGTCGCACAGGTCCCGTGCACTCGTGGACCTGCAATCTTCCGGTCGGCAGGTCCAGTGAGCACTCCGCAATGTGATCCCAGCGGGATTGTTCGTACCCGGGATCGGTCGCGTGCATCTCGAGATCGACAGGAACAGTCATGTTCCGCAACGGTTGCACGACGACAACATTCGGAGCGACCTTGACCCGGCGTCGGACGTCATCGTCGGTGTAGTCCTCCGGAGCCGACGGCTCGACGCCGGCGTCCCAGAGGTAGAACTGGTGGTAGTCGGCGAAGACCTCGAGTTGGTGGAGCCTCATCACGTATCCGGCTAACGATCATGCGTTCAGCGGCGGCGCGCAAGCGCCATCCGCTGCAACGCGGGGTTGGACGGCGCCAACGACATCACTCCTTCACCTGCCCACCCTGGATCCGCGCCAGCGACCGCGTGATCATCAGCGCCCACACCGCGAGGCCGAGCCCGAAGACGCCCGCGTGCAGCGCGCTCCGCGGCTGGAAGTCCCCCACGCGCGAGAGCAGGGCGTAGGCGACGACGAGGTTGCCCAGCCCGTACAGGACGTTCACGCGCGACGACGACGGCCCGCGAAACGGCGGCGAGGCGAACGGGGTTGGAAATGTTCGCCCCAGCACGCCTGAGACGAAGTGCGGGACGAAGTTTGCGAAGAAGGCTCCCGCGAAGAAGTAGGCGGGAAAATGAAACCAGGGCATGGAACCTCCCAAGGCAACTACCTGTTGCCAAGCTCCCAAGGTCCAACCTACCCGCAACGCGGCATGATGGCAACTCGCACTTGCCTTCTCTGGGAGCGCGGGCATATCGTCGCTGCCGAGGAGCTTCCGGAAGACTTGGGCCAGCGAACAGAGACCCGTCGAACCAGGGGCGTGCTGGGCGGGCGCAGCGAGCGCGTCGTACAGCAGGTGCTGGTGGCCACGGTCGCCGAGCTGGCCGAGTCTGGCTACCGGGCATTTCGCATGGACGCGGTGAGCGCGGCGGCCGGGGTCAACAAGACCACGATCTACCGGCGCTGGCCCCGCAAGGCGCTGCTGGTGGCGGCCGCCGTCGAGTGGATGCGCAGGTTCGTGCATGACGTGCCGCTGCCCGACACGGGCTCGCTCGAGCGGGACCTGGCCCAGGCCTTTCGGCGCAAGATGAGCTTCAAGGACCGCGTCGAGGGGCAGGCGTGGGCGCGGCTGCTCGCGGAGAAGCACGATCCGGAGGTCGGCGCCGTCATCGGCGACGCCGTCAAGGAGCGCAGCGGCGACTGGTACACGATGGTCACGCGGGCGGTCGCGCGCGGCGAGCTCCCCGGCGGGACCGACCCGCGGCTGCTGCTGGGGATGCTCGGGGCGATCGTCGACGCGTGGAGCGCGAGCTCGTCGGGGCGGGTGAAGACCGAGCTGCTCGAGGCGGCCGTGCGCACGGTCGTCGCCGGCGCGCGCACGGGCTCACTGGTT
>Ga0207701_10004855_pt1 | contig 13597 bp, 16 predicted proteins | sample KBSSwiSSwithPhiX_FD_184294 | JGI IMG/M metagenome (GOLD analysis project Ga0207701, IMG submission 184294) | Switchgrass rhizosphere bulk soil microbial communities from Kellogg Biological Station, Michigan, USA, with PhiX - S5 (SPAdes) (version 2) | ecosystem: Environmental > Terrestrial >... | reverse complement strand
TCCAGATCCTCGCGGAACCCGAGGTCGAGCATCTCGTCCGCCTCGTCGAGGACGACCACCCGCAGGTCGGCCAGCTTCAGGCTGTTCCGGCGCAGCAGATCGACGAGCCGCCCTGGCGTGCCGATCACCAGGTCCACGCCCCGGTGAATCGCCTTCAGGTCCCCGAACACCGGCGTGCCGCCCGTGAAGGAGGCGAGCCGGAGCTGCGTGCCCGCGAACAGCCAGCGCAGCTCCTCGCGCACCTGGACGGCCAGCTCCCGCGTCGGCACGATCGCCAGCGCGATCGGGTTGGGGCCGTGGACCACGTGCGTCTGGCCCTCGGCCAGCAGCGAGTCGGCCATCGCGCAGCCGAACGCGACGGTCTTGCCCGAGCCGGTGTGCGACGACACCAGCAGGTCGCGCGCGCCCGCGCCCGCGTCCAGCACGGCCGCCTGGACGCCCGTCGGCGTCTCGTAGCCGCGTGCGGCGAGGGCGGCGCGCAGCGCCGGGTGAAGCCTGGATTCAGCGAACGTCACGGTCGTGCGGCTCAACGTCCGGGCAGCTTGCCCTTGAGCAGATCGCCCAGCGTTCCCATGCCGCCTTTTCCACCCTGGCCGCCGCCCGAGGCGCGCGCGGCCGCGGCGCGGCCCTCGTCGTCGACGCCCACCTCGCGCCCGGCCAGGCCCAGCGAGATGCGCCGCTTCTCCGGCTCGATCGCGAGCACGGCCACATCCAGCGGGTCGCCCGGCTTCACCGCATCGCGCGCGTGGCGCAGGTGCTTCTGCGCGCCGAGCTCGCTGATGTGAATCAGCCCCTCGACGCCGGGCGCGAGCTGCACGAACGCGCCGAACGACTCGGTCCGCGTGACCTGCCCGCGCACGGTCGATCCCGGGCCGAACTGCGCGGCCGCGTCCTGCCACGGATCGCGCTCCAGCGCCTTCAGCGAGAACGAGACCTGTTCCGGGCGCTTCGGATCGTCGCGCTTCTCGACGCGCATGACCTGCACGCTCACCGGCTGGCCCACGGTCAGCACGTCCTGCGGCCGCGTGCTCCGCTCGAAGCTGATCTCCGACGCCGGCAGCAGGCCTTCGATCCCGCCGACGTCGACGAACGCGCCGAAGTCCTTGATCGCCGTGACCACGCCGGGCAGCACCGCGCCGACGACGACCTTGCCGCGCGTCTCCTCGGCGCGCCCGCGTGCCTCTTCCTCCAGCAGCGCGCGCCGCGACAGCACCAGGTTGGTCCCGCGCCGATCCTCCTCGTAGCGCGTGACCCGGAACGTGAGCCGCCGGCCGACGTACGACGGCGGATCGTCGACGGGCCGCATCTCCAGCTGCGACAGCGGGCAAAACCCGCGCACGCCGCCGACGTCGACCTCGAAGCCGCCCTTGTTGACGCCGGTGATGACGCCCTCGATCGGCAGCCCGGTCGTCGCCGCCTCGGCGAGCGCCGCCTTGCCGCCGCCCGTCCCCACGACGGCGCCGCGCCGGAGCGTGACGAACCCCTGCTTCTCGCCCAGCGCGACCACGCGCGCGTCCAGCGCGTCGCCGGTCTTCACCGTCAGCTGTCCGCTGGCGTCGCGCAGCTCCAGCGTCTCCAGCGTGCCTTCGCCGCCGCCGGCGAGCTCGAGGACCGCGACCTCCTGGCCGATCGAGACGATCGTCCCGCGCACGCGATCGCCGATCGCGAACCGGGGCCGCTGGGCGCGGCCGGCCTGCCGCTCGGAGGCGGCGAACATCGCGGCGAAGTCTTCCTCGCCAGCGTCAGGCACTTTTCTGTCTGTCATGTCGGAGTCAGCGCCGCAGCCAGCTCTTGGTCGCGGGCGGCGCGGCGGGCACCTTAGCAGGTGCGGGAGCGGGTGCCGGTGCTTTCGCGGGCGCGCCGACGACGGGCGCGGGATAACGCGCGGGGACGGCGGCGCCGGCCCCCGCCGGGACCTTCGAGGGGGCGGGACCGGCAACAGCCGGAGCGGGCGCGGCCTTGGCGCGCAGGCGCTTCATGCTCGCGACCAGCTCCTTGTCCTGGTACGGAATGACCTTGTACGGCAGCGGCGCGAAGCCCGGCTTCGTCAGCGTCAGCTCGACGGGATCCTGCGAGCGCGCCAGGTTGAGCAGCAACGGCGTCTTTCCGAGCGGCCCCGAGGCGCCGGTCACCATCGCGCCCTGCGGCGCCGAATCCAGCGCCACGCGCACCGTCGCCGCGGGCTCCGGCGCGGCCGGTGCGGGCGCCGGCGGCGCCGGAACGGGCGCAGGTGCCGGCGCGGGCGCCGAGACCACGATCGCCGATGGAGCGGACGGCCTGAGCGCGGCGCCCACGACCGCGCCGCCGAACAGGCAGCCCAGCGCCACCGTCGGGATCTGCCAGCGGCCGCGCCCCGCGCGCCGCGGTCGCGATGCCGTCGGCGCGCGCCCCGCGGCGGCGGGAAGCTGCGCCGACTCGTCGACGATGACCGTGGACGTCTCACTGCCCACGACCGGGAGCGCGCCGACCAGCGGGGTCGGCCGCGCCTTGTCGGCGGGCAAGATCTGGTCGGCCAGCTCGCGCGCCTTGCGCGCCAGCGCGCTCGTCGAGTAGCCCTTGCGCAGGACCAGCTCTTCCAGCTCGTCGCCCATCTCGCCCGCGCTCTTGTAGCGCTTGTCCGGATCGCGCTCGAGGGCGCGCATCACGACGCCGTCCAGCGCGGGCTTCACGCCCGGGTTGTGGCTGGACGGCCGCGGGATCGGCATCGCCTTCACCAGCTTCAACGTGTCGAAGTCGGTGTCACCGACGAACAGCCGTTGCGCCGACAGCAGCTCGTGCAGCACGACGCCCAGCGAGAACACGTCCGAGCGCGCATCGGCCCGCGCGCCGTCCAGCAGTTCGGGCGCCAGATACGACATCTTTCCGCGCACCATGCCGGCGTCGCTCTGGTGAAGGCGCAGCGCCTCCGCCGCGCGGGCCAGCCCGAAGTCCAGGATCTTCACGACCCCGTTCCACGAGACCATGATGTTGGGCGGCGTCACGTCGCGGTGGACGATGTCCAGCGGCTTGCCGTCGGCGTCCGCGAGCGTGTGTGCGAACTCGAGCCCCCGGCAGACCTGACGGCCGACCTCGGCGACGAACGCGGGCGACAGTTGCTCGCTGGGCCGCTCGATCTGGCGCTTCAGCAGCCACGCCATGTCGATGCCCTCGACCGGCTCCATCACCAGGTAGTAGCCGCCGTCCTGGAAGGCGAACTCGAACACCTGGACGATGTTCGGGTGGATCAGCCGCGCCGAGATGTTCGCCTCGTCGACGAACATCCGCACGAACTCGGCCTGCCCCGACAGCCGCGGGTGGATGCGCTTGACGACGAACGGCCGCCCGAACGCCGCCGGCCCCTCGCCGACGGCGCGGAAAACCTCCGCCATCCCGCCGCTCCCGATCTTCTCCGTCAGCCGATATTTCATGGAACGAGGACGCTGGCGGACACGCCGCCCGACATTGATAGCGCGAACAGCACGGGCTGCAAAGTGGCCGTGGCTAGACCCGTTGCAATGCGTTGACGACGTCCTCGTGCATGACCAGGCACTCGGCGCCCGCCGTGGCCACTGTACGCTCGAGCCTCGACTTGAACTCGGCGAACGACACGGACAGGGCGGCCGTGTCGACGATGATGATCATCGTGAAGTAGTCGGAGATCAGCGTCTGGGAGATGTCGACGATGTCGCCCCCCGCGTCTGCGATCGCCTGGGCGATCCGGGCGACGATGCCGCGCTGGTTCTTGCCGGTCGTGGTCACGACCGCCCGCCCGCCGCGACGCGACTCGGCCGTGGCCGCGGGCTTGCCGGCACGGCCGGCCTGGGCGGTCACCTCGCGCGTCACCTCGGCGACGATCCGCCTGAGGTCGACGTCTTTCACCGCGGGATCTCCACGCGGTCGACGACGGCCACGACCGCCGCGTCGATCGGCACGGACGGCTTGGCGCCCGGCGCCAGCTTCTCGCTGACGGCGACGCGCGCCGCGTGTCCGAACGCGACGATCACGTCGTCGCCCGGCCCCGCGTCCAGCGTATCGGCGCAGACGACCAGGTCATCGGTCGGCTCCGACGCGGTCGCGCCGGCGACGGGCGCCGCGCCCGGCCCCAGATCGCCGACCCGGTACGGGCGCACGAGCAACAGCTTCATCCCCTGCGCCGAAGGCCACTTCACCGTCGACCAGACGGTCCCTGCCACGCGTCCCAGGAACATGTCAGCCCGCTCCTTCCACGATGGCGGCGATGGCCGCGTCGCACAGCACGTCGCGATTGTCGGCGGCGCCGGGGCGCAGCACGTTGCGCGCGCCCGAGCCAAACGCGACCGTCACATCCTCGCCGGCGCGCGCGTCCAGCGTGTCGCTGGCGACGACCAGTCGGCCGGTCGCGCGGCCCTCGGCGTCCTGCGCCGCGACCAGCAGCAGCGTCTGGCCGTCCAGGCCGCGGGCCTTCCGCGTCGCCCACACCTGCCCGATGACGGTGCCGCGAATCATTTCGTGTCACCGATCGCGCCGAGCGCGCGCTTGATCCCCGGCGCGGCCCCCGGTGCCTGCATCGCGGCCGCTTGCCAATCGATCCGGTCGACCACGCCCAGCACGGCCGCGTCGACGGGCATGTCGTTGCTGCCCAGCGACGCGCGCGCGGGCGCGCCCAGGCAGATGATCACGTCGTCGCCGACGCCCGCGTCCACGTCGTCGGTGGCGACCAGGTGCCGCGTCGCGAACGCTGGCTCGTAGATCGCGTGCGGCCGCACGACCAGCAACTTCGCGCGCTGCAGCCGCGCGTCCCGTCGCGCCGCCCACACGTGGCCGATGACGCGCCCGAGGATCATCGCTGGCTCAGGTCGTGGCCATCGACGATGCCGATGACGATGTCCTTGTCCGCGACGTCAGGACCGACGGTCAGATCGCGAACGCGGCTGCCGTGCGCGACGATCACGCGATCGCCCGGGCCGGCGGCCAGACCGTCGACGGCGACCACCAGGCGGTCTGCCTCGCGGCCGTCCGCGGTCTCGGGTCGTACGAGCAACATCTTGCGGCCGGCGAGGCCTGCCGCCTGCCGCGTCGCCCAGAGCCGCCCCACGACCCGGCCCAAGAACATGTCTCGGTTACCGCTTGCTGGCCTTCGCGCGCGCCGACTTCACCGCCGCCGCCGACTTCTTGGCCTTCGCGCTCTTCTCGGGCTTTGCGGCCGGCTTCGCCTTCACGGCCGTGGGCCTTGCGGCTCGCGGCGCCCTCGCGACGGCCGGCTTCGCCCCGTCGGTCTTCGGCGTCGCCGCGGCGGTGCGGCGCTCGGCCGCGCCCAGCACGTCCAGCAGGCGCCCGTCGGAGTAGCTATCCAGCTTCGCGACGAAATCCTTGTCCTTGCCGCGATTCAGCTTCTCGGCCGTCGAGGCGACGAGCTTGTCGTGCCCGCCCACCTGCTTGGTCTTCGTCGCGACGGAGAACAGGCGGATCAGCTTCGTGTTCGACACGCCCAGGAGGCGCTTGCGCAGCTCGTCCTTGCTCTCGTCGCCCGAGTCCAGCACGCCGACGATCTTGTCGACCAGCTTGTCCTTACCGCCGAACTCTTCCTTCACCCGCGCGAGCGGGCCTGTCTTCAAAGCTTCTGCTGCTGCCGCCATGGGACCACGTATCTCCTTCGTCGCGTGACTGCGAAGGGGGCGTATTTACCCCAAACTCCGCGATTTGCCTAGCGCCCGGGCGTGGAAAAGGCGCCCCGGCGGCGGGGCCCTTCGGCGGCCAGGTCCATCAGGTCGCGGCAGCGGCCAGATCAATGAAGCCACGGATCCAGATCAGGTTGATCTCGTCCGCCAGCGGCCAGGGCGTCTCGGTGGTGGTCTCGATCGCGGCCGTGTAGGGCACCCCGGCGCGGTGAAAGCGGTCGGTCACGCTCCCGTCGTGGCAGAAGATGAAGCCTTCCTCGTCGGCGCGGACGTCGGTCCCGGGCTCGTGGCCCGAATCGACGATGCTGCTGCGGAGGACCGGGATCAGCGCGCCCGACCGCGCCAGCATCGGCCGGTAGCTCGCCCGATCGCCGAAGATGTACGCGTAGAACAGCGACCCGTGGATGAAGTTGTCCTGGTGCAGGTCCAGCGCCGCGTACGGCGTCGGCCGGGCGTCCAGCTCGCGCGCCAGCGCCGCGGTCTCCTTGGGCAGGCCGTCGGTGGCGGCGGCGACGCGCAGGAACGTCTCGCCTTCGCGCAGCTCGCCGCGCCACGTCCCTGGCGCCGTCTCGTAGCGGAGGAAGTCGTTGTTGGGCCGCTCGCCCGTGACGTTGTACCGGGTGTGCGCCTCGAAACCCGAAGGGTTCACGCAGGGATAGATGGCCAGACCGACGTCCCGTTCGGCCGCGTACTCGACGATCTCCGGCGCGTGCTCCAGCAGCGTCAGCGGCCCTGCCTTCTCGTCGCCGTGAAAGCCGGCGGTGATGACGACTGACCGGGATCCGGAACGGGTCAGGCCGACCAGCGGGTACTCACGCCCTCCTTCCATCACCCGCCCGAACGTGATCGGGTCGGCGGACGCTGGCAGAGAGTTCATCCAGCGCGAGGCGTAATCGCTGAAAAGCACACGTCATTTTGACATACAGGCCCATGAATGCCCGGATCTGACCGAAATTGCGGAGGATTTCTGACACCGCTAGGCTGGCGGCCATGGCAAATACGCCGCCCCGTCCGATTCCGCGGGTGTCGCTTGCGGTCTCGCAGCGGCAGCCCATCCGGGCGATCGGCATGGAGCGGGCGCTTCACAAGGACGTGTACCACTTCATCCTTGCCCGGGGCTGGCCGACCTTCTTCGCCCTGGTCGCGGTGACCTTCCTCGGCGCGAACCTGCTGTTCGCGTCGCTGTACCTGGCTCAGCCGGGGTGCATTGCCCACGCCCGGCCGGGGTCGTTCGAGGACGCCTTTTTCTTCAGCGTGCAGACCATCGCGACCATCGGCTACGGCGGCATGTACCCGCTGACCCGGTACGCGCACCTCATCGTCGTCTGCGAGGCGATGACCGGCATCCTGGGCATCGCGGTGATCACCGGGCTGACGTTCACCCGGTTCGCCCGGCCGTCCGCCCGCGTGCTGTTCGCCAGCAAGGCCACGATCACCCCGAGGGACGGCGTCCCGCACCTGATGTTCCGGATGGCCAACTGGCGCCGCAACCGCATCGTCGAGGCGCAGCTGCGGGTGGTCATGCTGGTGACCGAACGGACGCGCGAGGGCGAGGTGCTGCGCAAGCAGGTCGACCTGCCGCTGGTGCGCGATCGAACAGCCGTCTTCTTTCTGACCTGGACGGCGCTGCACCAGATCGACGCGAACAGCCCGTTTCACGGACCCGACGCGATGGCGAAGCTGGCCGAGAAGAACGCGGGACTGTTCCTGAGCCTGATCGGCTTCGACGAGACGATCGGCCAGACCGTCATCGCCCGCCAGGAGTACGCGTTGTCGGACATTGCCGTCGGCGCGCGCTTCGTGGACGTGATCGGCAGCGACGAGCAGGGCCGGTTCCAGATCGACTACCGGAAGTTCCACGACGTCATCCCGTTGCCGCCGGATGCGACGGCAGGCGGGCCGCTCTAGCTCAGGGGAACGGGCGAGGCGGCGCGAAGCCGGGCGCGTTCCCGGCGCGCGCGAGCGAGACCATCGCGGCGAGGCGCGTGACCAGGTCGTCGACGGCTTCGGGGCCGAGCGTCGCGTGGACCTCGAACGTCCGGTCGACGGCGCGCGCGCTGACGCCGCCCAGGTACGGGCCCAGGCCCAGCATCAGGACCTGGGGGTTGCGTTTCGCGTCGCGCAGCGATTCGGTCACCTTGGTCGCGAGCGCGCGGGCGGCGTCGGGCGTCGCGACGTCGGCGATCAGCATCGCCTCCGCGCCCTTGCCGAAGTCGATCGCGGCGGACAGCGTGTTGATCGTCGCGGCGTCGGCCAGGCCCGGCTGCGCGGCCAGCGTCTTGCGCGTCTCGGCCGGGACGATCGCGGCGCCCCAGATCGCGTGGGTGCCGGCGGCGCGCTCGACCAGGCGGACCAGCTCCAGGTTGGTGGCGGCGCTGTCGGCGGCGCTGCCCTTGTCGACCAGATCCGCCATGCGCGTGGCCCACGTGCCGGCGCCCAGCGCGAAGGTGTGGTCGTCGGGGAAGAAGCCGACGACGGATGGGTCGCGCTTCGAGGACCACAGCATCAGGCGGCCGTGCTTGGTCGCCATCAGGTCGTCGCCCTTCTTCAGCAGCTCGTCGCGCGCGTAGGAGACCAGGCGGGCCTCGTCGAAGTGGTCGGCGCGCAGCACCAGGCCGAAGTCGCCGCTGTTGCGGGCGTCGTCGGGGAACGCGATCGTGAGGTTGTTCAGCTGCTTCAGCGGATCGAACCCGGTGCGGCGCGAAAATTCGGCGATCGAGTCCTTGTCGGCCTGCGAGTCGGCGGCCAGCTGCTGAACCTTGGCGGCGGCCGGGCTGGCGCGCAGCTGGCGGACATCGACGCCGGCGACCACGCGCGCGGCCGCCGGGAACGGCGCGAGGCGCCCCTGCACGGTCAGCACGCCGTCCCCGCCGGTGCCGCGGTTGCAGCCACCGCGACACGAGGAGATGGCGACGAGCGCGCCGACGATTATAGTGCGGCGGATGTCCTGGATTCGCATGCTGTTCAAAGGAGAGCGCGTGTGGGTGCGCGCCGACGAGTCGGGGAAGCCAGAGCTGGACGGCAGCGGGCGCGCCGAGATGAAGTATCGCGAAACTGACAACAAGAGCTACCGTCCTTTTGCGGGCAACCTCTTGCCGGATGACGGCGGCGGTGGCGACCAGGCGGCGGCACCGGCGCGCCGGGCGTCGGCCACGACGCGCGCGCCTGGGCCCGCGAAGACGAAGATGGAACACGGCGCCGGCTCGGTGCAGCTGTGGACCGACGGCGCGTGCTCGGGCAACCCGGGCCCGATGGGTATCGGGATCGTCGCCATCGACGGCGCCAAGCGGAAAGAGGTCGGCGAGTACCTGGGCATCGGCACCAACAACATCGCCGAGCTGACCGCCATCGATCGCGCGCTGGACCTGATCGGCGACGACGCCCGCACGCGCCACCTGCGCGTCTACACCGACTCCGCCTACTCGATCGGCGTGCTGTCGAAGGGCTGGAAGGCGAAGGCGAACCAGGAGCTGATCGCCCGCATGCGGCGGCGCCTGTCGTCGCTGCCGCACATCGAGTTCGTGAAGGTGTCCGGCCACGCGGGCGTTCCGGAGAACGAACGCTGCGACGAGCTGGCGCGCGACGCGATCACGCGGCGCTGACTCGCGCCACGACAATGAACTACCTCTTCGGGAAGGCGGTCGGCCGATGTCGCCCGCGGGCGACGGGACCTCGCGAGCTCTTCGTGCTCGGCGCCTACCCGAGCGCCCTTCACGTGCGGTGGCACGCGCCCGGCGAGATGGGCGCCGTCCAGGCGGTCGCCGTCGATGACGAGCCCGAGCCCTTCTGGACCGGCGACGACGAGGCGGCGCGGGTCGCGCAATGGATTCGAGAGGCCTCGTTGCCAGTGGAATGGGGCCGCGCGGCGCCGTGCGGCGCGCTGAATGGTTCATCGGGAGCGTGGGTCGATGATCAGGTCTTGCGACCGCTCGGCACCGATCGCGCGCGCGCGTGGATCACGGATTGCCTCGACACCTACTTCGAAAGTACGGGTGCCGCGCGCCGCCTCGCGGAGCCGGCGATGGTGGCTGGAATGCTGCGACTGGGAATCGTGCCCCCGCGCCACCATCCGCACCCGTCGGAGAACGAGATCGTTCGCGCCGCCCTCGCCGATCATCGAGATCGCCTGATCGACGAGATCCGCGAGGCGTCGCCGCGGGTGCTCGTCTCCCTCGGGAATGCCGCCCTGCGCGTGGTAGCGGCCCTGTCGGCGTGCGCTGATGCACCACGCAAGCTCTCGCCCGACCCGGCGCTATACGGCAAGCCGCTCAAGGCAAGCGTTGCTGGGACGACATTCGAGTGGATCCCGCTCGCTCACCCCGCGGCTCCGGCGCCGTACCAGCGCGCGCACGCGGCGTGGTCGTCTGCGCAGACTTCGCGATTCGACGGACGATGAAATGAGTCAGCGCGAGGGAGGCCCGGTTCGACCGGCGGCCGAGGCGGACGCGCTCGCGATTGTCGACCTGATCGCCGCGTACCGCAGCGATCATCCAGGCGGCGGGGCGATTGACCGCGCGCCGATCCGGGCGGCGGTATCGTCGGCGCTGGCTGACGTCGCGTCGACGGTGCTCGTCGCGACGGCGGACGCGCGCGTCGTTGGATTCGTGATCGTGCACTGGATTCCGTTCCCGCTGATCGGGGGCACGGAAGCGTACGTGTCGGAGCTGATCGTCGCGGCCCAGTCCCGTGGCTCCGGCGTGGGCCGAAGCTTGATGGCCGCGGTCGAGGCCGCGGCGATCGGCCGCGCGTGCGTGCGCATCATGTTGAACAACGTGATGACGACGACGACGTTTCAGCGCGGCTTCTACGCGAAGCTCGGCTACCGCCACCGCGAGGACGTCGCGAACTTCGTGAAGCCGCTGCGCTGAAGCGCGACGCTGCAGTATCGTTGGCCCTGGATGGATGTCGAAGGGCCGGTCGGCGGGATCGTCTCGGATGCGGAGCGGATTCTCCGCACGCTGCCGGCGTGGTTCGGTGTCGAGGCGTCGCTGCTGGAGTACGTGCGCGACACCGCGCGTTTCCCGACGTTCGTCGCGCGTGCCGCGGGCGAAACCGTCGCGTTCCTGACCATCCGCGAGCATTTCGCGGAATCGTCGGAGGTTCACTGTCTCGCGGTCCACGCCGAGTGGCATCGCCGGGGGTTTGGCCGCGCATTGCATGACCACGTGGAGCGCTGGCTGTCCGCGCGGGGCGTCCGGTTCCTTCAGGTCAAGACGATCGCCGCGTCGCACGCGAGCCCCGCGTACGCGCAGACGCGCGCGTTCTACACGGGCATCGGCTACACGCCGCTCGAGGTCTTCCCGACGCTGTGGCGGCCCGAGCATCCCGCCCTGCAGCTGGTGAAGGGGCTCTAGCTCGTCGCCGGTCACATCCCGCGCGGCGGGGCGGCGCTGGGGAGGCTGGAGGCCGAACACGTGAACCGACCCTTGCGCGAACCGTCGGGCCAGCGGCCCTCCGCCTCGAACGCGATCAGCATGTGGCGCGCCGCCGGGCAGCGCGGCATGCAGCCGCACACCTGCGGCACGGTCTCACCGCGCGGGGGCGCGGCACCTGGCTCCGAAGGTTCGGCCGGCGCATCGTCGGTCGATTGTCATCGAATGCGATGTGCGGAACAAATGCTAGGCAGCGGTCGCCAGCGCGCGCGCCACGATCTCGCGCGCCTCGGCCAGGATCTTCGCGAGGTGGTCGGCGCTGACCATGCTCTCGGCGTAGATCTTGTAGACGTTCTCCGTGCCCGAGGGGCGGGCGGCGAACCAGCCGTTGGCGCTGGCGACCTTGAGGCCGCCGATCGACGCGCCGTTGCCGGGCGCCTTGGTCAGCTTCGCGACGATCGGATCGCCGGCCATCGTCGTCGCGGTCACGGCTGCGGGTGACAGCTTGCCCAGCGCCGTCTTCTCGGCGGGCGTCGCCGGCGCATCGACGCGCGTGTAGTACGACGTCCCGAACTTCTCGCGCAGGCGCTCGTAGTGAACGCCCGGGTCCTTGCCCGTGACCGCGGTGATCTCGCCGGCGAGCAGATCCATGATCAGGCCGTCCTTGTCCGTGGTCCATGTCCGGCCGTCGCGGCACAGGAAGCTGGCGCCCGCGCTCTCCTCGCCGCCGAAGCCGAGGCTGCCGTCGACCAGGCCGGGGACGAACCACTTGAAGCCGACGGGCACCTCGCGAACCTCGCGGCCCAGCGCGCCCGCGACGCGATCGATCAGCGTGCTCGACACCAGCGTCTTGCCGACGGCGGCGCGCGCCGGCCAGCTGTCGCGGTGGGTGAAGAGGTATTCGATCGCGACGGCCAGGTAGTGGTTCGGGTTCATGAGGCCGGCCGACGGCGTCACGATGCCGTGGCGATCGGCGTCGGTGTCGTTGCCGAACGCGACGGCGAATCGATCGCGCAGCGCGAGCAGGCTCGCCATCGCGTACGGGCTGGAGCAGTCCATGCGGATCTTGCCGTCATGGTCCAGCGTCATGAACGCGAAGCGCGGATCGACGGTCTTGTTCACGACGTCCAGGTCCAGGCGGTAGCGTTCGGCGATGCGCGACCAGTACTGCACGCTGGCGCCGCCCATCGGGTCGGCCCCCAGCTTCACGCGGGCGCGCGCGATCGCGTCGACGTCGACGACCTTGGGCAGATCCTCGACGTAGGGCGTGAGGAAGTCGAAGACGCGGACGGTGGCCGCCGTGCGCGCGCGCTCGTACGGGATGCGCCGGATGCCGGCGGCGTCAGCCAGCAACTGATTCGCGCGCGCCTCGACCGCGCCCGTGATGTCGCTGTCCGCGGGGCCGCCGTTCGGTGGGTTGTACTTGAAGCCGCCGTCGCGCGGCGGGTTGTGCGACGGCGTGATGACGATGCCGTCCGCGGCACCGGCGGTGCCCGCGTCCGGCCCGCGCGCGGCGTTGAACGAGATGATCGCGCGGGATAGCGCCGGGGTCGGCGTGTACTGGCCGTCGGCCTGGACGCGCGTCTCGACGCCGTTCGCGGCCAGCACCTCCAGCGCCGTGCGCAGCGCGGGCGCGGAGGCGGCGTGCGTGTCGGCGCCGAGAAACAGCGGTCCGGTGATACCGGCGCGCGCGCGGTGCTCGCAGATCGCCTGCGTGATCGCCAAGATGTGCGCCTCGTTGAAGGCGACGTCCTCGGGCGCGCCGCGGTGGCCGCTGGTGCCGAAGGCGACGCGCTCGCGCGGGTTGGCGGGATCGGGTCGGCGGTCGTTGTACGCGCCGACCAGACGGTCGACGTCGATCAGGAGATCAGGCGGGGCAGTCTTTCCAGCGAGCGGCGAGAGCGGCATGGCGGAAAGGGTATGCCTCCGGTGGCGGTGGCGGAAGACCCCTCGCCCTTACCCTCTCCCCGCTGCGCGGGGCGAGGGCAACCAGCTTCAGAGGTTCGCGACGTGCAGTCTCAGAACGTCGCCGCGGCTTCGGCGAGTGTCGCGAAGCGGGCGCCGGCGGCGCGGGCGAAGGCCAGCGTCTCGTCCAGCGCCGCCAGCTTGTGGGCGAGCGGGCGGCGCAGGTCGGGCTGGCGGGCGATCAGCGCCGCGGGAACGTCGTCCGCGCCGGCGTCGCACAGGTCGATGCCGTGCAGCTCCAGGTTGAATAGCGGCGCGCGCAGCGCCGCCGCAACCATGCGCGCGCGCAACCACGCCGGCGCGACGATCAGGCTGGTGCCGATCACCGGCAAGCGCGCGAGGCCGGTGACGGCGATTGGCAGCTCCAGGATCCCGTTGCCGCCGGCGCGATAGGGCGCGCCGCGGGCGGGACGGTAGGGCATCGTCGGCGCGAGCAGCACGCGCGGGTTGCCGAGCATGCTGCCGGATTCGCGCCCGGTCACGCGCATCGCCGCCATCACCGCCGCCTTCGCGCCGTAATACGCCACCGACGGGAACACGGACGAGTCGTAGTGGTAGCCGCGCGCCTGCAGCGCCTCGATCGCCTCCGCGGAGATCTCGTAGCCGGGCGCGCGGAAGCCGACG
>Ga0207701_10004853_pt1 | contig 13599 bp, 5 predicted proteins | sample KBSSwiSSwithPhiX_FD_184294 | JGI IMG/M metagenome (GOLD analysis project Ga0207701, IMG submission 184294) | Switchgrass rhizosphere bulk soil microbial communities from Kellogg Biological Station, Michigan, USA, with PhiX - S5 (SPAdes) (version 2) | ecosystem: Environmental > Terrestrial > Soil... | reverse complement strand
CGAGACGGGCGGCAGCAAATTGCTGGGTGAGATCTGCCGCTCGCGAGGGGTGACGTAGCTGGGCAACGTTCATCCCTATCAGCTCCTCACGTGAGTAGCCATAAGCTTCGACAGCAGCCTGATTCGCTTCCACGATCGTTCCATCGTCTTTTAGCAGCCAGATTATGTCGCTGGCATATTCTGAAAGATGGCGATACCTTTCAAGCTGTTCTTCGGCTCTTTTTCGTTCACTGATGTCTTGAAATACAACCACCAGGCCCGTAGTTTCGCCGTTTTCTTTTAGAGGCGAGGAGCTAAACAAGACATCAAAAAAGGTCCCGTCCTTGTGTATAAAGACGTCATCCTGATTTATCAAAGCTCGGCCCGTTCTCAACGCTTCAAGTATCTTGCAATCTTCTGCAGGATATAAAGAACCGTCCCGGCGCTTGTAGTGAGCGATATCGTGAAGCTGTTTGCCGCGGAGTTCATCATACGACCAGCCGAAGAGCCGCTCAGCAGCCGGATTGATCGAAGTTACCCAGCCCCTTGCATCAGTAGTAAGCAATCCTTCGCCCATGCTGCTTACGACCGCTTCGTCGAATTCGACTTGCCGCCGCAGTTCTTCTTCAGCTTGTTTTTGATCCGTGACATCGATCGCCATTCCACCGATCAATGCAGGCGAACCGGACGAGTCCGCTATCGGGAATTTACTGACGATCGAATAGTGGAGTTTTCCATCGTTTTCAACGAGCGATTCAAGGAACTGCTTTCCGGTAACGCTTTCCATTGCGAGCCGGTCGTGATCTTTGAACAATTGAGCCGTTTCAGACGGAAAAACCTCTTCATCGGTCTTGCCGTAAAGTTCGGAACGGTGGATGCCGAATGAACGCTCCGCAGACTCGTTCGCGTAAACGTAACGGCCCTGCATATCCTTGATCCATGCAAGACCCGGTAGCTGCTGCATGAACCGTGAGAATCGCTGTTCGCTTTCCTGCAACGCAGCTAGCGCAGTCTTTGCTTCAGTAATATCGGTTCCGTAAAGGTTTACATACCCGGCGTCTACAATCGGTGCTATCGTTAAGGCGAAGATTCTTTGATCGTGCGCAATTTCAAGCTCGGTCTTAATGCCAGTTGCAAATGCCGAAGCGACAGCGCTCCTGACTTCCCCAAAAACCTTTTGATCCGATCTATTCAACGATTCTAAAAGTGGTTCAGCTATGGGGTTCGCATAAAGGACCTCGCCGGTTGGGGAAAGCCGGAAAACGGGTTGAGGGTTCTCGCTAGGCAACCGCGACAATAGTTCCAGTTCCTTCTCTGCTTCCTTTCGGGCCGTAACATCTTGTGTTATGGATATCAGGTGCAATGGCTGTCCCGATTCGTCGCGAGTCAACGAAAGGCTATTTTGAACCCATACCAAAGACCCGTCCCGACGTGCAAAACGCTGCTCGACAATAAAGTGCGAGTCTTCAGCTGAAACCAAGCGTTGCAATCCGACCTCAAGACGCTCGATATCTTCCGATCGTGTGAGACTGTCGTAAGCCTTATTCAATAGTTCTTCACGCCGGTATCCGGTGATGGAACAGAAAGCATCATTAATTTGCAAAAACCGCATGCTCGGATCGAGGACTGCAAAGCCCACAGTCGTACTATCGAACATGGCCTGCAGCCGTTCTTCTGAGCGCCTTAGCTCATCACTGACCCTCCGCTTTTCAGTCACGTCACGATTCGCTTCGAGAACCAGTTCCTTACCTTCGATCTCAATTAGCTGGTGCCGACTTTCGACTACAATTTCATCGCCCGAGTGGGTCGTATGCCGAAGTTCTCCAATCCAGCTGCCGTCTCGTCTCAAGGCGTTTTCGATTTCTGTATACGGAATTGAAAAACGGGTCTTCAGAAGTTCATGGCTGACCCGTCCGATCGCTTCCTGAGGGCTGTAACCGTATAGGCGCTCAGCACCACGGTTCCAATCAATGATCTTACCGCCGAACTCCCAGACGATTACTGGCTCTAGCGCAGCTTCAAGAAGTAAGGCCTGACGCTTCAGTTCTCGCTCGGCATCCTTGCGAATAGTAATATCCAGGGCAGTTCCGCCGATGCCGATGATATTGCTCTTGTCGTCATATCGCGGTTGGACCGAAAGATCATACCAACGGGTCTCTCCAAGAATTTCAGCCGAGATCTCTTCGCGGACCGGTGTGCCGGTTTCGATAACGCGACGCTTCAATTGCTCCAGTTTTTTGGAGTGAACATTCGGGACTAACTCGGCGTCAGTTTTCCCGATGACGTCCGGTGAATACAGCGACGTTGGATAAAGCCACTCATAACGAAGGTTGACGTCCTGTTCATACACCGTCACAGCGCCGCTGGAAAGCGCCATCTTGAAACGCTCCTCCGTTTCCCGAACCTTTTCCAAAGTTCGCTTTCGTTCAGTTATGTCAATGCCTATTCCGTACAACCTGACCGGCTCACCTCGTTCGGAATAGACAGCTTCGCCTCGACCTTCCATCCACCGGACCGATCCATCGGTATGATGAAAACGAAATTCAATTATGTATGGCCTTTTTTCTTTTGTTGCCTGTTGCACTTCATGCCACACCGTCTCGCGATCGTCTTCATGGATCAACTGATAGTAATGTTGTTCAGTGCCCTGAAATTCTCCTTTCTCCAACCCGAAAATGGATTCCAGTTCTTCGCTCCACGTTACGATTCCGGTTGACAAATCGTTTTCCCAAACACCCATGCTGCTGCTTTGCATGGCCATCGACAGCATCAGCCTATTTTCATGAAGAGCCAGGTCCGTAGCCTTGCGGTCTGAAATATCTCTTGTGATCTTTGAAATGCCGATCACACTGCCTTTCCGATCTCGGATAGGCGAGATAGTTAATGAAACGTCGATCATTCGACCGTCTTTACGGCGTCTCACCGTTTCGAAATGTTCAACCTTTTCACCGGCTCGGATGCGCTGAAGTATCAGTTCTTCTTCCGCTGGACGGTCGTCCGGGATCAGCAACGCCATCCGCTTTCCTATCGACTCCGCAGCTGTATACCCATAGATCTTTTCTGCAGCTGCATTCCAACTGGTTATGTTCTTATTAAGATCAACGCTGATAATAGCGTCTTCGGATGACTCAACTATCGCGGCTAAACGTTCACGGGCAAGCTCTTCGGATTTCGTTTCGGTGACGTCCCTCTGTGTTCCCCACGCACGGAGAAGGTGGCCATTTTCTACAAAACCGACAAAGTTATTTAGAAAATATCGATCCTTACCATCAGCGTCGCGTTCGTGAGATTCCGCATCGTCGAGCCGATAACCGGATCGTATAAATGAGGTGAGAAATTCAGTATTGCGTGGATCTTCACGAACCAGCAGGTCACCGAGCCTTGTACCGATCAGGGACTCCGCTGTTTCGAATCCATATTGCCTAGCCATGGCGGCATTGCACTCGGCAAGATATCCGTACTCATAGGAAAGTTCTACTTGCTTTTCGATCGGAAGATCGACAGAGATCGGCTTTTCGAGCTCGAAACGCCAAATACCTTCAGAACTGTTGGAAATGAAAGACCGATAAAGCTCTTCACCGGCGGTAAACGTTTGCCGAGAGCTTTCGTTACTGGTCTCATCGATAACAATAAGGACCCAGCCTAGAACATCCCCCTTTTCGTCAAGCTCTGGTGAGAAGGTAAATCGCGACGAACGCTCCTGGCTGCTAAGCTGCGCGAACGAGAATGCCTCAATCGCTACTGACTTCGTCTGCACTTCCAGGAAATTTTCATAAGCCATCTCACCGATGGTCTCGCGCAAGTGCTGCCCGGCGAGGTCCGTCGACCCAGTCCCGAAACGTTCAATAAAAGCGCGGTTCGTGTAGGTGACAGTGCAGTCGGCGTCTAAATGGGCCGCCATTGCTTCCAGCCGGTCTAAAAAATTGCCAGCCCGCAGAGAATCGTCGGCGGAGCCCTTTTTCAGAGTTCTGCGTTGCGACGTTTTTGATTCGCTGATAGTTCTTCCCACTTGCCCGATTTTAAGTCTGTACCGCTTGATTTGATGAGTAACGATAATTCTATTTCATTTGCCCTAAACGTCAAGAGAAATAGGCTTTTCGGCCAAAAATGGCGTAAGATCCTGGATAATTAAAACTTGACAATGAGACACTCAATCTTTATACTTAAGCAAGGCTCAAGTTATAATTGATTATTTAGAAGCAGAGCAATTTTATTTATTGGAGAGACTATAATGAGCAAAATCATAGGAATCGACCTTGGTACCACAAATTCTGTTGTTGCGGTGATGGAAGGCGGGGAACCGATCGTTATTACCAACTCGGAAGGTGGCAGAACAACCCCATCTGTGGTTGCATTTACGAAAGACAGTAATCGCCTCGTGGGCCAGGTTGCAAAGCGTCAATCCGTTACGAACCCGGAAAATACCGTTTTTTCGATCAAGCGTTTCATGGGGCGAAAGTTCGAAGAGGTGCAGGACGAGATCAAACAAGTTCCTTATAAGGTAGAAAAGGCCTCAAATGGCGATGTCCGCGTCAATGCCGAAGGCAAACAATTCAGCCCGCCGGAAATTTCGGCGATGATCCTGCAGAAATTAAAGCAGTCCGCGGAAGATTATCTCGGCAGCAAGGTAGATAAAGCGGTCATAACAGTTCCGGCTTACTTCAATGACGCTCAGCGACAGGCCACAAAAGACGCTGGCAAGATCGCGGGGCTTGAAGTGCTGCGCATTGTCAACGAACCGACTGCTGCGGCTCTTGCCTACGGCCTCGACAAGAAAAAGGACGAGGTCATTGCGGTTTTCGACTTTGGCGGAGGTACGTTCGACATTTCGATCCTCGAGGTTGGTGAAGGAGTTGTCGAGGTTAAATCGACGAATGGCGACACACATTTAGGTGGTGATGATGTTGACGAGGTCCTTATCAGCTGGATCATCGATGAATTCAGGAAAGATCAAGGGATCGATCTTCACAATGACAAGATGGCGCTTCAGCGTTTGAAGGAAGCCGCCGAGAAGGCGAAGGTCGAACTTTCCTCTGCAATGGAAACCGAGATCAACTTGCCTTTCATCACGGCTGATGCATCGGGTCCGAAGCATCTTGTAATGAAGCTCACACGAGCAAAGTTTGAAGCGCTGACCGAACCGATCCTAAAGCGTTTGATGCCGCCGGTTGAGCAGGCTATCAAGGATGCTGGATTGACCCCGAAGGATATCGAAGAGATCGTTCTTGTTGGTGGATCGACGCGTATCCCGAAGGTGCAGGAAATGGTCAAAGGCTTTTTCGGGAAGGAACCGAATAAGTCGGTGAATCCGGATGAAGTTGTAGCACTTGGTGCTGCTGTACAGGCCGGCGTGCTCGGCGGTGAGAAAACGGATATCCTCCTTCTTGACGTAACACCGCTGACGCTTGGGATCGAGACCCTGGGTGGCGTATTTACGCAGATGATCCCGCGTAATACGACTATTCCGACTCGAAAGAGCGAGGTCTTTTCTACAGCATCTGACAACCAGACCTCAGTCGAAGTTCATGTGTTGCAAGGCGAGCGTCCGATGGCGAGCGACAATAAGACGTTAGGTAAGTTTCACCTCGTCGGTATTCCGCCTGCACCGCGTGGGGTTCCGCAAGTCGAGGTCACATTTGATATCGACGCTAACGGAATCGTCAACGTGTCGGCAAAGGATGTCGGCACAGGCCGTGAGCAAAAGATCACCATCACTTCCTCGTCAGGTCTCAGTAAAGAAGAGATCGACAAGATGATGAAAGACGCCGAGTCTCATTCATCGGAAGACGAGAAGAAGAAGTCGGTAATCGAAGCCCGCAACCGATTGGACGGTTTGGTCTATAGCGTTGAAAAGACATTCAGCGAAAGCAAGGACAAGCTGGATTCGGCAGCGGCCGGTGAGATCGAAGCGGCTATCGCAGAATCTAAGACCGCTCTTGCTGGAGAAGATTCAGATGCGATGAATAACGCATTTGAGCGGTTGCAGACGGCGTCGCACAAATTGGCTGAGGTCCTGTACAGCCAGACCGGTGCCGCGGAACAAGGCGCCGAGGAGACCGCTGGCGGTGAACAGGCTTCATCGGCTTCAGCTGGTGCCGACGGCGGAGCTGCTGCTGGCGATGACAATGTCATCGATGCTGAGTACGTCGACGTCGACGAAGATAAAAAATAAGGCATAAGCAGTGAGCGGTTAGCGGTGGACAGGTCCGTTCACTGCTGACCGCTTCTTTGAAAAACCCATTTCCTCACTAGACTCGAATGGCGAAGAAAGATTATTACCAGATCCTCGGGGTCAAAAAAGATGCGAAGGCGGACGAGATAAAGAAATCTTACCGAAAGCTGGCGCGCAAGTTTCATCCGGACGTCAATCCGAACGATAAGTCCTCAGAGGAAAAGTTCAAAGAGGTGCAGGAGGCCTACGACATTCTTTCTGATGAAAAGAAGCGAAAGGTTTTCGATCGATTTGGATATTACAATGACAACCTCGATCCGGATTCTCCTTTTGCCTCGGGAGCAGCAGCTGGCGGCGGAGCCGGAGCCCCTGGATTCGATTTTTCGGGGTTTAGCTGGGACACGGCTTCCGGCAGCGCCGGCGGATCAAGTTTTCGCGATATATTTTCAGACCTTTTTGGCGGCAGCGGCGGAGCGGCTGGGGCACGTCGAGAACCGGAACCTCCCCGTCCCCTGCCGAAAAAGGGACGCGACATCGAGATACCGCTCGCCCTAAGCTTTGAAGAAGCATTCAAGGGTTTGACTACAAATATTACTGTTAACCGGAGCGAGCAGTGTTCGCGTTGCCAGGGTGCCGGAGACACAGGCGGACCCGTCATTACCTGCCCGTCGTGCAACGGCTCGGGACAGGTGATGAAAAGCGGCGGTAGGCTTCAATTCTCGCAACCGTGTCCGGACTGTGAGGGAACAGGCAGACGACGAACACCATGCTCGCAATGCAATGGCAAAGGTGTTACCCCAAAGACCGAACAAGTAAAGATCCGTATTCCCGCAGGAGTGGACACCGGTTCCCGAGTTCGAATTCCAAAGAAAGGTCACGGCGGCCGGTTGGGAGCAGAGCCAGGCGACCTTTTTATTGTCACAAATGTTGGTAAACACCCTTTCCTGGAACGCAAAGGCGACAATATCTATGTGACCGTTCCTATTGCTGTCCCTGAAGCGGCTCTTGGCGCCCGCATCGAGGTCCCTACAGTTGAGGGGAAGGCACAGTTAAAGATCCCTTCAGGAACCGAGAGCGGACAAAAGTTCAGGCTACGTGAACGCGGATTTCCAAGCCTGAGAAATCCGTCTTTACGCGGCGACCAATTTGTTGAAGTAAAGATCGTGTTGCCTAAAGTGATCTCCGAAGAGACAAAGGAGGTCTTAAGACAGTTCGAAAAACTAAACCCCGAAAATCCACGAAAGGTAATGGGACTGGAATAAACGGGGCAAGATACACCTATGGCAAAAGAGCGAGTTAAAACATATACGATCAGCGCGGTTGCCGAGATGTACGACATTCATCCGCAGACGCTGAGGCTGTACGAACGAGAAGGGCTATTGAAGCCGTCCCGGTCCGTCGGCAACACACGCCTTTATGCCGACACCGATCTCGAACGGCTTGAAATAATCCTATCCCTCACACGCGACCTCGGCGTCAATCTCGCCGGTGTCGAGATCATCCTCAATATGCGCGAAAAGATGGATGCGATGCAGCGCGAGTTTGAAAGATTTTTCGACTACTTACGCAACCATGCGAACGAATTTTCATCCGGTCCGGCCCCGAGCGGCAAGAGCGAAGCGTTAATGCCCATCACCCGCTTTCGCATCGTAAAGAATAAAAGCGAAAGCTGATTGAATCAATTTGATCCTGGTCTACCCCTCTTTACAATCTAGATCAAATTAGTCAAAATACCGCCGATAGTTTTTCCTCAATTCCCATTTTCAGGAGTTAAAAATGCGACCTTCAATAAGAGCGGCGGCTCTTACTTTGACCTCACTATTTCTTTGTGTATTGACCCTTTCAGCTCAGGACCTCGATGATGTAACCATTGCAGGCCGGATTCTTGATTCAAACAACCGACCCATCCTTGGTGCCACTGTGGTAGCTCTGGAAAATTCCACGAAACTTCAACGCACTGTTACATCCGACGGCGAAGGACGTTACAAGATAATCGAACTAAGACCGGGAACCTATACATTAAAGGCTGTCGCACCCGGATTCGGTGCCAAGGAAAAGATAGATATCGCGACTATATCGGGACAAAATGTACAGCTCGATATGACGCTTGATCCCGCTGGCGTCGAGGCGCGAGCGACCGTCACGGTCGACGAGAACGATGTCCCCGCGGTCGACATCACTCGAACCGTTGTCGGCGGAACGATCACCGAGCGTCAGGTTGAAGAGCTTCCAAATACCGGCAGAAATCCATTAGATCTGGTTCTGACACTTGGAGGTACTTCTGAAGAGCAGCTATCAACGCGTGACCTCGCAGAGGATCGCGGCCAACGCGGATTGTCAGCACCTGGTACAACGCCTGAGGAGGCAGGAATTTTCGGATTGTCCGGCGGTGCAGCCTACTCGAACAACATTACGATCGATGGTCTCGACAATAACGACGATAGATCTGCTTCATTTCGCTTCCAGCCTTCGATCGAGTCGGTAGCCGAAGTCCAGGTGATCACAAATCAGTTTTCGGCAGAATACGGCCGAGCATCAGGTGGGCGAGTCAACATTCGTACACGTTCGGGGTCTAACAAATTTCGGGGACGAGCATTTTATTTCTTTCGTGACGACGCTTTCAACGCTAACACCTGGAACAACAACCGCAACCATATCGAGCGTCCGCCATTTACGGATCATGACCCGGGATTTACTTTCGGCGGGCCGGCTATCAAGGACCGCGTATTCTTTTTCACATCTTATGAGTACGACAACATCTCTGACAGCACAGTACTCGATGCCTGGGTTCCTTTGAGCTTGTCGAATCCTAACTTTGCGCTCCCAGCGCCGACCAACCCGTCGCAAACCTTCACAGTCAATGGCGGCTCGCCATCTATTTCAGTAGTAACTGCCCGTTACATCACACCTACCGACACACCCGCCACGAACCATCTATTCACTGCTCGTGCGGACTGGAACATCAGCAAGTCGCAAAACCTGACATACAGTTATCAGCTCGGCAGATCAAATGACCTGCGAGCTTTTAGCGGTACTAACAGAATTGCCGATTCATTGATCGGGCGGATACGAAATACGGATGCGCACAATGTGACGCATAACTGGATAATTTCAAATGACGCTGTAAATCAGTTTCGCTTTCAATATTCGACGCTTCGGCCGCGATCTGCACAGGATGCAGGACCGCTCACGTCAGCGGTGCTTGTGACATTTACCGGTCCGACGGGTCAGGGCGGCACACAGGTTTTTGGGTCGAGCACCAACTCCAGCGACCGGACCGAAGACCGCTGGCAGTTCCAGGACACCTTTAATTTCATTGCGGGCGATCATACTTTTCGGTTTGGAGGAGATTTTCAAAGGGTAAACACGGTATTTACGGATCGCTTCGATGCGACCGGGACGTATACATTCAGCAACTTTGGATTCTTCGTTCAAAACTCCGTTTCACGCTATCAGCAAAACTTTAATAACACTTCGGAAGTGAAGAACAATTACGCCGGCGTCTTTTTTCAGGACGATTGGAGACTAAAGCCAAATCTTACGCTTGCGATGGGGCTTCGTTATGAACGTGAGACTGTTGTTGATGACACGAACAACTTCGGTCCGCGATTCGCCATTGCATGGAATCCGTTTCCCAAGAGCGCAAAGTCCGTCATTCGTTTCGGAGCCGGTATTTTTTACAACCGGGTATTGCTGAGAACGATCGATGACTATACTGCGGATTCGCAGGCGCTGAGACTGGATACTAACAGATTCAATTTGCCGGCTGGAGTTACTGCCGATCCAAATTCTTGGCGAACGTTTTTGAGTAGTCAGTTTCCTAACGGGATCACGGCAGATACCATGATCCCGATCAACGCGACCAACAGCTTTACGGCGGCGCAGCTGGCATTTCCCAGCACGGTTTTCAGGAGTTTTTCGCCGAATGTCGTGATACCGGAAAGCTATCAGTTTAATCTGGGATTTGAGCGTGAGATCTCTAAAGGCTTGGTATTCGAAACAAACGTCACATATAACCGGACAGTTCATCTTTGGCGAGAGACAAACCCGAATGCACCGGTCATCCCAGGTGGTACGACGGACCTAAATCACGACGGTCAAATCACATTGACGGATTATCTACTCGGCATTACGACGGGCCCGAACCGGTTCTTTGATGGGGCATATGGTGATGGTGCCCCTCTTCTCCCGAGCGGCAGCGGCGCCGGCACGCATACGTCACCGGATGTAACTGCGCCGAACTGCGGAACCGGAACGGCGATCTGTTATGTAAACGTCAATAGCACCAGCAGCAACTCAAGCACTAGTTGTTCAACAACAACAACTACCAATACACCGGTTTGCAGGGCGTTTGCAGCAGTCAATAACTTGCGGCCATTTTTTAGCCAAGTTGGAGCGACTCAACTAGAACAGGTTGCGTCGATCGGTAATAGCAGGTATATCGGAGCGATCTTTGAACTAAGAACACGGACCAGACATTTTAAAAATGGGTTTGGCGGATCGGCGCGGCTTGTCTACACGTTGTCGCGGCTTTGGGATGATGGAATAGTTAATACTTCGGATCCGACTGTGCCCTTTGATTTTTCAAGAGAATGGTCGCGAAGCCTGGCCGATCGACTCCATCGAGTGAATTTCTCGGGTTCGTTCGACACACCATATTGGTTGGGCAGGCTCCGATTCTCGCCGCTCGTGCGATGGGGTTCGAGCGCTCCGTTCAATTTGTCGGCTGGCGGCATCGATCGAAATCTTGATGACGTCAGCAACGATCGGCCAAGTTTCGCCGGTGACCCCGACGACATTGAGTGGCGAGTTTTTGGATCGCAGCCTTTCCCACAAGACATTGCCAATCGACTCAAAGTTGCTCCGATCGGCTCTCCGGGAAATCTCTCGAGAAACGCCGGACATGGGCCGCAGCTCTTTCAATTCAATTTGAGCGTCACACGGGATTTCAGATTTGGTGAAAGGTTTCATTTAAGGCCGGTGGTAGAAGTCACGAATATCTTAAACGCGACTGTGTATAGTTTTGGATCGAATTTCATAAATCTTGACGACCTTACGACACAAACCGGCCAGGACGGCTTTTTGGCTCCTACACGAACTGGAATACCACGACGCTTTCGATTTGGAATGCGATTGGATTTTTAGTTTCGGTCAGATTGACTGATTATCGGCCTCGCAATAAAAAGCGAGGCCTTTTTCATACTTGTCTGGCAGTTTTTATAGTGACCTTGTGAATCGAATATGATAATTTAATTATGTTGAACAAAGTTGTTCAATCCCGCCTTTATGACCGAAATAGCAACAAATGCGAGTGTCCCATTTACTGAAGTCTCGCTTGAGTCGGTCCTCCTGGATGCCGATCTATTCGTAAAATACAGTTCGCCGGAAAAAGCCTTCACGCTGCTGCGCGAATCTCTCGAGCGCAGCCCGCGGTCGATCCCTCTTCGGGAAAAGATGCGTGATATATGCGTCAAGCAGCGCAACCTGGATGAAGCTGCCCGCCAGTGCCTTGCTCTCGTCAGCCTCTATATCGGCCGTGAAGAATTTGACCTGGCATATGACCGTCTGCAGGAAGCAAAGCTTCTTGATCCGCGGATCTCTGTAGCACCCGGCCTTGAAGCAATTCGCCGGGCCCGCCGTCCCGATTTTGCTCTCACACGCGACCGCACACCTCAAAAAGTTGCGACAGACTGTACCTTTGCCGGAAATCTGGGGTACGTCAGTATTTTCGATGCTGTGCAGGTGATCGAGAATGCAAAGATGACCGGAATTCTTGTCTTGAAATCCGAGATGCACCTCGGCAACGTTTCATTCAATGAGGGCAAGATCGTAGATGCGGAATGCAACGGACGCAACGGGCACGGAGCCTTTCGCGACATCATTGAATTGGATACAGGTACGTTCGAGTTCAACACGTCGGACCACGAATTCCCGGTGGTCATTGCCGTCTCGAGCAATACCAATTTCCTTTTGGACGTTCTCACAGAACTGGACAATGAACGTGCGGAGCGTGACGGATTACGAGAGCCCGAAGGCGAGAAGTGGTAGCCGTTTCACCGACTGAACATTTACTGAACACCACATTTTATTTGACTTCCAAACTTAACTACAACAAAATATAGTGCTGTCCGGGTTCTCCTAGCACTATATAAATGTTCAAGCTCCAACGCCTGGAGATAACAGGCTTTAAATCGTTCGCCGATTATACCGAGATCGTTTTCACCGGTAGCGGTATAACTGCGGTTGTCGGCCCAAACGGCTGCGGGAAGTCCAACGTGTCCGACGCAATCTCATGGGTGCTGGGCGAGCAGCGCGCTAAACAGCTTCGCGGAAGCGAAATGAAGGACGTCGTCTTTCAGGGGACGAGGGACCGAAAACCGTCGGGGATGGCGGAGGTAGTTCTGCATCTGGTTCGAGACGAGGAGCTGTATGATGCGGAAGACCATGAGCTTGAGGACATCGATGAAACCTTAGCTGAACTGGATGACCACCTCGTCGACCTCGATGACATAGTTCCGGAACTTGAGCCTGAGGCTGCTGAAGTTGTTGCAGAAGTTTCTTCTGACGCAACCCCGAAACGAAATGAATTTCAAGCAGATGAGTCTGTGACTGAAATGGTCCAGGCTGCCCAGGTCGGTTCGGCCCAAATTGTACAGAAAACCGTAAAATCCAAAAGGCACTGGCGGCCGCGGTCGTTCGCACTTGATTTCGCTCCGGGCGAGGCCGTGTCGGTCGGACGCCGGTTATATCTCTCGGGTGAAAGCGAATATACGCTCAACGGGCGGAATTGCCGGCTCCGCGACATACAAGATCTTTTTGCTGGAACGGGGCTGTCCGGTTCACATTACGCGATCATTGAACAAGGCCGCATCGGACAGATACTGTCAGCAAAACCGGCCGATCGCCGAAACCTGATTGAAGAGGCCGCCGGAATTTCGAAGTTTCGGACGCGACAGCGAGCCGCAGAGGCACGCTTAGAAGGTGCCAAAAGTAATCTGGCGAGGATCTACGACATCGTCTCCGAGATCGAGAAACAGGTAAATTCACTTCGCCGCCAGGCCGCTAAAACTCGCCGCTACAAGATCCTTCAGGAAGAATACCGGGTGCTTATGCGGCACTTCTTTGCGGCCGAGGGCAAGTTTCTTTCGAGCCTGATCTCCGATCTCGATTCGCAGCTGAAAAACGCAGTTGAAAGGGAACATGAGCTTGCCGCGGAATTGGAGGCGAAAGAGGCCGCTGTCCGCATGGCAACGCAGCATGCCCGAGAACGCGAAGACGCTCTTTCCGAGATACGTCAGCGGCATTCGGCGAATGCCCTTGAACGTGACCGGGCTGAACGAGAACATCGTTACCAGGCTGAACAGATAGTTGCTCTTAATCACCGCGTCGAAGCTCTTTTGGGCGAGATCGCGGCGACCAAACAGCGACAGGCAATGATCACCGCCGAG
>Ga0207701_10004852_pt1 | contig 13599 bp, 10 predicted proteins | sample KBSSwiSSwithPhiX_FD_184294 | JGI IMG/M metagenome (GOLD analysis project Ga0207701, IMG submission 184294) | Switchgrass rhizosphere bulk soil microbial communities from Kellogg Biological Station, Michigan, USA, with PhiX - S5 (SPAdes) (version 2) | ecosystem: Environmental > Terrestrial >... | reverse complement strand
GCCAGGAACTGAAACCACGACCTGCCCCGCCGCAACAGACGTGGGACCGGGCACCGGAGCACCCAATGCGTTTGGATTCGGCACGGGCGGCGCCGGCTGCTGCGGCGCGGGCGCCGGGACCGCCGCCGGAGCTACCGGGGGCGGCGCGAGTGACTGTCCTGCCGGTGCGGGCGCCGCTGCGCCAGCTTGCCCGGGTTCGGGGTTCGCGCCGATTAACGGAGGCGGTCCGCTGAGCCCGAGGTTCGACTGCGTGCCGATGTAGATGGGTCCGAGGTCGTTGGCGGTGAACTCGCGAGACCGCACGATTCGCGGAGTCAACAGCATCACCACGTCCGACTGCTGAATCGAGTTGTCGTTCGCCGAGAACAGCTGCTTGATCACGGGCAGATGCATCACCCAGGGTATCCCGGAGAGCTGCCGGCGCTGCTGCTCCTGCAAGAGACCCGCGAGCAGAGTGGATTCACCTTCCCGCAGTCTCAGGTCCGTCTCGACGCGCCGCGATCCGAACGACGGCAGCTCCTGCCCCGCGATCGTGATCCCCGCGCCGAGGTTGCTGCTCTCGATCATCAGCTTGATCTGAATGTCGCCTTCGATGCTGACGCGCGGCGTCATCTGCACCGTCACACCGACGGGGCGATAGGTGAACGACGTCAGCGGGTTGAAGTTCGCTCCGCCCTGCGCGAGCGGCGTGAACGTCGTCGACGGCACCGGGATGTCTTCGCCGAGATTCAGCTTGAGGTCCGAGCCTTCCGCGCCGCGAAGCTGCGGCTTGGCGATCACCTTCGTCTCTGAGTCGGTCTCGAGGAATCGGACCACCGCCGACGGAACGGCAAGATAGAAGTCGCTGGTGCTGATGCCGCGCGAGACCGTGTTGAGATTGAAGGGCCGTGGATTGAGCGTCGTACCGTTTTCGGTCGTCCCTCCACCTCCGGCAATGCGCGGATCGACTTCAGGCGAGAACACCGCGTTGATCGCGTAGGTTCCGAGATCGAGGCCGTACTGCTGCGCGCGGTTCCGGCTGACCTCGAGAATCTGCACGTCGACGACGATCTCGGCGCGCGGCTTGTCGAGCGTCTCGATCATGCGCTCGATGATGGCCATCATCGATGTGGTCGCTCGGATCGTGACGGTGTTCGTGCTCTTGTTGGCGGTCACCGCCGGCGCGAGCGCCTGCCCCACCGGACGAATGACCTGGTTGATCGTCTGTGCAAGCTCCTGCGAGTCCACGTACGACAACGGGAAGCTGACGATGACCTGCTCCTCGTATTGCGCGCGCTTCTGCGCGTTGTCCGGGATGATCATGATCGTCTTCGGGTTCATGACCTTGTAGAAGAGGGCATTGGCCGCGACGATCTGCTGCAGGGCCTGCTCCAGCGTGACCTCGACGAGGTTCACCGTGTAGACGCGATCCTGGTAGGTGCTGTCGTACGTCACGTTGATGCCAGTCGCTTCGCCGACGAAATTGAAGATGTCGCGCAGGCTGGCCTGCTGGAAGCGAATCGGCTGAACGACGCTGTTGAAGTTGAAGAGGGGCGCTGCCTGCCCTGCCCGGGCGGCTTGACGGAGCTGCTGCGCCGACGGCCGCGGGCGACTCTGTTCGATTTGATCCCGGAGCTTGCGTTCGAGATCGAGCACCTTCCCTGCGATAGCTCGATTGGCAGGGTCGTACTCGCTCGCGCGACGGAACTCCATCAGAGCCTGATCGAGCTGTCCCCGCGCTTCGGCGAGTCTCGCGGCGTCGATGTGTATGCCGGCCGCGCTGAGATTCGCCCGTTCGTAGGAGATCCTGTACTGGACGTTCTGGGGATCCTCCTGAAGAGCCTTGCGATATTGCTCGACGGCGGCGTCCCAGTCGCCGGCTCTCGCGGCGGTGTCGCCTTTCGAGTAGGCGCTTCTGGCCGCGCAGCCAGCGGCCACAATGGCCAATACGATGATGGCAGCAATGGTTGCGTGTGAATGTCTCATTGTCCTGACAGCCGAATAGTCTGCCGTCCACGTCCATCGACGTAGATCAGGTCAGCTGAATCGTTGCCAATTCGCAGCACGCGATATCGGCCTTCGATGACGTCGCCCTCTTTCCCGTTGAACACGTTGCCACGACCATCACTCAGCACCGCGACTCGTGGAACGTCACCGGGTTGATCGAGATACCCGATGAAGCGGAGCGGAATCGGAGGAGGCGGTGGCGGTCCGGTCGGCGCTTGTGGCACAGGCTCGACCGGCACTCGAGGCGTTGGTTGCGGTGGTACGGCAAGAGCAGCCGCACGCTTCTCTCCGAATCGGAATACATCGCGGCTGGGCGTAGACCTGCCGTTATCCTGCCGGTCGAGTGACTCGAGCCGCACATCTCCGACCGGGTTGCCCTGACGCGACGTCTGTGCTCCACCACCGGCGGGGGTCGTACCACTGTTGACGGGCGCCGCTGGAAAACGCAGGAAGTAGAACGCTCCGCCGACGACCGCGGCGACGATAAGCAAGAGCACCAGACGAGAGCGCATCGTCATGGCTTCGTCGTCTCCGTCGTCCGGAAGTAGGTCGAAAGCTGCAATGTCAGGCGCACCGAGCCGCCGTTTTGCACGCTTTCCATCAGGCCGACATCGTCGATCACGACGAACTCCGGCGACGCCTCGATGTCGTGAATGAAGTCGCGGATATCCGCGTAGCTCCCGGCGAGATCCATCGTGACCTTCAACCGCGTCAGGTTGCTTCCGCGTTCGACTACTGGTTCGTATTTGCGGCGCTCGAAGTCGAGTTGCGACTTTGCGGCCAGCTGCGCCAGGCGTGCGAAGGTGAGGCGTCTGGCGCCGGTCAGATCCTGGGCGAGGACGCTGCTGTAGAAGGTGTCGAGCTCCTTGAGCGCGCGGTCCTTGCCTGTGAGCGTGCCGTTCGCCCGCGCGAAGTCGGCCTGGGCGGCCGCGAGCGCTTCCTCCGCGGCTCGCGTCCGCTGCTCGACGTTGGCCACGTCGCTCTGGAGCGGATACACAAAGAACGCAAAGACAAGCAGGTTGATCACGACGCCGGCGATAAGCGCATAGACCACACGCCGGTGTTCAGCGATGACCCGCTGGATCACGCTCTGGTGGGCGTCACTCACCGGCGGCTCCTGTGGTGCGCGGGCTGGCGGCCGCGGCCTGTGGCGTGGGTTCTGAGGCTGGTGGAGTGTAGACCCCTTCCACGAGCGCGTTGATCAGCCCCGCTGGAGTGGTTTGCTCCTCCGCGACGAGCACTTCGTGGAACCGGCCCGTCTTTTCGAGCGCGTCGATAAAAGACTCCAGGTCCTGCACCTGACGTGCCTCCACGCGCAGATTCACGATCAACCTACCCGTTCGATCTTCCACGGTCTGAAAACTGGTCAGTCGCACGTTCGCGGGCTCTGTTGTCTCGAGCTGCGCGAACAGCTCCGACCACGAGAACGCGCGCAGGTCGATGATCGCGTTGGCCTCTTCTGCGGCGGCCGCCACGTCGTTCAATTCCTTCGCGTCGATCTGCGATCGAATGCGCCGGGCTTCGTCGCGCAGGCGCTGGGCATCGGCCTCTGCCTGCGCCGCCCGTGCACCGAGGGCGCGTCCGCTGCTGGTCAGCCGGATCAGTTGCACCAGGTTCAGCAGCGTCAGGACAATGACGAGCAGCGCCATGGCGCCCAGCGTCACCTGCACCGCGCGGATGTTGTAGAACGGCCGCGTCGAGAGATTTGTTCTCAGCATCAGGCCGCTGCCTCTTTTCGAGTCCTGAGCAGCATTCCCACCAGCGGCGACAATGTCGCCATCAACTCAGGTGTCGCCGTGATGCGATCGGTGAGCGCGGCTCCGCGAGTCGGGTCGATGGGCTCGACGACAGTTCCCATGCGCGCCTCGAGGTTTCGACGCGCCAGATCGACTTCACCCTGAAGACGCCCGATTCCGCCGAGCAAGATCCGGCTGAACCCGCGACCCTCGAGTCGATCCTGGTAGTACATCGCGGTCTGGTGCACGACGTCTTCCATGGCTTCGGCGTCGCCCTCGACGCGATTGCGGAAGAAGAGGACGTCATCGCGGCGCAGGATCGCAATCGACGTGTACTCCGGGCGCATGTGGACCACGAGCCAGTCGCCCGCAGTGCCGAGATTGGAGCTCAGAAAGAGATTGATCACCGCAAACGTGGCGATGTCCACGAGACCGGCTTCAATGCCGATTCGTTCGCAGACGCCCTCGTATTCGCGGATTGTCTCTCGGCGCGCCACGACGACGACGAATTCGCCGCCGACCGCCTGGTGCGCGCCGGCAGTGTACGTGAGGCAGGCATCGTCCACTGGAAATGGCGTCGACTTCTTCACCTGCCACCGAATCAACTGATTGAGATCGTCGCGCCGGGTCGGTGTCTGATCGAAACGAACGAGCGAGACCTTGGCGGCCACGTCGGGAATCACGAGGGCGACGCGCTTCGGCTTGAGACCCAGACTCTGGCAGGCGGAGTCGAGTGCGCGCGCGACGGCGTCAGGGTCGGCAATGTTGGTGGATGTGAGAGAAGGCGTGACCGCGCCTGGCGGTAACGGCTCGACGGCATAACCCTGCACCACGGGGTTCGAGCTGCGGCCACCAAGGACCGCCACAGACACCGCGGCGGGCGAGATCTCGAGCGCCGCTTCGAGCGGCGGGCTGGCCAGCCATGACGCGAGGATGCTCATTCGACGAATGTCACCTTGTTGATTTCACGCAGCGTTGTAAGCCCGGTAAGGACCTTTTCAATTGCCGACTCGCGGAGGAAGCGCATGCCATCCTCGTGCGCAGCTTTCTTGACTTCTGACGCCGGCCGCCGGTCGAGAATCATCTCTCGAATGCGATCGGACAGATTCAGCAGCTCGCAGATCGCCGTCCGTCCCTTGAACCCCGTGCCGCCGCACTCGACGCAACCGGTGCCTTCGTAGAAGCGATGTGTCTGCGCCAGCTCGGGAGACAGACCCGCTTCCTGCAGCGCTTTCGCATCCACCAGCTTCGGGCGCTTGCAGTGCGAGCAGATCAATCGCACGAGCCGCTGCGCCATGACACAGTTCAGCGCGGACACGAACTGATACGGCTCGACGCCCATGTTCAGGAAGCGGCCGAGCACATCGACCACATTGTTCGCATGGACCGTCGTGAACACAAGGTGACCAGTCAGTGCAGACTGGATGGCAATCTGGGCAGTCTCAGGGTCGCGAATCTCACCGACCATGATCTTGTCCGGGTCGTGGCGGAGAATCGACCGAAGGCCGCGGGCGAACGTCAGCCCCTTCTTCTCGTTGATCGGAATCTGCGTGATCCCGCGTAGCTGATATTCGACGGGATCTTCGATCGTCACGATCTTGTCTTCGACGGACTTGATCTCGGAAAGCGCTGCGTAGAGGGTGGTCGTTTTGCCAGACCCGGTGGGTCCAGTGACGAGCACCATGCCGTACGGCTCGCGGATGTACTTCCTGAAGCGCCGCAGTTCCAATTCGGGCAAGCCGAGAATGTCCAGCTTCAGCTCGGTGAACTGCTCGCTGATCGATTCCTTGTCGAGGATTCGGATGACGGCGTCCTCGCCGTGGACGCTCGGCATGATCGACACGCGGAAGTCGATCGTCTTGCCCGGCATCCGCACCTTGAAGCGCCCGTCCTGCGGAACCCGCTTCTCGGCGATGTCGAGCTCGGCCATGACTTTCACACGCGAGATGATTGAACTGTGGAACTGCTTCCCGATCGGCCGCATCGCCGGCTGGAGCACGCCGTCGATTCGATACTTCACGTAGACGGCATCGTCGCCCGTCTCGATATGGATGTCGCTCGCGCGACGCTGAATGGCGGTGTAGATCGTCGAGTCCACCAGCTTGATGATCGGACTGATGTCGCTCGTGAGCCGTTCGACAGTGAGGTTCTCTTCGCCGGTCTCGTCCTCTTTCAGGACCTGAAGCTCGAATCCTTCGGTCGCTTCCTCGAGGACACGCTGCGAGCTCTCGCTCTTCTTGAGGATTGCCTGAATAGCCGACGGCGCACCGACCGTGACGCGAATGGGCGTCCGGAGGATCACGCCGAGCTCGTCGATCATCGGAAGATCGGTCGGATCAGAGACGACGATCACCAGCGAGCGACCCTCGCGGCGATGCGGCACGAATCCGTAGCGCAGCATCAGGTCGGCCGGTATCGATCGGAACAGATCCTGATCGATCCGGAACTCACTCATCTCCACGAATTCCAGCCGATATCGGACTGCGAGCGCGCGCGCCCGCACGACTTCTTCGGAGAAGTCGTCGGAATCAGGGAGTGGATTCGTTTTCGCGGTTGCCATTACACGCCTACCACGGAGCTCAGTTCGAACAGCGGCATATACAGAGCCAGCACGACAATCGCAATGACGATCCCCATGAACACGAGCAGAACTGGCTCCACCAGGGTGATAAACCGCCCGACCTCCGTCTCGATTTCCTCGTCGTAGAACTCCGCCAGGCTATTCAACATTTCCTGGAGAGCACCGGTTGACTCTCCAACCTCCACCATCTTCACGGCCACGTCAGGGAAAATGTTGCGCTCGCGCAGCGCCGCGGCAAACCCCTGCCCTTCCTGAACGCGCACGCGAACCCGATCCAACTCACGCGCGAGATGCTGGTTCGACAACGACCGCACGCTGATTTCGAGGGCGTTCACGAGCGGAATGCCACCCCCAAGCAGTGTCGCTAACATGCGCGCCAATTGCGACGTGGAAAACTTTCGGGCGGTCTCGCCTATCCACGGGAGGTCGAGCACCCATCTGTCCAGTCGATGACGCTGAGCGGGCTGGCGGGACCAGACCGTCGCTGCAACAGCCAGGCCAACTATCCCAACAACGATAAAACCAATGTTGGCGACGACGCCGTTCGAAACCGCGACGACGATCCGTGTAGAAAGGGGTAGTCCCTTATCGAAGTTCGCATAGAAATCGGAGAAGGCGGGCACCACCCTCAAGACGATGATTCCGACGAGAGTGATCATCATGGTGACCAGAATCGCCGGGTAAATCAAAGCAGAAAGCGTGCGCCTCTTGACGGCCCCGATGATCTTTTCGTAGGCGACATATCGCCGGATGACGGCATCCAGGTTTCCGCTTCGCTCGCCGGCGAGCAGCGACGCCGAGTAGACCGGCGGGAACAGCGTCCCGTGCTCGTTGAAGGCGTCCGATAACGCTGTTCCGCTCCTGACCCGGTCGTAAACGCTGTCCAGAACCGACTTGAATGTCGGGTTTCCGACCCTCTGGCGAAGGATGTCGAGCGACTGGACCAACGGCATTCCGGCCTTCAGCAGGGTGGCCAGTTCCTGATTGAAGACCAGGAACTCGTGCCTTTTGATCCGCTGCCGACGGGCACCCAAGGATAGCGAGAGCGCAGCCCGCCGCTGGAGGGACAGGACGTACATCCCCTTTTCCTCCAGTTCGCGACGGAGGCGTACCTCGCTATCGGCGTTGTAGACGCCTTCCACAATCTCGCCGCCAGGTGTACCGAGCCGACACCGAAACTCCATTTCGTCCTTTAGACCCGCTTCCCTATTGTTTCGGCTGCACGAGCGCGCGGAATACCCGCACCCCCAACTGTCGTGTGTCAGTGCTCTCGAGCGCGGCGAGCCTGGCCGGAACAAACGTCTTGTCGGACACGACCGCCAGCGCGACGCTCTGACCCCCCCCGAACTGGTCCGGACCGAGTGCAACCTTGCGCACCATCACGGTCCCTGGTTGCAGATCGAATTCGTCTACGACCGCGTCTCGCAAACGGATTTCAATGTGCTGGGGCACGGAGAACACCCTATTCGGCTGGTCGAGCTCGAGCGTGAACTCGACGTCCTGCTTCGGGTTCGCGAACGTCAATGTGCCCGACTTGGTTGACCATCGCCATTCGACTCCTGATCCCTTCGGTGCCTCCGGAGGGTGCCATCCCTCGCGGAAGATCACCGCGTACGGCTCCGACCGCTCGCGAATCTCGAACGAGCCTGCTTTGACCGCGCGCCCCTCGATGGCCTCACCTGCCAGAGGCAGTCGCTCGCCCGATGACTTCGAATAGAGTCCCACTACGAACGTCGCGTATCCGACGTAGTCGGAAACAGGCGCATAACCGGCGTGTTTGTATTCAATGGTTGAGCCCGCCTTCCACTCCTTCGTCGGAGTGGGCGGCGCATGATCGGCGGCGCCGATCATGCGACCGTCGTCGTCGACAACGTGGACGAAGACCTCGTAATCCTCCTCAAACGGAGGGGCGTCAGACGCGACGGCGAACTTGACATCGAGCTCAACCGGCATACCGGAGGCCACCACCGCGGGGCTGACTGACACCGACGCCGAGGCAACCGGCTTCGCGGTGTCGGCGGGCGACCTGTTACAGGCGACGATCGATATAGTCATCGCCACTGTGAAGGGCGCGGAATATCTGAGCATCTCGAGTGGAATGATACTATCTCCACCGCATGACATCCGACGCACTCGGAATGGTTGAAACCCGCGGTTTGATCGGCTCTGTTGAGGCTGCGGATGCAATGGTCAAGACCGCCAACGTCGTGCTCGTGGGTAAGGAATATATCGGGGCGGGTTATGTGACGGTTCTCGTCCGCGGAGATGTCGGAGCTGTTAAGGCTGCCACCGATGCCGGTGCGGCGGCCGCGCGTCGCGTCGGGGAACTCATCTCGGTTCATGTCATCCCGCGCCCCCACGCCGAGGTCGAGCGCATACTTCCCAAGCCGTAGGAACCCCCAGGGCCTGACCGAGTCATGGCTGTCCAGGACACTGCCCCTCAGACGGACAAGGATCTGACGTCGATCGCCGAGGCACGGGCATTGGCTCGCGCGGCCCGTCAGGCGCAACCCCTTCTCGCCGAGCTCTCGCAGGAACAGATCGACCGCATCGTCACGATGATGGCGGAAGTGGTCACCGCCCACGCCGAGGCACTGGCGCAGCTCGCGGTCGAGGAGACCGGTTACGGCGTCGTTGCCGACAAGGTCCAGAAGAACCTGTTCTCATCGAGGCAGGTGTACGAGTTCATCAAGCCGATGAAGACCGTCGGGGTCGTGAACCGGATCGAGGACAGGAAGATCGTCGAGATCGCAGAGCCCTTCGGCGTCGTCGCGGCGATCGTTCCATCCACGAATCCGACGTCAACCGCGATCTATAAGGTGTTGATCTCGCTGAAAGCGCGCTGTCCCATCGTTATCAGCCCTCATCCTTCGGCCGCGCGATGCATTACGCGAACCGTGGAGATCATGGCGGAGGCTGCGCAGCGGGCTGGTGCACCGACGGGAAGTATCGGGTGGATGAAGACGGTGACGCTCGAAGGCACCCAGGAGCTGATGAAGCAGCGCGAGGTCGCGGTGATTCTCGCGACCGGTGGCATGGGACTCGTGCGTGCAGCGTACAGCGCCGGCAAACCTGCGTACGGTGTTGGTCCAGGGAACGCTCCCTGCTACATCGAAGCAAGCGCTGATCTCGATAAAGCGGCCAGCGACATCGTGCTTGGAAAGACGTTCGACTTTGGCGTGTTGTGTTCGTCGCCGAACTCGGTCGTCGTCGACGAATCGGTGGAAGACGAGTCGCGTCGCCGATTTGAAGCGCGCGGCGCCTACTTCCTCAATCAGGCCGAGACGGACCTGCTTGCGAAGGCACTCGTCACCCCGCAGCGCCTCCCGAATCCTGCGCTCGTTGGAAAGTCGGCCCAGTTCATCGCCGGGAAGGCCGGGATCTCCGTACCGGCAGGGACGACAGTTCTCATTGCCCCGCTCACCGGCGTCGGCCGCGACTATCCCCTTTCCATAGAGAAGCTGTGTCCGGTCCTCTCCTGGTATGTCGTCAAGGACTGGCGCGAAGGCTGCGAGCGCTGCATCCAGATCCTTCGATACGGCGGCATGGGCCACACCATGTCGATCCACTCGAAAAACGACGATGTGATCCTGCAATTTGGGCTGAAGAAACCTGCATTTCGCATTTGTGTGAACACGCCGACCACCCATGGATCTATCGGGTTGACGACCGGATTGGATCCCGCGATGACGTTGGGCTGCGGAGGCTGGGGCGGCAACATCACCTCCGACAACATCTCGCCGCGCCATCTGCTCAACATCAAGCGTCTCGCGTACGAAGTGCGGCCGGCCGTCGGGTCGTCCGCGACGTCAGCTCGTGATCAAGCCCCGGTCGTGCGCCTTCCAAAGGCGCCGCCCCCCCCTGTGTCTACGGGGATCTCCGCGCAGGCGCTCTCGGCGCGCGTCGATGCCTTCCTTTCATCTCGAGGATTCCGCCCAGCCGAGTCTTCCCTCCCCGACCCACCGATGGACGCGCAGGTAAAACCGCTTGCGGCCGATAACCCCAAGGACTTCGTCTGCGAAGACGATGTCCGGGCGGCGCTGAAGAGCGGGAGAACCCTCGTTGTCGATGACAAAACGATCGTCACGCCTTCGGCGCGAGAACTTGGCGAGGCGAATAAGGTGTTTGTCCAAGCCGGTTATCCGCGGTAGAGCTTGTGCGCGGTTTTGCTCGGGAGTTTCCACTCGAGCTTACGGAGTTTTGACCCTCGGATCGACCGGATGCTAGAGTACGCGGACCCGATGCTGTCGTTTCGCCGAGGAGTGAGCGGCGTTCTCTGCGCCGTCGGACTGCTGCTGTCAGCCGCCTGTGCCGCGAGATCGCCACAGACGACGACTGCGCAGGCGCCATCAGTCATTGCGCCCCAACCCGCGCCCGCAGCGGCGGCGCAGCCCGATCCCGTTCAGGAACTCATCGCTCTTTCAGAACAGCATTTCCAGGCCGGTGAGCGCGAGCTGAGTGAAGGTCACCTCGACGCGGCCACTGCTGCGTTCGACCGCGCGGTTGACGTCCTGCTCGAATCGCCCGGCGGCGCCCGTTCGAACCAGCAACTAAGTGCGCACTACGACCGCCTGATCGAGCGGATCAGCGGCCACGAACTCATGGCTCTGGCGCAGGCGGACGGCTTCGCAGAAAAGGCGCCTGAACCGGCATCGATCGACGATCTCCTTACCATCACGACCGTCGAGCGCCCCACGCCGACTCCGGAAACGGAACGCACGGTCGCCAACGATCTTCAGGCAGTAGTTCACGACATCGAGATCCCGCAGAACGCCCGCGTGCTGGCCTATGTAGAGCTGTTTACCAGCCGACTGAAGGGGTATCTCGAAGAAGGCTTGAGCCGGGGGGCGCGCTACCTTCCGATGATCCAGGAGGTCTTCCGGGCCGAGGGCGTGCCGCTCGATCTGGCTTATGTTCCCCTGATCGAGAGCGCTTTCAAGCCGAACGCTCTTTCACGCGCGAAGGCCAAGGGTATGTGGCAGTTCATGCGCGGCACGGCGCTGGAGAATGGTCTCCGCCACGATTGGTACATCGACGAGCGCGCCGATCCGGAGAAAGCTACGCGCGCAGCAGCCAAGTATCTGAAAACGCTCTACTCGATGTTCGGCGACTGGCACCTGGCGCTTGCGTCGTACAACGGTGGGCCGGGGCGTGTGCAGCGCGCCATGAAGCGCTCCGGACGGGACGACTTCTGGAAGCTGTCGGCAACCTCACGCTATCTCCCGCGCGAGACGCGTGACTACGTTCCGCTCATTCTCGCGGCCATCATCATCGCGAAAAGTCCTGCCCAGTACGAAATGGACGTGATGCCCATCGAGGTGCCGCTCTTCGAAACGGTCACCGTTGCCGGTGCCGTGGATATTCGCCGCGTCGCCGAGTGGGCGGGCGCATCGGTCCAGGACATCCAGGATCTGAACCCGGAGTTGCGTCGGTGGACCACACCGATTCGCGCAACCGAGTACGAGCTCAAAGTTCCGATGGGCGCAGCGGAGGCGATCAACACACGTCTGACCGAGCAGGGAGGCGACGATCTCGCGCCGCTCAGTCACTACACCGTCAAGAAGAACGAAACGCTGCCTTCCATCGCCAAGAAGCTGGGTGTCAGTCGATCGGATCTGGCAGAGGCCAACTACCTCTCAGCCAAGTCAAAGCTGGAAACCGGCCAGCAACTTGTTATCCCGCGCGCTCCTACGCTTCTCGCGACGCGAACAGAGACTGGGGGCCAGGCGCCTGACGCTGTCCCCGCGACTGCGACTCGGCAGGTGGAAACGGACGACCCGCCGGCACGCACGACGACGACCCATCGCGTCGCACGTGGTGAAACGCTCTCTTTGATCGCCAAGCGCTACGGCACCACCGTCGCTCACATCATAGAGTTGAACAGCCTCCCCAACAGCGTCATCCACGTTGGGCAGCGCTTGATCGTCGAGCGCCTGTCTACGCTCGCGACCAACTGACCCGCATCGCAGAAACCGCGATAAAGGCGCGAGATCTACGTTGCAGAAACTGCGACGTTCAGGACGTCGCCTCGCTCGATCCCGAAGAAACTCGCATGAATCCGTGAGGCACGCGATCTTGCACTGATCTCTGGTCGTGCTCGCCAGTCTACGCAGTGCAGCGGTCTTCGGTGTGGAGGCCTATCCGGTTCACGTCGAAGTTGACGTCGCCTTCGGGCTCCCCCACTTCTCGATGGTGGGCCTGCCCGATGCGACCGTCAAAGAGAGTCGCGATCGCGTGCGGTCCGCGATCCGAAACTCGGGATTCGAGTTTCCTCATCATCGGATCACTGTCAATCTTGCGCCGGCCGACGTACGCAAGGCCGGGTCGTCGTTCGATCTTCCGATCGCGCTCGGATTGCTCGCGACCTCCGGTCCACTCACACGTCGATGCGTTGACGACACCGTGATCGTTGGCGAGCTCTCGCTCGATGGCGCGATCAATGGCATTCGCGGTGTGCTGCCAATTGCAGTCGGCGCACGTCGGCTGGGGCTCAAGCGCCTCCTTCTACCGCCGCAGAATGCGACCGAGGCCTCAGTTGTCGAGGGCCTGGATATTTGCGTGGCTCAATCGCTGACGGAAGCCGTTGAGGCGTTGAACGAACCCGAGCGCGCCAAACGGGCGACCGCCGGCCCAGTGAGTACGAGCAGTACGACACCAGCCGACACCGATCTGGCCGACGTTCGCGGGCAATTGCTCGCCAGGCGCGCGCTCGAAGTGGCGGCTGCTGGCGGTCACAACCTGCTGATGACCGGCCCTCCTGGCGCCGGCAAGACGATGCTGGCGAGAAGATTGGGAACGATTCTGCCACCCCTCACGTTCGATGAAGCGCTCGAGTCCACAGCCATCCATTCAGTCGCCGGCATTCTCCCCGCTGGCCAGGGGCTTCTCTCAGAGCGCCCGTTTCGTGCGCCTCACCACACGATTTCGACCGTTGCCCTTGTTGGCGGCGGGTCCATTCCCAGGCCGGGTGAAATCTCCCTGGCGCATCACGGGGTCCTCTTCATGGATGAGATGCCGGAATTCGATCGACGGGTCCTCGAAGTTCTCCGGCAACCTCTCGAGGAGGGACACGTGACGATCGCACGTGCCGCACGGACCGCAGTCTTCCCTGCGCGCTTCGTTCTCATCGGTGCGATGAATCCGTGTCCCTGCGGGTTTGCCGGCGACGATCGCCGGCCGTGCAGATGTACGCCCATTCAGATCGCGAAGTATCAGAACCGCCTCTCGGGTCCGCTCCGCGACCGGATCGATCTCATTGTCGATGTCCCTGCTGTCGCAGTGGGCTCGATCGTCGAC
>Ga0207701_10004851_pt1 | contig 13600 bp, 9 predicted proteins | sample KBSSwiSSwithPhiX_FD_184294 | JGI IMG/M metagenome (GOLD analysis project Ga0207701, IMG submission 184294) | Switchgrass rhizosphere bulk soil microbial communities from Kellogg Biological Station, Michigan, USA, with PhiX - S5 (SPAdes) (version 2) | ecosystem: Environmental > Terrestrial > Soil... | reverse complement strand
TGTTCGCTTGCGCGGCTCGGAGCATCTCTACAGCTTCGGAAATTGAGTTAGCCAGGGGTTTTTCGCAGAAAAGGATTTTCTTCGCCTCAGCCGCAGCCAGCGCGATAGATGCATGCGTATAGCCGGGAGAACAGATGTCAACGACATCGATATCGCGACGCGTCACCACCTCGTCCCATCGTGTCGAGTATTCTTCCCAACCGAAACGGTGCGCCACCTTTCTAACTCCATTCTCATCGCGACCACATATCACTTTTAGAACAGGTTCGTAAGGTGTATCAAAGAACCTGCGGACCTGACTCCATGCATTGCTGTGCGCTCGACCCATGAAGCCATAACCGATTAGAGCGATGTTTAGTTTGCGCATGATTGTCGTGAACCGAAATGACTCCTCCGCGCTAATTGCAGAAGAGTCTTCTTGCATTGACCTTAACGCATGACCTTGGCGAGGTCGGAACGCCGCCGATCCTCTAAAACATCCGAGCGATATATTCTGCTGATCGAAAAGCCAGGGCCATAATTGTTAGCACCGGATTCACGCCACCGTTTGTTACATGAATGGATCCATCAATTACGAAAAGATTATCGTGATCATGGACTCGTCCCCATTCATCGGTTACAGATACTTTTCGATCTGTTCCCATGCGACAGGTGCCGGCTTGATGCTGTCGACCGCTTAGAATCAAACCAGGTTGTGTACTCCAAACACTCTGACACCCACTGGCCTGTAACCACTCTACGGCGCGCTCTCTCATGAACTCAGCGGATTTCACAGTGGCTGGATGAGTTGTACCGCTCAGCCTTGCGACAGGAATGCGCCATTTATCTCGAACACTCTTGTCGATGGTGACGCGACCTTCGGGGCTGGGAATGTCCTGCACAGGTCCGCGAACATGCATTACGCGAGTGTAGTTGTCGCGCATGAATTGTTTGTTTGCTTTGCCCCATCGAGGAAGACCAGGTGGCAGAGAGTCGTACCAGAAGTCTATCGGTGGCTTAATGAAGTCATCAGCTAACATGCCACCACCGACAATACCCGGGTTGTCGTGATTGAACTGGAGAGTTGCTATCGTGACTCCCGGTCCAATGCCATTGAAGACGCGGCTTGATGAAATCCCATACGCTCGCGGATATAAGTGCCCTTGTAAGTTTCGACCGACTTGATCGTGGGCATTCCCAAGGCCATTTGGGTGAAGGGGAGACTGCGAGTTCAAAAGCAATCGCGCTGATTCGATCGCTCCACCTGAGACGACCACGAGTTTACTGCGAGCACTTTCTCTATGAATTGTACCGCCTAAGTCATTGAAGAATGCGACTCCACCTACATCACCACGCTCGTTTACGTCTATCTGTTCAACTATTACGTTCGTAAGAACTTTGCAATTACCGGTGGCAAGCGCACGCGGAATCACAGTATTGTGCGTCCCGTTTTTCGCATCCGTAGGACACCCGAAGCCGACGCAATACTTACAGCCTATGCACTGATCTCTACCTTGATATGGTTTAGTGTTGATGAGGAGTGGGACAGGTGTCGTGGTCCATCCGAGTCGATCAGCGCCATTGGAAAGCGCCATTGTCTGTGGACTTGGCGGTACTGGAGGCAACGGATAATCGCGCCGACGCGCAGTTTGAGTTTGTGTAGTGCCGTCGCCAGCAGCGCCTAACTCCCACTCGACCCTTTCATAAAACGGTTCAAGTGTCTCATATGATATTGGCCAGTCGGCGAGAGAACTTCCTTTCGGGATTCCGTACTTACTTGCCATTCGAAAATCATCGGGCAAGAAGCGCCAGGCTTGGGCACCATACACTCGCGTGCCTCCTCCGAGACAAGCCGCATTGTTGTGATAATCAAGCTCATGTGGCTTTACGATTCTTGAAACGCCGGATGGATCAACGAAGACTCGAGGATTCCCGCTTAAAGCAGGTCCAGCATTATGACCATAAATAGATAATCGTTGGTTACGTAAATGATCGCGTGGAATCTCTTTAAAACTTAAGGCTGGGCCACGTTCAAGTAACAAAACACGTTTTCCTGCCTCTGCCAGAACACAGGCGACAATGCCTCCCGCTGCGCCCGCTCCGACAATGATTACGTCGTAATCATTCATCAACTTAAACCTCTTGAAAGCCCGTCATAGCCCATGAGATAGATCCCTTGTTTCCGCCTTGTTCGGGATCACTGTAGTAACCTTCAGCTGTTGTCCTGACAAGGATTTCGAAAAATTGGTCGGGCGCTATTGGCCATGGTGTGTTGACACTGCCGCGCTCGATACCCTCGAGAATCACGACCTGTTGATCTGGACTTAGATCAGCGAACCGAGTGTCGAATCTCGCCAGCGACTCTGACTCAATCGCCTCGAGACCAGCATCGAAAAACTCGCGCTGCTCTGCCAGATCCGTTTCAAACAACCTAACGATAAAGTCGCAAACGCCAGCGTCGAAAGCTCCAGCGTAATCGTCCGGTGGTATCAGACAGTCAACGACCGCACGCAAAGTTTCAAGTCTCATCAGGGTTATTTCAATTCAATGGTCTTCTGAAACGATGCTCCCGTAACAACATCAGTAGCTTTAATCGTGTACTTTCCGGGAACGTCGTTGAGGGCTAAAGGCAAAGTGAAGGTCCCACTCCGGTTATGGAGCATTACGTTCGCAGAATAAGGGCGTAAACCAGCGCCGTCAGGCCCAAGAGTCTGCACGCGTATCAGCGCGGTGGTCGGTTGGTTCGACGTGATTGTGAAAAGAACGTGTTCACCCGGTTTTGCTGAGAGGGGACCCTGAACGGCAATTTTGTTTTGCTTGGGGCTCAAACCTAGTACCAGCGCATCACCAACGAGAATGGAAGTATGAACAATGTCGGTGAACCCAAATTGTTGACCCGTTCGAACGTCGGCGACATACATTTTGCGAGGCAGGTTGATAGTTATTTCCTGTTTTGCGACCTGGCCGAGATCCGAATCCTTGTAAGTAGTGACTCCGTCTTGGCCCACAATGCCCGCGACAGCCACGTTGTCTTTGACGACGGCCAGGATTTCAGATTCGCCAAACGTGTAGCGGGCGATCTGGGCCTGGGCAAGTGGTTTCGCATCAGCAGAGGAGATCTTTATCGACGGCTTTACACCGGCCCTTTCGAAGATCTTACGCATGAGTTCACGGTAGCCCGACCCCCCAAACTGAGAAGCGCGCATTTTCGGATATTGATCAAGAGTAGTGTTTAGGAAAATGGTCCACCCTTGGCCCACCGTATGGAAGAATGCCGTATCTGTGTTCCCTATCTGAAAGAGAGCTTGAGCGGAAGATGCTTTGAGTTCGGATTCAGCTACTCGAAAGTCTGTCAGGTTGTTTGAAGAAATACCAAACTGTGTAGCCGCTGGTTTGAGATGAATGTCTCCGGAAAGGAGGTTGAGATTACGTTTGTCTGAAGGAGGCGCCGCGATACCAAACAAGTTGCTCAAGGCGCCGCTCGTTTCCCATGCGCAGTGCTGGTCCATCAAACCTGGAGCCGCGTCGGCAATCACGACCCCGCCGCGTGAAACAAAGTCTTCAATGTGTTGAATCTCTGAACTAGACAGTGCGAAAGTGAGCGGCAGGATCAGTACCTTATATCGGTCGTTGGAAATCGGATTCTTTGCGACATCTTCAGAAGAAACGAAATCAAACGTGAGGCCCAGATCCTTTATCACTTTTACCCAACCATCTCGGTTCGCAGGAAAGCTCAAGCGGCCTTTATCTGGCACTTCGTCGTCATCGTCACTGCTTCGTTGGTGATAACCTAGAATGCTTGCTGCGTGAATCGATGACATCGAGTAGTACAGTGCGATTCCATCACTCTTACGAGTCGACTCCATCAGGAGTTTGCCTACTCCTTCAGACCTAAGAGAGTTGAACGCCCTCCCCATATCGCGTGCAGAAGCTGAATAGGTCATATCTGGATTCAAGAAAGAGTACATCCAGAAAATGTTTGGGTGCAGAACGTTGTGGATCGCTGCGGTCCAAATGGCGTTTTGTACGGCTAAACCGTGAGAGCCATAACCGGTCCAGAAACCGATCATTGCGTTCGGTTTTGCAAACGAGCGATGCATATCCCATTGATTGCCGCCGTCGTAAGAAAGAAAATCGTCAATGACACGATCAAGACGCGACCAGTCAGCACCGTCATAGGCATTGGTAGCTTGAGTCCCCGAGACTGCTATGTGCGCATCAGGATCTCCTTCCCGCGCAGCAACCCGGGCTAATTCATAAGCCCTGGCAAAAGTGATTTCCATGAACGTTCGATGATCGGCCCAGGGCGCAAAATTTCGACTCTTCTTTGCTTCATCGGTGGTAAAGGGAAGCACGTCGTTCCAAGTGCCAAAGTTAGTTCGCCATTCCTTATTCAGGCCTTGCAGTGAGCCATACTCACGTTTTAACCAGCTACGAAAATCCTCGAGGGCGTTAGGACTCCAATCGAAATCAACCGCGTCTCCGTAAGAAGTCAAAGAGCCTTCATCACCAACGAAGTAGTAATCCATGTTGTAACGTGCCTTGTTACGAGCTGAAGCGCGGACTATATCTGCGAGAGTCTTTAGAAATACTGGATCATTGAAGGATGGGGTTCGTTGTAAGAATTTTTTGTCGGCAGTACGTTTGTACAATTCCTTCTTGGTCAGATATCCAAGGGCTTCAAAGTCGCCGGTTCTCTGGTACTCAGCAATTGCTTTTTCCATCGTCTCTGGAGTCGTTGGTCCACGGTCGTACCAATAAACTCCGAAAGTGCCTCGGGGAATGTTAAGAGAATTATCAACATCTCCGCTCCAAGTGAAGCCGGTATCTGCGGCTGCTCCACGAACCATTCGCATCTGTGCGTCCTGGAGATAATGTTTTGTGCCTCCGAAAGAGACGAGCGCCGTGTACTCTTTATTTCTACGAAGATCCTGAACCACCATCACCGGCTTGGCTCGCACTTGATCGACTGTGGTCCCTTGGTCGTCGACGAGTTCACCAGTAACAAACGCAAGCTTTCCAAGAAAGTCCCTGAGCGGGAAAGTGAAGGTTCGTTCACCCCTGGCTGGTGCGGAGATCGTTCCCAGTAGTCGGCCCAAGTCGTCACTGATCTGCATTCTCATTTGCAGGCCTGACAGATCTCCGGAAGCCCTTAAGACGGCGCTCAACGTCTCTCCGCGCTTGTAGACATCAACGGCCGGTTTGACGCTATTCATCATTGCGCGTTTGGGTGTGTTGAAAGTTGCCGCGCCCCAGTTGAGAGTCGAATTGTCCTTTGCGTCGCGAATGATGACATTAAAGATCTGGCGGCCTGCGGACCATCGTGTTGATGAAAGAAACTCAGCAGCTGAAATCTCAATCGAATTTGAACCGGCAATCAGAACCTTGCTCACGCGAACGCTTCCTAGTTGCTGACCAAACTCGTTCTTTCCACTTACTTCGATAGCAACCGAATGTTGATTTGCTGCAGACAGTCTGAGCTTGAGTCCTGTTTCGTCTGCTTTAAAAGATTCAATGTGAACTGGAATGTTTCGACTGGATGCCCAAAGAAGGGAACGGGCGAGCAGCGAATATTGATATTCCCAATAGTCCCAGTAGTGCTTCGTTTCGTAAGGATTACTGGCTTGAGGTGTGAAGCCCTCTTCCACGTAACCCATCGCGACAACCCTTCCCTTTCCATAATTCTTAACTGCCACAATGGGATTAGAGCCTGACTTGATCAGAACGTCTCCTTGAGCTTTGTACTGATAAAGGGAACCGCCGCCGTTTCCTTCCGAAAGTAATTCAAGAGGGAAGCCTTCGGTAATAAAGTGAGGCAGACCCAATTCCCATTTTCCCTTTGTGACAGCATCGCGATTTATTTCTGGGTATCCACGTTCATTGACGGTGTCGTCTGGAACTCCGACTAATGGGGAGATCTCCCAAAGTCGTTCGTCGCCGGTTGCCTCATCGCCTTTAAATGGATGACCTTTGACATCGCCAACAAAAGGATGAAGCAAGACGAGTCCTGCGCCTTCCCTCACTCTACGCAGGATCGCGTCACGGGTAGCCCGAGTCATTCTTGACCAGCCATTTAGGCCGGGTATCAACAAGACTTCATATTGCGCGTCGCCCGTTAGATCTTTTTCAACGTAGCCATAGACGGTTTGAAAGTCGTCTCGATCGCCGCGGTATTCATGACCATAGAAATCTCCGATGCCCCAACAGGTGATGTCCCATTCCCTATCGATCGAATCAGTCGTGGGTGCAAGAGAAATGCGTTGCATCAACTCCACCATGTCGCGGCCATACTGAATTGAGGGGATAAAGAAACTCTTGATTGGACCCTGAGGTAGCTTGGTGGCCCACGGAACGTGAGGCGTTACGACTTCAGTCGAGTAGGTGATGTCATTTTTCGCAAAAGGACTCCCGCCAACGTTCTTTTGTTCCTGGGCTGAAGCGTGGAACAACAATAAGCTGATCACGATGATCACGAGGCAAATGCCTGTACGCCTAACCTTAGCTTTGCAGGTGAGTTTCATTTTTGGATGGGGCTCTTTCGTGTGGATTCGTGGATCGTACATCTCGAAGCAACAAGCAATCCACGAAATGACGCGAATTAACACGAAGCGACCTGTTCGCAGTAATTCATTTTTAGTCCTTAGTCGCTGTCTCTAGTTGCGTCATTGACTCCGCTATTGCAAAACAGATGCGTGCGGAGGGAAGAATTTGTTCTATAGGAGGATACGGTCGACTTCCTTTCCGAAGAGCGCCAATAAATTCTTCTACTTCCTGATAGGCGCCATTTCGAAGATCTTCTGGAACGGATTCATCAGAAGTTGCTTCTCTTAAGAGTTCGTTATCACGCCAGAGCTCAAGCGTGCGTTGTGCCCCGGCTCCAGCTGTGACGCGCGCGCGAAAACGATCTCCAAAAAATTCATATGACTCTTCCACCATCCCAGATGTTGGTAGGATTTCGACCTGGCCCATCGGTCCATCTTCAAACTTGATAGAAATAATGAACCAGGTCGCGGTGGCGTCTTTCATGATTCTCTCAACATCAAAACTGATGATTTCCCCCGCCATATAACGCAGAGCATCGATGACATGTATGGCCGTTGACCAAATGAAGTCTTCCTCATTACGCGCATGACGCACTTGTGTAGCTCTTACGTAACGAAGAGGACCAATGTGTTGTAGCCACGACCGCGTTTCATTTAAATACGGCATGAAGCGACGATTTACTGAAATCATGTGAGGAGTTTGAGTTTCACGAGCTACGCGAGCCAGTCTTTCAATTTCGTCGAGCGACGTCCCAAGTGGTTTTTCAATTACACAAGGAATTCGACGTTCAAGCAGTTCGATTCCTTTTTCGACGATATGGTCTATCGGCATGATACAAACACACGCATCGGGCTTCTGCTCCTCAAGCATTTGATTCAAATCTGCGTACGGTCGCAGAAAGCCAAACGAGCGGCAAAACTCATCTGCTTTGCGCGTGTCAAGGTCGCATGCTGCCGCCAACTGAATCTCACCCGGATGTTGTGACGCATATCTCGCAAGCGGCGTCGCATGACTACTCCGCGAATGTTCGCCACAACCTGCTATCGCTATTCGGATCATTGAGCTTGGACCATCGTACACATGCAGTTCGGTTATTCTTTGTTCTGCTCCTGCAGACTCCTGAACCAACTTCTAAGGTCGCTCACACCCTTTATCGTCACAACAATTGTGATGAAAGCAAATGAACTCCCTGCCACGAGTAAGCTAACGGTCCAGAACCATAACCAGAGATTCATCGAACACCTCCACAACTTCAGTCGGTGGAAACGAACTGCTCATTCGCAACAACTTTTGGTTTAGTCAGCAAGGAGCCAACGATTAGACCAGCTGCTGCCAGGCCGAATGCAGCAAAGCCGGTAACGTTCTCGCTCCAGTGCAGAAAGAAAAACGGAATAATTGCGCCTGCAGCTCCCGCTAACATCGCGACATAACCTCCAACTACATTAGAACGTCGCCAATAAAGACCACCGATAACACAAACAAATGCACCGGCCAAAAAGATTGTTCCGGTGATATTCAAATAAAGGTAGACGGCGCCGGGAGGTGTATAGTACAGACCCCAAAACATCAGAAAGAGACTCACAAACAGGTTCGCAATCCGATTCACCAAAATCTGTGCCCGCGAACTCAATGCTCCCTTTCCAAGAGCGCGCCGAATCGGCAGGATCACATCCTGGGAAATCACAGCGCTCCAGCCAAGAAGGTATGAGCTATTGACCGACATCGTTGCTGCAAGCATTCCCGCGACCACGATGCCGCGAATTCCGGGACCCAAAATATTTGCAAGCATTGCCGGCATCGCATCAATCGGCGCGAGCGTCTGGCCGTTAACTACGGGCGACGGGACGCCGCCAGTAAGAGTCCCTGTGCCGTAAAGTGTGAGAGCTGCTATTCCCCATAGCATTGGAAGGACGCCTCGACCGAGAAAGATAAATCCCGTCCAGGTCATGACGCGCTTCGACGTCTCAGGATCTTTCGTCGAGAACATCCGCATTGCCGTCGTCTGCCAGCATGTATGAATTGAGAACCACAAGAGAATTTGCCATACAAGAAAAATAACTCCGAATTTTGGATTGGCGATTGGGTCGAAACCAGCGTTGCCCATTACGTTTGAAACCTTGGCCACGATGTTCCCCCAGCCGGCGTGATAGACGGCATAGATCGAAACGAGGATCGTCGCGACAGACAGCAGGACGTATTGAATGAAATCGGTAATGACGACGGAGACCATGCCTCCCAAAACTGTGTAGACCAACTCGAGTAGGAGTATTACTGTCATCACAACAACAATGTGTCGGGTGTCGATCCCACTCACGATCGTCAGAAACTCACCTTCGATCTTGAGAAAGACACCCATGTTGAGAATGCCTCCCAAAGCGACGAGAATCCCTGTGACAATGCGCAATCCGCGACTGTACTTAATTTCGAAATACTCGGGCACAGTCATTAACTTCAACTCGCGGAAGCGGCGAATTACGAAGCCTGTTCTTCCGACAAAAATCATTACCAGTCCCGAAATCATTGCCGCCGCAAAAGCAGCGAAGCCGTACTTGTAACCAAGTTCGGCGTTGTACATAAAAGTAATGGTCCCAATCTCAGTGGCTGCTAGGGTGGCGATGCCTACATATAATCCCAATTCACGTCCGGCAACGAGGTATTGTGAAAGTTTGCCGACATAACGTTTTCCCAGCAGGCCTACAGCAACAGAGGCAGCCAGGTAGACACCGACAATTGTCCAGTCAAGACCAGTAAAGTTCATGTAGATTCACCAGTTCCTTCTTTGCTTTAATGCCGCGCTCAATCGTCGTCTCAAATGAAAGTTTGTCTTCTAACGGGCTGACTCGACGATGGAGTTGTACGCGGCGCCAATGGCGCCAGCACTTTCACCAAGCGACGCCGCCATCACCGGGACCGTATGTCCCATCGGTCGCCACTCGACCTTATCGAGATAACTTCTAAGCGGATCGAACAACGCGGTTCCAGCTTTGGCAATCCCGCCGCCAATGATGACTACTTCCGGATCAAAGGCATTAATGAACGACGCAATTGCAACTGCCAAATGAAACACAGATCTTAGCCAGATTTTAGTTGCGTACTCGTCACCAGCCAGGTGGGCCTCCACAAGTTGACGGGTTGATTCAAATTTACCTGCCGAGCGCTGTTTCAGATTGTAGTTGCCAATCATTTCTTCCAAGCTACCCGGTGTTCGCACGATATCAGGTTCTCCGTCAGAGTTAACCGAGGTATGTCCAAGGTGTCCGGTGCGGCCTATTTGCCCCTTGATCAATTTTCCGTCAATTAAAACTGCGCCTCCTACGCCTGTTCCAAGCGTCAACAAAATGACATTGGCATAGCCCTTTGCTGCGCCTTGCCAAACCTCACCTAAAAGAGCCGCGTGCGCATCGTTAAGTACGAAAACAGGTTTGGTAGTTTTTAGGAAATCAGTCCACACGAATCCTTCGAGTCCATTCAGCCTTCCTTGCATGTACGCAATTGACCTACCGTCCTTAGCGGCTAATCCAGGCGATGCCACGCCGATGTTGCAGGGAGGTTCGCCCAACAAGCGCTCGATCCTTTCCAGTTGCGCTTTGATTGTTTGCGGCCACGAGCCTTCAGGATCAGCTGTATCAGAGGTTAAGAATTGCAGGACTTGCCCATCCGGTGACACGGCCACTGTTTTAATGTTTGTTCCACCAAGATCTACGCCGATTGAGTGACTCATCAGGTTGATTCAAACTCCTTTTCGCCACTTCGGGTCATCTCGACGAAGTAGTTGAAACGTTATCGACCCATCCGAGTTGGCTGGTTGAGCCGTCGCCCAATTAACTGGTCGTCTCGTTCCACCTTTAGTTTCGATCTCTGCGCGAATTTTGAACTTGAGTCCGTCGCTGTTTAGAGGAAGTAGAAACGAAGCTTGCCTGATTTTGCCGGCATGCGGATGACCTGCGTCGAGGGAACCAGCTGTCTTGATCTTTCCATCGAGACTCTCGAGGTAGAGTCGAACGATGCCAGGAACGCCCGCTACGCCATCGTTCGTCACAGCCACAATTATCTCATCAGTACCAAATCGTTTTCGTTGCCAAACCCAGGAAGGTCGTATGCGATAGCCGAGGCGTCTGTGCAGCGTGTCAAAGCCATTTGGATACTTTTCGTAATAACGCTTTAGATTGTCAGACTCTGTCCAGAGAGACCAATAGTTGGCACCAAGGTCCAGAGAATGCAGCATCCACTTTTCAAGTACGTTGGTGCCACTTTCGTCGAGCGGAATGTAAGATGGATCAACTCGATATTGGCGGTAGTAGCCATCTTCCATGATCGTGGCAAGCCATGGAGGACGATTTGACAACTCTTCAATCTGGATCGGTTCCTCAATGACTATACTGTCGGAACGCAACCAGCAACCTGCGCGAACACAGAGATCCTGGACTTCAGTGTTGCCCACTCTACTGATGTCTGGCTGAGTATTGACTGCGAGCGGTACAGTCTTCCAGAGATCAAGCTGCAGTTGAGTCATAGCGAGGAATGTCTTGGAGGCTGTCACGTAGTCTGAAAACGGATTGGGAAGATTGCTGGTATGACCTTCGCCCCAAAATCCGTACATCATCAGGTCGACAAACTCCATGATTGGATTGTTGTCGAACTCCTGCGCGAGCAGCTCATTCAATTCTTTGAAGGCAGACTGGAATCTCGGGTGATCATATTTAGGCTCAACAAAGTCAGTCTTTACACCGTAGGTTTTTCCAATCTTGATTAATGGAATCTGCTTTTGGAGAAAGTCAGGAAGAGCAAGTTGGCCCGGTTGGAATTCTGTATTCGACATCTGAATGCGAAACGCAACTCTCAAGTTGTGTCGTTTCGCAGCATCCAGCGTCAAATGGAACACAGGACTGAGATTGAGCTTCCCGGGTGATGTTTGAACATCTCGCCAATCACAACGGATGTATAGAACGTCAACGAATGGAAGAGAAGCTAACTTCTCGACATGTTGCTCGAGCGACTCTTTGCCGGCTCGGGCTGCCAGTGAAGGACCACCTTCTTCCCATGTGTAGCCGATTAGGCCGAGACCGTAGTTCCTGACAGCTTTGTTTGATTGCGACGTAACAAGTACTGTGTACCATCCCTGGTCTTGTTCGATTCCAAAGGGTCCTTGGTTTAATCGGTCGCTCACTTTTGGACCACCACCAAAGTCGTACTTGTCCCAGTTATGTGTTGGGACCTCCTGAGCTGGGGTTGGCGAGACGCTGCTGAGGAGAGAAGCCGCTGCCCCCGCTTTTATGAATTTTCTTCGATTCATTGTTCGGCGATCCTTACTCGTTAGACAGTTACCCGCTTATCACGAATCAACAGGAGAACAAGAATCATTCCTACAAAAGGAATCAAGCTCGCCGTAATTAATATCGGTTCAAATGAATAATGATCGGAAACATAACCAATGAGGTATGTAGAAATAATTGTTCCGATACCAGCACCGGTTCCGCTCATCCCGCTCACCGTCGCAACGGAACTACTCCGATAAAGATCCGAGGGTAGAACCAGGGCCATTGTTGAAAACGACGCATAGGCAAAAGTGGAAACCGCAAACAGGCCGGCAAGTGCAAACAGGTTTGACGTGAAAATCGTGGGGATCAATAACATCATCCCGAGACCGCCAAAGATCACCACGGCCTTTCGTGCTTTTAAAACCGGCCAACCTCTCTTGATTAACCAGCTTGATAAACCACCTCCGAAGAAGTTCCCGAGATCGGCCGCGACGAACGGAATCCAGAAGGCAAGCAATGCTTGTTCAGGATTTATGTTTTTTGCTACGAGATAGATCGCGAACCAGTCAGTAATAAAGAACCATACCGGATCGGTCATCGTTCGCGCTGCTATGACGGCCCACGTTTGGGGAAGTCGAACCAAATCTTTCCACGACGACTCTTCGCGAACATGGGAGTGCTCATTTTCGAGTTCACTACGATCCGACAAAATCATTTTAAGTTCGTCGTCACTGATTCGAGGATGTGACTCTGGCGGGTGATACAACATTCTCCATGCAATTAACCAAACAAAACCAAGCGTTCCCGTGATAACAAATGCAGGACGCCAATTGCCGAAGTACTTGTACAACCCGATCACAAGTATTGGAGCTATCGCGCCTCCAATCGAAGAGCCGCTATCGAAAAGTGCGACGGCCCATCCTCGCTCTCGTTTTGGAAACCATTCAGAGACCGCTTTTGTCGCTGCCGGCCAGTTCGCTGATTCTCCCGCGCCGAGCAAGAAGCGAAAGAACGCAAAGCTTCGTAGTCCAACGGCCATCGAAGTCAAACATGCCGCGATCGAATACCAAATAACCGTTATCGTTAAGCCCTTACGCGTTCCTACACGATCAATGAATCGACCCGACACGGTTTGTCCGATGGAATATGCGACGCGGAATGCAATGACGATCAGCGCAAACTGCTGATTGTTCCAGTGGTAGTCGGTCTTTAGGTATGGACCAAGGACTGAGAGTGTTTGACGGTCAATGTAGTTAATAACTGTAGAAGCAAATAGCAACCCGCCAATCCACCACCGCAGATTTGAGATCGGTTTCGCGGAAGGGAGGGCGTTATTTACGGTCGTCGCCATTTAGCCGCCTCACGGGTTGTTTCTTCTTGTTCTAGTTCGGATATGAACCTTTCACAATGTGACAAGTCTTCTAATCGCTTGATCCCTTGCGCTTCCCTTGGGTCTGCGAAAGGACTCGCAAACACACCTGACTCCCGCTTTGCGAGCGTGCTGATCAGCTCGTTAGGAAAACCCAGCTCACCGCGACTCCGGTTGTAGCGTCCGCTTGATTCGTTCCAGTAACGACTTCGTAGCTCGGCTAATAAGTGAAACATCGTTTGGTTCTTAAGGATGAACAGACCGATGTTTGTTTCACCAAACTCGGATGGTTGCGCGGTTTCCAAATGAGTTTCGCTGGCGGCCTCAATCGCACCAACTTCATTGCGTTGTATGGGGGCGTAGGGATATTCGACAAACGTTGTCGGGAGGACCATGTCATACAACTCAAATAAACGGGCTAGCTTGGCTGCGCGCGCAACGCGCCGCTGGA
>Ga0207701_10004850_pt1 | contig 13600 bp, 8 predicted proteins | sample KBSSwiSSwithPhiX_FD_184294 | JGI IMG/M metagenome (GOLD analysis project Ga0207701, IMG submission 184294) | Switchgrass rhizosphere bulk soil microbial communities from Kellogg Biological Station, Michigan, USA, with PhiX - S5 (SPAdes) (version 2) | ecosystem: Environmental > Terrestrial > Soil... | reverse complement strand
AAATAAAAGATGGTTCTGAGTAGATCTCTTTGGTTTGAGCAGCTTCCATTTCCGAAATGCCTGCTAATAAACACACTTCGTATTGTCAGGTTTCACGTAGTAAGCCTTGAAGTTCTTCGCTTTCCTATCCGTACAACCCATCAGATTCAACACTTCGACTTTGCGAAACTCAGTGGGATGACTTTCCGCTTGGAGCGCAATGTAGCCCTCACTCAAAAGTTCGCCTGAGCGCTTTGCGAATACCGCGCTCTTAACGTCGCCTCCAAGTTGTGGACTTGAATAGGTGATGACTGGTGTGCCTTCTACAAAGTGTGTGATGCGATCGGAACCAAGGACTTCAGCAACTACTCTTACCCAGCCGTCGCCGTGATACGTTTTTGCTTTGAGCTGGTAGCAATGCGGCGTGTAGAGTTGGCCATCGATCACGATATTAGTTCCCGGCGTGCAGACGTTGCCATTGGGTCGATCATGCTCGCCATCGCCTCCCAATAGTTGGACCTCTATCGACGTGGGAAAGTCCTGATCCAGTTCCATGCTTTCGGGTGACTGCGAATGAACCATGATGCCGTTGTTGCGAAAGGCCCAGGCCGGCGCTCCCTTTACCTGTTGACCGGTGAATCGATATTCAACTGCCACCAGGTAATAGGAGAACTTTTCTTTGTAGAAGAGATGCCCAAATTGTCCGTCTAACGTTTCATACTTGTCGTAGGAAATCTTGAGCACGCCATCTTCCACGCGAAACGTGTCTCCGAAGTTTTCGCCAAGTTTGTGTTTAGTGATCTTCACGGTCCAGCCATCGAGATTCCGGCCATTGAACAGTTGAATCCAATCTTTCTTCTCGGCTTTCGCGGCAGCCTCCTGACCAAGCGTGGCGAATGACGCAAGCAAGAGCAAAGTTAATGTAGTGATGACTCGGAAACTCATTGTCGACCTCGCGATCAGACTTGTAATAGGCGCGTAAGATATTCTCACACAGTCTCTGTGTGCTCTACGTTTAAATAGGCTCGGGGCAGTAGCCCGACTGTCAAGGAGGGCTCAACATGGGTCGGCGTTATCAGCGCAACCCAGGGCCCTCCTTGACAGTCGGGCTAACTGCCCCGAGCTAATTCATCTCATCCTAGCGTTAACCGGCGGCCGTCAGATAAACTGTCGCTCCCTCGCAGTGCTCTCAATTTCTCAGTTCGGTTCTTAGACCCGTGCTGCCTGTTTACGTTTCGCAAACCCTCTCAAATCACTATGTCAATAATTGTTTGTCGACCCAAGAGCCTTCCTATCGAAAAGCTCGTTGCGGCGGAGCGACGCGCTATCGAAATCAACCCTGAAAACGCATCGGAGCGACGCACGGTCAGGCGTTCACCAATTGGGCGCATCGGAGGACCAAGACGCATAGCCGTCGTGATTGCGCGCAAGTGGCCTTCAACGGGTGTGCGTTTGAGTGTTTCCTTCCTCGATACTCCGAGTACTGCGCTGCGCTCACGCATTATCAAACACATGAACGCCTGGGGTGAGCAAGCGAACGTATTGTTCTCAGAGACGCAGGGCACTGGACAGGTCCGCATAGCGCGATTCGATTCGCCGCCTGACGTGGCTGGCTACTGGTCTTACGTTGGCACTGAAATCCTTGAAGCCGACGAAAGCGAACCGACTCTCAATCTCGAGAGCTTTACGATGAAGATGTCCGACGCCGAGTTTCGGCGCGTGGTTCGACACGAGGCAGGACATACGCTTGGGTTTGATCACGAGCACATGCGAAGTGAAATTGTGAATGGTATCGATCGTAAGAAAGCGTTTGCGTACTTCGATCGCACCGAGGGATGGTCCGAAGAAGAAACCGAGGAACAAGTTCTTACGCCGCTTGTGAAGAAATCAATCATGGGTACCAAAGAGGTCGATCCTCTCTCAATCATGTGTTACCAGCTTCCGGGATCGATCATGAAGAATCGCAAGCCGATCAAAGGCGGAACGGATATCAACCCGAATGACTTTGCGTTTGCCAAAATGTTGTATCCAAAACCGGAGCGACAAAGAGCACAGGCAACTCCAACCGAAGCGCCTCCAACCGAAGCACCTCTTTTAGCCCTTCCATTGACCACTTCAGCCATACGCAACGACGACGTGAGCGAAGTTTTCGAGTTGGTGATAATGGACGAGTTTCAATCTGGAACTAACGCCCGTCGCGCGGCTGGACCAACGCCGAAGTTTGCCCAGGTGTTTGCAAGTTATGGTGGCGCTCGAGTGACGTCGGCAATGCGTCTCCGCGCCGATAGAGGAGAAGAGAAAACACGTTTCGGTCAGATCATCGGAATGCACGAGCGCATCAAGGCCTATACAAATCGTGAAGAAGGTTCATTGCCAAACGACGACGAGATGATCGCGTTTGGTGGACAACTCTTCGACACACTCTTTCAGGGTGACGTGCGTCGTCTGTATGACGAAGCACGCACACGTCAGCGGAATCGACTCGATCTCGTCCTGACTTCAATGATCCCATGGATCGCCGAAAAGCCCTGGGAGTTTGCGTATGACCATGGGCGTCAGAGTTATCTTGCGACCGAGGAGATTCATTTCGTCAGGAACGTCCTGACCAACGTTCCCGCTGATCCGATCGTTCGCTCCGGTGGGCCGTTGCGGATTCTTTTGGTGTCGGCCCAGCCAGTTGGCTTTGGTCTGCTTTCTATCGAACAAGAACTTTCTGTTATTCAGCGTGGCTTTGAGCCTCTCGTGGAAGCAGGACTCGTGAAGATCGAATCGCTCGCGCGCGCAACACCATCCATGATTCACGGCCATCTCTCAACCGGAAATTACCAGGTCGTACATTTCATTGGACACGGAGTGTACGACGAAGAACGCGGCGAAGGATGCCTGATGTTTGTAAACGAAAGCGGCGGTGAATATCCGCTCGGCGAACGGTCGGTTCGTGAGATCTTTCGGGGCCGTGGATTGAGCCTGGTGTTTCTAAACTCCTGCGAAAGCGGCCGAGGTGGACGAGCGGATTTTAATAAAGGTGTCGCGCAATCTCTGGTCGCGCACGGACTGCCTGCGCTCGTGGCGAATCAGTACAGCGTGCTCGATTCATCAGCTACCTCGTTTGCTCAACACTTCTACTGGTCTCTCGCGCAGGGGATGTCGCTTGGGCAGTCTGCTCGGGAAGCGCGGATTGCCGTCAACTATCTTTTGCACGGTGAACCAATCGATTGGGCAGTGCCAGTTCTGTACGCTCGGGATGCGAACGCCACGTTGTGCCCGCTTCCGAAAACACCGATGAGGGCGCCTATAACCGGTATTAGCGCGTCGGCTCGTCGTTCGACGTTATCGCATACATCGCGGGTCGCCGTGTGGGACATGGACAATGTCTTTCCAGGTTTGACCAAAACAGTCGCGGGTATGAATCGCTCACAAAACGTCTTTGGATTCGAATTAGTAGACCTCTCCGTTCCTCTTGGAGTTTGGGATCTCGACAGCTCCAAGGGAACTCCGTATCTATGGGCCGAACGTCTGGCACACAGACTCGAAAGAATGCCGATGGAGCTTGGAGTTGAGGTGTTGGCCTGTGTGACCAGGCACTGGATGCGTGATGATAATTGGCTCAACCTCTATGGCTGGTGGCCAAGCGGACACAAACCTCCAATCATCATTTTCTCAATCGCCGGATTTGAAGACCTCGCTCCGGAGGGTCAGGAAACAGATCGAGCAGTCGCAAATGGAACAGTTACCGCTCTCGCAGGTTTTTATGGGGACCTCGAGGCCCACACGCGAGCGAAAGACTGCCCAATGTGGTTCAACGAAAAGAGAGACATCAAACATCTGACGGGTCAGCAAAAGTTTGATGCCACCTGTCGCAACAAACTCAAACCTAAGCTGGGTGCGAAACTCGGTGCACTCGAAGCACTGCTGAAAGCCTTCTCGTAACGTAAAGGAGTTGACGTGGCAACTAAGAAGAAATCTGCGGCAAAGCGGAGTGGAGATCGAACAGAAGTGAACGTTCGTGGCGCGATAGCAGGCGGCAAAAGCGCTGCCGAAGAAGTGATCGCCTTCAGAGCAAAGCAACGGCGCAAACGCGCGGCGCTTGAACAGGTATTGCCCGCACAAAGACGTGCACTTGGTCGACCGGCGCGAGTACCCACGAAGGCGCGAGCATTATTTGGCCCGAAGAAAACAGCGGGCGTGTTGATAGCAGAAGGCGACTCTTGGTTTGACTATCCAATGCAAGACGTACTTCGATTGCTGGAGGACAACCACCTCTACGACGTCGAGTCGGTAGCTCACAAAGGTGACTGCGTCGAAGACATGGCCCACTCTCCCGGGCAGTTTGAGGAGTTCGCTCGTCGGCTGGAAAAATTACTCCGCGATGGCAAAGTACCACGAGCTATCTTGTTGTCCGGTGGCGGAAACGACATCGCCGGCGATGAGTTTGCGCTACTGCTCAATCATGCTGCGTCGTCGCTACCTCCGCTGAATGAAGATATCGTTCGCGGTGTAATCGACGTACGGCTCAAGGAGGCCTACGCGAGCATCATCAGTGGGCTAACCACTATTTCAAAATCGTTCATTGGTCGCACGATTCCGATAATTACTCATGGCTACGACTATGCGGTGCCAGATGGTCGCGGCTTTCTTGGCGGCTGGTGGCAGTTGCCAGGCCCCTGGCTAAAGCCTGGTTTTCAAAGGAAGGGATACGCTGATCTTGCTAAGAACACTTTGCTTATTGCGCAGCTCATGGATCGATTTAATGTGATGCTCGCAGGTATTAGTGCGCTTCCAGCTTTTGCCCACGTTCACTACCTCGATCTGCGCGGCACTTTGAAGAATGATGCAACCTACAAGAAATACTGGGCCAACGAACTACACCCAAATGCAACAGGCTTCGAGCTAGTGACGCAGAAGTTTGCAGATTTGATCGATAAGGTGTGAGACGTTGAAGTCAGTGCGGCAGCGGCAACTCGTAAATAAATCGAGGTACCCCTTCAGTGACGCCGTCGAGTTAATGAGCGCGCTCTTGTCGGACCGCAGGCGTCCTCGCCTGCCACCGTCACACTAGAGCTGCTGAGTGGCAACGAATGCAGGCGAGGACGCCTGCGATCCGACAAGAGGGCGCCCGTTAACTCAACAGCGTCACTGAAGGGTACCTCGATTCCGCACTGTGGTATCAAGTTCATCGCTTCGACTCGCTTTCACGTTCAAGGACCACGTCAAACACACCTGATTGGAAAGTCGTATTATTTACTTTCTTCTCTTCAACTGCGATCGCATTCTCAACTCGATACATCGGGTCGCTTTTCTTCGCGTCACCCTGGAAGTGAATTTCAGTGATCAGTGGTTGATAGCCAGGACAAACCGCTACCAGGTGAAAGTGAGCGCAACGCCAAAAGTCCGGAGCACCTTGAGGATTTGGCCGATAGGGAATGGGTCGAATGCTTTCCAGTTCGTAGGAGCCAGTCTCAGATGAGATGAGTCGGCCACGATTGCGAAAGTCTGTTGTTCCGTTTGAGTATTTCTCGCTCATGTCGACGTGCCAAAAATCCAGCACCACGCCAGCCAACGGGCGTTTGGTATCCAGGGCCCACACGCGACCTGATAGCACGAACTGGGTTCCCGGTTCACCGGGTAAACTTAGCTTTCCTCTGAAAGGCGCGCCTGTTTTGTAAAACGGACCATACGGAAATGGCGTCACCTTCTTGAGTTCAGTGTTTTGGGGTAAACCATCTGTCTTCATTGACCCCATTTGAATCAAGGTCCTGTCAGATTGATCCCGACTAACCTGTGGTGTTGGTTGTGCGTCGCTACGCAAAACCAAACCCGAGACCCCAATTGCCGCTAATCCAAATCCACTTTGCTGGAGAAAAGTTCGCCGCTTTGCATCAAACATATTTCACTCCTGGCAGACGATCTACGAGTTGTTACTTAAGAGACACTGTTACAGCAGGTTTTGTGGCGAGATTCTGATGAACAATGATTCGTAGATGGGCCACAGATAAGCACAGATGATCACAGATTCGAAGAAACGAGAATAGTTACGCACATACTCTCTTCTGATCTGCGAAGATTTGCGACGATCTGTGGCTAATTCTCCGGCGTTACTTGTTCTTGTTTTGAAGCTACTTTCTTGGTCTCGATTTCTCGTATGAGTTTTAAGCCTTCAACCAACGGAGGAAACTCAAGAAGCGCGTCCTTCTTGACGCCCCACGTCGTAAACATGTGCCCAAGCAGTTTCGCACCGGCGTGCGTCTGACTAAACCCAATTAACGCCCTAGTCGCGTCAACGTCTTTCCAACCAGCCGGCAAGACTCGGAAGCCCTTTTCAATGAACATCAAGATTGATGGATAATTGTCTCTAACTTCGTAGTGCCACGGACAAATGATGATGTCTTTCGGAATCAAATCGACAGCGGTAGCCGTCCCATTAAGAGCAGCTTCCCATTCGCCAAAATCGTACTTCTTTCCATCTATCAAACGGTCGCCCCACATCAACATCTCAACGTGACGCTTCTTGACTAGATGGCTGTAGATTTCGTTTACGGCCTTCGCAAAGAGTACCCCGCTGTCTTTACCTTTCGTTGATGGTGACTGCTCGGAGCCCAACAAGAAGATCTCATCCATCCCAACGTGAAAAGCATCGGCATTAAATGCATCGATGATTTCGTCCATCAACTGAAAAACGATCCGCCAGACTTCCGGGTTGAGGGGGTCCCATTCACGGCAATAGATACCTTCGTTATTCGGAAAGGCTCCGGGCGTCAAATCGAAGTTCGGATAGGAGGTAAGGAGCGGAAAAGTTTCGGCCTTCCACGACTGATGGCCGAGCGATTGGAACTGCGGAATGAGTCGGATGTTAAGCTTCTTACAGAGAGTCGCAAATCGTCTTGCGCCGTCTCGAGTGATCGGATTCGTCCCTCGTCGCAGTTCGGGGTGAGACTTGAATGCAAAGTTGTAGTCAACCTCGAGAATTATGACGTTGATTCCCTGTTTGGCCAGGGTTGGCAGATCCTTGCCCAACGCATCCAGCGCGTCATCGGTGCTGTAGTCGAGAAGATGCAGCGCACGCCATGGTTTGGGCTCCCGGACGACATTTGCTTCGACAGACGCAGCAACAGCGAATATCAAGAGGCACACTAAGACCTGGAGGCAACGACTGATCCGTGTGATTGGCGTGACCAAGGGTCGCATGTTCTTCTTCATCATATGAGTGACTTTGAATGCGTGAATTAACAGTCGAGTGGGGAACCTATATTGAACGTCCTCAATATTCAAGGATAGAATCGCTGCACCCCAACCTACTGAAATCAAGTTTACGCTAAAGGAGAGGTTTGCGAGTTTCACTCAAAGCATATGGCCTTGGCATCGCCGCGTTGGCGACCGCAGTCCTCCTGCGTTGGCTGCTCGACCCTGTGATGGGTGATGCGTTCCCGCTGGTTACCTTGTTCGGTGCGGTTGCTGCTGCGGTTTGGCTTGGCGGATATCGGCTCGCAAGCGCTATCGCGATTCTTGGTTACGTTGCCTGTCACTATTTGTTTATTCCTCCGCGCGGTCATTTCGATCTTAGCAATTCCGCGAATATGGTCGGCTTCATTGCCTATCTCTTCACGTGCACACTAATCATCGCATTTGGTGAAGGTTTGCGTATTGCTCAAGTACGCGCCACTCAGCGTCGAGAGCTATTGCAGGTTACTTTGCGCAGTATCGGCGATGCCGTGATTACAACGGACACTGACGGCCGCATCAATTACCTGAATGAAGTGGCTGAGTCGTTAACTGGTTGGTCACACGAAGACGCTTTGGGTCAGCCACTCAACGTCGTGTTCCATATCGTTAACGAGGCAACGCGTTTACCTGTCGAGAATCCAGCAACGAAAGCGTTGCGTGAAGGAATAGTCGTTGGCCTCGCAAATCACACTGTGCTCGTCCAAAAGGATGGGCGCGAGACTCCCATCGACGATAGTGCCGCACCGATTCGCAATGAGAGAGGCATTGTTACCGGATGCGTGCTGATCTTCAGAGACGTTACAGCGCAGCGCCTTGTAGAGCGTGACAAAGCAAACCAACTGCTAACCGCGCGACTGCTCGCGTCGATCGTAGAATCTTCGGATGATGCAATCATCAGTAAAACCCTGGCGGGTATTATTCAAAGCTGGAACACCGGCGCTGAGCGCATCTTCGGTTTTACTTCGGACGAAGCTGTAGGCAAGCATATTTCGCTCATCATCCCGCCGGAACGTATCACCGAAGAAGACCAAATTATTGCGAGTCTGAAAGCCGGAAAACGAATTGACCACTTCGAGACCGAACGACTAACGAAGGACGGCCGGCGAGTCTTCATTTCTCTCACTGTATCGCCGATCAAAGACGAATCGGGCAATGTCATTGGCGCTTCGAAGATCGTTCGCGATATTACAGCGCAGCGACGACTCGCCGAGCGCGAGAGAGAACTACTGGAGAAGGCAGCAGAGGCGAATGCTAAGTTCCAGGCTTTCTTTGACCAGGGAGCTTTGTTTGCCGGCATTATGGATCTCGACGGAACCCTGCTCGAACCGAACCGCCTGTCGTGCGAGGGCTGCGGCTATACCAGGGAACAGGTTATCGGAAAGAAATTCTGGGAAGGCCCATGGTGGTCACCTTCGCCGGCATTAATTGAGCAAATCAAGACCGCATCTGCTCAGGCCGCTGAAGGGCATACTTTCCGTGCTGAGATGCCCTACTTTGTTGGCGATGGCAGCGAGCGCGTTGCGGACGTGACAATCCAGCCAATTCGAAATGAATCAGGCGAGGTGATCTTCCTTGCGCCAACGGGTACGGACATCACTGATCGCAAACGCGCTGAAAGCGATCGCGAAAAGTTTGTCGCACTCGTTGAAACCAGTACCGACTTTATCGGCATGTGCGACATTAACGGTATTCCGTTTTTCATTAATCGCGCCGGTTTAGAAATGGTCGGGCTGGAGAATCTCGACGAAGCGCGGCGAACGCCAGTAGCGGAGTTCTTCTTCCCGGAAGATCAAGATCAGATCATGAACGAGTTCTTTCCAATGGTCATGGAGAAGGGCCACGGAGAAGTGGAAGTCCGATTTCGACATTTCAAGACGGGTGAAGCTCGCTGGATGGCCTACAAAGTTTTGAAGTTAGTCGACGCAGAGGACGAATCGATCGTTTTTGCGACGGTTAGTCAGGACATCACTGTGCGAAAGCATATGGAAGATAGCCTGCTAAGGTTGACGTCCGACTTGTTCGAAGCGGACCGGCGTAAAAACGAGTTCCTTGCAACGCTCTCTCACGAGCTTAGGAATCCGCTGGCTCCGATGAGCAACATGCTGGGAGTTTTGAAGCATGCAGAAGGTGATAGCAATCTTATTAATCGCGCACACGAAACCCTCGAGCGCCAGTTAGCGCAAATGGTCCGTTTGGTTGACGATCTCCTCGACTTAAACCGAATCACGCACGATCGGCTTGAGCTGCGTAAGGGTGAAGTTGAACTGTCGTCCGTAATTCACCAGGCTGTTGAAGCAGCTCGGCCACTAGTCGAGACCGCCAATCATAAACTTCACATTACGTTGCCTGACGAACCCATTTACCTGAACGGTGATCCTGCGCGCCTCACCCAGGTATTCAGCAATCTACTCAATAACAGCGCCAAGTACACTCAACCTGGGGGAACAATCTGGCTGAGCGCAGCACGGACCGAAGGCGAAGTTGTGGTAACGGTCAAAGACAACGGCGCAGGCATTCCCAATGACAAGTTAGGGAGTATCTTCGACATGTTTACTCAGCTCGATCAATCGTCTGAACGTACACAGGGTGGGCTGGGAATTGGCCTGACGTTGGTGAAGCGGTTAGTTGAAATGCATAACGGATCGATTGAAGCGAGAAGCGCAGGCGCCGGCCAGGGCAGCGAGTTTACAGTGCGTCTTCCCATTCTTCAGAAAGCGACCGATCGAGCGACGCCTTCTGCCGTCTCCCCGCAAGATTCGACAAGCAATCGTCGGATCCTGATCGTTGATGACAACTTTGATTCGGCCGAATCACTCGCCATGCTTTTAGAAATGACCGGCAACAACACCTCAATGGCACATGATGGACTCGCGGCTATTGAGGCGATTAAGAAGCAACGGCCAGAAGTCGTGCTTCTGGACATAGGACTGCCCAAGCTAAGCGGACATGAGGTCTGTCGACTTATCCGACAAGAGTCGTGGGGCAAAGAGATCATAGTGATTGCGCTAACGGGATGGGGCCAGGAAGAAGATCGGCGCAAGTCAAAGGAGGCTGGCTTCGATGGTCACCTTGTGAAGCCGGTAAACCATGACGAACTCTTGAAGCTGTTGAGTTCCCTTCCCAGTTGAGTAGCTCGGTGCAGTAGCCCGGTGCAGTAGCGGTGCAGTAGCCCGACTGTCAAGGAGGGCTTGAGTCAGCTGTGAGGGTCTGGCACTGATGCAAGCCCTCCTTGACAGTCGGGCTACTGCACCGGGCTACTGCACCGGCCTCCGTCTACTGGAGGCGTGGCCACGGAGCGCCATCGGTACAAATTGCTATAATTGCTTCTATATGAAAAACAGAGACCCGCTAGCTACCACAGGGCTTCCGGGATTAGACCCTAACAGTGACGGCAGCGCCTTCGAACACGATCGCGCCGGTGAATCGAAGTATCTGATCCTTGTGGTCGACGACTCCGCTGATAACGTCGCAATGCTAAGCCTGTACCTTCAACAACAGGGTTACCGCGTAGTGACGGCGAGCAATGGCGAGGACGCAATCAAAGTTGCATCACAAACGAAACCCAGCATGATCCTGATGGATATCAGCATGCCAACTTTGGATGGACTTGCGGCAACACGCAGAATTCGCGACGACGAAGCATTGCGCGAGATACCGGTGATTGCTGTCACTGCGTTTGGAACGGAGGGCTTTCAGCGGGCAGCGTACGATGTGGGAGTTTCGGGTTACTTAGTGAAACCAATCGATCTGGATCGCATGTCTCAATTGATCGCCCGTCTGCTTTCGCCAGGCGCTTCGGGAGATTTAACCGCGTCGCCTCCCGAAATTTAACTTTTCTTCTTTGCGCTTGGATCGCCGGTTGGTGGCGGAGCGTGATCTTCTTTCGCGGGATGGCCCAGCAGTTTTGTGAAAATCGGCTTCAAGCTGTCGGCCCAGACCTGGTAGCCTTTCACGTCCAGGTGCAATCCATCCTTGACTGTTATTCCTTCAAACAGCTTGCCTTCTTTGTCAGCCAGCTTGTCGTTGATGTTTAGAAAGCGAATCTTTTTCCCGTCCGCAAATTTTGCGATGCGTTGATTGATTCCATCGATGATGGGCATCACCGCCATATTGTCGTTACGTGGGAAGATACCCATAAGAATAATCGTCGCCTTCGGAGCCTTCCGACCGCAGACGTCCAGAATGGCTTTGATTCCGCGAGTAATGTCTTCGATTCTTGGATCGCCATTCGCTTGAGGTGAAATGTTGCCGACGTTATTTGTGCCGGCCATCAATACAATAATTTTTGGATTTACGTTATCCAACTCCCCGTTGTTGAGGCGCCAGAGTATGTGCTGCGTCTTGTCGCCGCCCCAACCGAAGTCAGCCGCATTCCAGCCGAAAAAATTCTGCTGCCAATTCGCCAGAAAGTGTTTGTACTGTTCGTCGCTGGTCCCCCAACGTCGCGTGATTGAGTCGCCTTCGAAGTAAACATCGATCTTTCCCTGCTTCGCCTTCGCGAGTAAATCTGAGTGCGCGAGCATGGAGTTGTTGTCCGTACGTGGGGACGGCTCGTAGGCGAGTTCTGGCGTCTGAAACGGTTTCACGGTTGTGGCCTGTGCAAGAAGCAACGCGACGATCGCTGAGACTAAGTGTTTTTGAATTTGCATGTGCTCTCAGTGTTCTCTGTGTGGCTCATCGATAGCGATAGAGCTTAATCCGCTGAATCCCAAACTTTCCAGCAGGCAGCCGCAGATGTCGGCCTTGATGTGTCTGGTCACCGTTTAGCCGGCGCGTCACAACCCACTGTCCATTCACGTATTTCCCTTCATCAACCGAGAGCAGACCGACTATTGGATCACCGCTTCCAGCAGCCTCGAAGGTAACCGTCAACCCGGTGCCGGCAAACACGTATTCGTCTGGTGCAATCGCGATGACCAGTCCGCCGGAAAGCACACTCGTGTTCTGTGCCGTCGGCCTGTCGAAGGTCACATACAACGTGTGATTCCCCAATCTTAACTGCTGTGGCTGACGTTGCTCCGGACCTTCCGGAAGCAACCCCGCCATAGTGCCCTTGCCCTGGTGATTCAAAATGAGTGGCGTGAGTTGATTTAAAAGATCGTAGCTGGCTGTAACAGCATTGGTTGTTTCTTCGTCCAACGAATCGATTGAAAAGGGACTAAAGCCAATCGCGTTGTGCTGACCGATCGCATACATTGCGTTGACCGCATCAACGGATCCAGGCATCGCTTCAGGTATAAACACAGCATTTCCTGACCGGTCGTACTTCCTAACCCACTCAGCAAAGTTTTGGAAGTAGATATCTGGAGAGAAAAAATCGATCTTCGACGTGCCGGCTCGCCAAATGTCGATTAGGTGCGGCAGCGGACCAGCGCTTGGATACTGTCCAGGCATGTGTCCCGGTCTAATCAATGCCGCGTTTACAAACATCGGCAGTGAATACTCTTTCTTACCAACCTCCGTAACGCGATCAACGTAACGAGCAAAGTACCAGGCCATGAAGACCTCGTCAGTCGCTGGCCCTTTGCCGAAAACTTCTTCCCACGTGCCACTTGTCTTGAAGCCATTCGCCGCCCACGCGGTGCGAAACTCAGGAATCAGCTGTTCTTTGCGCTCCGAAAGATAGTTAATCAACTCGGCAGGCACGCGCTCGCTAAAAAGCTGATTAGCAACTGTACTGCGGTCGCGTGAATCGGGAATCATTCCGATTTCGTTTTCCACTTGCACCATGATGACGGTGTGATCGTTCCCATCCACCTCACGCACATGACGCATGAACGCGGCAAAAGCGCGAGCGTCTGCTTCAAAATTCTCCTTATTAAAAGGAGACAGTATCTCCATTCCTGCGCCGTTCTTGTCTTGCGAGCGCGGGAAACGCTGCTGGTCCGTCTTCACCCACGACGGTGCGTAACACGACATGCTGTTTTTCCACGAAGCGAACCACAATGGCACTAAACGCAGGTTGTACTTGCGTGCGTCCTGGATCAAGCCGTCGACCAAAGTGAAATCGAATTTGCCTTCAACCGGTTCGATCAGTTCCCAGTAGACGGGAATCAAAACTGTGTTGAGTTTGAGCGCCGCGAGTTTGGGCCAAACAGGCCGCATATACTCCAGACCTGAGGACGACGAGTTTCCCAGTTCGCCTGCGAGCACCAGGAAGGGTTTGTCATCAACGATGAGCTGAGTGGCAGTGCCTTGTTTTCGTAGATGAGGTACACGTTGCTGCTGTGCATCGCCGTTGGCTTCGCAGAGAAATAACAAGGAAACACAAAGCAGGAGATAGATGATTCTTGTTTTGGCCGCGGCTGGTCTTGCGATCATTTTTGACACTGACCGGGCGGCACTCTGGGGCCGCTTCCCGTTACGCTTCAAACGTCGAGGCGCATAAGGATAGCCAACA
>Ga0207701_10004849_pt1 | contig 13603 bp, 10 predicted proteins | sample KBSSwiSSwithPhiX_FD_184294 | JGI IMG/M metagenome (GOLD analysis project Ga0207701, IMG submission 184294) | Switchgrass rhizosphere bulk soil microbial communities from Kellogg Biological Station, Michigan, USA, with PhiX - S5 (SPAdes) (version 2) | ecosystem: Environmental > Terrestrial >... | reverse complement strand
GCTGAGCGCGGCGGGGCGCAAGGTCGCGGTCGCCTGGTTCACGGCGCCGAACGACGAGGGGCGCGCGTTGCTCGCATTTTCCGACGACGGCGGGCAACACTTCGGCGAACCGATCCGGGTCGACGATGCCGGATCGCTCGGGCGCGTGGACGTGGAACTGCTGCCCGACGGTTCGGCGGTGGCCGCGTGGATGGAGCTTGCCAACGACCAGGCGGCGTTCAAGTTCCGGCGCATCGAACAGAACGGTCAACGCTCCGCGGCGGTCACCGTGGCCGACATGGGCGCCAACCGCAACAGCGGCCACCCGCGGATGGTGCTGCGCGGCGGCGAACTGGTCTTCGCGTGGACCGGAACCGACGACAGCCTGCGGGTTCAGACCGCTACCGCACGCATTCAATAAGGAAGTGATAAGTTGAAGCCGTGGATGCATTCCTGACGTCCGAGGGCCTGCTGGCCCTCGTCACCCTCACCTTCCTCGAAATCATCCTCGGTGTCGACAACGTCATCTTCATCTCGATCCTGTCGGGCAAGCTGCCGGCATCCGAGCAGTTGAAGGCGCGGCGGACCGGGCTCATCGCGGCGATGGTCATGCGCCTCGGGCTGCTGATGTCGATCGCGTGGATCGTGCGGCTCACGGCGCCGCTCTTCACGGTGGTCGGCCAGGAGATCTCGGGACGCGATCTGATTCTCATCGCCGGCGGCCTCTTCCTCCTCGGAAAGGCGACGCTCGAGATTCACGAGCGTCTCGAAGGCGAAGAGGAGCACGCCACCGCACGCGTCGCGCCGTCGTTCGGCGCGGTGATCGCGCAGATCATGCTGCTCGACATTGTCTTCTCGCTCGACTCGGTAATCACCGCGGTCGGCATGGCCGAGGAGCTGTCGGTGATGGTCGCCGCGGTCGTGATCTCGGTCGCGATCATGATGTTCGCCGCTGAGCCGATCAGCGCCTACGTCAGCCGGCACCCGACGCTGAAGGTGCTCGCGCTGTCGTTCCTGCTGCTGATTGGCATGTCGCTGGTGGGTGACGGCTTCGACATGCACGTGCGCAAGGGCTACATCTACTTCGCGATGGGCTTCTCGGTATTCGTGGAGATGATCAACCTGCGAGTACGGCGCCGGGGCGAGCCGGTGAAGCTGCATCAGCCCTACTGACGGGCAGCGGGAACGCAGAGGGACAGAGGCCGCAGAGAGAAACCTGAATTTCTCTGCGTGCTCCGCGTGCGCTGCGTTCTAGCGGGCGGAGGCGAGGGGCGGCGTCTGCGCGACGGTGAAGACGTGCGAGTGCTGGGCGCAGATCTTCATGAACGACGCGGCGTGGCCGTTGCCGAAGCCGCGCATCGGATAGGCGCAGCACAGGCAGAACTCGTACTCAGTGGCGAGCGCGTTCCACATCTGCTCGAGCCGAATCGCCGCCTCGGGACGGCCGGCGGCCCACAGCAGCGCGACCATCTCGCCGAACGCCGAGATCTTCGGCCGCTCGCCGCGCGCGTGCAGCGTCGCCATCAGGCCGCCGACGACCTCGCGGAACAGCGCCTCGTCGGGGATGCCGTCGCGTGAGATCTTCTCGAGCGTTGCTGCCGCGTCGAGCGAGATGTAGCGGCCCTGCCGGCGCGCGACGTTGACGTTGAAGCCACGCGCCTTCAGCCGCGCGGCCAGACCGTCGCGGTGCTCCCTGGTCGCGACGACGATCGCGACGTCGCCGGTGATGAGCGCCGTGCCGACAAAACGCGACAGCAGATCGAGCAGATGCCCGTCGGTCGGATAGAACTGGACGGCGTGCCCGGACGCGCCAATCGACGACCAGTCGGGTGGCCGGACGCTGCCCTTCTTCTCCGCTGCTGCCGTTCTCACAACAGCCTAATTATAGCCACCGTGAATTCGCAAAATTGGCGGAAAGGCGAGATTTCTCGAGGCAGTTGTGAGCGAACCCCGGCCGTTGTGCGCAGCTAGTGGCCTAGTTCGCGCCGCCGAGGCGGAGGAGCGAGTAGACGCCGGCGGCGATCATGAAGGCCGCGGGGATCGTCAGGACCCATGCCCACACGATCTGCGTCGCGACCCCCCACCGCACCGCGGACAGCCGCCGGGTCGCGCCGACGCCGACGATGGCGCCGGTGATGGCGTGGGTCGTGCTCACCGGCACGCCAGTCTGCGTCGCAATCAGGATCGAGATCGCGGCGCTGGTTTCAGCGGCGAACCCGCCGACCGGTTGCAGCTTGGTGATCTTCGAGCCCATCGTGTGGATGATCCGCCAGCCGCCGGCCAGCGTGCCGAGCCCGATCGCGGCGTGCGCGGCCAGGACCACCCAGAACGGAATGTAGAAGGTATCGATGTATTTCGCGGCGTAGAGCACGCCGGCGATGATGCCCATCGTCTTCTGGGCATCGTTGGCGCCATGGTTGAGGCTGAATGCGGCGGCCGAGACAAGCTGCAACTTCCGAAACCAGCGGTCGACGCGTGACGGCGGCATCCACCGGAAGATCCAGAAGATCGCCGACATGATCGCCCAGCCGAGCAGCATGCCGAGCAGCGGCGACAGAAAGATGAAGACGATGGTCTTCGTCCAGCCGCCCGAGACGATCGCGCCGAACCCCGCCTTGGCGACCGCCGCCCCGGCATAGCCGCCGATCAGCGCGTGCGATGAGCTCGTCGGCAAACCGTAGTACCAGGTGATCAGATCCCAGATGATCGCCCCGGAAAGCCCGCCGAAAATCACGGCGAACGTGACGACCTCGATGTCGACCATCCCCGCACCAACCGTTTTCGCCACGGCGGTGCCGAAGGTGAAGGCGGCGATGAAATTGAAGAACGCCGCCCAGATGACCGCCCGGCCGGGCGAGAGGACGCGCGTCGAGACGACGGTCGCAATCGAATTCGCGGCGTCGTGAAACCCGTTGATGTAGTCGAAGATCAGCGCGACGAGGATTAGCGCGGCGACGGTCAGCAGCATCGCTAACCGTTTTTGACCATCACGCCCTCGAGCACGTTCGCCACGTCTTCACAGCGATCGGTGGCGTCCTCGAGGAAGTCGAGCGTCTCTTTCCATTTCATCACGACGAGCGGATCCCGCTCATCGTCGAACAGGCGGCTAACGGCCTGCTGATGCAGCCGGTCGGCCTCGTTTTCGAGCCGGTTGATCTCGATCGAGTGGGTGCCGACGCCCTTGATTTTCTCAAGGCCGCCCAGTGCCAGGTGCACTTCGTGGGTGCAGGCGGTCACGATCTTCGCCAGCTCCCGGGCGCCGAACCTGACGCTTTCGAGGCGATAGAGGCGGACCAGCGATGCCGAGGCATCAATCGCGTCCATCACGTCGTCGAGCGACCGCGCCAGAGCATGGATGTCTTCGCGGTCAATCGGTGTCACGAAGGTCCGGTTGAGGCGCTGAATGATTTCGTGCGTCAGGAAGTCGCACTTGTGCTCGACTTCCTTGATCTCGTCCGCCTTGTCCCAGGTGGGTCGGTCCGGCGCGAGCATCTCTTCGAGCAGGCGGGCGCCTTTTTTCAGCTCATCGGCGAGCGCCAGGAAGTCGCCGTAGAATTTCTCTTCCTTGGGAATCCACCGAAATCCCACGCACACTCCCCCAGTCGCTGCCGCAGCTGCGCCAAATCCCATGGATTGTAGCAGATCCGTTTACACGGCTGTTACAGTCGCCCTGTCCGGCACGGGTGCCGTGCGGCGACTCGGTTGCACATCGGCGTGCGGCTGGTGCGTACTCATATGCCGATGAATAACGAAGTGCTCGCAATCATTCTGGGCGGCGGCCAAGGGAGCCGCCTCTTTCCGCTGACGCACCATCGCGCGAAGCCAGCGGTGCCGATCGGCGGCAGCTATCGCCTGATCGACATCCCGGTCAGCAACTGTCTGCACGCGGACATCCGACGCATCTTCGTGCTGACACAGTTCAACTCGGCGTCCCTCAACCGGCACATCGCGCAGGCGTTCCGCATGGATCCGTTCAGCCAGGGCTTCGTCGACATCCTCGCCGCCGAGCAGACGCCCGACAACCCCGGCTGGTACCAGGGCACGGCGGACGCCGTGCGCCAGGCTGCGCGACACTTCATCCGCTTCGACGCCGACTATTACTTGATCCTCGCCGGCGATCACCTCTACCGCATGGACTATTCGGAACTGGTCGACGCCCACTGCGATCGGCGCGCCGACATCACCATCGCCACGCAGCCGGTCACGGCCGACGATGCGTCGGCGATGGGGATCTTCCGCTTCGATCGCAAGGGCCAGATCGTCGCCTTCGAGGAGAAGCCGACGCGTGAGCGGCTCGAGGAGATCGGCCACAGCATTCCGCCCGGCGCCGGCGCGATGATCGGAGCCGGGCCCTCGGCCGGCAAACCGTTTGTCGCCTCGATGGGCGTGTACGTCTTCTCGCGTGATGTGCTGCTCGAGGCGATCGAGCAGGAGAACGCGGCCGACTTCGGCCGCCAGATCATTCCGGCGGCGCTTGGGCGCTACAAGGTCAACGCCTTCCTGTTCCGCGGCTTCTGGGCGGACGTCGGCACCGTCTCATCGTTCTACGAGGCGAACGTCATGCTCACGCAGGCGGGGTCGCCGTTCAAGTTCTACGATCCGCGCTCGCCGATCTACACCCACGCGCGCTTCCTGCCCGGCGCCCGCCTCAGCGACTGCACCGCGCGCGACGCGATCATCGCCGAGGGCTGCTACGTGGATCGCGCCACGATCGAGCAATCGGTGATCGGCATCCGCACCAATATCCAGTCGGGCGCGACGATTCGCCGATCGGTGCTGCTCGGCGCCGATTTCTACGAAGAGGATCACGGCGCGCCCGGGCGCGGTGGCAACCCGCGGCTCGGGATCGGGCGCGACGTCGTGCTCGATCGCGTGATCGTCGACAAGAACGCACGGATTGGCGACGGCGCGCAGCTGGTCAACGCCGCAGGGGTGAAAGAGGCGGACGGCAGCGGCTACTACATCCGCGACGGCGTGATCATCGTGCCCAAGGACGGCGTGATCCCGCCCGGGACGAGGATCTAGACCGCGCACGCAAGCCCGAAGCCACGAACTGTTGCGGTCGACCTGTTGTGCGTGATCGGCGAGCCGGGATCGGCGAGGCGCAGCCGGATCTAAACTACAGTTAACCTCCCCGAAACAGCTCCGTCACAACCCTCACACATCCCGATCCTACGCTTCGGTCAGGCAGGATCCGGCTGGAAGCTGGACCGTGGGAGGGATGATGAGGCTTTTCGTGTCGTTGGCTCTGGCTCTCGTGATGCTGTTGCCAGCCCCGACTTTTGGACAATCCGATCAGGGGCGCATTGCCGGCTCGGTCCGCGATCAGACCAACGCCTTCGTCGCCGGGACGACGGTTACGGTCAAAAACGAAAAAACCGGCGAGGAGCGCACCGCCGCGACCAACGGACAGGGGCTGTTCGTGGTGACGGGCCTCAGGCCGTCCACCTACACGATTCGGGTGGAGCGCTCCGGCTTCAACCCCATCGAATACACGGCCATGCCGCTGGCCGTCGGTCAGGAACTGACGCTCGATTTCGAGCTGAAACCGGCCGGCGTGGAGGAAGCCGTCACGGTTGTCGGCACCGCCCCGGTGCTCGACATCAGCTCGGCGAAGCTCGGCGTCAACGTCAGCGAGCGTGAGGTGCAGGAGCTGCCGGTCAACGGCCGGCAGATGTCGCAGCTGATGCTGCAGGCGCCGGGGGCGCAGAACGCGGGCACTGGCACCTGGCAGGACGTTCGGTTCAGCGGCCGCGCCAACGAGCAGAACGTCATCAAGTACGACGGCATCGAGGGCTCGGCGATCATCGACGCCTCGCCGGGCAACGTGAACGGCGAGACCAACACGCCGTTCAAGCTGCAGGCAAGCCTCGAGAACGTCCAGGAGTTCCGCGTCGAGTCGAGCAGCTACCCGGCCGAGTTCGGCACCGGCACCGGCGGCCAGGTCAGCGTCATCACCAAGTCGGGCGGCAACGAGTTTCACGGCGCCCTGTTCGAATATCTGAGAAGCGACAAGCTCGACGCGCCGAACTACTTCGACTCGACGCGAAATCTCGACGGCAGCGTGATCGCCGAGCTGCCGAAATCGCCGCTGAAACAGAACCAGTTCGGCGGCTCGCTCGGCGGGCCGATTGCCCGTAACAAGGCGTTCTTCTTCGGCAGCTACGAGGGCTACCGGCTCGACGCCGGCAAGAACTTCGTGGAGGCGGTGCCGAGTAACGCCGCTTGGGCGCGCGCGGTGCCGGCCGTCGCCGGGCTTCGGCCCGGCTTCCTGTCGCCGAGCGCCGTGATTCTGCCGGGCGCGTCGACCAACGCCGATTTCGACATCGCGCAGCTGCAGGCCACGCAGCAGGTGCGCGAGAACTCGTTCAGCGGCCGCGTCGACCTGAAGCTGACCAACAACTGGTCGGCATACGTGCGCGTGTTCAAGGACATGGGGACGAGCGACGCGCCTGACGGCGTGTCCGGGCGGCGCCTCAAGATCACGGCCGATCCGGCGAACGCCGTGTTCAACATGCAGGGTGTCCTGAACGGCGGCATGATCAACGAGCTCAAGGTCGGCTACAACGCGGCGCCGAGCACCATCGGCGCGATCGCGGTGCCGGGCTTCGAGACGTTCAATGTCAACCTGACCGGCTCGGTTGCCAACACCGGCATCGCCGGCCAAGGCGCCAGCTCGGGCATCACGGTGCCCGGTGGTCTGGTCCGCGTCAACAGCGCCGGCAACGGCCGCGGCGCCCCGTACGATCCGTACTCGATCACGATCGCCGATTCGGTGAGCAGGCTGGCCGGCAGCCACTTCATGAAGGTGGGCGGCGACGTGCGGTTGATCCGGATGGAGACCGACCAGCTGGGCGGCACAACCTACAGCTACGCCAACCTGAACGCGTTCCTCGCCAACACGCCGACGACCATTCAGTACTTCGGCGATCTGAGCGAGCCGAGCCCCTTCAGCAACGGCGCGAGCGGCCCCAAACACATCGAGCAGGAGTACTTCGTCCTCTACGCGCAGGACGAATGGCGCGTCAAGCCGAACTTCACGCTCAACCTCGGCCTGCGCTACGACTACTACCAGCCGCTCAGCGAGACGGACAACCGGATCGTGAAGTTCAACATCGACAACGGCGTCCTCGACCCCCAGGACACGCCGCTCCTGACGATGAAGAAAACGAACTTCCAGCCGCGGCTGTCCGCCGTCTACCTGCCGAGCGAGAACACCGTCTTCCGCGGCGGCTTCGGCGTCTTCGTCGGTCCGGGACAGACCGAGGACCAGATCCAGCCGATCGAGGCCGAGCGCATCAGCACGACGCTGACGAGCGGCCAGTTCCTCGCGTATCCGATCGACCCGGCACTGGTGCGGCCGAACTTCATCAACAACCCCAACAACCGCTCGTACCAGCCGCGCGCCTACGCGAACGAGTACACGCTGCCGGAGCGGGTGTACCAGTACACCCTCTCGGTTCAGCAGGAGCTGGGTGGCAGTATGGCCGCCACGGCGGCCTACATCGGCAGCCAGGGGCGCAACCTCTTCCTGCGCAGCATCGCCAACCGCACGATCGGCCTGCAGTCGAACGGCGCGGCCGCGGCGACGCAGATCCGCGAATTCGACATCGTCACCCGCAACGCGGACGGAACGATCGCGACCATCAACCGCCCCTATGCTGAAGTCGACTACAAGACCAGCGGCGGCCACGACACCTACAACGCGATGCAGCTCTCGCTGAGCCGCCGCGCGTCGCGCGGTCTCTCGATGAACGCGCAGTACGCGCTTGGCTCCAGCAAGGGGAACACCGGCGGGTCGAACGAAGCCACGACCGTGGGCAACAACGCGCGGGCGCTCGGCGACTTCGACTACGATGACGGCTACAACAACTTCGACGTCCGACACACCTTCAACTTGAGCGTGCTTTACACCTTTCCGGGAGAGGGCGCGTGGAAGGGCGGCTGGACGCTGGGGGCGATTGGCAACGCCCGAAGCGGGCTGCCGGTGCCCGTGCTCGTCGGCCGCAACGACATCGTCTACGTGGACGGCGCGGGAGTCGTCTGGAACAACCCGGCAGCCGACCGCACCGCGGTGATCAACACGCCAGGCGGCGGCTCGTCACGCAACACCCGCCGGCCGGACCTGATTGCGGGCGTCAATCCGTTCATCGAGGAGGGCGGCCTGCTGTTCCTGAACCCGGCAGCGTTCGCGATCCCGGCGCCCGGGGCGTTCGGCAACCTCGAACGCAACTCGATCCACGGGCCGAACACCAGGCAGATCGACATGGTCGTCGTCAAGCGGATTCCGCTCGGTGGCCGCGGTCCGAACGCGGAGCTGCGGGCCGAGATCTTCAACCTGTTCAACAACAACAACTTCGCCAACCCGGTTGGAACGCTTCCCAACGCGCTGCCGACCGGCAACGCCGGAACCGCACCGGCGGCGAACACGGTTCAACCCGGCCAGCCGTTCTCCTCGTCGGCGGCGGGCACGTTCGGCAGGCTGACGCAGACGGTCGGAACGACCGTCGGACTGGGCACCAACCGGCAGGTGCAGTTCGCGTTCAGGCTGAACTTCTAACCGCGCATCGTCAAGAAAAGTACAAGGGCCCGCTGACCGCAGATGCGGTCGGCGGGCCCCTTCGTGTTTCAGCGCTAGCGATCTGTGGTGAGGTCTATTCGGAATGCCCCGGCGAGGGCATGACCTTCACCATCTGCGTCGCCCTCGCCAGCCGGCCCGCCGAGCCGACCAGCGTCGCGGTGATCTCGTAAAGGCCGGGCGGGACGTCGCGGAGCTCGAGAAGGTTCATCCGCTGCGCCTGCTTACCGTCGAGCGGCACCTCGCTGGTCCGTTCGTAACTGGCCGAGCTGACGACGATGCTGAGGAATCGGTTCGCGTCGTCCGGCTCGACGAACGCGCGGACAGTCAGCGCCGCCGGCGCAACCGCGACCGTCGGCGACACGCGGACGGTCAGCCGTTGATGGCCGGCAACGAGGCCCTGAACCAGGCCGAGTGAAGACAGAAGACCAATCGCGGCTGCTTTCCTCATTGGCGAACCCGGAAGTTGTTCCGCCGGGCCTCCCCTAGTCCAGCACTATCGGACCGCCCGTTACCGGGCTGTAGCACCGGCTTCGCTGCGTCCTTCGAGCCGTGTCTTAGATTGGCGCACGACACGGTTCCGTCGATATTTCGTGTTCTAACTCGTGAACATGAAGCCGACAGCCGATCGCGCGAAATGCAATCGAGGATGACTGTTGAAGTGTGGCCGTGTTGTCAATCAGAACTGGGGAGTACTCGCGTCACTAGCGGTTTTGTTCCAATTTTAGGATCACGATGTAATTTCTGTAATACAGCCGAGTATTTTTGGACGTCGCATGACGGTCTCTCGGCGGGGCATGGAGCAGAACTGGCGTGTTTTCGTTTGAAACGCAGCTGGCCGCGAGCTTGCCCATCACGCGGCCGATTCCACTACACACAACAGGAGTGTCCTTTTGAAGCGCAATTTTCCATTCGGGCTGTGTCTCGCTCTCGCTCTGTTCCTTCCGAGCCCGGGCGCGGCGGCCACGATCAGCGTCCCGGCCGGGGGGAATCTGCAGGCGGCGATCGACGCAGCCAAGCCGGGCGACGTGATCGAGCTGGCGGCGGGCGCAACCTTCGACGGCCCGTTCAAGCTGAGAGCGAAGGCGGGCATGTCGGCGACCAACCGCATCACCATCCGATCGGTCCTGTCGAGCGGCCTGCCGGCGGCTGGCGTGCGCATCACTCCTGCAGCGGCGCCGCTCCTGGCCAATATCCGCTCAACGACCGCCGGCGTGGCGATCCGGACCGATGCGGGCGCGGCCTACTGGACGCTGATGTTCCTCGAGTTCCTGCCGACGAGCGCCGCCTCGAGCGCCAACCTGGTGGAATTCGGCGCCGCGGGCGCGAGCCAGAACACGCTCTCGCAGGTGCCGCACCACCTCGTCATGGACCGATGCTACCTTCACGGCGACCCGGGCTTCGGGCAACGCCGCGGTCTGGCGCTGAACAGCGGCGACGCGACCATCATCAACTCCCATTTTTCCGACTTCAAGCTCGTCGGGCAGGATACGCAGGCCATCATGGGGTGGAATGGGCCGGGCCCGTTCCTCATCGAGAACAACTACATCGAAGCCGCCGCCGAGAACATCATGTTCGGCGGCAACGATCCGTCCATCCCGCAGCTGACCCCGGCCGGCATCAAGATCCGGCGCAACTACATCACCAAGAACACTCAGTGGATGTCGCAGAAGTGGACGGTCAAGAATCTGATCGAGTTCAAGAATGTGAAGGACGTCGTCCTCGAGGGCAACATCATCGAGAACAACTGGCTGGCCGGCCAGCAGGGCTACTCGATCGTGTTCACGCCGCGAAACCAGAGCAATACCGCGCCGTGGTCGGTCGTCAGGAACATCGTCATCCAGAACAATGTGATCCGGCACGTCGCGGCCGTGTTCAACATCACCGGCTACGACGATATCCATTCCAGCCGGCAAACTCAGGACATCACGGTCCGGAACAACCTGATGTACGACATCAGCAAGGCGTGGCACACACCCAGGCCGGCGGGGCTCGACCCCGCGAATCAGTGGCTCGGCCCCGGCCGCCTGGCGATCATCGGCGCCGGGCCGAAGAACATCACCTTCGATCACAACACGGTCGTCAACAACGGCAGCAGTACGATCTTCATCTACGGCGGCAAGACGCCAACCGGGGTCCAGATCACCGGCTTCGAGCTCACCAACAACCTGCTGTCGCAGCAAAGCTACGCCATCTACGGTGACACGAAAGGGCAGGGAACCGTCGCTCTGAACTACTACACGCCGGCCGCCATCGTGCAGCGCAACACGTTTGCCGGCGCGTCGGCCAAACTGTACCCGGTCGGCAACGACTTCCCGACGATGGCACAGTGGCTGGCCGATTTCGTCAATCCCAGCGTCGCCGTCGCCGACTACCACCTGAAGTCGACCAGCCTGTCGAACAACGCCGCCTCCGACGGCAAGGACATCGGCGTCGACTACACCGAGTTGATGACCGTACTCAACGTCGACGGCACGCAGGGGTCTACGACCACGCCGGCCCCGGAACCGGATCCCGCGCCCGCGCCCCCGACCGGTGATACGAGGCCCTACAACGCCACCGTGCCTTCACTGCCAGGCAAGGTTCAACTCGAGAATTACGACCTCGGCGGGATGGACATCTCCTACTACGACACGACCGCCTCGAACGCCGGCGGCGTGTATCGCACCAACGGCGTCGACATTCAGGCGACCACCGATACCGGCGGCGGCTATAACCTGGGGTGGACGGCCGCGCGCGAGTGGCTCAAATACACCGTCAACGTGACCACCGCCGGCACCTATGCCATCGACGTCCGCGTCGCGTCAAAGGGGGCCGGCGGCACGTTCCACATCGAGGTGAACGGCGTCAACAAGACCGGGCCGATCTCGGTGGCCGACACTGGCGGCTGGCAGGTGTGGAAAACGGTGACGAAGACGGGGGTCTCGCTCGGCGCAGGAACGCAGATCGTCCGCGTGGTCATGGACAGCGCCGGCGCCAGCGGCTATGTCGCCAACTTGAACTGGTTCGCGATCCGCTGAGCGCCGGCAGACCGGACGCTCACCCAGAGGAGCACAGAGGGACGGCGCTCAGGCCGCAGTCTTGAGCGCCGCGAGGAATTTCTCGATGCGTGCGGCGTTCGTCCCGACGTCGCTGAGCCCCACTCTCGATAGCGAACGCACATCGACGCGGCTGCCGCCCGGCGCCGCGGCCACCCTCACCACCACATCGTCCTTGAATCCGAACCAGAAGGTCGTATCGACCGCCTCGATCCGTCCCGACGTCGGATCGGACGCGATGATCTCCCAGCCCATCTCGCGCGCGGTCGCGACGGCGCGGTCGAACGCCTGGTTGGGCGGCACCGCGAGCGTCAGCGGCTGCACCGCCGGATAGGCGCTGCGCTGCTTCGCCGCGAGTTCGGCGCCGCCGTACGCGATCTGGTTCGGCGCGCCGGCGCGCAGCGGCACAATCGCGACAAATTCCGGCGGGCGCTCGGTGTCGGTGGTGATGTCGTGAATCTGCGGCACGCGCGTCGCCTGCCGCACCTTGGCGATCGGCGTCGCGAAGGCCGCCGCCACCAGCAGCAGCGTCACAATCGGCATCGCCAGGCCGCTTCCCCGCCGCAAGCCGACGAGCAGGCCGATCACCGCGAGGACGACCGATGCCGCCGCGGCGTACACCGCCCACCGCATGATGAGAAATGTCGTGGCCAGGCCGGCTGCGCCGGTTCGATACAGCGGCGCGGTCGACGCCAGCGCGGCGACGGCGGCAAGGCCCAGGACCAGCGCGAGCATCGCCGTCCGGCTCCTTCGTGGTTCGTCATAGCGATGGCGACGGTATAATTCACTCACCGTGACCATCATACGCTCGCCGTTCCTCGTCACCGCCCTCGTCTCGTTCCTTGGCGTTGCCGTCTGGGCGACCGCGCAGTCGCCGCCGGCCCGCGGCACGGCGAAACAACTCATCGGTCACCGCGGCGCGTCCGGGTATGCGCCCGAGCACACCGAGCCGGCTTACAAGCTGGCGATGGAGCAGAAAGTCGATTTCGTCGAGCCGGACCTGGCGGTATCGAAAGATAACGTTCTGGTGTGCCTGCACGACGATACGCTCGAGCGGACCACCAACGTGGCCGAAGTATTTCCGGATCGGACGTCGCCCGATGCGCCGAGCCGTCAACCGGGCAAGCACTGGCTCGCGAACGACTTCACGCTCGCCGAGCTCAAGCGTCTCGACGCCGGCAAATGGTTCAAGCCGCAGTTCGCCGGCACCAGAATCCCGACCTTCCAGGAAATGATCGACCTGGTGCGCGGCAGCGGAAAGGGCATCTACCCCGAGTTGAAGTCGCCGCCGCTCTACCGCTCGCGCGGCATCGATCAGACCAAGCTCTTTGTCGACATCGTCAAGAAGAACGGCCTCGACACGGCCGACTCATTGAAGAAGATGCCGGTGATCATCCAGTCGTTCGACGAGGAAACCGTCCGCCGCGTCTCGAAGGAGCTGCCGACCATCCCTCGCGTCTTCCTGACCTCGCGCGACGAGGATGTCACTGAGGCGCGGATTCGCGAGCTGGCGAAGTTCGCGACCGGGATCGCACCGGAGAAATTCGTGATCGCTCGCCATCCCGAGATGGTGAAGGCAGCGCACGATGCCGGCCTCACCGTGACCTCATGGACGTTCAAGGCGGACGAGAAAACGCAGTACCCGTCGGTCCGCGACGAGATGGCGCACTTCCTCTACGACCTCGGCATCGACGCGCTGTTCACCAACCACCCCGACCAGTTCCCGCGCCGCTGATCACGAACGACGTACAACGCAGAACCCGCTGAACTCGCAGCATTCCTTTTTTCTCTTAAAGAGAGATTCGGGGTTCCGCGGGTTCTGCGTTGATCGTCGTCGTCGTCGTCGTCAGCTGCGGGCGTGCATCCGCTCCAGGCGCCGGGTCGCAAAGCGCGCCAGCAGCGAGCACACGAGGACGATGGTGACCAGCACCAGCGCGCCGGCCCAGGCCTGGCGGTGCCAGTCCTCGTAGGGTCCGGTCGCGTAGGTGAAGACCTGGACGGTCAGCGT
>Ga0207701_10004846_pt1 | contig 13607 bp, 13 predicted proteins | sample KBSSwiSSwithPhiX_FD_184294 | JGI IMG/M metagenome (GOLD analysis project Ga0207701, IMG submission 184294) | Switchgrass rhizosphere bulk soil microbial communities from Kellogg Biological Station, Michigan, USA, with PhiX - S5 (SPAdes) (version 2) | ecosystem: Environmental > Terrestrial >... | reverse complement strand
AAGCCTCTCTGGTTGATGAAGCTGGAGAAATGCATCGGTGAAGGCTCCGCGACTGGCGCCACCATCAATTACGTACCGGTATTTCAGACGCGGGAGATGGCGCAGGTTTCGGAATGCGCGCCGGTATTTCTTGTCGAATAGTGATCGGATTTGCCGGCCCACACGCACGGTAAGACCGGTTTCAGCGATCTCGTGGGGTTCCCGGCTGCTGGGCAGTTTCATTTGGAAAGGAGGCCAGCAGGGCTGGCTGCGAACTCTTACATACGGAGCGTGACGGCGTCATCAGGAAATACCTTGCAACTTGGCCCGATGAGCAGATGCTTTGTATTACCTATGAGCCTCATGGCCAGCTTTATGAATTTGGCAGGACCTGACCTGATCGTCATCCTCCTGATTATTCTGGTTCTGTTTGGGGCGAAAAAGCTCCCGGAGTTGGCCAAGGGTATGGGATCAGCGATCAAGGAATTTCAAAAGGCCAAGGATGAAATCAGTGACGAGCTGCACACGGCCGGGAAAGCGGATCAAGCTAAAGCCCAACCAGATGTCCGCTCGCCCCAGGCGACAGTTCCGCGCATCGAGAATTCGCCAAGCGTTTCGGCTGGCGAACCGAGGCGAGACGATCAGACCCGTTCCGCCGGAGATAGGACCGAACACGTCTAGTTATCCGATCATTTGACGTTTGTTCGACGTTACGACACACTCGCGACTTGCCTTGACAAGTTCGCCAGTTGTCTGCGCGCCTTCCAACCATGTCCGAGCCGAACCTTCGTAATCAGATTAAGGAGATGCTGGTGAAAAACCTCATGCTTCAAACGACTGCCGATCAGATTGGTGATGACCTTCCGCTATTTGGGTCTAATGGGCTCGGACTAGATTCGATCGACGCCCTTGAGCTCGTGGTTAGTATGGAAAAAACGTTTGGTGTCGGTGTCCCAAACTCCGAGGTCGCGGCGAAAGCGCTTCGAAGCGTTAACACGATCCACGATTACATTCTCGAGAAACGAACTACGGCGCCCTCGGCTTAAAGTTTGTTAAGCTGCTTCCGATTCATTGATCGCATCGATCAATTGGCGGAAGCGCCCAAAACTGTTGCGATGAGGCCTGAGGATGAGTCGCGGCAGATGCCAAATCTCGGGCTCATTTTTTTCCTGGCGCAGTGCGCTCCGCTGAGTGATCTCACCTGTCCGGACAATGTCGGCAAATTCCTTGTTTAATGCGTTGAGCGAAGAATCGGAGATTTTTCGGCTGATCCGAATGACGAGTTGTTCGCCGACCCAGCGGGCGGATTGATAGACGCTATAGAAGTGAAGGATCTCTTTCACTGCCGCTCGCACATTTGGCATTATTTTGAAAAGGCGAAAATCGTCAGAGTCGATGTAGCCGAACTTAAAAAGGTGTTCGGTCAGAAACTTCATCCAGGTTTGCCAATAGGTGCCACCGGGTTTGTCGAGCATGACCACTGGGATAATTCGGGCTTTCCCTGTCTGCATAAGGGTAAGAACCTCGAATGCTTCATCCATCGTACCAAAACCACCTGGGAATAGCGCGAAAGCGTGGGTTTCTTTTACGAAGTTGAGTTTGCGGGTGAAGAAGTAGTTAAAATTAATTAGCTTGCGATCCCCTTCGATAACCACATTGGCGTGCTGCTCGAACGGAAGGCGAATGTTCAGACCGAAACTGTGTGCCCGCCCGGCCCCGCGTTGCGCGGCGCCCATGATGCCGTCACCACCTCCGGTGATAACCATGAAGTCGTGTGACACCATCTCGCGGGCAAATTCTTCCGCGACTTTGAATTGCCCTTCGCTCGGCGGTGTCCGTGCGGATCCGAACACACAAATCTTTCGAAACTGACGATAACCGCCGAAGACCTTGGCGGCATAACGCATTTCCTTGAGAGATCGGCTGATGAGCTTGAGGTCGCCGGTGCCCATTTTATCGCGCGCCATGTTGAGCGCAGTCACAATCATCTCCTCGATCAGCTCAGGGGACTTCTCCGCGCCCCAATCGGCAACCAGTTGTTGGATTCGGGCGTCGAAGGAAGGATCAATTGCTGATTGACGCTCTGCCGGTTGGTTACTTGTCGCGCCTGCCGTGAAATCTTCCACCGGAGAGTCTCAGCTACATGACGCCCAAGCGCACGAGGAAAGTTAGGAGAGAATTTACCTCAGCAGATCGGAGAGAATCTCATCCATACGCCGAATCGGCAGAGAATAGTGGCCGAGGTCGTCGATAAGATGGAATTCACAATTTGGGAGGCGGGTCGCGATTTCCTCGGCCAAACGAAAGGAGAAGGTGCGATCTTTTCTTCCGTGCCAGAGTCGGACAGGCACACGCACTTCCTCCAAAGGAAAACCCCAAGGCATCGCGTAGATTTCCGCATCTACCATCACGCCGGCGGCAGATGACCGCCAGGCCTGGCGTGCGCTTTCAAAACAAGCGTCAAAGGATTTAGAATCGCGCAGAACATTCGCATCGCAGGGTTGAAGGATCTTGAGCAGAAGCGGCCGAAGACGAAGTGGCGGTCTGATCGAAGCAAATGGCCGAACAATATGAAACAGAATCCGCAACAATTCGGGCCGTGATCGACGGAGCACCAGTAACTTTCGATAAAGTGCGAGCAAACCACTGTAGTCTTGAAGTTCAGCGATGGACGGTGCACCGCTTACCACTCCAATGCTCTCAACCCGCTCCGGAATCATCCAAGCGGTAGCGTAGGCGTAAGGTGCTCCACCAGAGATCCCAAGGATCTTGAACTTCTCAATTTGCAAATGGCTCGCCAGGTTGCAAAGCAATGGCGGCCAATCAAGTAGCGTGCGGTTTGGTTGAAAATTCGAGTCACGTATTCCGGGACGATCCGGTGAAATGATGCGCACCCCGAGTTTTTTTGCCGCGTCATCTGTGATCACTGCCATCGTTCGGGAACTGGGCCAACCATGACAGAAGAAGACAGGTGCTCCTTTTGGATCCCCGTATTCAGTGAAGGCGATTTGGGTATCAGCCCCGGTTCGAAAAATCTCGGTCTTCTCGCTCACGGCCTGATCTAGCAACAATCGTAAACTGAACGCATTCGGTTGAAATCAACGCTTTCCAAGGGCACGCTTCCTTTTGATAATCACTTGCGACATGCGAACGTCAGTCATTGGGGATTCGAATTACAATATATGAACGAGCACCCACATCCAAGACACGGGCGAATTTCTGTTCATGGCGATGGCGTCGGTGCGCCTTCACCTGATGCCGTGGAGAGACGAGCGCGTGAGATCGCGATGATCGCCGAGCGTAACCCAGATGAATTCACGGATGCCGATTGGAATCAGGCGCGGCTAGAGTTGCTCGGTGCTCAGGCTCATACCGCTCCAGAAGAGACCGAAGAGAATGCTGAAGTGGTCGAAGAATGGAATGTCGTAGCCTCCTCCCAAGGGCATCGTGCACCTCGGGTGGAAGATGAGGACAATCTAGGAGAGCAACTCGTGACGGATGGAATTGAGGAAGCTGTCCACGACCAAATGCTGGAAGCTCGCCGGGAGGAGCGGCAGCAAGAAGGTTAATTCTGTTTGAAGGCGACAGATCCACTCGTGGAGGATACGGAGGCCAGACATGCGGTCCGGTCATCAACGAACCGATCCAGCCGCCGTTCTGGGCAGCTAATTCAACATTTCCGTCGAGTTCGGGACTTTACCGCGCAGCTTTGCCGAAATTTGGAACCCGAAGACTGCGTCGTTCAATCGATGCCCGACGTCAGTCCAACAAAATGGCATCTGGCGCATACGAGCTGGTTTTTTGAAACTTTTGTTCTGAAGGCTTGGATGCCGAGCTATCGATCGGAGGTTCCGAAGTACGCTTATCTTTTTAACTCCTATTACAACGCTGCTGGTGACATGCATCGGCGCGATCTGCGTGGATTAATTTCTCGACCGACGGTCGCGGAAACATATCGGTTTCGAAAATCGATTGATCAATGCGTTACTCAACTACTTGAAGAGGCAGATGATGCGCGCTTCGAGGAGCTCGAACCTGTTGTAACTCTTGGCATCCATCACGAGCAACAACATCAGGAGTTGCTGCTCACCGATATTAAACATGTCTTAGCCCAGAACCCTCTCTATCCTGTATTTGAATCGAAGGCAGCGCCTCCAACAGTCGAAAGCGTCGTGCCGCACCGTTTCGTTGAGTTCGATGAGGCGACTGTTTTAATCGGTTATGACGGTGTCGGTTTTTCCTACGACAACGAAGGGCCGCGTCATCGCGCTCTCATCTCAAAGTTTGGTCTCGCAAACCGTCTCGTCACGAATGGTGAATATTTGAGCTTTATGGATGCGGGTGGATATACACGCCCGGAGTATTGGTTGTCACTGGGGTGGATGACAGTGAACGAACAACGTTGGAAGGCGCCTCTGTATTGGATCGAACGAGATGGTGCCTGGTGGAATTTCACACTGTCGGGCCTGCGCCCTGTAAACGAAGCGGAGCCCGTCACACACATAAGTCACTTCGAGGCGGATGCATATGCCAATTGGGCCGGTATGCGTCTTCCGACAGAATTTGAATGGGAACACGCTGCGTCGCGCGTGACGATGGAAGGAAATTTTGTCGAGAATCGGCAATTCCATCCAGCACCGGCCACGAGCGAAAACGGGAAGAACGAGTTGCTGCAAATGTTTGGGGATGTATGGGAGTGGACCCGCAGCGCATACTTGCCCTATCCCGGCTATCGCGCTGCTCCCGGAGCTCTCGGCGAATACAACGGTAAGTTCATGTGCAACCAGATGGTTCTTCGCGGCGGATCCTGCGCGACTTCGAGCAGCCACATTCGCCCCACCTATCGGAATTTCTTTCAGCCTGAAAAACGGTGGCAGTTCACCGGTATCCGTTTGGCCAAGGATCCCACATGAGTGACGCATCTGGTCTGGCTAATGTGCTCGACCTCGAGCCGGCCAGTGAGGATTTTCTCGCGGAGGTCATTGAAGGGCTTTCCCATTCGCCACCCTCATTGCCTTGCAAGTTCTTTTACGACGAACGTGGCGCGAAGTTGTTTCTCAGAATCTGCGAACTCCCCGAGTATTATATAACTCGGATCGAGACAGAACTATTGCGTCGTCACGGTAGCGAAATGGCCGAGTCAATCGGCGCGAATGCAGAGCTAATTGGATTCGGGACTGGCGCGGGCATGAAAGCGCGGATGCTGCTCGCGCATCTCGAAACTCCGATTGCCTACGTTCCGGTTGATATTTCCAAGCAACGACTAACGGATTCGACGACGGAACTAAGTCGCGTGATGCCAGGACTCGATATATTGCCGGTCTGCGGCGATTACCTTCAACCGCTCCGGTTACCGAAGTCCCGTCGCAAACCAGATCACATTGCCGTCTATTTTCCGGGATCGACGATTGGGAATTTGGAGCCCGACGTTGCAGCGGATTTTCTGCGGCGCGTTTGCCGTCTTTGTGGAAAGAGCGGCGGAATGATTGTTGGTGTTGATTTGCAGAAGGACCGCGCTGTTCTCGAAGCTGCATACAATGACAGTGCTGGAGTAACCGCAGAATTTAATCTGAATATCTTGGCGCGGGCGAATCGCGAGCTCGGTACAAATTTCGATCTCTCGTTATGGCGGCACAAGGCAATCTATAATGAGCAGCACGGCCGTATAGAAATGCATCTGATCAGCGAGGCGGACCAAGTTGTTTACGTCGGCCACGAGGAATTTCGGTTTTCGCGTGGCGAGAAAATCATTACGGAGTTTTCCTACAAATATACGCAGGAAGGTTTTGTTCGCCTCGCTGTTTCGGCAGGCTTCCGTCTGGCACGTGTTTGGACTGATCCAAAGCAGTGGTTTGCAGTTTTCCATTTCGCCGTGGCAGACTAACTGCCGGTGAATGCGCTTGTTGAACTTCGAGGCGTAACGAAGACGTTCGGAACCGCAGTTGTTCTTAACCCAATCGACCTTTCGCTCGCGCGCGGAAAAACCACCGTTTTGATTGGTCCGAGCGGATGTGGAAAATCGACCGTACTGCGTTTAATCATCGGTCTGCTTGAACCCGATCACGGAACAATTCAGTTCGACGGTACCGAAATCACGCCGGCAAATATCGCAGGGTGCCGAAAGCGGATTGGTTACGTAATCCAGGATGGCGGCTTATTTCCGCACCTTACGGCGCGCGAAAATGTCCTCCTCATGGCGACTCACTTAAAGCAAGCGCCCGCCGAAATGGATCGTCGGATCACGGAGCTTTGTTCTTTGACCCAGTTTCCTGATTCAGCGCTCGATCGTTATCCAGTCGAACTCTCAGGCGGACAACGCCAACGCATCAGCCTGATGCGAGCCTTGGCTCTGTCACCGGAGCTCCTCCTCCTCGATGAACCGCTGGGGGCACTCGATCCACTCGTCCGCGCGGCGTTGCAGAAGGATTTGAAGGAGATCTTTGCCCGTCTAAAGCAGACCGCACTTCTTGTCACGCACGACCTCGCCGAAGCAGCATACCTCGGCGATGAAATCGTCCTCATGAATGAAGGGCGTATCGAACAGACCGGAACTATCGAAGAATTGCGAACCAATCCGGCTCACGAATTTGTCACTGAATTCATTAATGCACAGCGAAGCCTTATGGCGATATGAAGACTCTGGGTTCAATCATAGCTCTGTTCATAACGCTTCAGTCCTTTGTCATGGCCGAAGAGCGAATCATTATCGGATCCAAAAAATTTACCGAATCTTATGTCTTGGCTGAGATCGCAAAACGAACTCTCGAGAATGACGGCGTTCCCGCTGAACATCGCCAGGGCATGGGAGGAACAATAGTTCTCTGGGAAGCGCTGCGATCCGGTCAGATTGGTTTCTACCCCGATTACACCGGGACGATCAGCGAAGAGATTCTGAAATTATCTCCGTCGACTACGACTCAGGAAATGCACGCTCGGCTCGAGAAGTTTGGAGTCGGCATGACTAACGAGCTTGGGTTTAACAACACCTGGGCGTTGGTCATGCGGCGGAGCGAGGCTGACCGACTGCAAATTCATAAGATCAGCGATTTGCGTGACCATCCCGAAGTCCGCTTCGGGCTTACTCACGAATTCTTGGAGCGTCGCGATGGCTGGCGGCCTCTTGCTGAGAAGTATCAACTCACAACCCGAAATGTTTCCGGAATCGATCACGGTCTTGGTTACGCAGCTCTGCGAAGCGGCGAGATCAATGTCAAAGATGCCTACTCGACCGATGCTAAAATCGGCGAGAACGATCTCGTCGTACTGGAGGATGATCTCCAGTTTTTTCCGCAATACAAAGCTGTGTTTCTCTACCGGCTAGGATTATCACCGAAAGCACTCACAACTCTGCGGACTCTCGAGGGCACGTTGGACGAACCCCGCATGATTCGATTGAATGCCGAAGCGGAACGTTCCAAAAGCTACGCGCGTGCGGCCGATTTGTATTTTCAGAATAACGGATTAGCGCAGCAACCGCGCCGTAGTGAATCGCTCACGCAGAAACTAATCCGATGGACCTCGCGACATCTTGAACTCGCTGGTATTTCCCTTTTGCTTTCCATCATTGTTGGGATCCCGCTCGGTATCGTAGCCAGTCGTGGTGGTCCGCTTAGTCACGTTATTCTTGCCATCACGGGGACCGTTCAAACGATCCCGTCTCTCGCTCTTCTTGCCTTGCTTGTTCCCATCCCATTTTTTGGAATTAGCCCGCGGACAGCCATTGCCGCGCTTTTTCTCTACGGGTTGCTTCCGATTGTTCGCAATACCGCCACTGGTTTACAAGATATCGCAACCCCAATTCGCGAATCGGCGATTGCGTTAGGTCTCGAGCCTTTCGCTCGGCTTTGGAAGATTTACCTCCCGATCGCTTCACGCAGTATTTTGGGTGGGATTAAGACGAGCGCAGTCATAAACGTCGGCACAGCGACCCTGGCTGCGTTGATTGGCGCCGGCGGCCTCGGCGAACCAATCGTTAGCGGGCTGAATCTAATGGATCACGCCACCATCTTGCAGGGAGCGATTCCCGCAGCAATTCTTGCGCTGCTGGTGCAGTGGGGTTTTGAACTACTTGATCGAGTATTGATTCCAAAGGGATTACGCCTTTGAACACGAGGAGGGTATTGTGTTTCGGCTAACCCGCACCGCGATAGACTTTCGTCGTGCCTTCACGAAAGTGTAAAGGTGATTGCGTCGATCAATCCCAGCACCGGCGAAACGGTAAAGGAATTCAAGCCGCTCGATCCGACTCAAATCGAGGCCAAACTTGAAAAAGCGAAAGAGGCTTTCGAGCGATATCGGCGCAGACCGTTTATTCGGCGAGTGCAGTCGATGATGAGTGCAGCAGAATTACTCGAGCGGGAAAAAGAACGTCTCGCGCGGATCATCACATTGGAGATGGGCAAACTGCTTGAGGCAGGAATGGAAGAAATAATGAAATGCGCGCGCGGCTGTACGTTCTATGCAGAGAACGCGGAGCGTTTTCTGGCCGATCAAACTGTCCAAACAGATGCCGCGCGAAGTTATGTCCGCTATGAACCCATTGGGCCGGTGCTTGCGATCATGCCATGGAATTTCCCATTTTGGCAGGTATTCCGTTTTGCCGCGCCCGCACTGATGGCAGGCAATGTTTGTTTACTGAAACATGCCGCGAACGTTCCGCAATGCGCCTTGGCAATTGAAGACATCTTTCTACGCGCTGGATTTGATGAGGGCGTTTTTCAGACGCTGCTGATCGAATCCGAACAAACGGGTATCGTCATTGAAGATCCCCGGGTAAAGGCAGTGACGCTTACGGGCAGTGAACGCGCCGGAAGCGAAGTAGGAAGCGCTGCGGCTCGCCAGATTAAGAAGAGCGTTCTCGAGCTTGGTGGAAGTGACGCATTTATCGTTATGCCAAGTGCCGATTTCGAAGCAGCGATCAAGACTGGAGTAACCGCGCGTACGATTAATACCGGTCAGTCGTGCATTGCCGCCAAGAGATTCATCGTTTCAGCGCAAATCTATGATCGGTTCCTTTCGGAGTTTGTAGATCGTATGCGTTCGCTCAAAATTGGAGACCCACTCGATCAGGCGACTGAAATCGGTCCATTAGCCTCGGAATCCATTTTGCTCGGAGTCGATAAACAGGTCCGGGCTTCGATCGAGGCCGGCGCCAGGCTACTGACCGGTGGGAAGCGAATTGAGCGGCCTGGTTTCTTTTACGAACCAACTGTCCTTGCCGATATTCCAACTAACTCCCCTGCATATCAGGAAGAAATTTTTGGTCCGGTGGCGTCATTCTTTCAGGCAGGCAACGCAGCCGAAGCAGTCCGAATTGCGAACGATAATTCCTTCGGCCTAGGCGCGAGCGCTTGGACAAAAAATGCCGACGAGGAAAAGCTTTTCATCTCCGAGTTGGAAACCGGAATGGTCTTTATTAATGGCATGGTAGCATCCGATCCGCGGTTGCCTTTTGGCGGAGCAAAGCGATCCGGATTTGGTCGTGAGCTCGCAACCGAAGGAATTAGGGAGTTCGTGAACATAAAAACCGTCTCGATCGCGTGATCTTATCCCGCGCGTTTTCAGATAGAGCTGTTTCTTTCGGTTTTAAGCAGTTCTAATATCCTGCTGCCTGCCCGTCTTTGCGGCTTTCACTCGCACCGATATAGACGCGTTGCCCATCATGCGTCTCGACTTTGATTGCTTGATAGCCGCCGTAGCCTCCGACATCAAAACGAACGTCGTGCCCCTTTTTCTTTAGTTCGCGCACAGTTTCAAGTGGCACGCCGTTTTCCACTTCAACGTAGCCGCCTTTGTCCGTCAATTTTTCACCGGTTGGTTCGCTATCACCTTCGTGTTGCCACCGTGATGCATCGCCGGCTTCCTGCACACCCATTCCGAAATCGATCAGGTTCGTTAGTATCTGGACGTGTCCTTGCGGCTGCATCCCGCCACCCATGACGCCAAACGCGAGCCATGGTTTTTGCTCCTTCATGACGAAAGCCGGGATAATGGTATGGAAAGGCCGTTTGCCTGGAGCGTAAACATTGGCGTGCCCAGGTTCCATCGAGAAAAGCTCTTCGCGATCCTGAAACATGAAGCCAAGACCGGGCACTACGATGCCGCTGCCCATTCCACGGTAATTACTTTGGATCAGACTCACCATGTTGCCTTCGTCGTCCGCCGTGCAGAGATAAATGGTGTCGCCGTCTTTCAAGACCGGATTACCCGGTGTGACACGCTTGGTCGCGTGATCAGGATCAATCAATTTCCGACGCTCAGCGGCATATGACTTCGAAAGCAAGCCGGCTAACGGAACCTTCGAGAACGCTGGGTCAGCATAGTATTTTGCGCGATCGGCCCAGGCGATTTTTTTTGCTTCGATCATGGTGTGAAGTGCCGCCGTCGAATTGAAACCCATCGCGCGCAGATCGAATCCTTCCAACAGATTGAGTATTTGAAGCGCTGCAATCCCCTGCCCGTTCGGCGGCAATTCAAAAACATCGTAGCCTCGGTAACTCACCGATACAGGATCGACCCATGTGGAGGTATGTTTCTCGAAATCGGCCTTCCGCAAATAACCGCCATTGGCCTGCATGAACGCGTCAATCTTGTCTGCGATCTCACCTTTGTAATAAGAATCGCGCCCTTTTTCACCGATCAGTCGAAGCGTTTTCGCGAGCCCCGGGTTTTTGAAAATATCGCCTTTCGCCGGCGGGCGTCCCTTCCCGTCCAAGGTGTAGGTCTGCAAGAACCCGCCGGGGAGACCTTCGTAAAGCGAAACGCTCCGGCTCCAATACCAAGCGATCAACTCGGAAACCGGAAAGCCTTCTTCCGCGTAATGAATCGCGCCGGAAAGATCATCACCTAACGAAAGTTTCCCGAATCTCTTGTGCAGCTCTGCCCAGGCATCCACGCAGCCGGGAACACTGATCGGGAGCATTCCAGTTGGTGGAATTGTTTCACGATTGAGTTTGGCCAGCTCCGCCTTCATTTGTTCGTAGGAAAGGCCAAGTGGCGAACGGCCGCTGCCGTTCAAACCATACAATTTGCTTTCCTTCGCCTGGTAAACAATCGCGAAAAGATCACCGCCAATTCCATTCGAAACCGGTTCCATCAAACCGAGTGCCGCATTCGCGGCGATGGCTGCATCTACGGCAGTGCCGCCACGTTTTAGGATATCAAGCCCAACTTGGGTTGCGAGCGGCACGCTCGTGCAAACCATCCCATGCCGCGCAATCACTTCCGAGCGAGTTGCGAATGGTTTTCCCGTGATTCGATCGATTTGCCCCTGGATTGGCAAAGCTGCGGCGAACAAGAGGGCGGAAACGAAAATGAGGCGGATCATGTCCAAATCTCCACCTCAAGACGTACCAGACAAGGTTGGGAAAATACGAGCATGTCCCTAGGTTATTCGTAACGGAGAGCTTTCACGGGATCGAGGCGTGCAGCCCGATAGGCAGGAAGAAATGCAAAGATACAGCAGATCAAAAACGCACCGATACAGATGATGGCGACATCCCGTGGGATCACTTCCGCCGGAAGCTCCGAAAATTGATAAATCTGCTTCGGAAAAACTTCGATGTGCAAGGTCTCGGCCAACCATCGGCTAAACTCATTTCGATACCGCACCAACAGCATTCCAAGCCCGAGTCCCATCAGAGTTCCAAACAAACCGACAATGATCCCCTGACCGAGAAAGACACCGACGATTTGAGCGATGTTTGCACCGATCGCTTTCATAATTCCGATATCACGGGTTTTTTGGACCGTGACTGTGATGAGGGTGTTCATAATGCCGAAGGCCGCCACGATGATGATGAAGAAGAGGAGGAAGAACATCACAGTCCGCTCCAGCCTCACCGCTTCGAAGAACTGACTATTCATGTCGATCCAGGTTTGAGCGTATTGCGGAGGTTGGAGAAAACGCTCGATCTCGCGTTTGATCTGTTCGGCCCCATACGGGTCTACTGTTTTCACTGTTATGCCGTGTAACGCATCACCAAGTCCGTACAATTCTTGGCCAACGTAAATCGGAACGAGGAGGAATTCGGAATCGTGCATATAATGACCGGTCTCAAAAATCCCGGTCACGGTGAGCTCTTTTGGTAAGACCACCTCTCGTAGTTTGTCGATGGCTTTACGTTCGTCCTGCTCGCCCTTCGTTTTTTCCAATTCTTTTATTCCATCGAGAACTTCTCCCAGATTGCCCGGTGAATAGACGGTAAGCTTATCGCCTAAATCGATATGGAGCTTGCGCGCCAATTCGATCCCTAAGACTGCTGATTCGCCTTCCAGATCGAGCGATCCGCGTTTAATAAACTTTTTTAATTCCACAACCTTCTCTTCTTCGATCGGGTCGATCCCACGAATCAACGGGGCCAGACGCTGGTGTTGAAACTCGACAATAACCGGGCCCTGCACGTAAGGCGCCGTTCCAACCACCCCCGGCGTGTTGCGGAGCTTCACTGTGAGGTCACGCCAATCACGCAAAACATCTTCGGTCGTAACCAGAATGTGCGCATCCCAATCGACCACCTTCTGGCGCAGCTCCCGATCGAAACCGGTCATAACCGAGATGACGACGATGAGCACGGTTACGCCCAGCATGACTCCGACCATGGAGATGAGGGTGATGATCGAAACGAACGTTCGTTTCGGTTTTAAGTAACGCAGTGCCAGGAAGAAGCTAAACGGCAGTTTCAAATCGGCGATATGGTGGTTGCGAACGTGAGATAATTCCAGAACGGATTCGCACCGGATCCGGAGAGCGCCATCGCGTTAATTCTATTCTTTCAACGCGTGAGCCTTTAGTTCTTCGAGCGTGACGAACTCGATCGCAGACGAATGCGTCGCTTCGAGGTCTACTGGTGGTGCAACGCCGCGTTCCAGCGCTTCCCGATATCGGGCAGCGCAAATACACCACTTGTCGCCAGGCTCAAGACCAGGAAAACCCCATTCCGGATGCGGCGTCACTAAATCGTTCCCTTGGAACACAGAATCATCGAGGAATTCACGCGTTACCCTGACGCAAACCGTGTGCAGACCTGCGTCCTCGGGACCAGTGCGACAATATCCGTCTCGATAGAACCCCGTTAGCGGATCGCGACAACAGCAGCGGAGCTCGGTGCCAAGAACGTTTGTTAACATAAAAAATGATAGTAGATGGGATTACGCTCGGTCACAAATCTGATGGAGCAAAAGTTGAGGTGGCAAGATGACTGTTCGACAATCAGATATGGTTAGAGTCGGGATCGAATCAATTGTTTGCTACTGGCTTGTCCCGGCTGAGCCAATGCGACGTTTCTTTGTTTCCACAATCGAAGCACTGGCGACGCGTTTCGATGCCCCAGTTTTTGAACCACACGTGACAATTTACGTGACGCGGAACGGAGCTGCTGACCCGGTCAAAGTCTTGGGAAGCGTCCTAGCGAATAGCCAGCCCTATCGACTCTCAGTTCGCGACATTCAATCTTCTGAGCAGTTTACAAAAACGCTGTTTGTTCAATTCGAATCGACGCCATCACTCGTGCAATTAAGGCAAGCTCTCCAACACGCATCAGGCTCGCAGGACGCGTATGATCTTAATCCACATCTAAGTCTGCTTTACAAAGAAATGGCGCACCAAGTGAAGCTTGGCCTAACTGCTT
>Ga0207701_10004844_pt1 | contig 13611 bp, 7 predicted proteins | sample KBSSwiSSwithPhiX_FD_184294 | JGI IMG/M metagenome (GOLD analysis project Ga0207701, IMG submission 184294) | Switchgrass rhizosphere bulk soil microbial communities from Kellogg Biological Station, Michigan, USA, with PhiX - S5 (SPAdes) (version 2) | ecosystem: Environmental > Terrestrial > Soil... | reverse complement strand
GCGAGCGAGCGATTCGACGGCGCGATCGAGCGAGGCAATCGACGCGAGATGCTCGATGTGCTCGGACGCGACGCGCGCGCTGGTGCCGGAGCGGCGCGCCTCGATCGCCGGATGGATGAAGGTCTCCTCGTTGGCGACATGCGCCTTGCAGAAGCGCAGGAGGTCGCGGACCCGGACGATCGCTTCGCTCACCTCCTGCGGGTCGGAGGCGTCGAGCCGGCCGACGGCGGGCAGCGTCTCCGTCATCGCGAGGCGGAGCGCCTTGTGGATCATTGCGTAGATGTTGTGGCGGGCACGTTCCATGTTCGATCCTCTCGTTCGCTCCCGCGACAATCGCGGGATTCAGTGGATCGAATTGTCGTTGGACGGCCGGATGCGCGTTCGTAAATGATCCGTAAGCGAATCCTAAGATTTCCTTAACCGGCACCACGGCGCGTACGTAGGCGAAGATCCCATGACGGAACAGGACGACGACCCACGCCCCACCCCGCCCGTGGAGCCCCATCCCGCCGAGTGTTGCGGCAAGGGCTGCGACCCTTGCGTCTTCGATCGATATGGCGACGCGGTCGCCCGATATCGGAAAGAGCTGCGGGCGTGGGAGGAAAGGCAGCGGGATCGACGGCCACGCGAGCCTCGATAGGCATGGAGGAGCGTCGCCGACTGTCGCGTGCGCGCCGTGCCACGCGCTTTCAATTCCTCGTGCTCGGCTTCGTCGTCGGCACCTGGGGAACCCACATTCCATCCGTCAGTGCGCGGTACGCGCTGGGCGAAGCAGCGCTGTCGGTCGTTCTCTTCGCGGTAGCGCTCGGCACCGTGCTGGCGCTGTTCGTCGCAGGCCGCGTGATCGCGCGACTCGGTGCGCGCAACACCATCGCGCTGTTCGGCGCGTGCATGGGCGTATCGCTCGGCTTCGCACTCGAGTATCCGGGCTTCGCCGCGCTGCTCGCGGCCATGCTGGTGTTCGGCGCCTCCATGAGCCTGTTCGACGTCGCGATCAACACGGAAGGGTCGGTGCTCGAAGGACTCGGCGGACGCCCGATCATGAGCAACCTGCACGGTATGTTCAGCGTCGGCGCGATGGCGGGCGCGGCGTTGACGTTCGCGCTCCTCGACATGCAGGTGAAGCCGCGGTTGCAGCTGGTCGCGGTTGGAGCGAGCCTGGCCGTCCTCGCGCTCGTGGTGTCGCGCGCCATGCTCGATACCCATGCGAGCGCGGCGCAGGACGAAGACATGGCGCACTTCGCATGGCCGCGAGGCGTGCTGCTCCTGATCGGCGTGCTGATCTTCGCGGGTATGACGGCGGAAGGCGTCCTGTACGACTGGAGCGTGCTCTACCTCAAGGAGGAAATCGGCATGCCGCAGGCGCGCGCGGCACTCGGTTACGCCACTTTTACCGCATCGATGGCCCTCGCGCGCTTCGTAGGCGACGCGCTGCGCACCCGCTTCTCGGACCACACGTTGCTTTGCTGCAGCGCCGCGGTCGCGGCCGTCGCAATGGCGCTCGTGCTGATCTCGGCGAACGCGTGGGTCGCGTTTGTCGGGCTTGCCCTCGTCGGGGCCGGTCTCGCGCCGATTGCGCCGATCCTGTTCAACGCCGCCACGCGCGTGCCCGGCGTCAGTCGCGCCGCAGCGATCGCATCCGTGACCACGATCGGTTACAGCGGGTTCATTGTGGGGCCGCCGGTGATCGGGAGCATCGCGACGGCGAGCTCTTTGACCGTCGCACTTTACTTGGTCGTGCTGTGCGCGGCACTTGTAGCGTATGGGGCGAGGCGGGTGCCGGAGCTTGGCAAGGACTCATCAAGCGGATCGAGATCGAGAGACGGCTAAGGACCGTTGCAGTCGGTCGTGCGCGAGAGAAGCGGACAGCAAACTATCTCCCGGTACGTCCCATATGAGTAACTTCAGGTCTCGCTGGGTTTCGCTTGCACACCGTTCTCTGTAAATGGGCCCGCACACCGAAGTCCCGACGGACACTCAAGTGTCCAACTGAATCACGCGTGAGACCGTAGGCGGATTCACTTCTCCCTGTTCCGAGACACGACATGTATTTGGAGGTCGCCAGCCAGGCGCTGGTCCTGGTCTTCGTGCTGAGCACCTTGTTCAGTGTGGGCTTGCTTGTGTCCGTGCGGCAGGTCCTCGTCGCGTTGCAACAGCGCCGCTGGCTGGCCATAGCGTTATGCGCCAACTTTGTGGTGTTGCCTGGTACGGCCCTGGCCCTGGGTTGGTGGTTGCAGGTGGCGGCGCCATTGCAAGCGGCCCTGCTTCTTGTCGCCACGGCACCGGGCAGTCCCGTGCTGCTTCGCCTCAACGAGTTTGCGCGGGGTGATCAGGCCAAGGCTGTGGGGCTGCTTGTTCTGCTGACGAGCCTCACAATGGTGTACCAGCCTCTGGTTCTGCCCCTCTTGCTGCCGGGCGTTAGCGTCAGTCCAATTCCAATCGCACGCACTCTAATGCTGACGGTGCTGCTGCCCCTGGTGCTGGGTCTGCTGCTTAAGGCGCAGTGGCCTGCGCTGGCAGGGCGTCTGCGGCCTATCCTCGCTTGGTTGGGTAATATCAGCGCGGTTCTGAGTTGTTTCATTCTCTTGCCGATCGTCTACTTGGACGCCATCAAGGACGTGGTCTTGAATGGCGGCGGCTCGCTGGTTCTATTGCTTTACCTGCCTCTGGCCGTGGGCGCAGGCTGGTGGTTGGGCGGTCCCGACGCGGACCAACGACGCTTGTTGGCGATGTGTTGCGGCCAAGGCAGCATGGGAGCGGCATTTGTCATTGCCGCCCATAACCTCAACAACCCTCATGTCATCGCCATGCTGCTGCTGATACTCTGGGCCAGTCTGGCTCTGCTCATACCACTAGCGCTGGCTTTTCGTCGGCATCCGCCGGGCACAAGCTGAACGTCGGCTATCGCTTGAAATCTCGAACTTCCGGAGATGGCCGGATGCTGCCGCGATTCGTTGGTGCATGACCTGAGATCGCACCGGAGATCGTGCTGGTCAGGCGCAATCGGAGAGCCTGAAATGATGGGTTGGCGCGTATCATTAGCGCTCATTCGAATCGGTCGCGGTCCTTACTGGCTTGTCAGTGGCGATGCCGTGTCAAAGTTGCCAAGCGACGCTCCCCAGAGGCGCGAAGTTCTGCATCGAATGCGGCGCAGCGGCACCATCGGTCTGCACCGGCTGTGGGTTTACCAACCTTGCTCAGGCAGCCTTCTGTGCCGAATGTGGCGTAAGGCTCGTGGCCGCGCGACGCGATAAGGTAAACCCCGCGCATGCGCAGCCGAGTCCGGCTGCGGACCCACAACTTGTTCCATCTGTCGAACGACGTCAGCTGACGGTACTCTTCTGCGATCTCGTAGGATCGACGCCGTTGTCGTCGCGGCTCGACCCCGAGGAGTTGCGGGATGTCATTGCGGTCTTCTACACGTGCGTCGCCGATACCGTTGCGCAGTTTGGTGGCCATGTCTCCCGCTATATGGGCGATGGTGCCCTCATTTTCTTTGGTTATCCCCACGCGTTTGAAGACAATGCCGCGCGCGCAGTCCGCGGCGCACTGACGCTAGTCTCCAACGTCGCAAAGTTAGACGTCCGTACAGAGCGCCTGAGTGTGCGGATCGGCATTTCGACGGGCTTGGTAGTCGTCGGCGACATCGTGAACGTTGGCGCAGCGAAGGAGCAGACCGCGCTTGGGGACACGCCCAACCTCGCCGCGCGACTTCAGGCGGTCGCAGAACCCGACACCATTGTGATTGCAGACAGTACCAAGCGGCTCGCCGGAAGCTTGTTCGAGTATCGCGACCTCGGCGCGTTGACGCTGAAGGGCTTCGCCGAGCCTGTAGCCGCTTGGCAGGTCGTAGGGGAAGAGCGATCTCGGCGTCGCTTCAGCGCACATGATTCGACCCCACGTCCGCCGGTGCTTCCGCAAGACAGTATCGAAGCGCGGCCGCTAGTCGGTCGCGTGGAGGAATTGGGCCTCCTTCACGACGTTTGGAAGCAAGTCTGCGAAGGTCGTGGTCGGGTGGTCCTTGTGTCCGGCGACGCCGGAATCGGAAAGTCCCGCTTGGTGCAGGCCCTGGTCTCACGGTTGGGGGACGAACCTCACGCTCATCTTGAGTTCCGGTGCTCGGCGAACTACGCCAACAGTCCGCTTTATCCGGTTGTCGCATTGCTCCCTGCGGTTCTCACCTGGAGCCGAGCCGATGGGAACGAAGCGAGGCTCGAAAAGCTCGACGCATTCTGCGCGCGCCATCAACTGCCGCCTGGTGAGGCGTTGCCTTTGCTGGCCTCGCTGCTTTCGCTTCCCGCCTCCGGTCGCTATGCCCTGCCGCCGATGAGCCCCGAGCTCCAGAAGCAGCGAACCCTTCAGCTATTGGCGATGATCGTCGTCAGCTTTGCCAAAGAGAATCCGCTGACGATGGTTGTAGAAGACTTGCACTGGATCGATCCGACATCGAAGCAACTGCTCGCGGTGCTTGTTGAACAGATGCCGACGATTCCATTGTTCATGCTGCTCACCGCGCGTCCGGGATTCGAGCCTTCCTGGCCCACACAGTCCCACGTGACGCCCTTGATGCTCTCCCGGCTCTCACGCAGCGAGACCGAGCAGATGATTGATCAGCTCGCGGGCGGAAAGCCGCTTCCGGCCGAGGTCGCGGCCGAAATCGTCTCCAGGACGGATGGAGTGCCCCTCTTCGTTGAAGAGCTCACGAAGATGCTGCTCGAATCCGACCTGATCCAAGCGAGCGAGGGTCGATACGCGCTCACCGGTCCGCTTCCTCCGCTTGCCATTCCGACCACGCTGCAGGACTCCTTGGCGGCGCGTCTCGACAGACTGGCCACGGTGAAGCCACTGGCGCAGCTCTGCGCAACGCTCGGTCGGGAGTTCTCCTATGCGTTGTTGCAGGGAGTTTCGGGCTTCGATGACTCGTTGCTGCGGGCCTCACTCGACCATTTGGTCCGTGCCGAATTCCTCCACCAGCTAGGCGCGGGATCGGAGGCCGTCTACACCTTCAAGCATGCCCTCATCCAGGAAGCCGCTTACCACTCGTTACTCAAGAGCCGCCGACAGCAGTTTCATAGACGCATTGCCAAGGTGCTTCTGGATCAGTTTCGGAGCGAAGCGGAAGCGCAACCGGAACTCGTCGCTCTACACCTTACGCGTGCGGGGGACTGCGACGCCGCCGTGTCCTGGTGGCAGAAGGCGGGCCAGTACGCGTTCCGTCGCGCCTCGTATGCCGAGGCGATCGCCCACTACTCGAGTGGGCTGCGTGTGCTGGAATCACTGCCGGATGAGCGCCACCGGGCTCAGCTGGAGCTCGCCTTGCGGGTGGAATTGGGCTACTCGTTCATTCCGCTTCGGGGCTGGAGTGCTCTCGAGACGGAGCAGGCCTTCAGTCGTGCCGGCGACTTGTCGCGACAGATCGGGGACACACCTAGTCAGTTTCGGGCCTTATGGGGCGTTGGCGCGTTCCACTTCGTACGTGGGGACCAGCACAAGGCGCGGGAGATCGCGGAGCAGTGTATCGCTTTTGCGCAGCACGCCAACGACGACGATGCCCTGATCGAGGCCCACTACCTGCTAGGTATCACACGCTGCGTTGGGGGCGACTTCGTCTCCGGATGCATCGAACTCGAAGCAGCGGTCGAGCTTTACGGTAACGATGTTCGAGAGACGCATCGGCTGCTCTACGGCCAGGATGCCAAGGCGGCGGCGCTCGGTTGGCTGGCCATGGCGCGATGGGTTCTCGGGCATCCCGACGAAGCCCTTGCGAAAGCCCGCCAGGGCCTCGCCTTTGTGCGAGACGCCACCCAACCGTTTCTCCTGGCACGCGGAATGGCTGGCGTGGGTTTCATTTACGTCTTCGGCAGGGAACCGCGCGGACCCGATAGCGAGCTTCCCACGGTGCTCGCACTGTGCGCCGAGCAAGGTTTCGCATACTTTCATGCCGTAGTCTCCGCGTTCCAGGGGGCCAATCTGGTCTTGCTCGGCAACAACGAGAAGGGGATCGAGCTCATGCGAGCAAGCCTGGCGGCGCTTCGCGCTATGGGTTCCGAATTATTGTTGACGCTGATTCTGGTCAATCTCGCGAACGCGCATCTTGTGCTCGGTCACATCGATGAGGCCCGCGCTGTAGTCGATGAGGGTTTCAGCGCAGCTGAGCGCAATGGCGAGCACTGGGCCGATTCAGAACTCCACCGGCTGCGCGGTCAGCTGGCGCAGATCCAGGGCTCAACGCCTGCGGAGGTCGAAACTTGGCTGCGCAAGGCCTTAGCCATTGCACGCGAACAGAAGGCGAAAGCCTTTGAGCTGCGCGCCAGCGCAGCGCTTGCACAGAACCTACATCACCAGTGCAGGAAAGACGAGGCCAGGGCTTTGCTGACCGGCGCGGTCGGTGAGTGGTCAAATGAATTGGACGGCGTAGATCTGCGCGACGCACGAGAGTTGTTGGCGAAGTTTGGTTAATTCACGCCGGCTTGGTAGGCACGTTGCCCTACGCCGACGAAGAGGGTCTACGTCTGGTTCGTATGCTTAGCTTTGCACACCGTGTCATTCGCGTCGGATCCTGCTTCTGCTTTCATGTGACGTTCGCTATCCTATAGCCTTCCGCGGGGGTTACATGCGTGCATGGACCGTAGACGCCGACGACATTCGGGTGCCGGAGGACTTCGACGACTCGCTTCTCCACCGCACTCCGGAGATTGAAGGATTTCTACGGTCCGACCGGGATGACAAGTTCATCGTCATTGGAACTAAAGGGTTCGGCAAGACGCTCCTCCTCAAGGCGAAGCGAATCTTTTATCAGCGAGAAGGGCGGGCCGTTTGCCTGCCGGCCTCGGTGCTTCTCGACAAACCCATCGGTGACAAGGTCTTCAGCCGCGAACAGTTGGCGTTGTTCGTAGTCTCGCCCCTTCCCTGGTCGAAAATGTGGCTGACGGCGATCTCTCTTGCCACGCTGAAGCACATTGGTGCGGTGAGCGACCTCAAGGTCGGCGCTGCGCTCGGCCGGTTGGTCGCGGATGAGCAGCTTCACGGAGTGATTGACCATTTCGTGCGCCTCCTCGACTTCACGCCGCGAGATTTGCAACGCTGCAGCACGGACACGGATGGTCATCTCGTACCGCGTCTACGTCGGGTCACTTCGCCCGTGGCTCTCTTCATCGACGGTGTGGACGAGTACTTCAACAAACACGTAGAGGGCCTCGCCAACCATCCGAGCGTCACCGGCGAGCTATCACCGAATGTGTGGCACTTCGCACAACTTGGCCTTGTTGAGGTCGCGTATCAGCTTCGACGAATCAATCATCACGTAAAGGTGTTCGCCGCAGTACGCAAGGAAGCGTACGCGCGGCTCGCAACGACGACTGTCATGTCCCAGCAGTATCGTGGCAGTGCTATCGACATTGCGTACTCACGCCAGAGCCTGCGCGAAATCTTCGTCAACAACGTCCGGCTCGTGAAGCGAGAGCTGATGACAGATCCTGAACGATCGCGTGCCGACCCGCTCGCGGCTTTTCTCGGACGCGGGACGCTGAGAGATACCTACACTCGCGAAGAGGAGGACTCGTTCGAGTACATCTGCCGGCATACTCTGCTGAGGCCGCGCGACTTGATGACCATTGGCGAGCGGCTTGCCGCGCTTCGTCCGGACGAGCGGCGAAGCGAGCTCCGGGTGAAAGAGGTCGTCCACCTCGCGGCGACCGAGATCGCCCACGAGTACCTCGCCGAGATTGCGCCGCACATCGGGGATCTCGAACTCGATCAGCTCCTGCGCATCTTGCCGGGAAACGTCCTCACACGCGAAGACGTGGAAAGACTGTTTCTGGAGCATAGCCTTGCAACCGGAGGCGAGGAGAAGCACGTTTTCAGTGCTCTGTACCGGGTGGGCCTTCTGGGCTACGTGCATCACGACCGAATCCGAGGCGAATGGGCCCAGCGTTTCCTGCGGCCCGGCGAAGCCACTCTGGAGCCGGACGGAGCCCTTCCCCCAGCGACGCACTACATGCTTCATCCGGTTTTATCCGATGTGATTGGACGCGTGAATCCTGCCTACCTTCAGCGCGTCGACCGCGTGAATATCGTCGGATACGACCGGCCGTGGCGCGAGACAGATCGTGTCCCGAGGGCTACGAGCGTGCACACGTTTTGCGTGCTCAAAGGTGACGTCGTTGGCTTCGGCGGGCTTATGCGCACCGGCAACGAAGGCCCGGTCCGTGAAGCCCTCGAAAGTGCCGTCAGACGGTGGGCCGGCCGGGCATTGATCGCGGAGACCGAGGCAGGCGACTCATTGTTGATCGTTCATGACGATCCAATCGCAATCGCGCAGACCGCTCGCCACATTGCCGACGAGGTTTACCAAGTGACTGGCCAGCCACGTCTGCGCATGGCTCTGCATTACGGCGAGGTGCACATGGAGCCCAGTGTCGGCGATACGCCGCCCGTGTTGGTTGGCGGAACTGCAATTTTGTGTGCGACGCGAGTCGAGCCCCACGTTTTGCCCGGCCAGATCTGGGTGACGGACGAATTCAGGCGGGCTCTCGCGGACAAGCCGTCCTTATGGCGCACAACGGAGGTGACGCCGCCAGATGCCGCGGACCTGTTCAACGTCAAGAAACGTGCCTCTGAGCCTGACCTGTTGGTGCGATTGTATCGGCTGGAGTTTTAGTACGCGTGGTGATGTCTCTTGCTCGGCGGTCGCTGTCAAGATCCACAGCTAATGTAGGACGCGCTACGACAGCCGAAGGATCTTGTCCGCGAAACGTCTATATTGACACCGCCGAACCGCTTTCACACGGATGACAACGGTCGACCTCGAAGCACGAATCACCGCGCTGCCATGCTGGCGCGGCAGGGTGAAGCTCGAACCGCTGCACGGAGGGCTATCCAACACGGCCTTCGTGGTCGATGACGGGAGACAGCGCTATGTCGCGCGGTGCGGCGGCGACGTTCCGGCCCACCACGTCTTCCGCGAACGCGAGCGAGCAGCCAGCATCGCTGCGCACGCGGCGGGCCTGTCGCCCGAATTGATCTATGCGGAGCCGGGCGTCATGGTCATTCGGCATGTCGACGGCACGACCCTCACGGAGGCTGACATGCGGGCGAGCATCGTTCGCATTGTCCCGCTCCTAGGGACATGCCACGGCGAGCTGGCGCGCCACCTCGCGGGCGCCGCCAACGCGTTCTGGGTCTTTCACGTCATCCGCGACTACGCACGGACGCTGCAGGCTGCTCGCGGCGACAGCGACATTGAGCTATTGCGTTATGTGTCGCTTGCCGACGCGCTCGAGGCACAGCAGATCGCACTGCCTATCGTCTTCGGTCATCACGATCTGCTCCCGGGCAACTTCATCGACGACGGCAAGCGTCTCTGGCTGATCGATTGGGAATATGGCGGCTTCGGCACTGCGATGTTTGACCTCGCGAACCTCGCCGCCAATGGCAGCTTCTCACCGGCCGATGAGCGGCTGCTGCTTGAAGCTTACTTCCGGCAACCCGCGAGCGACGAGGTCCAGCGCTCGTTCGACGCGATGAAGGTTGCCAGCGCGTTGCGCGAGGCGCTCTGGGCGATGGTCTCGGTGATTCACCTCGCCGTGCCCGGCGCAGACTATCGCGCGCGCGCGGCCGATTACCTCGAGCGCACTAATGCGGCGCTGACGCGCTATGCCAAGAGGCATGGAAATCTGGTCGTCTCGTCTTGAGCCCAGGCGAGGCAAAAGGGCGCCGGCTGGCGTGCGGAGTTCAACGCCCGCTCTACGCAGATGCGCCCGTCATCGCTTGCTGCATCGCTGTGCGCGCGGCAGCGAGGGTCTGCTCGTCTGCCAGATCTGGACGACCCGTCCCGTAGGGCGGCTGCGGCGCGTACTCCATAATCAATTCGATTAGTCGTCCCGTGCTCTCGCCAGCCCAGAGCCCTGCCACGGCGAGACCGAAGTCGATGCCCGCAGTGATTCCACCGCCAGTGAGTCGATTGCGGTCTATGCAGACGCGCTCGCTGCTCGGTTCAGCGCCGAATTGATTCAACGCTTCCCGGGCTCCCCAGTGTACGGATGCACGGTAACCTCGAAGAAGGCCAGCAGCGCCTAGCAGCAGCGAGCCGGTGCAGACACTGCACACCCAGCGCGCTCGCGACCCGCGGTCCGATAGGAAGGCGATGGCGACGGAATCGCCCAGCAGGTCCAATGTCGGTTTCGCTCCTCCGCCCACGAACAGAACGTCTGGATCACTCCAGGAATTCTCGAAACTCTTCGTAGCCAGTACGCTGAGGCCGCAATCGGTCGGCACAGGACCGGGCTGGTGCCAGGCATACTGAACTTCATAGCCCGGCAGGAAGCTCCACGCCTGCAGGGGGCCAACTAGATCCAGCAGTGTCATGCCGGGATATACCAGGGCCAGCACTTTCATGGCGCTCTCCTTTGAGCTACAAAACAACAACACTCGCGCAAACCGGACACTCGCTTGCGCCCGGTCAATCGATCGTATCGCTGGTGTGGGCAAGGGCTGTACCGCGGGATCGGCGAACCTCAATTCACTTCTAGGGACGTGAAAGATTAGTCGGGCGCATCCGGGCAGCGGCCGCGCTACAGCAGGTCGCGCAGGTCGGCGCCCAGACTCCACGAGGCTCCTTCGTGCGACAGCGCCGACTCGATCTGCGCACCGGTTCCCGTGGGTATCACTTGCACGATGCCGAAGTTGAATTCGCGAACGACATCGCGCAGAGTCGATCGCACGTTGCCAGCCCGCACCTTCTCGTCGAGGAAGACGCCGACCGGGGCGATGAGGTCTTCCTGCGCGCTGATTCCTGACGAAGTCAGCGAGACGGCCTTGAAGTCGGGATTGGACCACTCCATGTCGTAGATCGCGCCGACGTGGATATCGCCCGAGAGGAACACGATACCCCGCTTTGCGTTCCCCTGCATGTTGATCGACCTCGCCCGCGCCGCCGCGCGCAACAAGTCGATCTGCTCCGCACGAACGAACTTGTGGCACCACTGGTCGCGCGCTTCGTCGATGTTCGACACTTTGAAGCGGCCGAGGTTGAGCGGAATTCCGGTGACTCGCGACAGATGCACGTTCGCAATCGTCGCCGGAACTTCTTCGATGCCGCCGTTCGTCGGACTCACTGCGCCTTCGAGGCGCCCTCGCTTGAAGGCCTGGACATCGTCCGTTCGATCGCCGAGCAGGCGTTGCACCTGGCCGGTGGCGTCCATCGACGCAATCGGCGTCGGCGTCACGATCGCCAGCGCTTCGATGTCGTCAGGCAGGTCCTCGATGGCCTGCCGGATGAACGTCCACTGATCCGCGCCGAGCGCGGGGAACTCCTTGCGAAAAACATCGCGGTCGCCGCGACTGTCGATGACCAGCACTGCAAGCCGGCCACAGCGCAAGGTGTACGGCATGGCCTTGCGCTCACCCGGGAACGGCGGATCGGAAACCAGCGCCTCGAGGGGAACGCTTCGCGGATTCCTGCACCCCTGGAAGTGCCAGTAGGCGTCACGAACATCCTCGAAAAAGGCGTTGTTCTTGACGAAGATCGACTCGCCCCTCGGGTACCTCGCGCGCAAGGTGGGGCTTTCCGCGGCCATCGAGCCGAAGCCGTCCCGGATGTCGTGATCGTCCCAGATCATGTAGCTCGGAACATTCGCCATCACCTTGCGGACCGGCTCACGCATCCAGTTGAGGCGGTATTTCTCGGCAAGCGCGCGCCGCCGGACATCCCGTTTGGATTCGAGATGATCATGGAAAACGTCGGGCCGATCCTCGTCGACATAGAGCTGGTCGCCGACCATCAGCACGAAGTGGGGCTTGGCCTGTTCAACGAACTGTGCGAAGCGGGGCCATAACCCGAGATACTTCGTGGTGCTGCAGGAGATCACGGCGACCAGCAGGCTCGCCATCGAACCAGGAGCCGGCATCGTTCGAAACGTGCCCCGGGCACCCAACACGCTGCGACCCCTGCGCAGCACGTTGTATCGATAGCGCCAGTCCGCCCGCAGGCTCTCGGCAACCGCGATCCCCGTGCGAAACTCGAGCTGCCCGACTTCGGTGCGCGCGAAGGGAAAGATCCCACCGCCATGCACGCGAAGGGCGTAGTCGACCGGGTCGTCGAAGACCTGGATCCAGATGCGCGTCGACGTGTCGCTCGTGTGCCCGACGACGGGCCCGAGCTTCAGGCGATTCAACGCGCGCCGCTCGGGCATCCGTCAGGCCTTCGCCTTGTCCTTCGGCATTTCGGATTGCAGCCCGGCGCCGATGGCGCGGCGCAGCTCGTCGGCCTGGGCGACCGATAACGCGCCGCGTGCCAAATCGGGCAGTGCTTGCAGCGCCGCATCGTCTTTCTCGCCGGCAGCCAAGAGCGACGCCTGCTCGACCTGGCGCGCGATGGATGCCGCGTTGCGAATGACCGTCGCGATCGAGCGAAGATCGGTCGCACCCGCCGCCTTGAGCAAGCGCCGATGTTTCTCCGTCAGATGAAGCGCCTTGGTCGCGGCGTCAAAGCCGAGATTGCGCGAGTCGGACACGAGAAACCGGGACCACGTTTCGATCATCACGTTGACGAGATCGGGATCTTCCATGCGCAGCGGTTCGCTGATCGCCTCGTCGGCGCGATTCGACAGCAGCGTCGCGAGACCTTGCTCCAGCAAATTCCACCGCGTCACAGCCTCGTAGGCGCGCTCGCGTACGTCCGCGCGCACGTTGCGCGCGTCCGCCGGCACGCCTCCGAAGTCGTATGCATCGGGTCGAATCTTCATGCGGTGCATCGGGGTTGCCGACGCCGAGCTTCCCGTCACGACGAGGCCGCCTGCAGTGGCGAATGAGAAACACGTGTCCAGGAAGAGATGCTCCTGCAGGATGATGCCGTCCTCCAGCGGCGAGCGCACAACATCGCGCTCGTATTCGTCACGCTGCGCATCGAGCCACGCTTCCATCGAGTGCTTGTAATTCACGAATTTCACCCGCACGGCGCCGAGGACAGGATGGGGCGACACGACGTCGGCGAAGACCAGCGTCTGGCTGGGGAACCACGTGCGGATCATCGGGCGGATGAACTGCTCGGGTGCTGGATTGAGCAGCCCGGTGAGGTCGACGTCCAGATCATCGAGCGGCGTACCGGGCGGGTAGACGCGATCGAAATAGTCGAGCATCCGTGCCGCGTGCTGCCCAAGGTTGAACGGCTCGAGCTTGAGCGGACGCGACGGAAAATTCACGACGCACACACGACGCAGCCTTGCATTGATGCAGAAATCCTCGTCGCGCGGTACGAGCACCACCGCCATGAATTCCTGCACACCCTCGATCCCGGATGAGCGCCGCTGCACGAGCTGGCTGTACCAAAGGTTAGGGTCCGACGGGTCCAATGCAAGTAGCGCAAGCGGCTGCGGCCACATGGAGAAGTTGAGATGCGGCGTTCCCACGTACTTGGCGTTGAGCAGCGTCAGGATGTTCTCGACCTTCGTATGGTGGCTCACGAGCTCGCGGCGCTCTTCGGCGGCTTGGCGCGAGGTCGTGTCGACGGTCTGCGACACCGATCGTTCCGCCGAAACGTCCGTGGTCGTGCGCCGCGCGGAACCGCCGAGGTTCACGGGCCCGATGCTGCCGCCGACACTTGCGCCCAGCGAA
>Ga0207701_10004840_pt1 | contig 13621 bp, 10 predicted proteins | sample KBSSwiSSwithPhiX_FD_184294 | JGI IMG/M metagenome (GOLD analysis project Ga0207701, IMG submission 184294) | Switchgrass rhizosphere bulk soil microbial communities from Kellogg Biological Station, Michigan, USA, with PhiX - S5 (SPAdes) (version 2) | ecosystem: Environmental > Terrestrial >... | reverse complement strand
GAGCCGCGGCCGGGGTAGCCTATCCGGATCCCAATACGCTTACCGACCGTGAATGGGCGAATTACCTTCATATTCGTGCCAATCCAAAGGGGTGGCTTGCCGAGCGGTGGGTGCATTTCGCCGGATGTGGCCGGTGGTTCAATTTATGGCGCAATACCGTTACCCATGAAATCGGGCCGGTATACCTTCCCTTTACTTCACAACCAAAAACACCCGGTCACATCGGGCAGGAGGGTTCGGGAGCATGAGCGAAATTTCATTCAAATTCGACGACAAACTTTATAAAGGGCATAAGGGTGAACCAATGGCTGCTGCCTTGCTGCGTAGCGGCCTACTGTCAATAACCAACAGCACATACCATGGTCGTCCGCGCGGTATCTTTGGATTGGGGGTTGAAGAGCCCAATGCACTCGTTCAACTGGTATCAGGTACACAGGAATCAATGCTTCCGGCCACTGCGATTGAAGTGGCGGACGGACTGGATGCACGCAGCCTCACCGGCATCGGTGCACTGCCTGAGACCCCCGATGAAGCACGCTACGACAAAACAAATCGTTATATAGATACACTGGTAATAGGGGCGGGTCTTTCGGGACTTATGGCAGCAGAGGAACAGCTGCGTGCGGGCCGTGAGATTCTCCTGATCGACGACCAGCCAGAAGCTGGTGGTTACCTCCTCCACCTTGGTCAGGAATTACCATCTGCGATGCGCAATGTTCTCGCGCATGAAAACCTGGCGTATATCAGTAGGTGCACTGCAGTTGGGTTGTACGACCAGAATTATGTTGTTGCGATTGAGCGGCGAAGCGATCATCTTGGAAATGCTGCTCCTGCTAACCGTGCGCGCATCCGCGTCTGGCATATTCGTGCCGACCGGGTCGTGCTCGCACCAGGAGCATTCCAGCGCTCATTGATCTTCGCAAATAACGACAGACCGGGTATTATGCTCTCACATGGGGCAGCAACTTATGTTGCGCTTCATGGTGTGCGGATTTTCGATCGTGCAGTGATTGTTACTGTCGACAACCAGGGATATCGTGATGCACTCAGATTGCATCAGAGCGGGGTGCAGGTGCAGAGAATATATGATGCGAGGGCAAGTGCGAATGGTCCCAGTGTCGATGCAGCAAAAGCTGCAGGCATTGCCATACGTTTCCGCACCACAGTTCTGGACACTGCTTCAAATGCAGAAGGGGCTTTGAACAGTGTTATAATACAGGACCTGGATACAAAAGAAACATTTCAAACAGCTGCCGATCTGCTGGCAATATCCGGGGGGTGGACCCCGATCGTAGACCTGGCAACGCACATTGGCATCAAACCGCGTTGGAGCGAAGAACACGCAGCGTTCCTGGTAAGTCACTCTACCGACCAGTTCCGCACTACAGGCATGCTGGCTGGCGACTTCGGCGGCGACGACGATCCATCAGTATTCTTTGGTCCGGAGCTTGATCCCGCACAGGCAAGTCATGCTTACATCGACTTGCAGCGCGACGCAACGTTGCACGATCTGCGCCGTGCAGTTGGGGCAGGGTTGAACAACATTGAACACATCAAACGATACACCACTATTGGTACTGCACACGACCAGGGAAAGACTAGCGGCATGCTCACGATCGGTGCGCTTTGTCAGCTATCCGGCGCGTCACCTGGCGATGTGAGTACACTTTCGTTCCGCCCACCTTATGTGCCAGTGCCATTCGTTGCACTTGCCGGACGCGAACGCGGACCGCTTTCCGATCCTATCCGCATCACACCGCTCCATCAATGGCATGTTGCAGCTGGTGCGGTATTCGAGGACGTGGGGCAATGGAAGAGACCCTGGTACTTCCCGAAAAGCGGAGAGCGCATAGACGACGCCGTTAGACGTGAGTGCATTGCGGCCAGGGAAGGTGTAGCCGTGATGGATGCTTCTACACTCGGTAAGATTGATATTCAGGGTCCGGACGCGGCAGTTTTCCTGGACCGCATCTATACAAACATGTTCTCGACATTGCCGGAAGGGCAGTGCCGTTATGGATTGATGTGCAAGGCCGACGGCATCGTGTTTGATGATGGCGTCACTACCCGGCTGGGGAAAAACCATTTCCTGATGACCACTACCACTGGAGGTGCTGCCCGGGTACTGGCATGGCTGGAAGAGTGGCTGCAAACGGAGTGGCCTGATCTCAAAGTCTATTGCACCTCGGTTACCGAACATATTTCAACAATCGCGCTGGTGGGCCCGAAAAGCAGGAAGCTCCTCCAGGAACTGGTCGCAGATATTGATTTGTCAAAAGACGCATTTCCGTTCATGCACAGCCGGGAAGCGACGATCGACGGCATACCTGCGCGCATTGCGAGAATCTCTTTTTCGGGAGAGCTGGCATTCGAGATCAACATTGCGTGGGGTCATGCCCGTTATATATGGGAACGAGTGTGGGCGCTCGGTCGTCCCTATGATCTGACAGCCTATGGTACAGAGACCATGCACGTGCTGCGGGCGGAAAAGGGTTACATCATCGTCGGTCAGGACACCGACGGAACTCAAACGCCGCATGACCTCAACATGTCGTGGATTGTCTCGAAGAAGAAAGAGTTCATTGGAAAGCGCTCGTTCCAATTACCTTATCTGAAAGCGACAGTAAGACGACAGCTGGTGGGTATTCTGCCAGAGAACGTTGACGAAGTGGTTCCTGAAGGAGCTTACATTACCGAACTAAAAACAAAACCAGACGAGCAAGGCAAAACCAGCCATACCGGTTTTGTAACGAGTTCTTATTATTCGCCGGCGCTTGGGCGTGCGTTCGCACTGGCACTGGTAGCTTGTGGCCTGAACCGGATAGGTGAAGTAGTGGCTGTGCCCATTGGAGAAAAAGTGCTTCGTGCCACCATCTGCGACGCTGTATTTATTGACAAAGAGAACATCCGAAGAGATAATTGAAAAATCTATGATCGCCAAAAGAAGTCCACTGGAAGGAATGAGTATGGGAACCGCCGTTACGGTGGCGATTCGTGAATTGTCAGGAATGCACACCATCGATCTTCGCGTGACACCCGGGAGCTCAACATACGCCGCAGTAAATGAAGCGCTGGGTATGGATCTTCCAGAGAAGCCTGGCCAGGTGCTAAGCAGATTCGTTTCCGGTGGAGGTGAAGCCCATGCCCTGTGCCTGGCACCGGACTGGTGGCTTATTGTAGGTTTGCAGGAAGCTGAGCAGAAGCTCGCAATGGTGTTTTTACATAACAACTATCATTTCAGCGTAGTTGATGTCAGCGGCCAGCGAACTACTATTGAACTTGAAGGACCTAATGTTCGTGAAGTGCTCGCCCACCTTTGGGATCAGGATTTGCGGCAAAAAAGTTTCCCTGTTGCAAGTGTCTCCCAGGGACTCATGGCGAAGGCACCGGTGATCGTCTGGTATATTGCGCCGCTTCGTTACCGTGTCATGGTCCGAAGCTCTTTCGCATTGCACTTGTGGAAGGCTCTGTTAGACGCGGCGGAGGAGTGGGTGTAGGTGGAAGAGAAAAATTAATGCGAACGAGTTCGCAACGCTTCAAAAAATAAAAATGCCTTCGGGCCTTTAATTCATTTGGCGGAGAGGGCGGGATTAGCTTCGCTGATCCCTGGATGGGGAGGCTTCAACAAAATAAAGCCGGCGCTGCGCGCCTTATCATTTTTATTCCCATCCGCTTAGCAAAGCAAGCTTTGCACGCTGCTGGAAATAAAAATGCCCTTACGGGCTTTATTTTTTTGGCGGAGAGGGCGGGATTCGAACCCGCGATAGAGTTACCCCTATACACACTTTCCAGGCGTGCTCCTTCAGCCACTCGGACACCTCTCCCTGAAGGGCTGCAAATGTACAATTCCTGCCATCTTAACCGAAGAAAATCACCAAAAATCGTGAAAGTGAGCGTGGATCACTGAAAGATCAATAAGAAGATTCAACATTCCCCTTAATCTTACTTTCTTTCCAAACTTCATGTCCGTACGTCATCTCATCTTCCAAAAGATTCACCGATACGAAATGTAATACTGTAATCACTCTTGCCAATTGCACCATCGATGCCGATATTTATTTTTTCATGGGGAAGCATTTTGAAACGAATGCCGACACCTACGCCAGGCAATAATTCATCAGTAACGTCTGATAGTTTATCAACGGCACTGGCTACTCCTGCAAATCCTACCATACCCCAGCGTTTATAAAAATTCCAGCGATACTCTGTCTGCAAAGTATATACCTGGTCGTTGCGATATTGACCTTGTGAATATCCGCGAATATCATCACTACCTACAACAGTTTGCCCTTCAAAAGGCACATCGCCTGCGGCAACATTAATAGTAGCGCGCATTGCCAATACTTGCTTTTCATTTTTTTTGCTAAGATTAAAGAATTGATTGTAGGTAACTACATATCTTTCAAATTCAAAATCGCTGCCTGCCCAGCTTCTGTAAAACTGGTTTTTGAAATTGAGGAACATTCCGTGTGTAGGATAATGAACATGGTTACGCGTATCGTTACTGATAATATAACCGATGCTGTTCAGGTTACTTTTGCTTACCGAATCCTTTCCCGATGCATCCGGGAAACTGAAGGTGGTGGTTGTTTTGATAAATGAGGCTGTTGGACCAAAGTATAAACGCTTGAATATATTGCGTTGCACCTGCAACACCACTAAGTTTGCTTTTGTTGTATAATCATAAAAATTGCCCGTTGAGGCGGTAGGATCTTCAAGGTAAAACTGGAAGTTGATATTCATGGCGCCTACCGCAGCTGTTACACGCCAGCGGTCCTTAGCAAAATATAAACGGGAGAAGCCCATGACTGCATAGCTGTTTTGCCCGGTATACATACCAAAGACACCAGTATTGGAAGAGGGAGATATGGTATCCTTCTCATTAAGTTTATAGAACTTGGATATAAGTGCCCCCACTATGATTCCCTGAGTGCGGTTATAATTGATCATGGGAATGGCCGCGATACTGGATTTTTTCTTTTTGGGCTTGAGTACGGTCGAATCCTGGGCATTTACAAATACATATGCAACGAGCAGGAAAATAAGTACTGTAGCTTTTTTAACCATAGATAGGTTTGCATTGATCACTTCACGGACTCTATCAAGTAAAGCTATTCGGTTTTACCTTTTCAAAAATTCGTTGTCCTTGCAGATTTAACAGTTAAATCATTCAAGAGAAAACCGTTTAACATAGATTTCCTGATCATGGTTCATCCACCACTCCTCTTCCGGATGGTGATCGTTGCTCATGCGGTGAACTATTCAGACGACCTTTTTGAATTCATAGACAATATTGGATATGAGCATCAGGTCTGCAATCATCGCCTTAAGCCGCTCGTTTTCCTTGCGCAATTCGACTAACTCATTTATGGTAGCTTCACGGATGGTATCACCTGCCAGGAGTTTTTTACCGGCTTCCAGGAACTGGTTATTCCACTTGTAAAATTGGGTTTGATTAATACCATACTTCCGGCAGATCTCTGTAACTCGATTTTCTCCACGGATGGCTTCCATTACAATAAGGATCTTTTGCTCGGATGTAAATAACCGTCCTGCTTTGCGGGGGATTTCCTTTACAAAGTTTTCTGCAGAGTTCGTTTGAGGTTTTGTTTCCATGTTAAAATAATTAATATTGAATATTCAGGAAACACGCTCTTAAGTTTCTGATTCAGAGATACCATTTACGCTGAAGATTTAAATTAGCCAGTCTGTTTATCATATCATGTAGAAAAGATGATATTATTGATTGCTTAAATAAGTACGAATGCATTGCATTTAAGGGAAAGAATTCGCTATTATACCTGGATAAGTAAAACCGCCCCATTTCTGAGACGGCATACTATGAGTTCTCAAAAATAATCCACTCCAACAACACTAGTCAATGCTGGTTTTGGGTACCTGAATGTGGAGCATACCCTGGTAACACCGGGTACCTTCTATATTCCCGGGTGTTGATATTGGACATACACCATATACATTATACTCCCCACTCACACCTGCACCTTTAAGCCAACCATCAGTGACTTGGCCCGTTATGGTAGCAGTGCCCGCTACATCGTTCTGAGTTACGAAGACGTGTGCGGTAAAGCTGTGAGTTCCACCGTTGAAGTGGTAAAGAGCTTCGACACTGGTAATATCGCCCACTGTACTCAGATTAAGAACCTCACCAGCATAAGTGCCTGTGCCGACATCACCTCCGACGACACCCTTCATGAAAGGGTAGTCAAATATGTATTTTGTGAACGTGTTGTCGAAAGTGTGACCTATACTTTTGCCACTCTCGCTTTTATCGATGTTAATGTCATTTGCAGAAATAGAAGTAGGCGGGTTAAGTTGGTCCTGCTTCTGGCACCCGGAAAAGATAACTCCCAATATGCCGATACAAACAAGAATAGATTGTAGCTTATTTTTCATAATGTTCATTTTAAATGATTACAAAAATTGATTACTAAATAAATCAAATGTAACCCGGTCCATTACCTTAAAATAGTACGAATGAGCAGTTGATGTCTTTTGCAATGTATTTGAGTGAAATCAAACAGCAGGAGAGAATTAATAAACGAAAATCAGAAGAGTTTCAATAAGGCGTCTTTACGACTATGGGAAACGTTTACCGTGGAACCATCGGCCATAACAAGGTGACCGCCTTCGCCCCGAATATATTTGGTTACTTCATTCAGATTAACAATATAGGAGTGGTGTACGCGAAGGAAATAATTAAAATCATGTAACTGTTCTTCCATTTCTTTTAATGTTCGGCAGGCAACTATACTGGACCTGTTCTTAAGAAAAAGATGGGTATAATTTGAGTCGGCTTCACAACGAATTATCTGATCGGCAAGAATTAATTCAAAACCATCAGAAGTGGGCACAGCAATTTTCGTAAGGCAGGTGTCTTTGTGCTGTATCTGGTCCATCAGCATACGAAATTGTTCTGCAAACGGAGGATTTTTTTGAACATGCACTTTATGAACAGATGCTACAAGTTCTTTCGGATCGATGGGCTTTAATAAATAATCCAGCGCGCTGAATCGAATGGCTTTAATTGCATATTGATCATAACTGGTAGTAAAGATCACAGAGAAAGGAATTAGTTTAAAATGTTCCAGCAGTTCAAAACCATTCATCAAAGGCATTTCAATATCGAGGAACACAAGTTCCGGCTTTATCCTCTCAATCGATTCCAATGCTTTTTTCCCGGACCTGCAAAGGTCCTCTACCTGTACTTCCGGGCAAAAATCACTAATCAGCATGTTCAATGAGTTGAGACAATTCAATTCATCGTCGATAAGGATAGCTTTAATCATAAATAACGGGTATTTTAATTATTACTTCGGTACCGCCAGCACTTCCGTCCATCAGCAACAGGTCATAGATCTTCACAGATGATTCCTTTGTACCCACTTGGTGTACCTGGGCAATTCGCTCCCCGGTTATCTGCATGCCCATTGATTTATGCTTTGTTGCCGATTTGCTTCCATTCACAGCAGCCTGGTTACGACCTATACCGTTATCTGTTATTTTAAAAAATAACTGATTTTCTTCCTCGGTCACTTCAATATCCAGTTGGCCTTTTTTGTCTTGTTGCATTAATCCATGCCAAATTGCATTTTCGACATAAGGCTGAATGATCAGTGGTGGTACTTTCAGTATGGATATATCCATATCGGGTGGAACTGAAATTTTATATAAAAAATGATAATCAAAACGCATCCCTTCCAGGTCGAGATAAAGTGCCAATGATTCCAGTTCGCTTTCCAAAGGAATTAGTGAAGACTTTGAATTCTGCAATATCAAGCGCACCAATTTGGAAAATTTGGTGAGGTACTCTGAAGCCTTCGCCTTGTTGTTCTGTTGGATATACCAGTTGATGGAATTAAGCGAATTAAAAATAAAATGTGGATTCATCTGGGCACGAAGGGCCTGCATTTCCAATTCGGTTCCTTTCTGTTTCAATTCAGCCATTTGTCTTTCTTTTTCTGATTGCTCCAATTGCAGGCGGAATTTTTGATTCAAACGCCATCGCATTAATCCGTAAAAAATGACGCCAATGGAAATAATTGCAGGTATCCTAAACAACCAGGTATTCCACCAGGCCGGATATATACGGATAGTTATTGTTTTTTCTGCCTTTACCCCATCACTGTTATATACTTTTATTCTAAAATCATATTTGCCAGGTGGAACAAGAAAGTAGTTAGCACTCTTTTCGCCGGCCGCTTCACGCCATGTATTATCATAACCCTCCAGCATGGTAAAATATTTGGTAGCTTCCGGCTCCCGGTAATCAATGGCTGCAAAATTAAAAGCGATATTTTTCTGGTTGTATTTTAATTCTAAATCACTGATCTCTTCAACCGTTTTTTGTATAGGGCTTCCTTTACCGCGCAATAAAGGAAGGGAATTGATAAAAAGATCAGTAATAATAATTTTCAAATCTGTTTTAACAACCAGTTCTTCAGGGGAAAAAGTATAAAAACCATTGTCATGCCCAATATATAGCTGGCCTTGTTTGTTTTTATACATTCCTCCGAAAAATCCCATGCTGTTTGGTTTTATTCCAAACCTGTCGCCATAAATGAATGTTTCTTTCGTAACGGGGTTCAGTTTTATAATGGCCGATCCCGATTTGAGCCATAAATCTTTCGAATTATCTTCAATTATGCCTGTAATACTTACCGAATTAATTTCATCCAATGGATCAAAAAAACTTGTAAACCTATCTTCATTTTGATTGTACCGGTAAAGAAAATTATCTGTTCCTGCCCATAAAGTGCCTCCTGAATCCTCGTATAAATTAAATATTTTGAACCCTGACATGTAATGTTTAAATGATCCGGTTTCCCGGTTTAAGCGATTGATTGCCTCTCCAAAACCGCCCACCCATAGTACACCCGATCTGTCTTCCAAAATAGTTGTTAATGTATTTGTACCGATAGAAGCGGAGTCTTTTGGATCTGAATAAAAATGTTTAAATGAATTGTCTTTAGGGTTATACTGAATCAATCCTCCCGACCATCTGCCAAACCACATTAATCCCTGTTTATCCTGAAAAATAGTAGTGATCGCACTATCTATGGAATCCTTTAAATTCAAGCTATTAGGAATCATGGAAAATTGTTGCGTGACCTTATTGAAGATTCGAAATCCGTTCCATGTTCCCACCCAAATTGTATCTTCCTGGCTTTGAAACAGTGAATTCACTCTATTATCATTAAGGCTGAATGGATTTGATGGATCATTTTTATACTGCTTTATTAAATTCTTACGCTGATCATATTTGAGTAGCCCATTTCCACGAGTGGCAACCCATAAATATCCTTTCTTATCTTCCACAAAATCGCGTGCTACACTAACGGTTGAAATACTATTAATGGACCTATGGGACGGATCGACCCGGTATAATAGCTTGCTAACTTCTGTACTTATCCACAAAACGCCGTCTTGTGATAAGAAGCTGGTCCAGCAGGTACTGTCCGGAAATCCATTTCCGGATTGGTAGTGGGTGATTTTTTTTGTAACCGGATCATAACGGTTAATACCGGCAGCATACGTTCCAATCCATATTACACCGGTCATATCCTCAGTAATGAAAGTAATATGATCCATGTAATTCCCTTTATTCACGGGCGGACGACTTAGTTTTTCAGGATGATTTGGATCATAAGTCAGCCGGGTAAAACTGCCGGTTTTCCTATCCATGATATGCAAGCCGTCACCCTGAGTGCCTATCCAAAATACTCCCCTGCTATCTTCAAAGATGGCCCTGATTTTATCATTGATCAGGCTATGAGGATTGTTAGGGTCATGCATGTAACGGGTAAATGTTCCGGTTTTTCTGTCAAACCTGTTTAGGCCGCCTCCTTTTAGCGGAAGAAATGGAAATCCTGTTCCTATCCACAATACACCCTGATGATCTTCATAAAGAGAACGTACTACATTATAACTTAGTGATGTGGGATCATTATCCTTATGTTCGTAATGGATAAATTCCCCGGTTTCTTGATTCAGTCGGTCAAGTCCCGCATTGGTACCCACCCAAACAGTTCCCAAATGATCAACCAATATATTGTATATTTCTTTTCGTCTGTCTTTCGTTATCGAATACCGGAAATGAATAAATTTTCCTGTATAGGGATCAAATTTATCAACACCTCTTGTGGCATCAATCCAGATACAACCGGTTGAGTCTGCAGCAATACATTCATAATTCAAGCCATCTATGGAATTCGTATCTAAAGGATCATTCCGATATGTTTTTATTCTATTTCCATCAAACCGGGTGAGGCATCTGGTGGTTTGGTTAACAAACCACATGTATCCCCATTTATCTTGCGTAATTCCGTTTATTTTCCCAAATGAAATTCCATTCTTGCCTGATACAAGATTAAAATCAGGTTGTACAAATTGTGCAACACCAACCTGGGCAATCAATAGCATTAATATTTGTAGTGTACAGCGGATGCCGGGTATTTAATTTTTTTCAGCGATTGTTGATGCATGATTAGTAGCTCGGATTTTGTTTCAGGTAAGAGTTAACCGCTAATTGATCATCTGGAATAGGAAATAAAATTACAAAATACTATGAAGTACAGGTTACTAATTTAGTCTCAAAGCAATGTCAATCAGTAAACAGGATGATCAGCGTCATATCGGCCATGGTAAGTCAAGAATACCTTCGGAGTCAAAATCTTTCGCAATGAAATACGCACCATATACCAAAATGAAAAAATTGAACAAGCTCACAATGTTTATTTTGGTTGCCTCACTTTTGATTGGAGGTTGTACTAAAAATGATTCATCAACCGCCGGTTCACTTTCACAAACGCTTTCAAATGATGCAACGACACCAGATCTAAGCTTGTGTAAGATTCGTCGCATTTACCAGGAATACATGCGGCCGGGAAATCTGGTGACAGCATTATTTTCCTATAACCAGTCGGGTAACCCATACAGCGTAATCTATTCGAACGGGGGGACGGGTGTTCCTAACCACTATTTTATTTACGATTCAAAAAATCGTTTAATAGAATATCAGTTAAGGTGGGGTTCGGAGTACATCGACGTACACCACTTTTACAAATACAATGACAAAAACCAGATTATAATTGATTCGGCCAAGAGCAGTGATGCAGAGGGAGCCTACCCCTATGAGACTGTGTCGGCTATTGAATATGATGCAATGGGCAGAGTGGTAAAGGAGACAATTGTGAATACCAAAAATTGGAATTTGCCGCTTGCACCAACCCGCCGTCCGACATATACTTATGACAGCCGGGGAAATCTTGCTGTAGCTGGCTGGAAGTCGTCAAGCTATGACTACAAAATAAACCCTCTCAGGCAAAGCCAGGTATTTCAGTTTATTTTTCGCAATTACAGTATGAATAATGCGGCGCCGCAACCGAAGTATAATTCGATTGGATTACCGCTGTCAATGAAACCTACCAACGATCAATTTTTCAATAATGAGGCAACGGTCAAGGTAATATATGATTGCCAATAGGAATGAAAACAGCGATCTGACCACAGAAATCATGTTTTTGATTTTATAAAAATTCAAACGTATGGATCAAACTCACATTCATCTGATAATAACCCATCTTCCGATTGTAGGTTCCGCCTTTGGGGCGATTGTTTTAACATTTGGTTTATGGACAAAGAGTTTTCATACTAAAATTTCTGCTTATCTCCTTTTGATTATTTCTTCAATTGGAGCATTACTATCATATCTGACTGGTGAAGCTGCCGATGAGTCGGTTGAAAATATCGGTGGCATATCCAAAACCATAATAGAACAGCACGAAGAATTTGCTTTAATAGCATTTGTAGGATTAGTGATATTAGGGATTATGTCTTTAATAGCACTGATCCTGACTTTGAAAAAATCTTCATTCGTCCGGATTGTTGCCTTGATCACACTTTTAATTTCCATCATAAGTTTTGGCGTAATTGCCTGGACAGGCTACCTCGGAGGTCAGATAAGGCATACGGAGATCAAGACGAGCGCCCTTGTTGAGAATTTACCATGAGCACTTTGTTCATAATCTTAAATTCAGCAGTACTTAAATCCAGGATCCCACCTCTCCGCCCAATCGATGCCCGTGTTAACGGGCATTTTTGTTTTGAAGCCTTGCCATCCCTCTACCAATTACCCTTCCTGGCTATTAATTACCCAGTTGTTCCCTGCAACTATCCATTCCCGCTATACTTCGCCTGGTGACCGGACTACTTTTATCAGTCGTTTGAACTGGTCATGCTGAGGAATATGGATAACTTTATTTTCAGAGCTAATCATCTTAAGATGATCGCAAAAATTACAATTGCACTTGTATTTATTCTTTTAATTTCTTCCTGTAACTCAAAGAAGGAACAAAAGCCAGGCTATATTTTTCCTGAAGTTGTACAAGCGCATGGTTATGTGGTGCCGGAAGATAGCGTGGAGAAACCTAAAGTGATTCCAGCCGGAAAACCAACAGTCATGCGTATGGGGAAACCCAAAGTAGTGCCCATCAATACCAATGTGCATCCTGCAGGCACCCCAAGGGTTGTAGTAGCCGGCATACCCCGGGAATGTACACCCGGAAAAGATAGTTTCGCTTTGCCTGGAATTATTCCGGCTATTGATAAGCGGGTAGAAGCAGGACCGCCTGAAGTCGTAATTGCCAGTGACGCTTATATTAAAGACAAAAACCCACAAAACTTCAGCTCTTTAGGTAAACTTCAGGGATTAATAAAGAACACTATTTCCTGTATGGTGGAAGATAAAAATGGTAACCTCTGGATTGGGACAGTAGGTGGCGGGTTAAGCAAATACGATGGCAAAAGCTTTACCAATTTTACAATGAGGCAAGGCTTATCCAATGTCATTATCAGGTGCATGTTTGAAGATTATGATGGTAATTTATGGATTGGCACGGTGGGCGGGGGTGTAATCAAATATGATGGTAAGCATTTTATTCATTTTACAGATAAACAGGGCTTAAGTCATAATAGTGTATGGGCCATACACCAGGATAAGCAAGGTAATATCTGGATTGGTGCAGGGGATGGTGGAGTGAATAGATTTGATGGTAAAAGTTTTTCTTATTTTAATCGAAAGAATGGATTTAACGACCATCTTGTTACAAGTATATGTGAGGACAAAAACGGCATTCTTTGGTTTGGAGCCGTTGGGGCAGTAACCAGATATGATGGTGTCAGCTTTATGCATTTCACTAAAAAAGAAGGTTTATTCTCCGAAATAGTCAAGTGTGTGGAGGTAGATAAAAGCGGTAATCTTTGGATAGGTACTGAAGGGGGAGGAGTGAGTAAATACGACGGTAAAACGTTTACAACATTTACCTCCGGGGAAGGTTTATTAAGTGACTCCGTAGAAAGTATAATGCAGGATCGCACAGGCGCTCTATGGTTCGGTACAGCGAACATGGGAATATCTAAATATGATGGAAATACATTTACACATTTTACTCAAAACGAGGGACTGACCAACGGAACTGTTTCAAGTATGATAGAAGACAAACGAGGTAATCTTTGGTTCGGTACAGGGGGAGGAGTAAACAAATTCAACGGAAAGCTTTTTACGAGTTTTAACAAAAACGAAGGGCTGAGCGACCTTAGCGTA
>Ga0207701_10004839_pt1 | contig 13623 bp, 12 predicted proteins | sample KBSSwiSSwithPhiX_FD_184294 | JGI IMG/M metagenome (GOLD analysis project Ga0207701, IMG submission 184294) | Switchgrass rhizosphere bulk soil microbial communities from Kellogg Biological Station, Michigan, USA, with PhiX - S5 (SPAdes) (version 2) | ecosystem: Environmental > Terrestrial >... | reverse complement strand
AGTGAGCCACGCGAACGGAGCGAGCCGACGAAGCGGCTCGCGAGAGAGCGTGTGGGGGAGTCCGAGGGGCGACGCCCCTCGGGTAAGTAATGACGAGTCACTTCCTCCTGCTCATCCTCTTCTCGTTCTTCGTGTCGCTCGTGTTCAGCGTGCTCCTTCGCGACGAGCCGCAGGACCAGTTTCGCACCGGCGCGATGATGTTTGGCGGATTCATCGCTACGGCACTCGTTCTTGGCTGGTTGATGTTTCCGTTCCCGCTGTGAAGCGGCCGATTGATTTGCGCTCCCCGCGGTTGCTGTGGGGACCCGTCGTCTTGATGCTGCTGGTGATCTTTGCGGCATCATCGATTCCCAATCTGACCAGGCTGCCTGGCAATATTTCTGACAAGTCGGGACACTCGATCGGGTATGCCATGCTCAGCGCGTTGATCCTCCGCGCGCTTGCCGGCGGCCGGCTGAGTGGCGTGACCTGGAGGCGCTGCCTCGCGGCGATCATCCTCGCCACGCTGTACGGCGTCACCGACGAATTCCATCAGTTGTTCGTACCGGGACGGAGCGCCGATCCCTACGACGTGCTGGCGGATTTCGTCGGCGCATCGATAGGTTCGACGCTTGGATGGCTGGCAAGCGCTGCACACCGGTGGGGTATACTCGGTTCTTCGTCATGACGCTCGATACGCTCGAGAACATCCTGGTCGAACGCGACGGCGCCACCGCCACCATCACCATCAATCGACCGAAGGTCCTCAACGCGCTCAGCACGCAGACGATCGATGAACTCCGCCGCGCGGTGCTCGCGCAGAAGTACGACGACGGGGTTCGAGTGGTGATCGTCACGGGCGCTGGAGACAAGTCGTTCGTCGCCGGAGCGGACATCAATGAGCTTGCCGCTCAGACGCCAACCGGTGGCCGCGACCTCTCGCTGCGGGGTCAGCACGTCTTCGATCTGATCGAGAATCTTGGCAAACCGGTGATCGCGGCGATCAACGGCTACGCGCTTGGTGGAGGATGCGAGCTGGCGCTCGCGTGCACGATTCGCATTGCCGCCGACACGGCGCGCCTCGGCCAGCCGGAAATCAACCTCGGCATCATTCCCGGGTATGGCGGGTCTCAGCGGTTGACGCGATTGATCGGTCGCGGTCCCGCACTGGAGATGCTGCTGACCGGGGACCAGATCTCGGCCGCCGACGCCTACAGGCTCGGGCTCGTCAACCGTGTCGTCACCGCCGCGAACCTGATGGGCGAAACACGTAAGCTGGCCCATACCCTCGCGTCCAAGGCTCCGGTTGCCGTGCGCTACATCCTCGATGCGGTCACCAAAGGCATCCAGATGCCGTTGCCCGATGCGCAACTGTTCGAGGCGACGCTGTTCGGATTGGTTGCCGCGACCGAGGACATGCGCGAGGGCACGAAAGCATTCCTGGAAAAACGCAAGCCGGAGTTCAGGGGGAAGTAGCCGGTGCGCCATCAGGATTCCGCGACTCCTCCGGCGGGGCTGCCCGGAGCAGCCGGGTACCGGTTTGCGGTGATCGTTTCCCGATTCAACGACGCCATCACCGGTGCGCTCCGCGACGGCGCGCACGCCGCGCTTTCCGAAGCCGGCGCGGCGCCGGCCGATGTCGAGGAGTTCAACGTGCCCGGCGCGTTCGAGCTGCCGCAGGCGGCGCGGCTGGCCGCCGAAACGGCGCGGTTCGATGCGGTCATCTGTCTCGGCTGCGTGATTCGCGGAGAGACGCCGCACTTCGAATACATTTCGTCGTCGGTCGCGCACGGGATCATGGAAGCCGCGGGCGAGACCGGCATTCCGATTGTGTTCGGCGTGCTGACGACAGACAGCGAAGCCCAGGCGCGTGAACGGGCGAAGCCCGGTCGCGACAACAAGGGGTGGGAAGCGGCGGCCGCCGGCATCGAGATGGCGGTCCTCTTCCGCCAGATGGGACGCGCGCCCGCTCGTACGACCGGCCGTGCGTTCGGGTTCGAGCCGGAAAAGGCGCGCGGCGAATCATGACCAGCGGCGATCCAGGAGGTCGCCGCCGTGCACGCGAAGCCGCGCTGCAGATGCTGTATCAGTCGGAGGTGGGCCGCGCCAGCGCGTACGAAGCGATCGCGACGTACTGGCCCGCTCATGACGCCGATGGCGAGCTGACCGACGCACTCCGCGAGTTCGCAAACGCGCTGGTCCGCGGCACGCTCGATCGGATCACGGAGATCGACGCGATCCTCGCGTCCCACGCCCAGAACTGGCGAATCGAGCGGATGGCCGTGATCGATCGGCTCGTCCTGCGGCTTGCGATCTACGAACTGATGGCCGATCCGGACACACCCTCGCGTGTCGTCATCAACGAAGCGCTCGAGCTTGCACGCTCGTACAGCGGGGAAGAGGCGGTGCGGTTTGTGAATGGCGTGTTGGATGCGGTGCGCAAAGAGCTGAGACCTGAGTAACGGAGATGACGGAGATCACGGCACAAGATCAACACGGAGGCACGGAGGAGGCCAGGATACCGGTGGCGGCGCGACCACTCGCATCCCGGCTTTCTCCGTGTCTCCGGGTCTCCGTGTTGAATGCTCGTTCCGTGCCCTCCGTCTCCTCCGTTGACAAGAAGCATGACTGAACACGAACGAGAATCCGACCTCCTGCGCCAGCGCCGCGCGAACTTCGACGAGATTGCTCGGCTGGGGATCGATCCCTACCCTCGCAAGTTCGAGCGGACGGATACGATTGCCGACCTCGTCGCCGCGCACGGCGCGAAGACGAAGGAAACGCTCGAAACGGAGGCGTTCCATACGAGGACTGCCGGCCGCATCCTCGCGATTCGCAGCTTTGGTAAGGCGAACTTTCTCGTGCTGTCGGACGGTCGCGAGAAGATCCAGGCTTATGTCCGTCAGGATTCGATGCCAGAGACGGACTTCGCCGTCTTCAAGTTGCTCGACTTTGGCGATTACGTTGGCGTCGAAGGCAAGCTCTTTCGCACCAAGACCAACGAGCTGACCATTCACGCGTCGTCGCTTCAGTTTCTCGTCAAGTGCTTCGAACCGCTGCCCGAAAAGTGGCACGGCCTCCAGGACGTCGAGATCCGGTATCGACAGCGCTATCTCGACCTCATCGTCAATCCCGATGCGCGAAAGGTGTTTCACGTCCGCAGCAAGGTGCTGGCGTCGATTCGCGGGTTCCTGAACGCGCGGGGCTACCTGGAAGTCGAGACGCCGATGATGCAGCCGATCGCGGGTGGTGCGCTGGCGCGGCCATTTACCACGCACCACAACGCGCTCGACATCCCGCTCTTTCTCCGAGTGGCGCCGGAGCTGTACCTGAAACGGCTGGTCGTCGGCGGACTCGAACGCGTGTATGAAATCAATCGTAATTTCAGGAATGAGGGGATCTCGACCCAGCACAACCCCGAGTTCACGATGCTCGAGTTCTACCAGGCCTACAGCGACTACCAGGAGTTGATGGCGATGACCGAAGAGATGCTGTCGGCCTGCGCGCGGGAGGCCATCGGCACCGACAGCATCACGTTCGGGGCGCATCAGATTTCGCTCGCTCCGCCCTACCGCCGTGTGTCGCTGCGTGAAGGTGCGCGCGCGAAGGCCAGCGAACGCCTGGGGACGGCGGTCAGCGACGAGGACTTGCGCAGGGCTGACACCGCTGCGGCTCTGGCGCGGCGGTTGCGCCTCGAGATCCAGCCATCCTGGGGAGCGGGGAAGATTGCCACCGAGATCTTCGAGCGTCTGAACGAAGCCGACCTCGTCCAGCCGACGTTCGTGTACGATTTTCCGACCGAAGTCTCGCCGCTGTCCAAGCAGAAGCCTGACGATCCCGACACCGTCGAACGCTTCGAGCTGTATGTCGGAGGGTTCGAGATCGCGAATGCGTTCAGCGAGCTGAACGATCCGGCCGAACAGCGGCGCAGGTTCGAGGCGCAGCTCGCCGATCGCGCGGCGGGCGATACCGAAGCGCACGCGATGGACGAAGACTACATCCGCGCCCTCGAGTACGGCCTCCCACCCACCGCCGGCGAAGGCGTCGGCATCGATCGGCTGGTGATGCTGCTCACCAACAGCCCGTCGATCCGCGACGTCATCCTCTTCCCCTTGATGAGACCAAAGTAGTTGGATCTCCCGTTTGAACTCTTCGTCGCGCTGCGATACCTGCTGGCGAAGCGCAAGCAGGCGTTTATTTCGCTGATTTCGATGATCTCGGCGATTGGCGTCATGGTTGGCGTGATGGCCGTGCTGATCGCCCTTGCGCTGATGACGGGGTTGCAGGGCGAGCTCCGTGATCGCCTGGTGGGCTCCGCTGCCCACGTCTACGTGCTGAAGGCGGGCGGATTGAAGGAGCCGCAGGCCGAGGTGCAGAAGCTGCTGGCGGTGCCGCACGTCGTCGGCGCCGCGCCGATCGTGCAAGGAAAAGCCATGCTGACCACCGAGATCGGTGGCGATGCCTTCATCGAAATAAAGGGAGTGATACCGGAGCAGGAACGAACCGTCACGCAGATCGAGAAGGCGATCGTATCCGGCAGCCTGGATGCCCTGAATACCGCCCCTGGAGAAACGCCCGCGATCCTGCTCGGCAAGGATCTCGCGGCGCAGCTGCATGTGTCGGTTGGCGACAAGGTCAAGGTCTTCACCACCCAGAACGCCACGCCGACACCGATCGGCGCCGTGTTCCTTCCACACGTCTTCAAGGTGGCCGGGACCTTCAGCCTTGGCCTCCTCGAGTACGACTCCGGCTATGGGTTCATGCGCCTCGACGTGGCCCAGCGCCATCTCGGGAAGGATCAGCCGGACTTCATCGAGCTTCGGATCGATGACATGTTCGCCGCGCAGCGGGTCGCCGACTCGATTCCCGGGCGACTCGGCGCGGACTATATGGCCCAGGACTGGGCCGATCTGAACAAATCGCTCTTCTCCGCGCTGTGGCTGGAGAAGATGGCGATCTCGATCACGATTGGGCTGATCGTGGCGGTGGCGGCGCTCAACATCGCCGCGTCGCTCGTGCTGCTCGTGATGGAGAAGAACCGAGACATCGCCATCCTGAAAACGATGGGGAGCTCGGCCGCGAGCATCCGCCGCATTTTTATCCTGCAAGGGCTTGTGATTGGTGTGCTGGGAACGGCTGCAGGCGCCGTGGGCGGCTACGCGATCATCTACGTGCTGGATCGCTACAAGCTGATTCACGTGCCGATCGACGTGTATCAGATTTCTTACGTGCCGTTCATCCTGCAGCCGCTGGACTTTGCGATCGTGGTGCTCGCGGCGCTGACGATCTGCCTGGTGGCGACGATTTATCCGTCGCGTCAGGCCTCGAAGCTCGATCCGGCACAGGCGCTGAGATATCAATGAAATGCTGAATTGTGAATGCTGATTGCTGAATGAAGATCATTCAGTCCGAAATCAGCATTCAGCATTCAGCATGTTGCTTATGTTCATCGAAGTCTCCGGCCTGACAAAAAGCTACCCGGTTGGAGGCACCCGGCTGACGGTGCTGAAGCAGCTGGACGTGTCGCTCGAGCGCGGCGAGATGGTGGCGATTGTCGGCGCGTCGGGCGTCGGCAAGAGCACGCTCCTGCACGTGCTCGGCGGGCTGGACGCGGTGGACGAGGGCACGGTGCGGATCGACGGCACGGTGTTGACCGAACTCGCCGATTCGGATCTCGTCGCATTCAGGAACCGTCACGTCGGGTTCGTCTTCCAGTTTCATCACCTGCTGCCGGAGTTCAACGCGCTCGAGAACGCGGAAATGCCGATGCGCATCGCGCGCCGGAGCGCGGCGGAGCGCCGCGAACGTGCTTCGGGGCTGCTCCGCCGGGTCGGCCTCGACGCTCGGCTCGATCACCGGCCGGGAATGCTGTCGGGCGGTGAGCAACAGCGCGTGGCGATTGCCCGCGCGCTGGTCATGGAGCCGACGCTGCTGCTGGCCGACGAGCCGACCGGCGATCTCGACGAACACACCGCCGACTCATTGCACGACCTGCTGCGAGAAATGCACCGGGAGCGAGGCCTGACCTCCATCATTGCGACCCATAATCCACGGCTGGCCGGCGCGTGCGATCGGGTGCTGCGACTGGAGGAGGGGAAATTAAGACCCGCATAGACACTCGTAGCGCGGGGCTTGTAGCCCCGCGCCAGAGTCCGGGGAGCGTCGCTGACGCGGCGCTAAAGCGCCGCGCTATGGGTGTTTGTAGCAGTTAATTCGCGACTGTGAAAGGAGCGGACGCGACGACGGTGTCCCATTGCAGGACCAGTTTTCCCCCAGTCGGCGTCACGTCAGCGAAGTTCCACGACAGCTCGTCGATCGCGAGCGGAAACTTGTCAATCTTCATGGCAACGCGCGCGACGTCCTTGTCAGGGGTGTAACCGAACGATCCCCAGAGCGAGTCCTTGTTGTTCGGGTCGTACTTCTGTTGCGCCCCCCAGCTCGACACGATCAGGGTCCAGTCTGTTGGCGACTTTGTATCGATGAACAGGCTGTATTCGCCCGGCGCGACGGTCTTGCCGCCGATTTGCAGCGGCACCTCGGTCTTCAGCCGGGTTGAGACGTTCGCCCCCGCACGCCAGACCTTGGCGCCATTCACCAGCAGCAATTGTGCGTAGGTCGGCCCGCTGCCCCACACATCGCGTCCCCGCTTGATTGGACGGCCGTAGGTGACCTCGATCCACTTGCCATCTTTGCCGAGCTGCGTCGCCGACGAGCCGGCAGGACTCGCGGGTCGGCCTCCGCCTTGTGCGGCTGCGATCGTCCCCGCCGCCAGAAGCGTCATACCGATCACGAGCATTCGTTTCGTCATTACCGTTTATCCTCCGATTCGGTGATTGTAGTTGCATTGCCAATCGCCCGATGAATTGGCATAGACACCCCTAGCGCGGGGCTTTAGCCCCGCGTCAGGCGACTTCGACGCGACTCTATGCGTCGCGCTACGGGTGAGGCTGTCGGTCGTAGTGATGCGGTCGTGGGCACTAGTCCTAAATGCCCACTACAAGGTCACTTAGGACGAAATTCCAGTAGTCGAAACGGATGCGTTGCCGTATAATGCGAGCAGGTAGTCTCCCACATAGGTAACCGGATGTTCGAACGTTACACGGAACGAGCGCGGCGCGTGCTCTTTTTCGCCCGCTACGAGGCGAGTCAGCTCGGAAGCATTTCGATCGAAACCGAGCACTTACTTCTTGGACTGATCCGCGAGGGCAAAGGACTGACGAGCCGGATTTTTGCCCGCTCCCACCTGTCCCTCGAAAGCATCCGCAAGGAAATCGAAGGCCGCACGGTATTCCGCGAGAAGGTGTCGACGTCGGTCGAGATTCCGTTCAGCGCGGAAACCAAGCGCGTCCTGCAGTTTGCTGCGGAAGAAGCCGATCGGCTCCTGCATAACTACATTGGCACCGAGCATCTCCTGCTCGGCATTCTTCGCGAAGAGCGCTCCGTGGCCGCGACGATCCTCATGGAAAAGGGGATGCGTCTCAACACCGTGCGCGAGGACATCGTGGCGCTGCTCAACGAGAAGACCACGATCAACCGCGTGAAGGAAACGCCGCTCCTGGCCGAGTTCAGCCGCGACCTGACCGAAGCGGCGATGAAGAACCAGCTCGACCCGCTCGTCGGGCGACACATCGAGATCGAGCGTGTCCAGCAGGTGCTCTGCCGCCGCACGAAGAACAACGCGGTGCTCATCGGCGAGCCCGGCGTCGGCAAGACGGCCATTGTCGAAGGGCTGTCGCAGAAGATCGTGTACGGCGACGTTCCGCACTTTCTCGCCGACAAGCGCCTGCTCGCGCTCGACATCTCGCTCATCGTCGCCGGCACCAAGTATCGCGGTCAGTTCGAGGAACGGCTGAAAGCGATCATGAAGGAGCTCACCGAGAACCCGAACATCATCGTGTTCATCGACGAGCTGCACACGCTGGTGGGTGCGGGCTCCGCCGAGGGGTCGCTCGATGCGGCGAACATCCTGAAGCCCGCGCTGTCGCGTGGCGAGATCCGGTGTATCGGTGCAACGACGCCGTCGGAGTACCGCAAGTACATTGAGAAGGATCGGTCGCTCGAGCGGCGCTTCCAGGCGATCAAGGTGGATCCGCCGACCGAGCGCGAAACGATCGAAGTTCTCACCGGCGTGAAGGATCGCTACGAGTCTTTCCACCACGTCGAGTACACGAGCGAGGCCATCGAAGCCGCGGTCTATCAGTCGAACCGATACATCACCGATCGGTTCCTGCCGGACAAGGCGATCGATCTCATCGACGAGGCCGGGGCCAGGGCCAAGCTGCGCGAGGCGGGATACAGCGAAGAGTTCGGCGAGATCAATCGCAGCATCCGTGTCGCGGTGGAGCAAATGGAAACGGCCGTCTCGGAGAAGAACTTCGAGAAGGCGCAGTTCTATCGCGAGCAGGAAGTGCAGGCGCGCGAGAACCTCCAGTTCGTCCGTGAGAAGTTCGACGTCAAGTCGAGCACCCGCCGCGTCGTCGTCGGCAAGTCGGAGATCGACGAGGTCGTGTCGAAGTGGACCGGCGTCCCGCTGACGTCCATCAATCAGGACGAAGGGGACAAGCTCCTGCACATGGAAGACGCGCTCCACAAGCGCGTCATCTCACAGGATGCGGCGATCTCCGCGCTGTCGCGCGCGATTCGCCGATCGCGCGCCGGATTGAAGTCGCCCAATCGACCCGTCGGCAGCTTCATCTTCCTCGGCCCGACCGGCGTCGGCAAAACCGAACTCGCGCGCGCGATCGCGAATTTCCTCTTCGGCAGCGATCATGCGCTCATCCGCTTCGACATGTCGGAGTACATGGAGAAGCACTCGGTCTCGAAGTTGATCGGTTCGCCTCCTGGCTATGTCGGCCACGAAGAAGGCGGGCAGCTGACGGAAAAGGTCAAGCGCAACCCGTACTCCGTCGTCCTGCTGGACGAGGTCGAGAAGGCGCACCCGGATCTCTTCAACATCCTGCTGCAGGTGTTCGAGGACGGCCACCTGACGGACGGTCTGGGTAATCGCGTCAACTTCAAGAACACGATCATCATCATGACCTCGAACATCGGTGCCCGCTTCATCCAGAAGAAGGCATCGCTCGGGTTCCAGTCGGCCGACTCCGGCGTGATCAGCCGGAGCGTGAACGATATGGTCCTCGGGGAAGTGCGAAAGACGTTCAATCCGGAATTCATCAACCGGATCGACGAAATCATCGTGTTCGAGGCGCTCTCGGACGAAGACCTGCGGACCATCACGCGGCTGCTGGTCAAGCAGGTGAACGACAACCTGGTCGACCGACGGCTCCGGCTCGAGCTGGAATCGGACGTCATTGACTGGATCATTGAGCAAACGTGCAAGGACCGCTCGTACGGGGCGCGTCCTCTGCGCCGGGCTATTCAGCGCTACATCGAGGATCCGCTCTCCGAGGAGCTCATCCGCGGCCACCTCAAAGGGGGCGACATCCAGGTCTACCTCGACGCCGGGGCGCTGGCCTATCGGCCGGTTGGCTCGAGCGAGAGCGGCCGCCGGCTGGCGTAACCCGCCTTCGCCGACGTGCAGGGAAGGCTACCCGACAAGGAGCTGCGGCGTAGTGAGCCGACGAGCTCGCGAACGAAGCCTCGCCGAAGCCGGCGAAGATCTCACCGGCGAAGGCGGGGCAAAGGCCACTAGGTAGCCTTACACGTCTAAGATCCAGTAAACTCGTGGCTTGGCCTCTCTCGGGAAATTCATGCCGGGGAGCGGGCCGGCCGCCTCAAAACCCCAGTTATGCGCGTTTTTGTTTTCGTGTTCGTGACCCTCGCCGGTCTGGCATGGCCTGCGGTGGCGAGGGCGCAAGTGGCGCCGCCTCCCCAGGCGCAGGCGCCTCTGCCGGCCGTGGAGGCACCGACACTTCCGGCCACCATTTGCGACCAGCAGGTCCCCGAACCCGCCCGGCTTCCCCCTACCAACGTCGGCCCGGTATTGACGGCGGTGATGTTGTGTTTCGAGAAGCAGGGCGGAAGCCCCGTCGTCGAGCCCAACACCTACCTCTACTACATACAGGCGAAGGGCAGCCGTCCGTCGCTGAGCGAGTGGATCAAGTTCGACGACAGCGTTCTGCAGGTCGCGCAGGCTGACTTCAAGCGGCTGTGGGCGACGAACTTTCTCGACGACCTGTCGATCGAGGTGCACGAGGTCAAGTACGCCAACGGCGTCGTCGGGAAGGTGATCGTCTACAACATGGAGGAGCGGCAGCGCGTCAAGATCGTCGACTACGTCGGCACCGAGAAAGTCGACACGTCGAAGATCGAAGAGGCGCTGAAAGACAAGCAGATTTCCATTCGCCTCGACTCGTTCATCGATCCCGGTCTGATCCGGCGCGTCAGCGGCGTCGTTCACGACGTCTACGCGGAGAAGGGGTACGAGTTCGTGGAGGTGAAGCCCGAGATCAAGCCGATCGAGGGCGGGCCGAAGCTCGTCAACGTGACGTTCCACATCACAGAGGGTCCGAAAGTCAAAATCCGCTCGGTCGACTTCGTCGGCAACAATGCCATCGCGGATAGCCACCTTGCCAAGCAGATGAAAGAGAACAAGGGTGGCGGCATGTTCAAGTTCATCCTCGGGAGCGGGACTTACAAGGCCGACAAGTTCGAAGAGGATGCCGACAAAGTGGTCGCGTACTATCGCGACCGCGGGTACATCGAGGCGCGCGTCGGCCAGCCCGAGCTGAAGATCCTCGAGGACTCCCAGGACAGCAAGACCCGGTACGTCGAGCTGAAGATTCCCGTGACCGAGGGGCAGCAATACCGGATCGGCAAGATCGACTTCGATGGCAACAAGATCGTCGATGCGAAAGCGCTTCGTCCGCTGTTCAAGATCGAAGAGGGAGACATCTACAGCGAGAAGCTGATTCGCAAGGGATTTGAAAAGGCGAAGGAAGTGTACGGGACCGGTGGCTATATGGACTTCACCGGTTATCCCGATCTCGCTCCTCGCGGCGCGCCCACCGCGAACGGGAATGGCAATGGCGCGGATCCCTCCGGCCCGGCCGCTCCGCCTGCGGCGCCGAACGGTCCGCCGATTGTCGACGTGACGCTTCGGCTTCAGGAAGGCAAGCAGTACTTCGTCAATCGCATCACGTTCGTCGGCAATACCACGACGCGCGACAACGTTATCCGGCGTGAGATTCGCCTGGTCGAGAGCGGCGTATTCAACACGGAAGCGCTGAAATACAGCATCAAACGATTGAATCAGCTGGGCTACTTCAAGCCGCTCGAGGGCGAGGCCATCGGCGTCGAGAAGACGCAGAGCGCCGATAACAAGGTCGACATCAAGCTGAAGCTCGAAGAGCAGAACCGCAACCAGCTGACCTTCGGCGCGGGCGTGTCGCAGTACGACGGCTTCTTCGGACAGCTCGCCTTCCAGACGTCGAATTTCCTCGGGCGCGGCGAAACGTTCACGGTGTCAGCGCAGCAGGGAAGCCGGGCCACGAACTACCAGCTCGCGTTCAGCGAGCCGTTCCTGTTCGACAAGCCGATGACGGCTGGCGTCGATCTCTTCATCCGCGAGCTGCAGTACATCGGGCTCTACACCCAGAAGTCGCAGGGCGGCAACGTCGTCTATGGCTTCCAGGTGCAGGATTTCGGCCGGATGTTCGTCAACTACAGCTACGAGAACGTCGAGATCAAGGATCTGAATCCGCTGTTCAACGACCCCCAGATCCTGCGCGGCAATCCGCTGCTGGCCGACTCGCTGCTCACCCAGCAGGGAGGAAAACGGATCATCAGCAAGATCGGACCGAGCTACGTCTACAACACGGTCGACAACCCGATCTTCCCAACCCAGGGCAAACGGTACACGCTGTCGTTCGATGTCGCCGGCATCGGCGGGAACACCAATTTCATCAATCCCAGAACCGAGGGCATCTGGTACCACCCGATGAACAAGCGGACGTCGCTCGGATTCCGGGCGGCCTGGGAGTATCTGCGGCCGTACGGCGACACCAGGGTGCTTCCGATCTTCCAGAAGATCTTCCTGGGCGGCGAATACAGCATCCGGGGCTTCGATATCCGCTCGGTCTCGCCGCGCGACGAAATCTCCGGCGTTCCCGTCGGCGGCAACAAGAGCCTGCTGTTCAACTTGGAATACCTGATTCACATCGCCGGCCCGGTGCGCCTCGTCCTCTTCTTCGACGCGGGCCAGGTGCGCAACATCGGCGAGCACTTCTCGTGGAAGGAGCCGATTTACAAGCGGACGACGCCGGGAATCCTGTATCCGACGTTTATCGACACGGTTGGTATAATCTCCAATTCACTGGCTGGGGTGGAACTGCCGGCAAAGACGGCGATCATCGGGCAGACGGCCGCGTTCAAGGCATCGACGGGAGCGGAAATCCGCTTCTTCATGCCGGTGTTGAACGTGCCGTTCCGGCTGATTTTTGCGATGAATCCGTCGCGCGAAAACGTGCTCGACAACAACCTGCAGCCGGAGAAGCAGTACAAGTTCCGTTTCGCCGTAGGTTCGACGTTCTGACGACGGTTTTTTCCGCGTTCTCTGGGCCAGGATCTCGGTGCGAGGTCCTGGCCTTATATTCATAACAGGCAAGTAACTGGAAGGCTCGAAACTCAAACTAAGGGGACGGTTCGAATGAAAGTGCTGAAGATGATGATAGTGATTAGCGCGATGAGCATGCTGCTCGTCGCGACTCCGGGCTACGCACAGACACCCCTGGGGCAGCAGAAGCCTGCGACGCCGCCTGCGACGCAGCCGCCCTTGACGCCGCCGCCGGCGGCGAGCGCGCCGGCTCCCGCACCGAAGCCTCCAGCGCCGTTTCCTGAAGGGGCGAAATTCGCGTTCGTTGACATCCAGGCCGTTGCGAGCAATTCGGCCGAAGGCAAGTCGGCGACAGCGAAACTCGACGAGCTGCGGAAGAAGAAGAATTCCGAGCTGGTGGCGAAGAGCAACGCCCTGAAGGCGATGCAGGACAAGCTCCAGGCGGGCGGTTCGGTGCTCAACGATGCGGCGCGCGGACAGCTCGAGAAGGACATCGAGAAGACCCAGCGCGACCTGCAGTTCGCGCAGCAGGACGCACAGACCGAGGTCCAGGATCTGACCAATCAGCTGCAGGGGGACTTTCAGGAGAAGCTGAATCCGATCATCGAGCAGCTCCGGGTGGACAAGGGCCTGCTGCTGATCTTCAGCATCCGGGATTCTGGCGTCGTCGCTGCCGAGCCGGGTCTCGACTTGTCAGCCGAGATCATCAAGCGATTCGACGCGGCGGCGAAAACGCCACCGAAGAAGTAGTCCTTAGCGGCTAGCGGCTCGCAGTTCACATTCGTGAAGGTCGCGTCGTTTAGGCGACGCGACCTTCTTTTTGTGCCCGAATTTAGCCCCGGTTCTCGTCGCCAGCCCCGAGTCGCCAGTCGCGGGTCTGATAAACTCGCATTACGTGTCGATCAACATTCCCGCATCTCTTGACCGTCTCCGTTATCGCTATCCTTCCGCCCTGGTCGATGCGATTGCTGAGCATGAGCCTGGCCGGCGCATGGTGGCGTACAAGAACGTCACCGTCAGTGAAGAGTTCTTTCAGGGGCACTTTCCCGGCGAGCCGCTGATGCCGGGCGTGCTGATGATTGAAACGCTGGCCCAGGTGGCCACCGTGCTGCTCCTGAACGGCGCCGCAC
>Ga0207701_10004837_pt1 | contig 13625 bp, 12 predicted proteins | sample KBSSwiSSwithPhiX_FD_184294 | JGI IMG/M metagenome (GOLD analysis project Ga0207701, IMG submission 184294) | Switchgrass rhizosphere bulk soil microbial communities from Kellogg Biological Station, Michigan, USA, with PhiX - S5 (SPAdes) (version 2) | ecosystem: Environmental > Terrestrial >... | reverse complement strand
TTTCAACCTGAGGCAGGTCAAGCAGGGGAGGTGGGTCACTCTAGGTCAGCTCATGGAACATATTCTGGCGAACAACTGGTCCAAGCGATTTGTTGCTACTCTCATGGCCTATGACATCATGCGAGTCTGGGAGGCAGGCACGCGAATCATCCTGGGTTTCCTCACCTTGACGATTCTTCTTGGTCTGGCAGGCGGCGTCGTTAAAACGTTTCTCGACCTTCGCCTTCTTCTGTCCACAGGCGTGGAAGTGGCACTTCGCCAAGTCTTGGTCGACACCCTGACTTTGCTGGCCGTCGTCGAAGTGCTGAAGACCACACTCACATACTGTTCAGACGGGCGAGTCCGGGTCACCTTTATCATCGATACTGTCCTTGTCGTCATGTTGACGGAGCTCATCTCACGATGGTTCACGAGCGGGGAGTGGAATCAATTCGCAATCCTGGGAGGTATCATCCTCATGTTGGGTGTCATGCGTATCATCGCCATCCGATACAGCCCGGCCCAACAGGCCGATCAACTGGGGCTTTGAATCCCCTCATCTTAACCAGAGGCACCTATGTCTATGAGCTCTCTCTTGGACTCGGGTTCAGTTGTTCATGCTCAACAGAGGGGGTCTTTTCATATCGATCTTCTCACCGTGACCATTCTCGACCATCTCGATGAGCAATCCGTTATCAGCCTTGATACACTCATGAGCTTGATGCCTCAATACACTTGGAATCAAGTCTTCCACTGTGTCGACCAACTGACCCGATGTAAGAAGATAGTCCTTCGCCGACACCGGTTTGAGTACATGCTCTTCTCCCCTCATTTCGTGGCCTAGCCTCATCACCTCAACCTTGACCTTCTGCTACCCCTGGCGGGACGGTGTGGCGGATAATCTTGCCTTCCACGAGATAAACGACCAGCTCGGCAATATTCGTGGCATGGTCGGCAATCCGTTCGAGATATTTGGCAATGAAGCTCAGGCGAATGGCGCGTGTAATCGTCCTGGTGTCTTCGATCATGAATGAAAGCAGTTCGCGGAATATCTGCTCCATCAGATCATCGACGAAATCGTCGTTTGTGAGGACCTTTCTGGCGATCGTGGAATCATCCTTGACGAACCCGTCGATGCTTTCCTTCACCATGGCGCGCGCCATTTTGCCCATCATCGGGATATCGATGTAGGGTTTCAGCTGCGGCTCCTCGTTCAGTTCGATCGCCCGCTCCGAGATATTCTCCGCCAGATCGCTGATTCGCTCGAGTTCTGTAGAGATCTTCATCGCCGTTGTTACCAACCTCAAGTCTCGTGCGGCAGGCTGATGGAGCGCCAACAACCGGATACATTCTTCATCGATCTCCACGTCCAACGTGTTGACCTGGTGGTCCCGCTCAATCACTTCGCGGGCCAGGCCTGAGTCGCGTGTGACAAGTGCGGTAAGCGCCTTGTCGATCTGGTCTTCCGCGAGGCCGGCCATTCGCAGGAGCTTACTCTTCAAGTCGGCGAGTTCTTCATCAAAATGACGCTGTGGCATCGTGTTTACCCAAATCTTCCGGTGATATAGTCGTCGGTCTGCTTTTTAGAGGGGTTGGTAAAAAGCTGTTTGGTGAGTCCAAACTCCACCATTTCACCAAGATACATAAATGCCGTCCAATCGGATACCCGCGCGGCCTGTTGCATATTGTGTGTAACAATGATGACCGTCAGCTCTTGTTTCAAGGAAAAAAGCAATTCTTCAATTCTCGCTGTCGCCACCGGGTCCAGCGCCGAGCAGGGTTCGTCCATCAGCAAGACATCCGGTTTCACGGCAAGCGCTCGGGCGATACAGAGTCGTTGTTGTTGCCCTCCGGAGAGGCCGAATGCACTCTTTTGAAGACGATCCTTGACCTCGTCCCACAGCCCCGCGCCTTTGAGTCCTTCTTCCACAATTTGATCCAACTGGCCACGATTTCGGATTCCATGAAGGCGCGGCCCGTAGGCAACGTTTTCATAGATGGATTTCGGAAAGGGATTCGATTTCTGAAAGACCATGCCGACACGTTTTCTCAGGTCGGTGATATCCACATCCGGACCATTGATGTCCACTCCGTCAAGCAGCATGGCACCTTCCACTCTGGCGCCTTCAATCAAGTCGTTCAGTCGGTTGAGGCATCGGAGCAGGGTCGATTTCCCACAGCCGGATGGCCCGATAAACGACGTGACCTGATTCTTCATAATCTGGATATCGATGTTGAAAAGAGCCTGGCTGGCTCCGTAAAAAAAGTTGACCTTGTTCAAAGTCAGCTTCACCGCATGAAGGTTTGAACGGTGGTCAGGCGGTTGGAGCTGATCGTCCTGCACAGAAGGCCTTTGGGGACTGAGTGGTTGTGATGGGACTGGCTGTTGTGTCACAGGTAAAGCAGGATACATATAGATCCTCTATAACACGGAACCCGCATACTTTTTGCGCAGGTGGTTACGGAGGACGATCGCTGTACAATTTAATAAAACTACGACAGTGATCAACACCAGGGTTGTAATGTAGACCATCGGTTTGGCTGCTTCCACGTTGGGAGATTGAAAGCCGACGTCGTAAATATGAAATCCCAGGTGCATAAACTTCCGATCGAAGTGAAAAAATGGCCAGGTACTGTCCAGGGGGAGCGAAGGCGCGAGCTTCACGACCCCTGTCAGCATAAGCGGCGCAACCTCACCGGCGGCGCGTGCCATTGCTAAAATCAATCCGGTCAGAATGCCGGGCAGGGCAGAGGGTATCACGACTTTGAGCATCGTTTCCAATTTCGTAGCGCCAAGAGCCAGTGACCCCTCACGAAACTCCCTGGGGACAGCAGCCAGTCCCTCTTCTGTGGCAACAATGACCACCGGCACGGTAAGAAGGGCCAATGTCAGAGACGCCCAGAGAATGCCGCCTGTGCCGAAGGTCGGTGCCGGAAGTCGTTCTGGAAAGAAGAGCGTATCGAGAGTCCCGCCGATCGCATAGATGAAAAACCCCAATCCGAATACACCGAACACGATTGAAGGGACGCCGGCAAGATTGTTGACGGCGATGCGCACGAGGCGCACCAAGGTCCCCTGTTTGGCATATTCCCGCAGATAGAGTGCAGCAAGCACGCCGAAAGGGGCCACGACGAGGCTCATGATGATGACCATCATCACCGTTCCAAAAATGGCGGGGAAAATGCCACCTTCAGTGTTGGCTTCCCTCGGCTCGGTGCTGAGCACAGACCACACGTTCGTGAGATAGATCCAGCTCTTATGGAAGAGGCCCATCTCGTTAGGTCGCAGGGCGCGAATGATCTGTCCGACCGGAATCTGTTTCTCCTGTCCATTCGCATCCGCCATGACGACTGAATATTCGTCGAATTGCGCGCGTAGGGTGTCCAGTTCCATGGTTTTTGCCTGGTAACGGGCTTCAGCGGCAGCGACTTCTGCCTGAAGCTCATTGATCGGCCTCTGTTCCCTGCCCATTTCGGAGGCCCGGATCTTCAACCGCCCCTGCTCGATCTCTGCATTAATCGCCCCGATATCAATCGTTTCAATCCGTGAGATCTGTGCATGGAGATCGTTCGTGATATTGAGCAGAGGGGCTAAGGCGTTCCAGCCCTCTGTATTTCCTTCTACCTGAACCGAATCTCCTTTATAGACGGCCTTGATCGTGCCGTACATGTTGCCCCATTCGCGTCGTTCCAACAGCACCATATCAGCCGGATAGGTTTGCGAGACGATGTTATCTTCATTGACCCATTTGAAATCGAGTCCATATAAGTCACGATTTCCGATCTTGACCCTGAGACGGCCTTTCCCTTCCGGGCGGTCCGGTGTGATCGAGCGAGGTATGACTTCGCGTCCGGCCAGTTGGCCCACAACATGCTGTCCCCCCTTCAAGGTGAGATCGACGACGTTCGAAATCCAAAAGTACCCCAACCCGTTGATGATGATTAAGAGCAACAGCCCGAACACCATGAGCAGAGAAACCGAGACACCGGCGGCGCACCCCCAGATGAAGACATTGCCCGAGGCGAAGAATGTTTTAAATAGGCTACGCATCAGTATTGACTGTACTTTGTCCGCAATCGTTGTCTGACGATTTCCGCGATGGTATTGACCAGAAAGGTAAAGACAAATAAGAGCACAGCTGCCAGGAATAGGAGGCGGTAGAGCGTGCCTCCGTGAGGAGCCTCCGGAATTTCCACGGCGATATTAGCCGACAATGTGCGGAATCCGTTGAAGAGGCTCCAATCCATGATCGGGGTATTCCCCGTGGCCATGAGGACGATCATGGTTTCCCCGATAGCCCTGCCAAAACCGATCATGATCGCAGAGAAGATGCCAGGACTTGCCGAAATCAGCACGAGCTTCACGAGGGTCTGCCAGCGAGTCGCTCCCAGTGCAAGAGACCCGGCGATCAAGTGACGTGGGACATTGGAGAGGGCTTCCTCGGAAATACTGAAGATAATAGGGACAATGGCAAAACCCATCGCAAACCCCACGACGAGAGCATTGCGCTGGTCATAGCGGAGCCCCCAGTGAGTAGCAAACCAAGTTTTATAATCAGTTCCGAACAGGAACGACTCGATCGGCTGATTCAAACCTACACAGAGCCAGGCTGTGCCGATGATGACCGGAATCAGGATGAACGATTCCATCCCGGGACGCATGCGCCGAATAAGCGTGGCCGGGAGATATTGCCACAGCGTCGCCGTGACTGCGACGCTTGCCGGAACAACCACCGTCATCGCCACCATGGCCGGGAATATCCGTTCGAGCATGGGCGCCAGCCACAAGCCGGCCAGGAAGCCAAGGATGACGGTCGGGAGCGCCGCCATAATCTCAATGGTCGGTTTGATCTTGGCGCGAAGATTGTGGTGCATGAACATCGAGGTATAGATCGCACCCAAGAGGGCGAGAGGGACAGCCACCAGCAGAGCGTAAAGAGTCCCTTTCAATGTTCCGAAGATCAGGGGGACGAAGCCGAACTTTGCTTCGAAGTCATCAGCACCGCTGGAGGACTGCCACACGTGTTCCGGTTTCTCGTATCCTTCGTACCAGACAGGGGTGAACAAAGTTGCGACTGTCGTTTCCGGGTGTGGGTTCTGAATCGTATAGGTGAGCAATTCTCCCTGGTCGGTGAGAGCAACAGCTCCATTGGCCTTGGGGGAAAACGTCAACGTCTGAATCGCCCGATCATTGCCTCGAAGCTTCAGCAGGGTCTGTGCAGAGGTTGAATAGTGGACAAACAGGTTTCCCTGAGCATCGCCGGTGACAAATCCCTTGTCGCGAAGGGACGGAGAGATTCCGGTGACAGCAGCAGGGTGGGCATCGAAGTGATGAATGGGGTGAAACCGGGTGCTGGTCCCCTCTTGATCCTGACGCACCGGTATCCAGACGGAGACTGCGCCGGCGCTGTCGCCGATGACCAGGGAACGATCTCCGAGCAAGTAGGATAGGGCCGTGACTGATGCGCCGGACGGAGCGACCGATAGAGTTTCCGTGAGACTCGGTTGGTCACCCTCGTGCACATCATAGGAGTACAGGTTTCCGCCGGCTGTCCCAACCACCAGTGTTTCGCCACGGCTATCAAATACCAACGCCGTCACAGACTCAGAACCATGGCCGGTCAATGAAGCTGGAGCATAATGGTCAAATGGCGAGGCGCTGTACCACAGGCTCCCTCGATCCGTCAGGGCAGCTGTGAGGGTTCCACGCTCAGTCGGCTGATACGCCAACCGAATAATACGCTCTGTGGCCGGGGTCAATTGAACCGGAGATTCAAGGGTAACCGTTGGAGTGACCTGGCGGTCCTCGCCGGATCCGGCTGTAAATTCGAGCAGCACGGGAATGAGTCTCCCATCCTCAGTGCCGAAGGCAAACCGGTTCCCTGTCCCGACCGCGCGAGCAATAGAAGTGACACGAGTCTTGGCCAATTCAGGCGGAAGGTCATAGGCTTTGGGGCTACCGGAACGTGCCTCGAAGAAGCGAATCTGGCGATCGGATCCTCCGACGAGTTGATAGATCAGCTCTTGGTGTTCGTCCATCCCGACAAGGCTGGACTGCGGAAGGGCGTCCGGCGGAGAAGCGCCGGCAACCCTGCCGGTCTGCTTTCCCTGTGCAGGAAAAAACAAGGGAACCACTTCTTTTACCAAAAACACAAAAATTCCGATAATACTCAGGATGACGGCGACCCCGCCCATGGTGATGACGGATTGAGCCAGCCGATCCAGGATCCGGCGCCACGTCAGACTGTGTGAAGACCGTGAGATGCTGTGCGGGGGTGTAGTGCCATACACCCCCGCAGCGGGGGAGGGGACAAGGCTGGGATCGGACTCGCTACTCAAGTTTTTTGAGTTCCTTTTCGATCATATCGGCCTTCAGCGGGAAAAACCCGTCTTTGACCACGACTTTCTGGCCATCTTTACTGTAAATGAACTTGATGAACTCTCCCACGATCGGATCCAGCGGTTTGTTGGGGGCCTTATTCACATAGATGTACAGATGCCGCCAGAGCGGATAGGATCCATTATCGGCATTTTGCTGCGTGGCTTCTTTGAACGGCATGCCCTCTTTCTCCCCCAGTGGAACGGCGCGCACGTTCGAGGTGAGGTATCCAATGCCGCTATAGCCGATGCCGGCTTGATCCTCGCTCACGCTCTGGACCACAGAGGCTGATCCTGGTTGTTCTTTGACTTCATCCTTGAAATCCCCGTTCTTGAGGGCATGCTCCTTGAAAAATCCATAGGTGCCGGAAGCCGAGTTCCGCCCGTAGATGCTAATGGGACTGCTGCCGGACTCGCCATCCCACCCCGCTTGTTTCCACAGCTGAATGTTCTCGTTGTGGCCCCAGCGTCGACTTTTTGAAAAAATTGCATCGACTTGCGCCAGCGTTAACCCTTTGATCGGATTGTCCTTATTGACATAGACGGCCAGCGCATCAATGGCCACAGGAAAAACAGTGGGTTTGTATCTGAATTTTCTTTCGAACGCATCGACCTCGGTATTTTTCATGGCGCGAGACATCGGCCCTAGTTGCGCTGTGCCTTCGATTAGGGCCGGGGGAGCTGTGCTTGAACCCTTGCCTTCGATCTGAATCTTGACGTTGGGATATTGTTTCCGAAACCCTTCCGCCCAGAGCGTCATGAGATTGTTGAGCGTATCCGAGCCGATACTGTTAACATTGCCTGACACCCCACTGACTTTCATGTAGTTCTTTAGGGCCGGGTCGAGGACGATTGCGTCATCGGCAAAGGCTGATGGGATATTGGAAGCAACAGCCCAGAGGAGGGCCAAGCAGCAGAGGCTCGATCTGATAGCTAATCGTGTCATTGAGACTCCTTTCATTGTTTATAGAGCATGGTCGCTCCTCATTACTGATGTGTAACATCCGTGTTACAGTTGTGTTAACTCTCGCAATAATTCTGGTTATTTTAAGGATTCTTGGTCAAAAGGGTTGCCCCTATGATAGTCCTCATCGATTAAGAGGAGATGACGGGGGTATTACACAACTGTTAATTTTTTGGGAGACTCACTCAGCCTGCTTACGGGAGGGCTTCAATACTGATGAGGGCTTGGAGGCTCCAGCCTTCTTTTCATTGCGGAGCCCCTCGAATTCAGCTTGCAGCTTCTCGATTGTGGCGGATTGTTCTTTCAGTTGCGATTGAAGATCGAGATTGGCCTCGTTGAGTTCGCGGATTTTCAGACGAAGGTCATTCACGGACTCTGTTGCGCCTGTCGGGCTCTCGGCTTTCAATGCCGAGGGCCCTCCCGCAGGGGGCACCCTCCGGCTCGTCAGCACTTCTCGTGGGGTGATCGAGATATGGACCTTTTCAAACGCAGTCCAGTGAGGCTCTTTGTTTTCAGGAACCGTGGCGGCCTGGGCCGGTTTAACCACCCATAGTTTCATGCCTTTCGTATCACGCGGATCTTGCTTCTCGCCCCCTCCCGGGTCAGTCTGTAACAAGTCATAGTGATCCGTGAGCACGATGTGTAAGTAATCGTCTCGGAAGAACAGGCTCCCGGACGTACGGTCACTATCATAGGGTGCATTCGGATTTTGAACTGAAAAGAAGACTCGTTCGCCCGGGTTTACCTCATGGAAGGCTGCGACAAGAGGCTCAGCCAGCTCGACCAGTTCCGCCCACGTAAACACCGCCTTGGGATGAGGAGTACTGAGTAATCCGACGATAGCCCCGCTCCATCCGGACACCTCAAGCACCCCAAGAAGCGAGCGAATCTCTTGCGGGGTGAGATCGACAGGATGGCTGTTTCTTACAGGAGGGGAGGCCCGTTCATTCGTTGATAAGTCAGTGACGATACCGACCTGGACGCCTGACTTCTGGTATAGAAGACGCTGCTGACTGATTGCTCCGCAGGCTGCTAGCAATAGCAGGCATGATAACCCAAGGATACATCCGCCTTGTGCTATGCGAGCTTGCTTCGTGAGCCACGATATGGCCCAAGCAAGCGACTGACTGGCAGACCGTCGCGTATGTGTGACCCTAGTCAGACCAGCACCTATTTACAGGTAAAAATGATCGCCCAGCGCCGTTCCCTCGACACTAGTCCATCCCTAGAAACCTGTCCCATCCACGCTCGATCGACAGCTTGGTCAACTCTCGGCACTTCTCCTTCACGAGAAATACGGTAACCGGCCGGACACTTCTCCGAAAGCAGGCGGATCGCATCCCGTCGCTCCTGAGAGGTCAGCACATCCTGTTCCTCAATATAGGGGTAGGCCACTGTTCCTCCCGTTGCCGTTTCATTGATGAGTTCAACGTTCGATGCACAGCTTGCGAGAGCGAGCGACAATCCAACGAGCGAGACAAGTTGCTTCCCCCAGGCTCTTAAGTCTTCTCTCATAATAAGTGAATGGCAGCAAGGAAGTCGTTTTGCACATGCGATCGAAGATAGGCCATTATAATCATCTCTGATGTGGCCTGCCACTCTGAGGTTGAGGTCAAGGTTAAGGTTGAGGGGAGCGAGAGCCGTCGGAGGTTGGAGGCTCAGAAATCCGACCCTCAGACCTCCAACACTCTGTTCACGTGCCCAAGAGGGGATAGGCAAGCCGTCCTTCACTGCGCGCATCGAATGATATAAATGCTCCCTCCAAGCTCGCTCGTTATCCTTTCAGGGATGGGGTGCCTCAAACCTCCAACCTCCCCCAGCCCTACTGGTATCGGACCTGAAACTGGGCCAAGAATACATTCTGGGCAAAGGGATCGGTATCACTATTGTAGTGCGTATTGCCCGGACCTATCCCCTGGTGATGGCGAAACTCGTAATTGATCGAGATCTTGCTTTGGATTTTGGGTGGCAGATTCTCGAAGTAGTAGTTGAACCCCACGATAGTGCGGGTATACATATCGTTGCTTATTGACGTGCTGGGATCGAATTGTTCATACATTACCACCGGCTCGAAGTTCTGGAGGGGTCCGTCGGAAATAAAATACTTCCCGAGGACATACCAAGTCCGACGTTGAACACCAGGGGATCCGTTACCACCGCACTGTGCCACGTTCAAGCAGGCTCCTTGTGCGGGGGTGCCAACTGTCGTTTGGTTGGCTCCGTCATGCCCTTGCCACCACTCACCCTGTACCATCAATCCGGGAAGGTAACGAGAGGTATAACGGAAGTCGATCCCGTACCGGTCAAAGGATCCTTTCCCGCGCCCATTGATTTCGGTATTGGTATTGTTGCTTTCTCCTTGCAGCATCGTAAAACTGATAAACGAAATATCCGTCACGAGAAAACGGACTCGTCCATAGCCGACTTTGGGACCATTGGCGCCTGTGGCGTTGGCCTGGAAGTTATTGTTGTTCATGATACCGACCACATAGTCCAGCTTATGGAAGAGGGTGCCCCTGACATCGGCAAAATAGTCGCGCTCTTGAATAAAGTCGATTGTGCCAACCGTGCTATTCCCCAATCCGTCCCGCTGGACTGTGCCACTACCGACCGAGTTGAGGTAGGGTGAACTGATGACATCGCGGAGACCGCCTGACTGTTCTGTGAAAATGCCGAAGGGCATACGGAATACACCCATCCGAATTACATTGAGATTAGGCGCGATGCTGGGCATCGGTCTGAAATCAATATAGGCTTCACGGAACATTGTGGTTGCAGTGGGGGTTCCTTGTGGGGCTTGACTACAGTTAGCACCAGCCGTACAGCCCGGTGTGTTATTGGTCAAATTGTTACTCTGCATTTCCAACAGAGTGTGCCATTTAGGGATGTACTCATTGACCTTTCCATACATGAGTATCTCTGACCGTCGGATCGAGAGGTTGTCCTGGCTTTTGCCCTCAGCGGTATGAGCGTCCTGGTGCGTGTAGAGGAACTGTAGAGCGTTCATCCCAATGTTAAACTTCCCGCCCAACGACGGCAGTCTTTCGATCTTGGCTTTCCACTCCTCGACGATGCCTAATCGCGAATCGAGATTTGTGGCCGGATCTGGCCCGAGTGTAGCGGAGCTAGGCACCTGTGCCCCCTGTGCTGCTGGTCCAGCTTTTTCCTGATCGGCTTTCAGCTTGAGCCATTCTTCTTTGGTGATCTGTCCCTTCTCATAGAGAAGGTCCTCAAGAGCGGCTCGTGCAACTTGGGCTTGGACAATAAACCCAAAACTGATCACGCAGGCGACGGTTGCGAACCACAATCGTGTCATTCGAATACCTCCATCATGGCAATGAGCTCCTTTACGCGGTCCTAAGCTTTTCATTTCTTCGCGACGCAATATGTCTTTTCCGGAAGGGGTGAATAGCCTGCTCCCGCATCTTCTTTAAACTCGGCAATTTCGGTCCCGCCCGTCTGCCAAATATGGATACAGTCTGCAATGATGAAGGGTTCAGTTTTGGGTATCCCGTTCACCAAAACCGGTCGTCTGCTCGTGGTCGTTCCAACAACGATGAACCGGTTTCCCTTCATCAGATCCAGCCCTTCAAGTGCCCCTTCAAAGAGAAATGCGAATTCATGGTCGCCTAGCCGTTTGCCCTCTCCTTCCGTAGGCCCGTACACCGGATGATTCACGATCGGAAGGTGTTCTGCGACAATCACGATTCCTTTGCCGTTCTTGGTAGTCTGAACAATCCGGCCTCCGAGCATGACTTTGATCCCTGCATCGGATTTCCCTGACTCATTCGAGGGGCCTGCGTCACGCCATGCCTCAAAATGAAACGTTGGAGAAACCTTCTCCAAGACTTCCGGCTCGAAAGGCGCATTGGCAGCGCACCCGGACAGCAGCGCGACAACTGAAGCTGTGAGAGGAAGGAAATGAGTAAGTTTCATAGGGCTAGCTCCATGTTGAAGAGGATTGTTGATGACATTCAAAAGTGCCATGGACATGATTCCGCATCAGGATACGGTAGAAATATAGAGCCGGCATGTTATGAAACTGATAACGGAGTGTTACCGGTGAGTTAACTTATTAACGCTCTGTAAAATCTTGGAGGCGTGCTGAAGGGAGAAAGGCTGAAGGCTATAGGGAATGGCAATGCTGGGAAGTCTGAATCACGAGTTAGGAATCTGGAAAGGACGTTCGGGAAGTTCTATCTCTATCTCAACTCAACCTTCTTGATCTCTGACTGGCCTCCAACCTCCAACAGTTAGAGGACCCGGTAATACAGGACCGTGCTTGTTCCCTTGTTGGAATCGCGATCGAGCACTACAATGGCATTTCTGGTCACTTCGTTTACACGCACGGTCATGCGGGCCAGGAACAGACTGCTCTTGACGTCGTACGCCTTGCGGAGTTGTTTCCCGATGTCCTCAAAGCTGCTGACATTGTCTAAGTCCACAATGGCCTTGTAGGGGCGACCCGTGATGATTGCTGTCGCGATGCCTTGCGTAATTCGATTATCGAGGGATTGAATTACGAGGGTGTCAGCAGTATTGATATTCACCGGCCTTCCACCCTCTCGCGGATACACGGTTACAACCTTTGAAAGTTTTTCGATAATTTCCGGAGTCATTCCCTTGATCAGACGTAACTCCAAGAGCGTTTCTAGCGGAGCATTGGCTGCCTTGTAGGGCGGCCTCAGCGTTTGATAGTAGAGGCTCTCTGCACCGGCGGGTTGCTGGTCCTCGTCCTTATCCACCCAGTCGACAATGGCATCGACCAAATCCGGATTGATTTGCAGGAGTTCGAAAAGCCTCTTGACCTGCGGCACCTTCTTCTTTGCCGTGTCCTCTCCAGCGACCGCCAAATCGTTCAGGTTGACCTTCCCCAATTCGTCTTCAATCTTCGCGTTCAGCAGGCCATCTCCGAGGGTGTAATTTGTGATCGGAAGGGCCCAGATGTCGGTCAAGGAATCGAAGAACTGGTTCGCTTGCTTATCCTTCTGTAGATCCTGCTGGAGGACACCACGGGCTGCCTGCACCGAAGCGCGCGCGAGCACCGTGGCTTTAAAATTATCGCGGAAGGCAGCGGCATCGCGGTATTCCCGCCTCGCCTCCGCGTCGAATTCGAGGATCAGCGCGACCAGAATGGTCAGAACCAGGAGGGTGAGCAGAAGGGCAATGCCTCGTTCATCAGACCTTGGCATAGGTCACGATTCTCAGCGTGGCGTCGAGGTTGACGGGATTATCGTATTTCGGTTTCATCTGCAGGTGATGGACACGCACGTCATAGGGGGCCTGTTCGATCGCCACCAGCAGCGCCAGAAGTTGAGGCAGCGATACCCCGTCAAGTCGAAGATCGACCGAAGTCTCCTGATAGCCCTGGACCACCACAGGGGCCTGTGGCTGCATACCGACAATGCGATCGCGGATCTGGGCCGTCGTGGTCGCTTCTTCCATGAAGGCCAGCAGCGAAAACTGGGCCGGCGGGACTGGCATCCGCTCTTCGAGTTTAGCGATACGAGCTTGCTTGACCATGTACTCCTGTGCGACGAGCGCCAGCTCCTGGCTGTCTTTCACCTTTCGGCGCGCCTGTCGATCGAATTTGTCGATCGTTTGTACGAGGGGATCAATCATCAGGAGAAAGACAAGTGCTGCTATGACGATGGCTCCTCCGACGGCCACGATCATACGCTCGCGTTGCGAGAACTGCTGCCAGCGTTCTTTCAGCATCTGCATCATGGCCGTTGCACCGTATAGGTGAGCCGGAACACGACTTGGTTTGGCTGGGCTCCGACACGGGTGTCACTGATGGACACATCCTGGAATGTGTCATCTGCCTCAAAGGCCTGCTTGATCTTTTCGACCGCATCGAAGGTCGTCGTTTCTCCCTCCAGGTGGATACTCGGCCCGTCGATGGTCAACTCTCGTATCTTCAACGGGGCGCTTCGCGGCACACCCTTCGCCAGTTCCGCAAGACTAGCTAGGACGTTGTACCTCGTACCGTCCACAGCAGAAAGCCCCTTCTCCAGCTCAGACACCCGATATCTGGCCAGGTCCAACTCTTCCCCCGGCGAGGCGCCTGGCCCGAATGTTTGCTCGTATTGCACCTGAATTCCTTGCTTGAGAGTCTTGACCGTCGAATCCTTCAAGATGATGCGGAGGGACAGATCTGACAATGCCAGCAGCGCCAAGAAAATCCCTGCCCACATGGCGAAACGTCGGTCCTGTTTCGAGAAGGTCCCTGTCCCGGACTCGGCGTCGGTTCCGGTTTTGAAATCCAGGGCAAGACTTGCTCCCCCCCGCCTCGCCTTCCAGC
>Ga0207701_10004834_pt1 | contig 13629 bp, 9 predicted proteins | sample KBSSwiSSwithPhiX_FD_184294 | JGI IMG/M metagenome (GOLD analysis project Ga0207701, IMG submission 184294) | Switchgrass rhizosphere bulk soil microbial communities from Kellogg Biological Station, Michigan, USA, with PhiX - S5 (SPAdes) (version 2) | ecosystem: Environmental > Terrestrial > Soil... | reverse complement strand
TCCTTCTCCATCTGGAGTGAATTTCAAAACTGCGACGCCCGTTGACACGAACAGATTACCGAAGCGATCAAAAGCCAAGCCGATCGGTCCTTCGTCAGGAGGAAATCCGTCTGGCCCAACGAAGACGCTCCTTGTGCCATCCGGGGCGAACTCGTAGATAGTTGCATCAAGGGCATCCGCTCCGAAAAGATTGCCCGCAGTGTCGAAGGCAAGGGCAAAACCCTGGCCAGGTACAGTACCGAACGTACTCTGCACCCCGTCAGGCGTAAATTCGTAGATTGTGGAGGCAGCAACCGGGCTGGTATCATCCCCAGCCATGACAAAGATGTTGCCCGAGGCGTCGATCGCCAAGCCTTGACCGAAAAAGTCGCCGCTGATCGTGGCAAAGGTGCTTTGGACGCCGTCCGGAGCAATTTTCACAATGCTTAGCTGAAACGTGCCGGAAACGGAATCGAACGTGTTGGTTACCACAAAAAGATTGCCAGAATGGTCAAAGGCCACCCCGCGAGGCCGGGAAAGGCCGGCAGCAAAGGTGCTTTGCACGCCACCCGGATTGTACTGGTAAATAAAACCGCCACCGTTTTGCGTGTTGCCATTAACGGAAGCGAACAGGTCGTTCACCGCACCATTTACTGTTACGGCGCTTATAGCTAGACTAACACCTGCAACGGCAACATAGATAAGTTTAGTTATTGTTTTCATTTTGTTTTTTTCTTTCATCAGCACTCTCCAGAAATTCTGGAGTGAAGTTCGGAAGGATCTTTCCGAATTGGGAAAGTCCTGATTCTGGTCCGGGGGGCATTAGAATTGGCAAAGAGTAGGGAAGCGCCGAGTGTTTGTCTATTAGACCTTGGTATATTAAACTTTAGTATAATGCGGCTCGGCGGCGGCCTCCACTGTTCTAGCTAGGCAAGCTAAAGAAGGTAAAGGCGCAACGCAGAAGCAAGAAGGAAGAACTAAGAAAGCTGATCGAGTTACAGCCTTCATAAGTGAGCGCTACCATTGCTTCGGGAACGTTCCATTAGTCGAACCAGTTCAGCTACGGACCGCGCTCCCATCTTCTGCAACACGTGGGCACGATGGATCTTGACTGTCTCCTCGACAAAGCCAAGCTCGCCAGCAATTTGTTCCTTCAATTTGCGAGCAACGACATACTCGAGCACGTCTTGCTCATGCCGCGTGAGCGTGGCCAGGCGTGCGCGGATTTCTAAAAGCGACCGACCGATGGAATTTATTCGTGGAGTTTTCATAGATTTTTTCTGGAGTTTTGGGTCGAATTGTGCCGAGAATAGGTAATTCAAGGTAGGCATCGCTATTGGACTTTAGTTTAATAAACTTTAGTTTAATGCGGGAAGGCCGGTGGACGTTAGCGCACGTGTAGCTGGCGCAATCGCAGCCGGGCATCTCGCCGACCTTGCATAAGAACAGGTCGTATTCGAGGCACAAGTGCCAGCCCGCCTTGCACTCCGCCCCGGTCAATCGCGCGTCATCATGCATGATCGTGTGCCATCGTTCTGCTGTCATGACGCAATCCAGTTGAACAACGCTTGGTAGCGCTGGGTGATCGTCATGTGCGCGTAGGCGTGTGACCGGACGCGCGTTCCACTCCACGGTGTGGTCGTTGGATGTGACCGTTCTTGTTTCGGCCTTCGTCTGTTTCCTTTCATCACTCGTCGCCCAGATCTGCCGACCCAAGCTTTGGGAGATGATCCGAAATGCGACAAATCCTGACTCTGGTCCGGCATGAGAACCGTGAGAGTAGCGATGCGCGCGCCGGCCTGTCTATTATACCTTAGTATAATGCGGAAAGTCAGTAAGGAGGGAGGCAGGCTGAGTCTGTTGTCTTATTACCGGACCTTTTGTCAGTTCACCCGCTCGGTTCATTCAGGTGAATGGCCCCTACCTGGCCATGTCCCCAAGCCCTTACCTTGCGCTGATGCCGCAACGCTGCGTCAACCGAACCAATTCAGCCACGGATCGCACCCTCATCTTCTGCATCACCCGGGCGCGATGGACTTTTACCGTCTGCTCGACGGTACCGAGGTCGCCGGCAATTTGTTTGTTCAATTTCCCAGTAATGACATATTCGAGCACTTCCCGCTCACGCGGTGTGAGCGTAGCCAGGCGCGCGCGGATTTCGGAAAGTTCGGCCTGCTCCTGTCGAAGGACGCGGTTCGTCTCAATGGCCGCGCGAACAGCAGCAAGCAGGTCTTCATCATTCACGGGCTTGGTAAGGAAATCACTAGCCCCGTGTTTCATCGCCTGCACGCTCTGTGGAATATCACTGGTACCGGTCAGAAAGATAATGGGCAGGACACTGCCTGTTTTGGCGAGGATGTGTTGGAGCTCGAGGCCATTTAACGTCGGCATAGCGACATCGAGCACCAGACAGCCCATTGTCTGCGGATCATATTGCGCCAGAAATTCTTCTGCTGACGCGAACGCAACTACAGCAAAGCCTGCCGCATGCAATAGGCGCGAGATGGATCTCCGAACCGGCGCATAATCGTCTACAACAAAGACAGTGGGACTAGACGTGGTCATCAAGCTGTCCGTTGCTAGTTATCGGTAGCGCGGTGCCTGGCATACCTATTGGAAGGCTGAAGTAGAACGTCGCGCCGCGGTCAGGATTGTTCGTGGCCCAAAGTTTTCCTCGATGCGCGCTAATGATGGTACGACAGACCGACAGGCCTAGCCCCAGGCCTTTCGGCTTTGTAGTGAAGAAAGGCTCAAAGAGTTGTTCCAGTTGTTTCTCCGGAATGCTGCCGCCCCGATCACTAATAGATGCAGTCACTGCGCTGCCGCCGTTCGCGACTTCAGTACGAATGAGCAGCCGCCGCTCCGGAGCTTTGGAAGCAGTCATGGCGTCGCAAGCATTGACCACCAGGTTAACTAACACCTGTTGAAGCTGCACCGGATCTCCGATGACAGTGGGCAAGTTCTGGGCGAGCTCAGTCTGCACGGTGACTTTTTGGTTCAACAGGTCGCGGCGCATCAACCTTAACGCGTCCTCAACAACTTCGTTGATACGGAGTGAACGCTGTTGCACTTCGCCCTTTTTCAGCAACCGCCGCAAGCGGTGGATTACTTCGCCGGCGCGTTTGTCTTCGCTTACGATCTCATCGAAAATTGCCCGAATCTCGGCGAGGTCGCCCTTGCCGTTCGCGAGGATTCGCTGAGCAGCCTGAGCGTTACTAAGAATGGTGCTGAGTGGCTGGGTAAGTTCGTGCACAATTGAGCCTGAGAGTTCGCCAAGGATGGTCACACGTGAAAGGTGGGCCATCTCGTTGCGGTGACGCACTGCCTGTTCTTCGGCGTGCTTGCGCTTCGTAATGTCGACGGAAGCCCCACGCATCCGAACCGGCTGACCCTCACCGTTGAACTCGACCTGCCCGCGCCCGGCGATCCAGCGTATCTGGCCACTCGGCAGGACTAGTCGGTACTCAGATTCGTATTCGGCGCCTGTGTGGAAGGAGTTCCGCACAGACCTAAGCACTAACTCACGATCCTTAGGATGCACCCTGCTTCGAAAGCGATCGAAATTGAGTTTCTCCGAAGGTCCGAAGCCAAGAAGAGCGCGACCTTTATCAGTGATCCAAATTTCATCGCGCACGATGTCCCACATCCACATGCCCAATTCGGCAGCGTTTGCTGCGAGCTCCATGCGCTTCTGTGTCTCGCGCAGATCAGCCTCGCTCGCCTCCAACTGCCTGGCGAGTTGCGCCGTTCGAAGCATGTCGTTACTGATCTCATAGCCCATCGCCAGCACGATTCCCGAATATGCGAAGGACAGAAAAAACGGGACGTTGAGGATTCCCCAGGTCACCAGTGGGACGTGTGATGCCAAAATCGTGCCGAAGATCATACTGCCGCCGATGACCAAAGCGCGGCGCCGGTCACCGCGCCGCCACACGGTAATTGTCGCGTCAACGCAAAAAATAAGCAGCAACAGCAGACTCGCTACACTGAGCATACCCCAGGGATTCGGCACGCCCACAGGTAGCGAGACGCTCTCACCGCCCCACCATGACAACTGGCGAATTCTTGTGATCGCCAGGAAGTTGATGTTCGGTGCCAGAATAAAATTAAGAACAAGCACCAATGTCCGCACGCCGTAGATACTCCACGCCAGCCATCGTCGTCCGGCGCGGAGGTAAAGTCGCACAAAAGCCACGAAAGACAGAGAGAGCGCCCACACGGGCACATGTATCCAGCGAATCAGTGCCCCGTATTGCCCGACTGTGTTAGCATGCAACATCGCTAACTCGAACCCGCCAACGGCTGCTGCCGCGAGAGCGCTACATGAAAAGAGCAAATGCACCCAGTTCCTGGGCTGTTTGCACCACACCACGCAATAGATCGCACCGAGTGTCGAACACGCGCCTGCATTCATCGACCAGACAATGGTAATCCAACTCATCGGATGCCCTTGTCTGACCGTGATAGCTTGTCACCTAGCTTCAGGGCGAAATAGAAACCATGTGCCCCACCGCAAGAATGATATCGTTGGGGGCGACCGCGGATCGTAGCCAACGTTGGTTCGCTGATACAACCGTCTCCCACCACAACAACCCAGCGTGGCTCCGTGCGCGCGTGAGCTGTCGCGGCTTTTTTCACGCGTCTATGAGTTTTAACAAACCGGTCCCAGCCGCCGCAATCGTAAATTTGCGCGTTTTACGAAAAAATTTGGAGGCCATGGTCTGACAAGACTGGTCGCACCCCTTTTCCTACGGAAATCGCGGAGCAAAGTTCTCGAAAAAGGCTTGGTAGGGCCGATTGGCTGCACTCGTCCCGGGCGGCTCGGGGGAATGGAGCCGCACGGGTGCACGATATAGATGGCAAGCCTTCATGGCCGAGTGAGCGGGAGCGAGCGAGTCAGCCGCCCCTACTTTGCGATCGCGGCGAGCACGAGAAAGACGCAGCCAACAAGTCCAAAAAGTAAACTCACCAGCCAAAACTTGCGTTTCCTTGTGAGCGCGGAAATCGCCGCAATCGCGATCGCGATTTGAAACATGGTTACGCCACGCGCGAACACTTCGTGCTTGTGAAAATTTGATTTCGCTGCGGCTTCCTTGCGCTCGGCTTCCGATTTGATCTTTTCCTGCTCTTGCTCGTAACGATCCCGCTTTGATTGGTCCGATTCGTCGTGGACGCCGGCTAGCGACATTTTTGCATCAAGCACTGAAGCTTTGATGCTCTTAGCCTGGTAATAGTTCCATTGATCGGACGCTTCAATTTGATTCATCATCGCCTCGTTTACATGCTGTCCCGAGAGCAGTCCCGCGATTGCGGCCAATACCGCAAGAATGGCTGTGCTCAAAGCAACCCACGAAATCCAAGGGTCGCCGCCATCTTCTGCTGTCTTCTTTACTTGTTCGTGCAAATGCTCGAGAGGAACATCAGCTTCTTCCATGCGGAATCTTAGGGTCGACAGTTACCGATTCAAGCTGGCATCGACAAGTGATGGGAGAGCGGCTTAATTCAGCAGCAAAATTCCGATGAGCCAAGCCGCTACTACGCTTCAAATCTGCCAAATCTGCAAGAAACCAAAATCACCCCAAAGCGGAATGGTAGCGGAACTGATCCGGCCATCTCTGCTCGAGTTCATCAAGAAACGCATCCCCAGCCTGGATAGCAAAGGCTTTATTTGTTTGGATGACCTGGGCGAATTCCGAAAGGAATACGTAAAAGAAGTGTTACAGGAGGAAATTGGCGAACTTTCTGCGCTCGACCAGGAAGTCATCGAGAGCCTGCAACAACACGAGATTCTTTCCAACGACCTCAGCAAACAATTCGAACGGAAGCTGACTTTCGGCGAGCGACTGTCCGACCACATCGCCGAGTTCGGTGGCAGCTGGAAATTTCTCATCACCTTTGGCGCGGTGCTCGTCATCTGGATAGCCATTAACGGCGTTCTCCTCGTAACGCACGCATTCGATCCCTATCCGTTCATTCTCCTCAACCTGATTCTGTCCTGTCTGGCTGCTGTTCAGGCGCCGGTCATCATGATGAGTCAAAACCGCGCCGAAGCGCGCGACAGGTTGCGCGCGGAGAACGATTACAAAGTCAATCTGAAAGCCGAGCTCGAGATCCGGCATTTGCACGAAAAGATCGACCATCTGCTGCGCCGGCAATACAACCGTTTGTTCGAGATTCAGCAGATCCAGATCGAATTGCTGGAAGAAATCGGCCACACGCGAAAACGCTGATTGTTGATCTGCCCGGCTAGCTGCCCTGTATTGAATCAGAAACTCCAGTCAGTTTTCGTATATTAGAGTGTCGATCCGCAATCACACACAAAGCCTGAGTGAGGTCATCTATCAGATCATTCACGTCTTCGATTCCGATCGATAAGCGCACCAGATCGGGCGGCGGCGCCATCTTTTCTTTGAGCGATTGAGGAATACTCGCGTGTGACATTGCCGCCGGCAAACTAATGGTCGAGCGGACCGACCCGAAGCTGACAGCAATATCAAACAGTTGCGTAGCGGAAACGAACCGCTCCGACAACAACCTGTTACCCATGATAAAAGTGATGACAGCGCCGTCGCCAGTCGCTTGTGCGCGGTGCAATTGATGTCCGGGATGACTGGGTAGCCCTGGGTAATAGACATTTTCGACGGCCGAGTGCCGGGATAAGAAATGCGCGATCGTATCAGCCGAGGCGTTCTGGCGCGAGACCCGCAAGGCAAGTGTCTTCATTCCGCGCAGCAGCAGCCATGATTCGAATGGGCTGAGCCCGGCGCCTTCTGCGTTTTGCTGGAAAGCTAATTGCCGATGTAAACGGCTGTCGTTTGTGATTAACGCCCCTGCGGTGACGTCGCTGTGACCGCAAAGAAATTTCGTTGCCGAATGGATAACAACATCTGCGCCGAACGCCAGCGGCTGCTGAAAACAGGGCGAGAGCATTGAGTTGTCCACGGCCAAGATCGCATCTACCGACTGCGCGACCTGAGCGAGCGCATTGATATCGCAAATGCGCAGCATCGGATTGGTCGGAGTTTCAACCAACACTAGTTTGGTTCGCTGAGTGAAACTTCCGCGTACCTCCTCGAGATCCGTGGTATCGACGTAGCTAACGCAAATGCCCACGCGAGAGAGAATCTGATCGAGTAAACGGACGGTGCCGCCGTAAAGGTCATTTCCGGCGATAATGTGGTCGCCAACTTTTAGCAGCCGCGTCAACGCCGTGATTGCCGCCATACCGCTGGAGAACGCACAGGCGTGAGTACCGCCTTCAAGAGCCGCGAGTTGTTGCTCAACCAGCGTCCGCGTCGGATTCGCCGTGCGCGTGTAATCGTATTCGCCGAATTCCGAAGCGGTGGGCTGACGAAAGGTCGCGGTCTGGTAAATCGGCGGCGAGATCGCGTCGAATGGATCTCTTCCAGTATCAAAGTGGACACACTTGGTAGCTGTTTTCATGCGACGCATTCCTCCTGCGCGGGCGCGATTTCCTGCCGTCCGGCGAAAATCTCGCGGCGTATGTCCATTAAATCTGCGATCACGGCTTCGGTGGTGGGCCAACACCCCGCTCCCGAGCCGGAAACCATGAATGTTTCGCCGCTCACGAGTTCGATCAGAATGCGGTTCCGCGCGCCGGCCACCGACGCCAGGGGATGGCTCTGTGTTAGTTTCATCGGTGCCACGCGCGCTTCGAGTCCCTGGGCTGTTCGCCGACACGTTGCGATAAGCCTGACGCTCGTTCCCCGATCGCGAGCCGCTTGCAGGTCCGCGGGTGTCAAGCCTTCGATCCCTTTACGCTGAATCGACGCGAGTGGCAGCAGCGCGCCAAATGCTGACCGAGCGAGGAGGATCAACTTTTGCGCGGCGTCTGTTCCGTCCAGATCGAGAGATGGATCTGCCTCGGCATAACCATTTTTCTGCGCGGCCGAAATGGCGTCCGTAAACGCTGAGCCAGCAGCGATTTCATCGAGCACAAAATTTGAGGTTGCATTTAAAACACCGGAGATGGCGCGAATTGGTCCGGCAGCTTTGGCACGTTCGATTGTTTCAAGTGCAGGCAGCACACCTCCAACTGCCGCGCTCGAACAAAGAACGACATCGTTTTCGCGTGCGATGTTCTTTAGCTCCTCGCCGTAAGTCGCCAATAACGCCTTATTCGCGGTAACGACATGGCGTCTTGCCCGCAAGGCGCGCCCAACCAGCTCGTACGTCCGCGTTGTTCCGCCGATTAATTCCACAACAACATCACAGGGACGCCCAAGTAGCTCATCCAAGTCATCGGTCAGCAGCTCCTTTGGAACCGAGGGTGATCGCTGCCGTTTTCGATCACGCACACCTACACCTGTGATGATAAATTCCTCAGGTAAGACGCGGAGTTGTTCATAAACTCCACCGCCTACTACGCCGCAACCAAGCAGAGCCACATTAAGCGGAGGCTTCGATGCGCCTGGTCGAGCGATTCGATCGAATTCAGAACCGATCTTGGTTCCGGAATCACCGCCGATGCGCGTGACTGTGAGAGACAATCGATGAGCACCAGCGAACTGGATCGCTTTTGGTTGAATCAAAGGGCTACCAATTCGACCAGCTGTTTCGTAAGTTACTTCGCTGAACCGCGCTGGACGTTTTGAGCTTTTTGCTGGATCGCTGACGTAGAGCCCATCAACGTCTTTCACCAAGACGCAGCGTCCGCAGATTTTCTGCGCAACGAAAGCGGCCGTAAGATCAGAGCCACCGCGTCCCAGCAACGTCGTAAAGTTTTCCTCATCGCGACCAACAAAACCCGACAGCACGATCACGAAATGTTGCAGCTCTAATTGCAGACGCTCCGTATCAAGCGCGATTAACTCCGCGTCAGTCACACTACCTGTAGTCCGCAGACCGGCTTGCGCTGCATCGAAGACCTTAACTGGGATACCTGCTCGTTGCAGTGCAAGCGCAAGCAACGTTGAAGCCGTCGTCTCACCAGTAGCCAGAAGTGCTGCAAGAACGACTTCGTCTGGCTCGGCACAAATGCCTGTTGCACGGCCTAACAACTGGTCGGTTGTATCGCCAAACGCAGACACGACCACTACGACTCGTTCGCCCCTTCTCCATATCCGGTAAATTTCGTGGACCACTTGCGGCAAATCGCGCTCAGTTCGCAGCACCGAGCTCCCAAACTTCAAGACAACGATGCTCGCCGGACTCATGAGTTTTTCACCTCCGAAGTCGCGTCCAGCGCCTGTGCCAGGTCGGCGATGATGTCGTCTGGATTTTCGAGCCCGACTGAGAGCCTAACGAGTCCGGCCGTAATTCCCGCTGCCAGCCTCTGCTCCGATGGCACGCTGCCGTGAGTCATGGAAACTGGATGCGTGATAATCGTTTCAGCGGCGCCTAGATTTTCCGCCAGAGCGCAGAGGCGCACCGAATTCATCAGACTCACACCAGAATCGGCGCCGCCTTCCACTTCAAAGGCAATCAGCGCCCCGCCGGCGCTCTGTTGGCGTTGTGCCAGTTCAAACTGGGGAAAAGATTCGAGACCAGGATAGGCCAATTTGATTACCCTTGGATGCGCTTCGAGAAATCGGGCAACGCGCAACGCATTCTCACAGTGACGCGCCATGCGTAGCGGCAACGTTTTGACTCCTTGCAATGTCAGCCAGGCAGCAAAAGGCGATTGGATCACGCCAATGGTGTTGCGTGTGAATAAGAAGCGCTCGTGCAGGTCTGCCTGGCGGGTGATGAGCGAACCGCCGACCGTAGCGTTGTGGCCTTCGATGAACTTGGTGGTCGAATGCAACACGACGTCTGCGTCCAACTCGAGGGGTCTTTGCAACGCCGGTGTGAGCAGCGTGTTATCCACCACGAGCAATGTGCCTGCTTCTTTTGCAAGGCGGGAAGCAAGCTCAATGTCAGTCAGGTTTAAAGTCGGGTTGGCCGGAGTCTCAATAAAAACCAGCCGAGTTGGTTTTCGAAGAGCTTTGGCGAACGCATTTGTATCGGCGGTATCGACGAACTCGGCATCCACACCGAACGGAGCGAGTGTTTGACGTAAAAGACGTACCGTGCCGCCATAGACCGCCTGGGAGCTTACCACCCGGTCGCCTGATTTAAGCAATGTCAGGAACAATGCGCTAGTCGCCGCTAACCCAGTGGAGTAACAAGACGCAAACTCGGCGCCTTCGATGGCCGCCAGCCGCCGCTCCAAAGCGGATACGGTCGGATTTTCAGAGCGGCTGTACTTGAAGCCTTTATTCTTGCCGACTGCTTCCTGACGATAAGTGGTTGTTTGATAAATCGGCGTAAGCATCGCGCCAGTGACCGGGTCTGCCGTTGTTCCGGCGTGCAGCGCCAGGGTTTCAAATGAGTAATCGGTTTCAGTTGTCTCGAGTGCTTCGAGCGTAGTGATCATCGCAGTTTCTCCTTTCGATTTGGGTGGCCATCGAAGGGACTGCGGTACGCGCAAGAAACCGAAAAGCGCGGACGGATTCGCTGGAATCCGCACAGCTCTTTAGCAGTTTTTTACGTGGAGCAAGTTGCCTTAAATCGCCACGATTTATTTTTCTCTAGAGCGTCGTAAACGGATTACGACTTTTTGTCAAATGTTCTCTAACACTTTTCAAAAAAAATGTTTACTGTCAGGCAACTTGCCTTCCGTTTGAGTAGCAGCGTTATGATAGCACCATGAAAACGAAACCGGCCGCTCGATCCGCTTTTCTTAATCTGCACATTTTAGTTGGGTTGGTCGCCGTCGGCATCGTTCTGGCAGCGTTCGCCAGGTACGCTGCCGGACGAACCGGCACGGCGGAGGCATCAAGAAAACAGCTTCCTTCAATTCATTCTCCACACGGAAGCGTCACGGAAGCGTGGGTTAACCGGATTGATGGCCCCGCTCATGGGAGTGATCATGGACACGATGTTAAGACAGACGCAGCTGGCAACGTTTTCGTTAGTGGTTGGATCGAAACTACAACAGGGAATCCCGACTCTTACACGGTAAAGTATTCTCCACAGGGCGATCTTCTCTGGGAAAATACCTACGCGGGGTCCGCTACCGGCACAGATTACGGTTACGCGCTCACTCTTGACCCTAGTGGCAACGTCTATGTCGCGGGCTTCGGCAACGGTACTAATCCCGCGACGTTCGATATCTTCGTTTTGAAATATGACGGGGACGGAAACTCTGTGTGGACGCAACGCTGGACCAGCCCGATCGCCAACTATAGCGCTTATGCGTATTCCATCGCTGTGGACAATCAAGGCAACGTTTTTACCACAGGCTTTGAGAGCGACGGGTTTACCGATGGCGAATTCATCACTCTGAAATTCAATTCATCCGGCGTCTTGCAATGGGCGACGCCCTACAACGGCTCAACCAGCTCCATCGATTATGCGAACCACATTGTCGTTGATAGCGACGGGAATTCCTACATCACCGGTTGGAGCGGAGGCGCAAACAACTTGCACGATATGACTACGATCAAATACGACCCGGATGGAAACGAGCTGTGGGTCAAGCGATACAACGGCAGCGCGGACGACAATGACTACGCTTACTGGCTCGCGCTCGATGGTTCAGGCAACGTTTATGTTGCCGGTCAAAGCGTGGAAACCGGTTCTGACAATGACATCACCACGATCAAATACGCTCCGAATGGAGATGAGATTTGGGTTCGGCATTACGATGGCCCGGCCCATGGTTATGACGCAGGCCAAGCCATCGCTGTCGATGCCGATGGCAACGCCTACGTCACAGGTAATCACACTCTAGCAACAGGGCTTGAGTGTGTTACTCTTAAGTATTCAGCGGCAGGCGATCTTTTATGGACCGCTTCATTTAACGGTCCAGATGCGAGCGGCGGCGTGTTCATATCCATTGCATTAGATGACACCGCAAGCGCATACGTTACGGGCTTCGTCTTCAGCGGCGGTGCCGGTGACTCTGCCACTGTAAAATACGATACCAATGGGATCGAACAGTGGGCACAGCTGTACGATGGGCCTGGTCAGAGCTCAGACGGCGCCTATGCCATCGCCGTCGATAATAACCACAACGTTGCAATTGCGGGCTACAGCACCGGCGCGGGCACCGACTATGACTACACGACAATCAAGTACGTGGAGACCGCGACGCCTACGCCTACACCGACTGTGACGCCTTCGGTGACGCCAACGCCGAGACCTGCACCATCACCTAGGCCGCGCCCAACCCCGCGACCTCGGCCTTAGCGCCATTAATGTTCATTAGGGTTAAGCAATTACAGGAGAATCCCAAAATGATTGAAAGAGCTGGCAAAACCATCAAGACCCGCAGTCGTCCGCCCTCGCCTTCACGCAACAGCGCAGCCCGTTGGGTTGCTGCCATTTTCGTTATTTCAGTTTCACTGGCCATCCCGCCGCTACCCCGGGCGTTAGGTCAACCGGGCAGTGACGCCGACAACCAAACTAAACAAAGCTTGCGTGGGACAAAGATGCCGCCTCCTAAACGTAGTAGCACTGCGAACAAACCGCAGACTATCGACGGCCCCCAGGCACAACTTCTTCGTTACGATGTCCGGCCGAAGCAACCTGGGTCGTCATCGTCGAGAGGATTCCATAGCTTTAAAGACCTGCTCCCTCATTCCGCGCCGCCTGAAGCTTCAAACATACATCGGCTTCGTCCACACCAACCTTCAGGGACCTGTCCCTCAACGATCACCCAATCAACAAGCCAGGCGATCGTTACGGGTGCACTAGCGTGCAGCGACCCGGGCCTTGGCACTTTGGAGAACCATTACTGGCGCGCATTTGATATGAATACGTTCACCGGTGGTCAGGCCTACGATGTCACGTCGGTCGAGTTCGGGATCGAGCAAGCTGAATCCCTGTTTGGCACCGACCAGCCGCTGACAGTCAATCTCTACGCCAACCACGGCTCCCCGTTCCCGGACGGCGATTGGCAGTCGAACCTGCTGGCCAGTTCAGGTGAAATTCGCGTTCCTAATCAGGAGTTCACCATATTCAACGTGCCTTTAACAACGACCGTGCCTGCGGGGACGCTTGAGTTGGTGATGGAAGTGCTGTCGCCGGATCAAACCGCTGAGCACAATTTCTTCATCATCGGGTCGAACCCAGACCTCGAGACCGGGCTTAGCTACCTCAGCGCGCCAGATTGCGGCAACCCGGTTCCGTCGCCTGTGGAGTGCTTTCTTGGTCCCATGCACTACGTGTTTAACGTCAATGGCAGCTGCACAGGCGGTGGGGGCACGCCGACGCCCACGCCCAGCCCGACTGCGACGCCGTCCTGCCCACCGACCGTGATTGCTGGAAACATCGACAATACTGATCCCACACAAACTGATCGCCTTTTCCGCGACGGTTTTCCGGATTTCTGCGCCTGTGCCGGTACATGTTTTACTGTTGGCGCTGGAGCGATCCATTACGATGCCTACACGTTCACAAACACGACCGGCTCCACTCAATGCGTGACAGTCGATATCAATACCGACTGCCAGGGTAGCAATTTCATCTTTACGGCTGCTTACCTGGGAACGTTTGATCCAAATAACATCTGCACCAACTGGATAGCAGACGAAGGGCAGAGCCCGGTTCCAGGTAACACGACACCGTTCTCGTTTAACATCGAAGACGGCCAGACGTTCGTGCTCGTAGTAAGCGAAGTTACCGCCAATGCAGGTTGTCCTT
>Ga0207701_10004833_pt1 | contig 13629 bp, 9 predicted proteins | sample KBSSwiSSwithPhiX_FD_184294 | JGI IMG/M metagenome (GOLD analysis project Ga0207701, IMG submission 184294) | Switchgrass rhizosphere bulk soil microbial communities from Kellogg Biological Station, Michigan, USA, with PhiX - S5 (SPAdes) (version 2) | ecosystem: Environmental > Terrestrial > Soil... | reverse complement strand
CGTCGCGCTGCAGCGCGCGAAGCGCCTGTACGCCGCCGAAAAGGCAGGCCACACCGGCACGCTCGACCCGCTCGCAACGGGGCTGCTGCCGCTCTGCTTCGGCGAAGCGACCAAGTTCGCGCAGGCGCTGCTCGACGCGCCCAAGGCGTACGTCGCCACCGTTCACTTCGGCATCGCGACGTCCACCGGCGATGCCGAAGGCGAGGTCGTGGCGACGGCCGACGCCGCATTCTCCCGCGCCGACCTCGATGCGGCGCTGGCGCGTTTCATCGGCACGATCCGGCAGGTTCCGCCGGCATACTCGGCGCTCAAGTTCGAGGGGCGCGCGCACTACGAATATGCGCGCGGAGGGATCGACGTTCCGCGCGCCGCCCGCTTGGTCGAGATCGCCGCCATCGAGGTCGACGCATGGTCGCCGCCGCAGGCGGTGATCCGGGTCGCCTGCAGCAAAGGGACGTACATCCGTGTCCTCGCCGAAGACATCGCCGGTGCGCTCGGCACGTGCGGCCATCTCGCCGCGCTGCGACGCACCCGCACGGGGCCGTTCACGATCGACGGCGCGGTGACGCTCGACGCGCTCGAAGCCATGGAAATGAAAGCGCGCGACGCACGGCTCCTGCCCCCCGACGCCCCCCTGTCGCTGCTTGCGCGCCTCGACGTCGACCTCGCAACGGAGGAGGCGCTCCGGGCGGGACGCGCCGGCCGCTCGCCAGCCGACGCTTCGGGGCGCTACCGGTGCTACGGACCGCGCGACCGCTTCGTCGGCCTTGTCGAGGCGAGCGGTGCCGCGCTCCGCCCCGTGCGGCTCGCAAGGACGGATAGTTGAACGCGCGTCGCCCGCGCCTGGGGACGACGCGCCTTAGCCGCGCCCGAACGCGGCGGATTAGCGCTTGAATTCTAAGCGTTTTCACGGCTATAATCGCGGTCTTTGCCGCTTCGCGTCGAGTCAGAGCGCCGTTGCGCACACTAGGGCAAAACCCAACGCCGGGGCCACTGCCGGTCCCGAGCGCAATTCACCATCCGAAGGACCACACATGGCAGTCACAGTGCAAGAGAAGGCGAAAGTCATCGCCGATCATCAGCGAGCCAAAGGCGACACGGGGTCGCCCGAAGTGCAGGTCGCGCTGCTCACCGCGCGCATCAACGGCCTGAACGACCACTTCAAGGCGAACGTCAAGGACCACCACTCGCGGCGCGGGCTGCTGCGGATGGTCTCGCGGCGCCGCAAGCTGCTCGACTATCTCAAGTCGCGCAATGCGGATGGCTACCGGACGCTGATCGAGAAGCTCGGACTGCGCAAGTAAGCGCGCCTTGATCCTCCCGATCGCTCTTTTCCGTCTGCCCCGGTCGCGCGAGCGCGCAACGATGCCCTGCCACGACCCGCAAACGACACGGTCGCATTCCTTTGCGAATACGCCTCCGCCGCGCCGCGGCGCGTGGCTTCCCTGAACAAATGACATGGCCGCGCCAGCTTGCGCGGCCGTTTTTTAGGGAACTGAGAGTTACGAAACTGATTTTTTGCCGAACTGAATGCTGAATTGAGGACAACGTGAACCCTATCAAGAAATCGATTCCCTACGGCCGCCACACCCTGACGCTCGAAACCGGTGAAATCGCCCGCCAGGCTGGCGGCGCCGTGCTGGTGAGTCTCGACGACAGCGTCGTGCTCGTCACGGCCGTCACCCGCCAGGACGCGAAGGCCGGTCAGGACTTCTTCCCGCTGACGGTCGACTACCAGGAGAAGACTTACGCCGCGGGCAAGATTCCCGGCGGCTTCTTCAAGCGCGAAGGCCGCCCGTCGGAGAAGGAAACGCTGACCTCGCGCCTCATCGATCGCCCGATCCGGCCGCTGTTCCCGGACGGCTTCTACAACGAAGTGCAGGTGATCGCGACGGTGATGTCGGTCGATCCCGAGATCGATCCGGACATTCCGGCAATGATCGGCGCGTCCGCCGCGCTCATGTTGTCGGGCGTTCCGTTCAACGGCCCGATCGGCGCTGCACGCGTCGGCCATCTCGACGGCCAGTACGTGCTCAACCCGACGAAGACCGAGCTCACGACGTCCGCGCTCAACCTCGTGGTCGCCGGCACGGAAGGCGCGGTGCTGATGGTCGAGTCGGAAGCGAACGAGCTGTCCGAAGAAGTGATGCTCGGCGCCGTCGTGTTCGGCCACCAGCAGCAGCAGGCCGCGATCGAAATGATCCACGAGCTCGTCGAAGCGGGCGGCAAGCCGCAATGGGACTGGCAGCCTGCGGCGAAGAACGAATCGCTGATTGCGCAGGTGACCGGCATTGCCGAAGGCCCGTTGCGCGAGGCCTACCAGCTGCGCTCGAAGCAGGCGCGCCAGCAGCGCCTGAAGGATATTTACGCCAAGGTGGGCGCCGATTGCATCCCGCCCGGCGCGCCCTCCGACCTCGCGAACCAGGTCAACAACTTCGTGTTCGAGCTCGAATCGAAGATCGTGCGCAATCAGATCCTGTCGGGCGAGCCGCGCATTGACGGCCGCGACACGCGCACCGTGCGCCCCATCTCGATCCGCACCGGAGTGCTCCCGCGCACGCACGGCTCCGCTCTCTTCACGCGCGGTGAAACGCAGGCGATCGTCGTCGCGACGCTCGGCACGGCCCGCGACGAGCAGCGCATCGACGCGCTGATGGGCGAATACACCGACCGCTTCATGCTCCACTACAACATGCCTCCGTACGCCACCGGCGAGACCGGCCGCGTCGGCACGCCGAAACGGCGTGAGATCGGCCACGGCCGCCTTGCCAAGCGCGCTCTGCTCGCCGTGCTGCCGACGGCCGAGGAATTCGCGTACTCGATGCGCGTCGTCTCCGAGATCACCGAATCGAACGGCAGCTCGTCGATGGCGTCGGTCTGCGGTGCGAGCCTCGCGCTGATGGACGCCGGCGTACCGGCCAAGGCACACGTCGCGGGCATCGCGATGGGCCTCATCAAGGAAGGCAATCGCTTCGCCGTGCTGACCGACATCCTGGGCGACGAGGATCACCTGGGCGACATGGACTTCAAGGTCGCCGGCACCGATCGCGGGATCACCGCGCTGCAGATGGATATCAAGATCCAGGGCATCACCAAGGAAATCATGGCCGTCGCGCTGTCGCAGGCGCGCGAGGGGCGGATGCACATCCTCCAGCTGATGCAGGAGGCACTGCCGCACGCGCGCACCGAGGTCTCGCAGCACGCGCCGCGCATGATGACGTTCAAGATCAACCCGGAGAAGATTCGCGACGTGATCGGCAAGGGCGGCGCCGTCATCCGCGCACTGACCGAGGAGACCGGCACGACGATCGACATCCAGGACGATGGCACGATCACGATCGCGTCCGTCAACGCCGACGCGTGCAACGTCGCGCGGAAGCGCATCGAGGACATCACGGCGGAAGTCGAAGTGGGCCGCATTTACGAAGGCACGGTACTGCGCCTTCTCGACTTCGGCGCCATCGTCCAGGTGCTGCCGGGCAAGGACGGCCTGCTGCACATCTCGCAAATCGCGAAGGAGCGCGTGAACCAGGTCTCCGACTACGTGAAGGAAGGCCAGATCGTGCGGGTCAAGGTGCTCGAGGCGGACGACAAGGGCCGCCTGCGCCTGTCGATGAAGGCCGCGGCGGAAGACGGCGCGCCCCCCGCGGCTGCGCCGGCTCCCGCTCCCTCCGAGTCGACGCCGGCCGCGTAAGCAGCGCGGCCCGTCGGCGATGACGGAGCAACCAACGCGCATCGAGCGCGACTCGTTCGGGCCCATCGAAGTCCCGGCCGACCGGCTCTGGGGCGCGCAGACGCAGCGCTCGCTCGAGTTCTTCGACATCTCGACCGAGAAGATGCCGGCGCCGCTGATCCGGGCGCTCGCGATCGTCAAGCGCTCGTCCGCCCGCGTCAACGCGGAGCTCGGCACGCTGTCGCGGGAAAAAGCCGATGCGATCGTCGCCGCCGCCGACGAAGTGCTGGCGGGCGAGCACCGCGCCGAGTTTCCTCTCGCCGTCTGGCAGACCGGCTCCGGCACCCAGACCAATATGAACGTCAACGAGGTGCTCGCCAATCGCGCCTCCGAGCTCCTCGGGGGAACGCGCGGCCAGGAACGGCTCGTGCATCCCAACGACGACGTCAATCGCGGGCAGTCGTCGAACGACGTGTTCCCGACGGCGATGAACATCGCGGCCGCCGAAGAGGTGAGCAAGAACCTGCTGCCTGCGCTCGCCGCGCTGGAATCCACGCTGTCCACCAAAGCCGCTGCGTTCGCGGACATCGTGAAGATCGGGCGCACGCATTTGATGGATGCGACGCCGCTGACGCTGGGCCAGGAGTTCTCTGGCTACGCGGCGCAGCTCGCGCATGCGTGGGCGCACGTCGAAGCGGCGCTGCCGCACGTGCGCGAGCTCGCGCTCGGCGGAACTGCGGTGGGCACGGGCCTCAACACGCATCCGGAGTTCGGCGAGCGTGTCGCCACCGACGTTTCGCAGTACACCGGAATGCTGTTCGATTCCGCGCCGAACAAGTTCGAGGCGCTCGCCGCGAACGATGCGCTCGTCGCTCTGCACGGCGCGTTGCGCGGGCTTGCGGCCGCGCTGACGAAGATCGCCAACGACATCCGCTGGCTCGCGAGCGGGCCACGCTCCGGACTCGCCGAAATCTCGATTCCCGAGAACGAGCCCGGCAGCTCGATCATGCCGGGCAAGGTCAACCCGACGCAGTGCGAGGCGCTCGCGATGATCGCCGCGCAGGTGATGGGCAATGACGTGGCGGTCGGCATCGCCGGCGCGTCGGGCAACTTCGAGCTCAACGTCTACCGGCCGCTCGTCATCCACAATGTGCTGCAGAGCATCCGCTTGCTCACCGACGGCATGCTGAGCTTCGATGCGCACTGCGCACGCGGGATCGAACCCAACCGCGAGCGCATCGCGGAGCTGCTCGAGCGGTCGCTGATGCTCGTCACGGCACTCAATCCGTACATCGGCTACGACAAGGCGGCCGAGATCGCGAAGAAGGCGCACCGCGAAGGCACGACGCTCAAGGCAGCTGCGCTCGCGCTCGGCTACGTCGCGGAATACGAATTCGACGCGTGGGTGCGGCCGGAAAAGATGATCGGCCCCCAGGCCTGAGATGCGGAGCCACTGCGGGGCACCCCAGTGCCCGCGCAGGACGCCGCGCGAAAGAAAAGCGGCTGGCGCACCAGCTGCTCAGGCCCTTCAGGACGAGGAAGGGCAAGCCGCCCAGCGTGGCCGGCTACACGTGCAGGCCCACGTTCCTGATTGTCGCTACGGCGCGCCTGGGCCGGAGAGCACGCGCGCCGAATAGGAGATCGTCGGGTTACTGGTCGACCAGCGCAGCTGTACAAGCGTGCTAACGCCGACGCCAAGCGACTGATTCGCACCGAGCACTGTGACGTAGGGCACGCCCGCAGGCGGCGTGTTGGCGACGATGCCGCTCGCATTGGCGAGCGTGACGCCAGACGAGAGCCCTTCGGGGACGAGGTAGAGCGGTCCGTCGATCACAGTGCTGCTCACATTCGTGATCGCCACGTATTGCGAGCGGGGATCGCCGGCGCCGAGCAGCCCGCTCTTCACGCGGATGCGCAAGGACACATCGGTCGGTATCCCCGAGCGGATGACCACGGCTTCACCGGGCCCCAAGGTGACGTTCATCACACCGCCGGCAGGGCTTACCGTGGTTGGGGCGAAACCGGGCCAGGAGCCATCGGCCTGCACTTGACGCCCGTCGATCTTCAAGGACGCCGCGTCCAGCACCAAGCCCGCTCCAGTGGGATCGAACGGTGTCATCCTGCTCATGAGCGAACCTGGAGCAACGTTGGCGACGCTTGTGGTCAGGGATGAGGTGCTCTTGTTGATCAGGAACAACCGACGCTCGTTCGCGCCTGCCTCGACCCGCCATGCGGAGATGCTGGCCGCGTCCTGGCCCGCGACGGCTACAGGCCGCAGGCCGTTCGTCCCCTGCGCGAAGTGCGCAAACAACAGGGCGCCGTAGTACTCGGGCGCGGGGACGGGCGGGCCCATTGCGGGAGAAGAGTCGAAGTAGATGACGTTGTAGAAAGCATTGCCCTGCGAGGGGTTGGTATTCCCGTTTCGGGCCGCGTTCTGCAGATTCATGCCGACACCGCCAACCGTGCAGTCCGCATTCACACCCGGAAGGTGCGGAGGCTGCGGGCAGGCGACGTGGAACATCATGTCGAGCGCGTAAATGGCACTCGCCGCGACGTCACTGACACCGACGACGCCTTGGCGCGCCGCGGTGTTGGTCTCCTCCAGCCGATAGGGCAACCCGTGCTGCGTTGCCCAAGTTCCATGCGTGTACACGAGGAAATCCAAGGCGTCCATATGCTCTTTCCCAAGCAGCAACGGGATAGTGGCGCACCGCCAAGGCTGCTGCGCGCTGCAGTTGCGAGCGAATGGATAGAAATGGTCGCTCACCCAGGGACCGAACACGCCGGCACGCGCCTTAACCGTAGGCGCAACGTTGTCCAGAATCTGGGGCCAGCTCCAGAACCACCGAGAGGGACTGGCTTGGTTCGCGAGGGTCTCCCATGAAACGATATCGGTGCTCGTATTGGGCACCACGAGCGGCCAATCGCCGCTCACCGCCGGGTCGGAGTACGTCGCGAAGTCGGTGAGCCACCGGCTGCTGAAGGTGGTGCCGTACCCGTCTTGATCGGGCTCATTGCCGAGACTGATACCGGCGACGCTGTCCTCGGCGCCGGCAAACACGGTCGCCACCCCTTGGAGGAAGCTCTTGGCGTTCGCCGACGTCGACGAAGGTGTCATCGCTGCGCCAAGCACCACGCCCCAAGGCGGAGCCGCGTCAAACGCGGGTCTCGTGTTGAGGATGTCGATCGTGTTTCTGAGATAGGCGAAGTCGGCGTTGGTGACGATGCTGTCGGTGTTCGGCGCGTCTGCGCTGTAAGGCGTGCTGTCCTGCGAGCCGCCTCCGACGCGCACAAATCCGCTGTCCCAGTTGCGGAGCAGGTTGACGAACGCCGTCTGGGCATTGGGGTTCATATAGCGCTCGATCAGCGTCCACTCGATGCTGATCCCCATGAATCGCTGCGGAATCGTGCCGCCTGCTTGATGGCTCGTATCGAGAACGACACTGGCTGTGGGCTGTTGTGCGTCGGCAACCGTCGTACCTGCCGTACAAATCGCAACGAGCGCAAGTGAGCGCGCAAATCTCCATTTACGTGATGTCTGTTTCATGGTGAAGGTCCTTGGCAAATTTTGACTGACCGGTCCGCCGCGCCTATTGCGGGGCGCCAGGAACGATCTTGAGAATGTCCGAGACCGCGAGCTTTCTCGACGATGTTCCTACGTAGAGCGGATACCCGCCGGCCAGCGTTTTCCAGGCTTGCGCGGACGAATCGAAGATGCTCAAAGGGTGGCTCGCGGCGGCCGGGTTGATCGTCAACTGGATCCGGCGCTTTTCGCCCGCTTGCAGGAAGACTTTCTGGAATGCAACGAGTCTCTTCGGAGGTTCGTTCGCGGCGCTGGGGAGTTGCAGATAGACCTGCGCTACTTCTGCCCCCGCGACGGCCCCCGTGTTCTGGACATCGAGTGTCACCGTGATGGGACGCGTTCCGTCGCTGAGCTTCGGGGTCACGGCGAGGTTCGACAGCGCGAAAGTCGTGTAGGACAAGCCGTGGCCAAACGGAAACAGGGGCTCGATGCGTTGCGCGTCGTACCACCGGTACCCCATCTGCAGGCCTTCGGAATAGAACACCGACGGGAAGCCCTGTCCGGCTGGCGTGATGCCGGGGTATCGATCGGGCGTGCTCGTCGGCGTATCACTGGCGAGACGCGGGTAGGTAATGGGCAGCTTGCCGGACGGATTGGCGAGGCCGAACAAGAGATCCGCGACGACATTTCCGTCTTCCTGACCGGGATTCCACGCCTCGAGCACCGCGGGGACGTTGTCGACCCAGGGCATGAGTACGGCATCGCCGTCCTTCAGCACGAGAACCATGTTGGGCTTTGCATCGGCGATCGCCGAGATGAGCGCGTCCTGGTTATTCGGCAGGCTGAGGTTGGGACGATCGCTTCCTTCGGCGGTGACGACGCCCGCCATGACGATCGCGACGTCCGCGGCCTGGGCCGCGGCAACCGCCGCAGCGAGGTTGCTGTTGTTGTTCTGCACCACCACCAGGTTCACGGTGGCGGACGAGCCAAGCCGAGTCAGGACGTTCTGCAGCCCTTGCAACGGCGTGACGGTGTACGTCGGGGAAACCCGTGAGCTGCCGCCACCCCCGGCCGCGGCCGCGCCGGCGAACGTAGACTGGCCTATCAATGCAATGGAGCGGATTTGCGAAGCGTTGAGCGGAAGGATGTTCCCATTGTTTTTGAGCAGCACCGCAATCTGCTCGCCGATCGAGCGTGCCACTGCTCCGTGTGCCTGAGCCGTTGCGGAATCGATCGGCGTATGGGTGATGGGACGGTCGAAGATGCCGAACTTGAACATCTGCACGTAGCGCCGGGCCAACGCCCGGTCGATGGTGCCGATCGCGAGGCTGCCATCCGCTAGCGCCGCGTTGATTCTCGTCGTCGAGTAGAAATTCCCGCTCTGCATCTCGAAGTCTTCGCCGGCGTTAAGCGAAAGTGCGGTGGAATGGGTCGCACCGAAGTCGGACTGCACGTAGCCCTTGAAACCCCACTGGTTGCGCAGTACCTCCGTCAGGGTGTACTGGTTGTCGCACGCGTACACCCCGCCGATCCGGTTGTACGAGCACATGATGGAAGCAACCTGGCCATCCTTCACCGACATCTCGTAGGGCAGCAGATACAGTTCGTGCAGCACGCGGTTGTCGATCTCCGCGCTGTAGGTCATGCGATTCACTTCCTGATCATTCATGACATAGTGCTTCGCCATGGCGATGATGCTGTTGCCCTGAATGCCCTGGATTTCGCTGGCGGCGATCGTTCCCGCGAGAATGGGATCCTCGCCGAGGTATTCGAAGTTGCGCCCACCCTGGCCGACACGCGCCATGTTCATGCCGGGTCCTTCGAGTTCGTGCAGGCCGAGTTGCCTCGCCTCCTTGCCCATGAGGTCGCCGAACGTGAAGGCGAGCGCTGGATCGAAGCCGGCGGCGAGCCCGATGGCGACCGGAAGCGCAGTGGCTGGATCTTGCGGGTTGCAGTCACCGCCCCCTAGGCCCACCGGGCCGTTGGTGATACGGAATGTCGGAATCTGCAGCGCGGGAATTCCGGGGACCTTGCGAATGGCGGACCCGCACTCTGGTACGCCGGGAACCGTACCGCTGGCGCCGTGCAGTTGCAGGATCTTCTGGTCGAGCGACATGGCGCCGACCAGCAACGCAGCACGCTGCTCCGGGGAAAGGGTCGTATCCATCCAGGGAAGCGCTTGCGCTCCAGCCACGGATGACAGCCCTGCGATGCCGGCCATGAGCAGCCGACGAGCCCAATTCTGCATAAATCCTCCTTGAACCTTCCCGCCAAATCTCGTGGATGAGCGAGGTTCGTCTGACGTCCTGAAAGAAAGCTGTTTGACGATCCCTCCGCCCCCCGCGCATCCTCGCGCCGGAGTACGTCGAGCAGTCAATGCGCCCGTTATTTGCCGCCCCAGCCACCTACCTGCTGGTAGGTTTTGGTTGCCGCTCCTTAGCAGCCGGCCGGCACTCTGTTTTTCGTCGCTAACCCGAGCTCGATGCATGCGCTGCTCAAGGTCAAAAGATGAGCCATGCTTCATGGCTTACCGGTTTGCATCCGCACACGCACCCCTGGGCCGACGGCGAGTCTCTCATTCGATATTCGAAAGTGTCCAATACCCATTGGATCGCAGTTCGATACCGAAAAGGTATCGACATGCGGCTCCGTGAATGCGAGATTAGCGGGTGATCCCAAAGGGGTTATTGCGCGGGCAGTGGTCGGCACGTGCCGAGCCTGCGGCTCAGGAGCACGGGTGCGCCACGGCGTCGATATTCGATGACTGATCTGCGTCAACTCCGATATTTCATTGCGGTTGCGGAGGAAGGAAATGTCCACCGTGCTGCTGTTCGCCTCCACGTGTCGCAACCCCCGCTCACGCGCCAGATCAAGGCACTCGAAGATTCGTTGGGCGTGCAACTTTTCCGCAGGACGCACTGGGGAGTGGAGCTGACTCAGGCAGGACAGGCGTTGCTGAGCGAGGCGCGCTCCATCAACGCGCACATCGACCATGGCCTCGATCGGGCTCGTCGCGTCGGCAGAGGCGAGTCCGGTCGCCTCGATGTCGGAGTCTTCGGATCGGGGGCGCTTTCGCTGGTTCCCCAAGTGCTGCGCCGCTACTCGACGCTGTATCCGGATGTGCAGATCGTACTGCTCAACGTCATGCAGTCTGCGCAGGTGGAAGCGCTGCGTCAGCGACGACTCCTCATTACGTTCGATCGTTATCTGCCCGAAGACGACGACCTGATCGTGGAAATCGTGGTCCGCGAGCGCCAGCTGGTAGCACTCCAGAAGGACAATCCGCTGGCCAAACGAGCGGTGGTCCCGTTGCGGGCGCTTGCTGCCTCGCCCTTCATCGTCGGCCGTGACGCGCGTCACGCGCATCGCGTCGTCGCCCTATGCCAGGCGAACGGCTTCGATCCGCGCATTGGCCAGGAGGCAGGCGACATGGTAACGGGGCTCGCTTTGGTCGCGAACGGTTACGGCGTGCAAATCGTGCCCGAGTCTATCCGCACCGTGAGCATGCCGGGGCTCGTGTATCGACCGATCAGTGCCAAGGGCGACAGTTCGATCGATCTGCAGTGCGCCTACCGGCGCGACGAACCTTCATCCCTGCTTGCAGCGCTGCTCGCCGTGATCCGAGACTTTGCCCGCTCGTGGGCGAGCAGCGTGCGTGACGTCAGAGGCAAAGAATGATGATGGCGTAGCACATCGCCGACCGAGAGCGACCAGCGCCCGAGGTCGCGAGCGTCCGCGCCGGCTGTCAACCGGAACGGATCGCGGCGCGCTGCGGCAAGAGCCGGATCGCTTCGCGGTTCGACCACGAAAAGCACTTCGCCGCCGCTTCCTCCCACAACAGCCAGACATACGCCCGGTGCTCGCGCGGATCGAGCGTCACCGGCATCGCTTCCGGCAGTTGCAATGCGAACACATGCTCGGTGTTGTGCGTCGTTCCCGGCGCGTAGCGATGCCGCCAGCGGGGATAGATCTCGTAGACGTTGGAGACATTCCAATCGACGAGTCCGCCGTATTGCGCGGCGTCGATACGGGTCTCTTCGAAAAGCTCGCGGGTGGCGGTCTCGACGAGCGTCTCGCCGGGCTCCTGGCTGCCGGTGACCGATTGCCAGTAGCCGGGCGCATCCGCGCGCTCGATCAGCAGCACGCGCAGGTCCGTCGTGTACACGAGCGCGAGGGTGGAAACCGGTAGCTTGAACGGCATGGCGAAGCGAGCCGCCCCTACGGCGTTCCTTAGACTGGCCTCAGGGCATTCCTAACTCGGTGCGCCGTCGATCTCAGAAAACGAACACCCAGAACGGCTTGTGCCGCTCGCGCCAGTAGTCCGATGCTTCGGCCAGGATGTCCTCGAACGTGGTCCAGTCGATTCCGTGCGCCTTGCGGTACGCAGCAGAATTGGACAGGGCGATCACGCAGCCGTGCTTGCCGAGCCATTCGCCATCTTCCATCGAGTCGGCGAGCGCGTCCCAGTTGTTTCCGAAGTGCGTCGGAAGCTTGAGGCCTTTCGCGAGCGCCGCCAGCAGCGACTGCTTGCTGCTCACGCCCGAAAGGTCGGTCGAATGGAAGCGCAGCTTCGCGGCGTGCGCCGCAGCCGCCAGCGCCTGGGGGTCGCCATGCAATGCATGGACCCCCGCAATTTCCAGGTCGTGAAGATCAGGCAGACTCATGTGCGGATCTTTCGAAACGACCGATAGTGATCATCGGTGTAGTAGCACGCATCCGGCGCCGTCTTCGTGCCCCCGCAGACGAGACGCCGGCCCCCTCGGGTCTTTTCGCCCGGTGTGCGCACCGTGTATTCGTGATAGTAGCCGCGCGGCTTCCCTGGTAGCAACTTCTCGCGATTGCCGAAGACCACGCCGTCGCGGTCGTAGTGAAACGGTCCTCCCTTGCCGACCAGCGCATAGATTTCTTGCGCCTCCCTGGGAAGGTTGGCGAGCGTAACTTCGGCGAGCGCGTGGGTCGTCGTGCGGGCAACGCCGCCGGCCGCGAAGGTCGCAGCGAAGCACAGAATCGCGGCCGCAAAGCTCTTCATGCCCCGATTCTGCGTCAAGCGGCCGGCCGGGTCCATCGGCCTTCAGCCGGCGGGAGAAGGGGCGGCGGCATCGCTCGCGCGCACCCTGATGTGCAGGTCGCGCAACTGCTGCTCGGTCGCCGGGCTGGGAGCGTTGACGAGCAAGTCCTGCCCGCGCTGCGTCTTCGGGAAGGCGATCACGTCGCGGATCTGCTCCACGCCTGCCATCATCGCGACGATCCGGTCCAGGCCGAATGCAATGCCGCCGTGCGGCGGCGCTCCGTACGACAGCGCGTCGAGCAAGAAGCCGAACTTGCGGCGCTGGTCCTCGGGGCTGATCTCGAGCGCGCCGAAGACTTTAGCCTGCACGTCCGCCTTGTGGATGCGCACCGAACCACCGCCGATCTCCCAGCCGTTGAGGACGACGTCGTAGGCCTTCGCGAGCGCCTCGCCTGGGCTGCTCTCGAACAGCTCCTCGTGCCCTTCCTTCGGCGCGGTGAACGGGTGATGGCGCGCGCCCCAGCTCTTCCGGTCGTCGTCGTACTCGAACATCGGGAAGTCGACGACCCAGAGCGGCTTCCATCCGCCTTCCGCGAGGCCGCGGTCGGTCCCGACCCGCGCGCGGAGCGCGCCGAGGGCATCGTTCACCACTTTTTCGCGATCCGCGGCGAAGAAGATGACGTCGCCGGTCTGCGCGCCGGTACGCTCGAGGATCGTCGCCAGCACCGCTGCCGGAAGGAACTTCACGATCGGCGACTGCAGGCCTTCCTCGCTCGGCTTGGCTGCGTCGTTGACCTTGATGTACGCGAGCCCGCCGATCCCGTAGATCCTGACGAACGTCGTGTAGTCGTCGATCTCCTTCCGCGTCAGCGTGCCGCCGCCCGGCAGCCGGAGAGCAGCGACGCGGCCGTTCGGCAAGTCCGCCGCGGCGCGGAATACCTTGAAGTCGACGGTGCGCATGACGTCCGTCAGCTCCGTGAGCTTGAGCGGAACGCGCAAGTCCGGCTTGTCCGATCCGTAATCGCGCATCGCATCCGCGTACTGCATCACCGGGAACGGATCGGGCAGGTCCACCCCGATCGCCTCCTTGAACATCGCTCGCACGAGACCTTCCATGATCTCGCGGATCTCGAGCTCGCCCAGGAACGACGTCTCGATGTCGATCTGCGTGAATTCCGGCTGGCGGTCGGCACGAAGATCCTCGTCGCGGAAGCACTTGACGATCTGGTAGTAACGGTCGAACCCCGCGACCATCAGCATCTGCTTGAAGAGCTGAGGCGACTGCGGCAGTGCGTAGAACATGCCGTGATGGATCCGCGACGGCACGAGGAACTCGCGCGCGCCCTCGGGCGTCGACTTGTAGAGCACCGGCGTTTCGATGTCGACGAAGCCGAGCGCATCGAGGTAGCGGCGCGCGGCCATCGC
>Ga0207701_10004832_pt1 | contig 13631 bp, 13 predicted proteins | sample KBSSwiSSwithPhiX_FD_184294 | JGI IMG/M metagenome (GOLD analysis project Ga0207701, IMG submission 184294) | Switchgrass rhizosphere bulk soil microbial communities from Kellogg Biological Station, Michigan, USA, with PhiX - S5 (SPAdes) (version 2) | ecosystem: Environmental > Terrestrial >... | reverse complement strand
GCCGCCGGCTGCCCGCCGCCCCCTCCGCTCCCGACGCGCCACGCGACGAGGGCGAGCGCGACCGCGACGACGACGTACGCCCACCCCGAGCGCCGCAGCCACCGCCGCACGCTCCAGAAACCTTCGTCGTGAGGCATCCATCGGCGCGCATCTTATCGCGTCGTAAAACAGGGGGCGTTCGAGCTTCCGCTGACCAAAGTCTTCTTCAGGGGCACCCGACATCCCCTTCGTCTGGAAGTGCCCCCCAACGACGCGCGATTTTGTTAGCAAAAAGAGCGGGTGGCCGGGCCGGCCGACGAGGTTTGCAGGCATTTATATTGCTGAGCTAAGGCCTTTCGCGCTCAAATGCGCCTCAACTCACGTCTGCTGCATGCCGCGGCTGTCGTTCCCCTGGAGAGGTCTGATGCCCACACGAACCTGGCTGCTCCCCCTCTTCCTCCTGGTCGCATTCTTCACGATTGACGGACACCCCAGGGCCGCTGGCCCCACTGCCACGCTTCATGTCGTCGGCGACCTGCCGGGCGGAGAGGCGTTCTCAGTCGTTCGAGATGTGACCCGCGTGGGTAACGTGCTCTACGCCAGCGGCGTCTCGGCGTCGCGGTACCTATGCGCGCTGGCGTCACAGCCGCCGGGGTGTCTTCCCACCGGAGACACCGGTTTCCTGTGGCGGTTCGACGGGACGAACACGACGATGCAGGCGCTTCCGGATCTCAGCGCCACGCTCCTGAACAACGCGATCAACGCCGGGTGGGACCTCACACCGGACGGCCGGTACATCGCCAGCCAGGCACGGCTCTTCTTCGCTGCTGCTCCGCCGGTCACGGCCCACTTTGAAGGTCGGGGCGTCCGCGTGGACACGACGGTTCTCCCTGACGCTGCCGCGAACTTGAACCTGGCGCCAGGAGTCTTTCCAAACGGCACGCAAATCGACGCGACGGCGATCTCAGACGACGGGAGAATCCTGTACGGGCTTGTCAACAGTGGCGGAGTTGGACGAGCAACTCGATTCGATGCCACAACTCAAACGAGCACCCTGATCCCTCTGGTCGTGAGAGGCGGCGTGACCGACACAGCGAACGGCGTGTCTCCGCGCGGCACGTCCAGCAGCGGCGACGTCGTCGTTGGCACAAGCACTAACGGCACGCCAGCGTTGTGGGCCTATCGATATAAGCATGGCGAGGGCGTGACGGCGATTCCGCGCCTGCCTGGCGGCACCTTCAATCGCAGCATCGCGGTCTCGCCGGACGGAGACCTCGTGCTGCTGTCCGGAAACAACCCGTCGCACGGCAATGCGATTGAGGTGTATTTCTGGCGGGCGAGCACGAATCAGATTCAGCAGCTCGGCTCACCGAATTCCTCGACGTGGAACCCGGGATACCTCCTCTGTAACGACCACCAGTGCAACGTTGGACGAGCGCTCGTGGGGGGAATGACCGCGGACGGGTCCGTCGTGGCGATCAACTTTGGCGGCCTCGACGCGCAATTCGCGTACTTCCGCAATCAGCATGGATGGTTCCATCTGGCCAGCGCGCTGGCGGCGAACGGCATCGACCTGTCCAGCGACGGGTGGAATCCCACAACGGTCGTGATCAACGGCATCTCGCGCGATGGCACGCTCGTCTATGGGGCCGGCGCTCAGAATGGCGTCGTCAAGGGATTCATCGTCGAATTCGCCGCCGGAGCTCTCGCTGCGTTCAACCCGACTCCAACACCACCGGCAAACAAATCCATCGTCGGCGCGTGGTCGTTCGGTGATCCCAATAATCCGGATGGCGTCATTCTCTTTAACGACGACGGGACCTACTACGACATCGAGAGAGCCCAATCACCCAACGAGCAGACCGGCCGCGAGCGTGGCTACTACACCTTCGACGGCAGCCATCTTGGCTTCACGGCATTGCTGGACAGCAACGGCGGCAACGGCCCTTCTGGAATAAGCGGTTCGAGCCTCGCAGCCACCCTCGTTGGCAATGTGCTGACGGGGACGTCGCCATGGATTGACCCGCAACTCGTTGCACAGCGAGTCGTCGGCGCCCCCGGTGAAATCATTGGTGGATGGATCGGCAGCGACGACACCGATACGGTCGCGCTGGTGCTGACACCGAACCGGTATTTCTTTGGTGCCGACCACCCGGACGGCAGCGAGGCCGAGTTGGGTTCGTACTTCTGGAATGTCGTCAGTCACGCATTGGTGGCCACCCCCGACAGCGGCGCTCCCAACGACAACACCGTCACGCTCACGGCGGACGAGCGCGGATTGATCGTTGTTGAGGATAACGGTGAGACCAATGTGTTCTCGCGGGTGATTCATCCGTTGACGCCTGCGATCACGAGCGCGCTGTCGGCCACTGCCACGAGCGGTCTGTCATTCGCCTATCAAATAACGGCGACGCAGAGTCCTTCGACATTTGGTGCCGTCGGGCTTCCCGCAGGACTGAACATCGACGCGGCTGGCCTGATCGCAGGAACGCCCACCGCGACCGGAAGCTTCGACGTGCTGATCAAGGCGTCGAATGCCGTCAGCACCAGCACTGGCGTCAACCATCTTCTGCTGACGGTCGTCGCGCCGGCCGTGGTCAACACGGGAGCGACGACGGTGACGCCGATTCCGCCGGACGCACCTGGCGAACCCGCGCCGTTGACGATCGAATTCAGCAACGTCACCACGGGCGGGACGATCTCGGTGGCGACGATCGATCCCGAGACGGTGCTGTCGGCGCCAGACCCACCGGCAGGATTCTCGCTTGGAGACCCTCCGATCTATTACGAGATCACACCCAGCGAGTCGTTGACGTTCACGGGACCTGTCACCGTCTGCTTCAGCTACGCCGGGATCACGTTCACCGGATTCCCCCGTCTGCTTCACTACGACGAGACGCTGGCGCAATGGATCGACATCACCACCAGCGTTGACACGGCGACAAGCACGATCTGTGGTTTGACCTCGTCGTTCTCGCCGTTCGCGCTCGCCGCGGCAGCACTGCGGACGGTCGGCTTCCACGCCCCGACCAGTCCGCTCGCCGGCGCTCTGAATATTGCGAATGCCGGCTCCACCGTTCCCTTGAAGTTCAACGTGTTTGGCGAAAGCGGGGAGATCACCAATCCCGCGGCGCTGGCAAATCTGGTCTTCGAAGCGTCACCGGTCGTATGTGAGGGAGGCGCGCCGGAGAACTGGACCGGCGCTGCGACGACCGGCAGCACCGGTCTGCGGTACGACTCAACGGCTCACCAGTTCGTCCAGAACTGGAAGACACCAAAGACGCCGGGATGCTACTTCGTTCGTCTCCAGGCCGACGGAGTGTTATTGAGCGCGCTCTTCAGATTGAAGTAGCGGCCGCACGTGGCGGGCACGAGGACATCGGTCTTCGTGCCCGCTCTTTCGTGTTCAGTTTATTCCGCTCGTGCTGACCGGCCCACCCTGGATGGGGAACCTCTCGAACAGCTTGTCGAGCGCTTTGCTCATCTTCTCGGCGTTCTTGGTCGGCTTGTCGCTGGCAGTCGCCGTGGCCACTCCGCGCCACACCATCTGCTTGGTCTTGGCGTCGTAGAAGTCGAGGATCAGTGTCCCTTCGGTCGAGGTTTCGACATACGCGCCGCCGCCGAGGCCACCCCACCATGGTCCATATGCGAATCCGGTCGGGATCAGCTCCTGGCGCTCCTGCGTCTTCACATGCGTCGTCACGACCAGGTCGGGAGACGCCGTGCTCCGCGTAAGGCCTCTAGCCACCAGCCTCTGATCGACGCCCTGATGGAGGCGCTGCTCGGCCAGTGATTCCAGGCCGCTGGCCCCGGGCGCCCAGGCGTATGTTTTGTACGTAGCGAACGGCGCCGACGGATTTGAATCGACGTTCACTTTCTGCGCAACGATGACGGCCGTCGTCATCAGCCCGATGAATAAGACTGTGCTCGACCAGCCGAATATGCGGGGGATGATTCTCATGGATAAGGTCCGCTCCTCTCCTTCGAAAAATGCAAGGCGGCTGCCTGCCGTAACACGAGCAGGCACCCTTGAAAGGGTGCCCTACGCACAGCGTCGAGACAGGCACCCTTAAAAGGGTGCCCTACGCACAGCTACGCACAGCGTCGTGCGGATCACAGCGAATCGTACGCGCTCACGAAATACCGTGATCGCTTGCGCTCCAGCAGGCCCGTCAACGCCAAGAAGTACGCCCACGGCGAACCGATCAGCAGTTAATCTCTGGCAGTGCGCTTGCTCGGTCCACCCGACGTGATGCCTTTCACAAGAGCCGGAGTGTTGCTCGCGTTCGTGCTGGCAGTCCTTGAAGCCGCCGTCACCACCGACGCGGGTGCGCAGGCACAACCGAACGTTGACGAGCTGTTGTCCCGGGTTGGTGAGAAGATCGCGGAGTTCTACGAACGGGCACAGCGCGTGATCTGCCTCGAAACCTCCCGGGTGCAGCCGATCAATCTCAGTTATTCGCCACTGGGGTTCGCCCGGACGGTCGAATCCGAACTGCGCGTCGAAGCCGAAGGCGGTGACATTGCCGGCGGCGCAAAAGTGGTTCGCGAAGTTCGGAAAGTCAACGGTCGCGTGCCACGCGACAAAGACAGGAAGAGTCGCGACGGCTGCACCGACCCGAATCCCTGGTCGACCGAACCGCTGGCATTTCTGCTCCCGGCTCACCGGTCGGAATACCAATTCACGTGGGCGGGATTCGCGAAGGACAGGAACCGTCCTGCGATCCGAATCGATTTCGCCTCGGTCAATCGAAAGAGCAACCCTGAGCTCACCGAAGACATGGAGGGGCATGACGACTGCTTCGACTGGTCTGAACCGGTGACGTCGAAGGGACGCATCTGGGTCGATGCGGAGAGTTACGAGGTGCTACAGGTTGAGCAAAGTGTCAACGGAACGGTCCTCGTCAAGGTTCCGCTCCGGATTCAACGGCGTCACAATCTCGGTAACTATGTCTTGATCATTCGAGAAGACACGACGATCCGTTATCAGAAGGTCGCCTTCAGCGACCCTGACGAGTCGCTGCTCGTTCCGGAATCCATCTACACGCTCAGCCTGCTGAGCGGTGGCCTCCAATCGACCCGCCGAAGCCAGGTCTACTCCGACTACAGGCGATTCGTCACCGGGGGCCGGGTTGTCGCTTCAGCGCAGTAAGGTCGGCGCCAGCCACGGTGGTCCGCCTGAAGGCGGACACTACGATTGGCGAGCGACTTCGAGAGTGTTGGTATGTTAGCGGCAGCATGTTCCTGCTGCGGCGTCCGTCGCGTGCCGACATCGATCGTTTCCTCGATCGGTCCCGCGCGCTCCCGATGTCCTACTCCCCTGTCGGGATTCTCGACGGGCCTCCAGATGGCCGCCGCCTCGGAGGGCGCCCTTTTAAAGGCCCGCCAGTGATTGACCAGCAAGATGTGGTGATCGGTCACGGCGACGCGGACTTCCAGTGCGCACGAACGGCACTCCTCACCTGGAAACACTTCGATCTCGGCTGGGTCGAGGCGTTTCCCGACCGCCCGCGTATCGAAGCGGGAACAAACGTCGCCGTGTTGATTCGACATCTCGGGTTCTGGTCGTTGAATGGGGCGAGAGTGCTCGATTACACCGACCAGCCCGACCGGCAGTCTGCTGCGTTCACGTACGGCACGCTCACGAACCATGCAGAGAGTGGCGAGGAGCTGTTCGAAGTGCGCATCGATCCGCCGAGCGGTGACGTCATCTACAAGATTCGCGCGATCTCCTGGGCGCAGAGCCCGCTCGCGTGGATCGGACAGCCGATCGTCCGCCTGTTGCAGGCGCGATTCCGGAAGGACTCGGCCGCTGCCATGCAACGCGCGGCCACATGATCAATCCGGAGGACTTCATCCAGCTCGCAATGGCAAAGCAATAGACGCGCGCCGCGCTTGGTTACCGGGGGGTGCCTATGCGAGCGTAACCGCGGGAACCGCGGCCCGCGGCAAGTCGACCGTAAACACGCACCCCCTGCCTGGGATCGTGCGCGCACCGATCAGTCCACGATTCGCTTCGACGGCCCACCGGCTGTATGCGAGGCCCAACCCCAACCCGCTTCGATCGGCGCCTCGCTGGTCGAATGGGCGGAACAGGTTGGCGGTGTCCGCGGGGAGGCCCCCGCATTCATCCTCGATCTCGATGCGTACGCGGTCGGCGCTGGCGCCGACTCGAAGCGTCACGGTGGTGCGCGGCCGAGTGAACTTGAACGCGTTCTGCAACAGGTTTCCCATCACCGAACCGAGGATTTGCCGGTCGGCCTCGATCGCAACTCCGTCCTCAACGGGCATCACGGTGAACGTGACGCCGCGCTCGTCCGCTTCCAGGCGTGCGGCTTGAGCAACGTCTTCAATGAATCCGGCCACCGCGAATTGCTCGGGGTTCCGAATGCCCTGTGTGAGCCGGACCTCGGCGAGGGAGCGACTGATAAGATCCCGCGCGCCGAGGAGGCTCCGGCGGAGCACTCTGCCAGTACTCCCACCGACTCCCACATCTCCCGTCTTGAGCACGTCGAACGCCAGGATCGAGGTATTCAGCAGGTTCCGCAATTCGTGCGCGAAGAACCCCAGGCGCTCGTGGCCGCGAGCGTCCGCGCCGTCAAGGGTTGACTGATTTCGTCCTCGGCCGAACTCGGAGACAGCCCCGGCAATGGCGTCGTCAAGGCATCGGTTCAGAGTGCGAAACTCATCCGTACTGATCGGAGCATCCTGTTCGAGCGCCAGCTCGGTCACGGACTGACAGATGTCCCCATAGTCGTGAACGACCTGCGACACCGTGAATCCCTGACCAAGGAGGTCATGCCCGTGCAAGACCGCGCTCCGGGAAATCTCGGGATTCAGCTGATCCTGGCCGCCGCGAAGCGTGGTCACGAGTTGATCGAGGAACAGCGGCACCCCGTGGTTGATCTCCGCTTCGATGGCTGGTGGAACCGACCTTGTGGCAACCTTCGCCCGGCAACGCTGAACGATCGTGTCGCGGTTGAGGATGATGAACTCGTGAAGCATTTCAGACCTCGTGCATAACCATCCTATGCCTCGGGTGAGAAGCACACTGTCCTGAACTGAACAGCTCGCCCCCAGTGCTACTGTCGAGTCGTGTTCTGAATCCGGAGGCTGCGATGAGTCAGATGATTGCGCCGGGACAGGCGCTGCGCTTGAGCGACCTGATCGTGCCGACGCCCGACGGGATTGCGAGCCGGGTTCTCGGCAAGACGTCAGGCGGCAACCTGACGCTCTTTGCGTTCGACGCGGGACAGGGGCTCACCGAGCATACATCGCCGTTCGAAGCGCTCGTCATCGTCCTCGAGGGGACGTGCACGCTGACGATCGGTGGAACGGCAGTTCGCGCAACGCCGGGGACAATCGTGCGGATGCCCGCCAACATGCCACATGCACTCGAAGCGGTCGAGACAACCCGTTTGCTGTTGGTCATGCTGCGGGACGACAAGCGCGACTGAAGAACCGGGCACGGACCCGCGCCCGGTTCCCCACCCGTCAGAGGGTCTTCAAATACTCGACGAGCTCACGCTGCTGGTCTTCGGTGAGACCGAGGGTGCGAGCCCGGTTGTAGTGCGCGACGACCGCCGCGAGCGTTGGCGCGCTGCCGTCGTGGAAGTACGGCGGGTGCTGCCAGAGCGCACGTAGTGGAGTGGTGCGATAGGCCTTGTTGACGGTACGGGCCGCATAGGCTCCATCAACGCCGGTTTCCGCAGCGGCGTGCAGTGTCCCGCCGTTGTTATCCGTGCCCGACCCACCGATATGGCAGCTTGCACAGGATCGGTCGAACACCGCGCGTCCACGTGCGGCGACCGTGGCATCGACGCTGCCGGCCGGAGGTGGTGGCGCGAGCAGACTGTGCTGGTATGCGCGCAGTGCCGGAAGCTTCGCGGTCACCAAGTCCGGGGAGTGCTTGACGTCGATCTTGAGTCTCGGATCTGAGAAGTTCCCGCGCCCGCCCATCTGGGTGACGGCAACGTAGGCATTCCAATACGAGATCGGCCCCTCGGCCGTGTAGGTTTCGTTGCGGACCTGGGCCAGGCCATATGCGGGCGGGAGCACCAGCGGTGTGCTCTTGCCGTCCTGGTTGTACCGCGGGTCGAATCGGCCAGGGCCCCACGACGCATACACCGCCTTCTTGTCCGCCGAGAGGACCGGCGACAGTGCGATGATCGCCCCGACGTTGAGATCCCGGTTCGGCCAGCCATCCTGCCGGCGGCCGATACCCGGCATCACCGAGTCGTCCACCGTCGAATGACAGAAGGCGCAGGTCACACCAAGCTGCGTGATGTGGTTGCTCGCGTCCACCGTCGCCTGGATGCCGACGATCGCATTCATCTTGAGCAGCGCGACCGTCGTCGCCGGGCTCTTGAGATCGACTTTCTCGAGTATCCCTGACGGCAGCACCTCCGAGTCCACCTTGAAGCCGACCTTGAGCGCGGTGAGCGGGTCAACGCTCTTTTCGACAACCTCGTGCAGGCGCAGCGTGTTGGTCCAGAGCTGCTCGTCACCAAATGTGTCGAAGCGGAAAACCCGCTGGCCCTCGGCGATGAGTGCCGGTGATGTCTTCTCGACCGCCGGACGGGTTGCGTTTGCGCCGCTTGTGTTCCCGCGGGCGCCGGAGGTCATGCCGCATCCACTGAGCATCCCGGCGGTGAATGTCACGCAGACGAATGTACGTACGTCCAAAAGTCTCATCGAGGCAGCGTAGTAACGATGGACGGACGACGTCTGTGCACTTCTGAACAGAGAGCGGAACCTGTCGTTGGGCATCGGCCCCGCCGACCCATCTGTGGAACACACGGGTCGACGACGGCGAGCCCAACGCGTCTCGCGTTGGGCCCGCGTCAGCTTGCAGGTCACGTCTGGTTGTTATCGCTCCAGTGAACCCTGATAGGGGAGCACCTGGCCGGCGATGATCTCCACATCGAAATTGATCGGCTGATACCCGACCGCGAGAATCTCGACATGGTGGTGTCCCGCAGCCAAACCCAGCGGTTGCGTCGTCGACGTGAACTCGCCGACGGTACCGACACGGATGTTGTCGACGAACAGCTCGGCATCGTTCGGGGTGATATCGAAACTCAACCCGCCCATGTTCGCTTGATCAGGTACCGCGCCTGAACCTGGCGCGTAGACCTCCGCACTCACCGAACCAGAGGGAGGGTAGAGATTGTTCGAGTAATACGGACCGTAGGAATAGTAGTACGGGTTGTAGAACGCGTATGGATACGCGAACGGGTAACCGGCCCACAAACCAAACCCGATGCTCACGTTGGGGCGAAACGCGTAGTACGGGCGGAAGACGTGCACGGGTCCGACAAATCCGTGCCGGTAGTAGTTGCCGCCGTGCCGGTAGTAGTTGCCGCCGTACCGGTAGTAGTTGCCACCGTATCGGAAGTTGCCGCCGCGGACGACGTCGCCATGTCCGAACGGAGCTCTATACACGCCGCGAGATCCGTGGATTCCGGTCGTCGGACGAGGACTCATCCCTCTGAATCCTCCGCCGTGGCCCATCGTCGACGTCGGGCCGCCACGACTCGTCCCCATCCCACTGTGGAAGCCACCGCGGCCCCCTTGCCCGCCGCCCCCGTGTCCGCCCCCGCCGTGTCCGCCACCCCCGCGTTGCGCGAAGGCGGCGGATGTGCCGTTGAGCAGCAGGGCTGCACAGCTTATCGTCACCAGCATTTTTGAGATCTTCATTGCAGTACTCCATGTGAGAAAGGTCCAAAGACTTCTCCAACATGGCGCGCCATGAACAGGCGCGTTTCCGTCGAAACGATCGGTCACGCGCCCTGTCGAGCGTGGCCTCGCGGCGACACGCGTACTGACGGTTGGTCAGCTGCGCCAAATCGCCGCGCAGAGCTGCGCCGCTCTGCAGGAGTAACCGCCGGGCGTCAGTTTCTGCCGCTCGTGCTGACGGCATCGGCCGGGACGGGAACCTTCTCGAACATCTTGTCGAGGGCGGGTGGCGCGAATCGAAAAACGCGATGCCCGCGATATTCGAGAGCAGAGGGTTCCTGGAGAGACGCTAAAGGGGGGCCGTACAAAAAACTACGCACGCCACGGAGGACTTGCTGTTTCGCTGGTGAAAGGCGCTTTCGCGCTTCTCTTGCGAAGACCGCCGTACTCTCGTTCAGTAAACCGCCTCACACCCCGCGTGCGAACAATGCTCGCGCATCTTCCACACACGCAGTGCTCAACAACTTACTGCTCGAGAACCGTTTCGTTCTTCTTCCTCACACCCGCGCTCATCTCTCGCGCTCGAACAACTGAATGCAGCTTCTTGCGAAGGAGCTCTCAGCGCATCCGATTGCGATCTGCCTCGCGTGTGCGAACCACCGAAATCAGCTCGTGCCTCAGCGGCGCGCGCAGGACGCGAACTCTAGATCTGCACCATCAGTGTGTCAAGCGGATTCGTGCACTCTCGCCCGATCTTTTTCTCTGGTGTGTGGTCAGTTGACCGAGGTTCGATCCATCGAGAATCGGAGAGGCACCTGACTTGCTGCTTCGGCGCTCGCAGTTGAGAGACTGCGAGCCGTCTTCACACGCGAACTTAAACGCCTACGGTCACTTGCACCCATCGTCGCACCGGAAACCGCACGTCGGCTCCGTCTTTAGGTGTATGTCGTGACTTCACTGGAGGAAGCGCGTCACGACTCCACGACTCTCGCCGGGTTCATTTGAACAACCTGATGGAGGCACACATGGCTAAGCGACTCTCCGATCGGCTCTCCGACCTGTCCGCTCGCGCAAAGAATATCGAAGACGCTGTCGCGGCGGCGGAGAAGGAAGGACATGACAAGGTGGTGGCACGCGCCGCCGAAGCGCGAGCGAGCGCGACGGCAGCGGCCGACAGGGTGAAGCAGTCGATCAAGGCCGCCAGCGACGCCGGCGCCACGAAATGGGGCGCGATGGAAGCAAAGCTCGGCGCCGACCTGGAAGCGTTGAAGTCGCGCGCGTCCGAGAAGAAGCGCGCGATTGACGCCAAAATCGCAGAGCGCGATGCGGAACACGCAGAGGACGATGCCGGCTTCGCGATCGACTATGCCGTCGTGTCGATTGAGCAGGCGAAACTGGCCGTCTTCGACGCGATCTCCGCCCGCCAGGACGCCGACGCGGCGAAGGCTTCGATCAAGACCACGGCGTAGCCCCGCGCAGAGCACCGCGCGTCACCGTGGTCCTCGCGCGTCAGTTGGCGCCCGGGGACCCGGTGACGGGAGGTGTTGGCGTCACTGTCTGCCGCTGGTGCTGACGGGCCCCCCCTGGATGGGGAACTTGTCGAACATCTTGTCGAGCGCCTTGTTCATCTTCTCGGTGTTCTTCGTCGGCTTCTCGCTGGCGGTCGCCGTGGCCACACCGCGCCACACCATCTGCTTGGTCTTGGCGTCGTAGAAATCAAGGATCAGTGTCCCTTCGACCGAGGTTTCGATATACGCGCCGCCGCCTACGCCACCCCACCATGGTCCATATGCGAATCCGGTCGGGACCAGCTCCTGGCGCTCCTGCGTCGTCACATGCGTCGTCACGACCAGGTCGGGAGACGCCGTAGTCTCGGTAAGCCCTCTCGCCTCGAGCCTCCGATCGACGCTCGCATGAAGGCGCTGATCGGCCAGTGGATTCGGGGCGGCTGTCCCGGTCGTCCAGGCGTACGTTTTGTACGTCGCGAACGGCGCCGACGGATTTGAATCGACTTTCACCTTCTGCGCCACGATGACGGCCGTCGTCATCAGCCCGACGAGTACGAACGTGCCGGTCCAGCCGAACAGGCGAGAGATATTTTTCATGGATGATGTCCTCTCCCTCGACGACTGCAAGGCGGCTGCCTGCCGATGCGCGTGGAGCAGGCACCCTTAGAGGGGTGCCCTGCGCACAGCGTCGAGACGGGCACCGCGAACCGTGCGCGCTCACGAAACGCCGTGATCGCCTGCAGTCCACCAATCGGATGAGGCGACCGCTTCTGCATAGTCAGGATCCTCCGGCGGGGGTTAAAGACCTTCTGAGGAGGGCTGTGGAAAAGATGTGGACGGGATGTGGGTTTCCTGTGGGAAAGCTGTGCACGAAGAAATATTTCTGCGGCGTTTGCGAACATTCCGGCGCAACTCGCAACGCTGACACCGTCTTCGCGAGTCGCTTCGCTTGTCTGTCGTCGCGCCATCCGTAGAATTCCGTTCGACCCCACGTCCACGCAACGAAATAACTAGTAGGGCACCTCTTTAAGGGCGCCCTGCGATTACTCGAGCAACACACATGACTGCAATCGCAACGGGGGATGTCCTTGCCCGGGAGTGGTTCGATCTCCTCGATCAGCGCCGCTTCACGGTTGATGAAGAATCCTGGACCGCACAAGTCTTTGGCGTGCACGTTGCCGGCGCCGAGGCCTGGATTCAGCTTGAATTCGCAGAAGACCGGCGGCGCTCGCTGCTGCTGCATGTCACCGCGCTGACCGGAATCGGCGCGGTGCTCGACGCCATTCGCGCTGCACTGCGCTGAATCTCGTCCTCTCGCTCATTGGTCCTTGGTGCCTGGGCCTTGGTTCCTGGTCCGTCCATGGTTCTTGGTCCGTCCTTGGTCCTTGGTCCATGGTCCACGCGCTAAGCACAAAGGACCGGGACTAACCAAATCTGGCGCATGATCTCTGTGAGTGTGGTTCGAATGGTTCAGTCGGACCGCGGATGGTGAGCCATGAGCGGAACGCAGCAGAAAGCAACCCTCGACCTGTCGAACGGGGTGGACGCATCGGCGCTGCCTGACGGCGGCATGATTCTCGGGCGCGTCGGCGACAAAGAGGTGGTGCTGGCGCGCTCCGGTAACGAGGTGTTTGCAGTTCGCGCGCAATGCGCGCATTACCGTGGCCCGCTCGTGGAAGGGATCGTCGTCGGCGACACCGTGCGCTGCCCGTGGCATCACGCCTGTTTCAGCCTCCGCACCGGCGAGGCGCTTCGACCGCCCGCACTCGACCCGATTCCCTGCTGGCGCGTCGATCGAGAGGGCGACCAGATATTCGTCCGCGAGAAACTGTCGGCCCCGCGGCCTGCACCCGCGTTAGCTTCCACCCGCGAGATGCCTCCGTCGATCGTCATCGTCGGCGGCGGGGCAGCCGGTGTGGCCGCTGCCGAGATGGTCAGACGGCAGGGTTACGACGGTCCCGTCACGTTGATCAGTGCCGACGCCGATCCGCCTGTCGATCGTCCGAATCTCTCGAAGGACTACCTCGCGGGCGACGCGCAGGAGGACTGGATCCCTCTCTGGCCTGATGACTTCTACGTGAAGCAGCGCATTGATCTGGTGCTCGGCCGACGGGTGTCATCGATCGACCCGGCGAATCGCACTGTGCATCTTGACGATGGATCAAAGCGGCAATACGGTGCGCTGCTCCTCGCCACCGGCGCCGATCCGGTCCACCTGCCGATCCCCGGTGCGCAGGACGAGCGCGTGCGGTATCTGCGATCGTTCGCTGACAGCCGCGCGATCGTCGAGCGCGCGGCAACGGCCCGGCACGTCGTCGTGGCGGGCGCCAGCTTCATCGGGCTCGAAGTCGCGGCGTCGCTCCGCGCCCGCGGCATCGCCGTGGATGTCGTCGCGCCGGACAGCACGCCGCTCGAGAAGGTGATGGGCGTCGAAGTGGGCCGGTTCGTTCGATCGCTGCACGAGGC
>Ga0207701_10004830_pt1 | contig 13632 bp, 10 predicted proteins | sample KBSSwiSSwithPhiX_FD_184294 | JGI IMG/M metagenome (GOLD analysis project Ga0207701, IMG submission 184294) | Switchgrass rhizosphere bulk soil microbial communities from Kellogg Biological Station, Michigan, USA, with PhiX - S5 (SPAdes) (version 2) | ecosystem: Environmental > Terrestrial >... | reverse complement strand
ATCCCGCCGTTGCCGTCGAAACATTTTGCGTGCGCACGAGAAACAGCGGAAAGTAAGTGAGAAAACCGTAGTCGAGAAAGAAGCGCAGAAAACCTGCCGAGAACGCGATGACCAGCCGCGGATGGCGCGCCAGCCGGAGCATGTCGCCGAGATATGCCATAGTCTTTTCGCCGGACTTGCCCTTCGTTTCGGGCATCCAAACTAAAGCGATGAGGCCGACGGGGACGGCGAGAATGTAGCAGGCAAAAGGCCAAAACCATGCGATCGTGGCGAGCAAGCCGCCGAGCGGTGGAAAAATGAAATAACCGATGCGGTCGAGAAAAACTTTCAGTCCCTGGCCGCTGATTTCATTATCGCCTTCCAGCAGGTCGCCGATCAACACGATAGTCAGCGGAATAACCGCGCTGAAGCCGACGCCCTGAAGCGACCTGAAAACCAGCAGCCAGCCGAAAGTCGGCGCGAACGCCATCGCCGCGCCAAAGATGCCGAAGACGATTAGCCCCAAGCCCAGCAGCAGGCGTCGTCCGTACAAGTCGGCGATGACGCCGAAAATCGGCGAGAGCACGATCGCCGGTGCGGTAAACAACGTCATGATCCACGAAAGCTGGGCGTCGGTAATGCCGAAAGGCTGGCTGAGCGCTGGCAAGGCCGGCTGGATAAAATTGACGCCCATCATGAGCGTGATGCTCGCGGCGTAGACGATGCTCAAGGCGCGCGCCTTTGCCGGAGCGAGCGTTTCCATGCCGAACAAAGCGGTTAGCGAAGCCATTCGCCGCAAACTAATTCAATCGGTCATGCCAGTCAAATCTCGGTTCTGTCGCCGCGAGTAAGCGCGCGCCGATTTTTCATCGCGCGCAGTACGCATCGCCGGAGATACAGATGTCAAGTTTATCGACTGGTGAGCGTGGGGCGAGCGTGATATGGAGGAGCGCAGTCAGGGCAAATTTTTCAACGCAAGGAGCTTGTGATGGGCCAAGACATGCGCACATGGATCGATCGATTGGACAGGGCCGGGTTGCTCGCCAGAATCAGCAAACCGGTCGATCCGCGCACGCAGATGGGCGCGCTGCTCTGGCAGGCGCGCGATCGGGCGCTATTATTTGAGAACCTGCCGGATTATCCAGGCTGGCGTTGTTTGGGGCAGGCGCCGGGCGATGTGTCGCTCGCGCCCGTCGCGTTCGATACGCCGCGTGAGGAGATGATCCCGGAATTTGTGCGGCGGACAGAGAAGCTCGGGACGACGCGCCTGGTCGAGACCGGTCCGGTTCAACAAAAAGTTCTGATCGGCGACGAAGTCGACATCACTCGAATGCCGATCCATCAGGCGGGCATTCGCGACGGCGGACCGTTTATCGGCTCCGGTTTGATGATCACCAAAAACCCGCAAACCGGACAGCGCAACCTGAGCTTTCATCGTCTGCAAATGAAGGGACCGAAAAAGACCGGGATACTTTTATATCCGCGCCACGCCTGGACCAACTACCAAATGTACGAAGCGCAGGATAAGCCGATGCCCGTGGCGATCATGATCGGTCATCATCCGATGTATTATTTCGCGGCCGCGACCACGACCCAATACGGCGTGGACGAGCTGGAGATCGCCTCGGCGCTGCTGCAGGAGAATGTCGAATTGGTGAAATGCCGCACCGTCGATCTGGAAGTGCCGGCGTTCGCGGAGATCATTCTCGAAGGGGAAATTCCGCCCAAAGTGAGAGAGCCGGAAGGGCCGTTCAGCGAGTTTCAGGATTATTATTTAACCGGTTCGGGCATGAATCCGATCGTTAATATTAAAGCAATCACTATGCGCGCCGATGCGATTTTCAAAAACGTCCAAAACGGCACGGAGGTCGAAGGCTGCGTTTATCATAAGGTGCCCATGTCGGCGCAGATCCTGCGCCGCGCGCGCAACGTCGGCGGCTCGGCCGATGTCAGGAACGTTTTAGTGATGCCGGGGATTTTCGGCGTCGTGGTGCAGATGAAGCCGCGCTATTACGGCGAGGCGAAAAACGTCTTGATGTCGGTGTTGTCGAGCGAGTACCAACATCCCAAAATAGCCATTGCCGTCGATGTCGACGTCGATATCTTCAACTACGCCGAAGTACTCTGGTCGATCAATACGCGCGTCAACCCCGCAGAGGATATCACAGTTATTCCCGGATCAAAGATACACGCGATGGATCCGTCCTGTCCCGAGTTCGGCCATCCGGGCGCGCCGGGCTGGCACCGTATCGGCGGCAAGATGATGATCGATGCGACCAAGCCGCCGGAGTGCGATGGAAAACGCCGCGATGAATTCGAACGGCTCCGTCCGGTGGGCTGGGAAACGATCGATTTGGCGGACTATCTACCGGCGGGCTCGCCGCCGCTCAGAATTAAACCGAAGATACCGATGGGATAAAAGATGGTTCGGGGTTCACGGGTTCAAAAGTTCAAGGGATGATCAATTAAACCGTGGAACGACTTCGCGGGGGTGATACGTTATTCCTCAGGTTCGCCGAAATAATCTCGCACGATTCTTTCTTTTATGTATTCTAAAGCGCCCAAATCTTGAATGATGTCACCGCCGGTATCATAGAAGAAAATATCGCCTTTGTGATTTCTGCCGATGGCGACGAGCCATTCCAATTCGTCTCGATCTTCTAATAAGTAATTGATCGCTTGATTAGCCCCTTTGCTGGCGATGATGGTGACTTTGGGGTTGGCGTTTTTTCTTGCCTGGGTCATGGAAGAAGCCTCCTGAATGCATCGGAGTCTATAACAGAAGAGTCGACGCTACAACTTGGCTGAAAATCGTCCGAAAACCGCTGCGCGCTCTGGTCGACCGATTGGCGAGTTTATTTCATTGCAAAATCGACGCGGTTCGGCCGGCCTTTGAGCTTGGCTCGCTCTTCGTTGCTAAGCGGCTTGGCGGCGACGACAAACAGGCGATCGGCGCCGACTTGGCCGGTGGCAACGAGCGCGTCGCGCACGGTTTGAGCGCGCTGCGTGGAGAGTTGACGCAGGTCATCGTCGCTGACTTTTGCGTACTGCATCATCAGCTTTTCCATCTCCGGAACCGGCAGGTTTTGCGCTAAGCCGATGGCGTTGCGTGGTTTGGGAAAACTCTCCTCGCCGTAAGCGGTCTTCAGATACTGTTCATATTCGCCTTTGTCGACTTGGACTTCGTCGACCGAACGCGGCGCTTGGCCTTTGCGCGCCAGGTCTTTCAGTTTCTGCGCTTTGACCTTGCGCTCGATGCCGACCCGCTTTAAACCGTCGAGGTCGCTAATCGGATCGACGCGGCCGATGATCTCCAGGTTGAGACTGGGACGATTGTTCAAAGCCTTGGCCAGTGTCGCGATTTTGTCGCGGTCCGGCTGATCGAGGCTGGCCCGGCCATTGGCGAATTCGATATAGCTCAATTCCTCGCCGCTGCCACCGCCACCGCCGCCGAAGGCCGATGCGATCAGCGAGAACGGCGCGGTCACGGCTTTGGTAATGAGATTGATGACAATCCGCAAAACAAGACCGCCGACGCTGAATTGCGGATCGTCGAGGGAGCCACTGATCGGCAGATCGACATCGATTACGCCGTTGCGATCTTTCAACAGGGCGACCGCGAGCAGCACGGGCAGCTTCGTGGCGGTCGGACTTTCGATTTTTTCGCCGAAAGTGAGTTGGTTGAGAATGATCTTGTTTTCGGCGGTGAGCTTGCGGTTGTCCAGCTTGTACTTGACGTTAAACGACAGTTTGCCTTTTTCGATGCCGTAACCGACGTATTTCGCGGAGTAGGGCGTCATGGGGCTCAATTCGATTTCCCGCGCATCGGCGACGATGTCGAGGAAGAGCTCTTTGGAGAGCGGGTTGAGCTTGCCTTTAATGTCCACGGGCGCGGATTCGTCGAGTTTGGCTTTGAGATCGATATCTCCCGGTGTCTCCGGTTTCAGCTCGGAAATGGAGCCTTCGACGCTGGTGAGGTTGGCGGAGTAATTGGGCTTGACGAAGAAATCGCTAAAGTTGATGTTGCCGCTCTGAAGATTGATCTTGCCGATGCTGATCGCCTTGGGAGCGGCGCTATTCTCGACGGGCGGCGCTGGTTTTTCCGCCGCCTTCGCCGGCGCGGCCGGCTCTTCTTTTTTCTCTTCCGGTTGGGCGGTTAACTTTTGCAAGTTCATTTTACCGTCGGCGCCGAGGATCAGGCGCGAGTAGAAATCCGCCAGCGTGATCTCGCCGATGCGCAATTGAAAAGGCTCCAGATCGAATTGAATCGCGTCGAGCGCCAAGGATTTCCACTTGAGCAGGTCCTGGGTGTCGTTCTTTTCGACGCTGCCGAAGTCCGCGACGCGTACGCTGCCTTGGTAATTGACCCGCATGCCGCCGTCGGCCGCCGTGTTAAGCGACAGCTCGCCTTTGGAGCCGATTTGGCCGCCGGTGAGCGATAAATTCACTTTGTCGCCCATGTAATTTTGAAAAGGAAGCAACTCGATGTCCTGGCCGTCCACAGTGAACTTGGCGTTCAATGGATTCACAGTCGCCGTGCCGACCAGACGCAAGAGCCCTTTGTTATTGATTCTGGTTCTGATCGTCGCCTTGCCTCGCTGATTTTTTGCCGTGGAGAAATTCTCGCCGTGAAGGGAAATTTCCGAGAGAGTCGTCTTTGCGCCGGCCGCCGTTCCGCGATCCTCGAAATCGATCTTGAAGCGGTCGAGAGCGATTTTTTTTGCGTCGACTCTCCAGTCGCCGTCGTTCTTTTTTGCCGGTTGAGCAGGCGCGGCGGCCGGACTTTGAGGCTTTGTGATGCGGGCGAGATTGATCGTGCCGTCGGCGTCGCGTTGTATATAGCCGTTACCTTCTTTGCCTTCGATGCCACCAATGACCAGGGTTTTTTTACCGACGTCCACTGCGACGTCCGTCACCGCCAATGAAGCGATGCGCCAGAGCGGTGCGGGCTGTCCGGCGAGATCGAGGCGAAAGGCGCGCAGAGTGGCGTTCAAATCCGTAAGCTTGATTTCGTTCGCTTCGTCGCCAGCCGCGAAACTGTATTGTGTGGAGATATCGAGGGCTCCATCTTTCACCTCCGCCGCCAGCGCAGTTTCGTAATACGGGCGTAGCGGGCCGATTTTAAGACCTTCGACGTCGAGTTTCCCCTCGGCCAGCAGCGGCGCGATTTGCAAGGTGCCGCTATGAGTGAGTTTTTCTTTACTGTCGGATTCGAAAGCAAGCTCGACGTTGGCTTTCTTGCCCGATTCATTGGTGAGCCCCGTGACCTTGAAGTTAACGTTGTCGAGGCGAGTCTTGTAGGGCCGTTGGAGCTGCTCGTCATCAATATAAAGCGTCGCCGACTCCAACGCGATCTCCCCGATCGAATAGGCCAGAGGCTTACTTTCTTCTTTTTTTGCTTCCGCGACGTCGGTTTTCGCCGGCGTCGACGCCGCTACCAGGTTAGTCAGATTGAGACTGCCGTCCTTAGTTCGGTTCAGATGCAGCTCGAGACCCTGCGATTTGACGGACTTGAGCGCGATCTTGTTGGTGAAAACTTCGATGGCGTCGATCAAAACGTCGAAGCTCGGCAGTTTGACCAATGGCGCGCCGCCGGTTTGCTGCATATCAAGATCCGTCAAGCCGAGATTACCGCCTATCGAGAGCACCGACTGATTATTTTTGGGTGCTCTGAAACTGGCTGTTAGCTTGCCGTGCAGCTGACCGGAGGGCACTGTGAAGTTCAATGTTACCGGCGAGTATTCGAGATACTTGGCGATTTCCAGTTTGTCGATATTGATATTGAAAGTGCTGTCCCGGGAATCTTTGAACGGGGTGGTGTCGCCGCCTAAGTGAAAAGGTGCGCCATTGATCACGGCGGCAAATTCCGGTTTGACCTTGATGTCGACGGAGGAGGGCAAGCTCGAGATAAACGGCACGCCGATCTTGATCTGACTCACCGTGTGTTTGGTTTGTTCCGGGCGGTCGTCGAAGTCGATTTTTCCGTCGACGATCTCGATGTTGTTGAGCGAGAACCGCGGCGTCGGCCCGGGAGGGCCGGAGGTGAATTCCTCGATGAGATCCTGAAAGTTGTATTTCCGGTCATCGTTGCGAATCAGGCTGATATAAGGCTTTACGATCCGCAGCTCTTTGAGCACGGGGGCCAAACGAAAGATCGATTGCAGCTCCAGGTTGACATAAAGCTCGTCGAAGGAGACGGCGGGCGACGTGCTTTGGCGCTCGTTCATCAGAAAGCCGCGCACCGTCAGGCTCAGCGCGTAGGGGTTGATCTTGATTTGTTCGATAGAAACTTGGCGATGAAATTTGTCAGAAAGCGCGCTGGCGACCTTGCCGCGTATCAGCGGCGGAGCGACGAGCCCCAATAACACGCCGATAGCGACAAAGATGGAGACGCCCCAAATCGCAATCTTTCGGGTGCGCGGATGACGCGCCACCCCCTTGGCTTGATCGCGGATCTCGCTGATCTTCATCGCGGTTATCTGGACCGGATTTTAGTTCGGCCCGATCTTAGCGCAGGGTTGGTTGCTTGTCCATGACAAGAACGGCAACCGCTGAAGTTACAGCGGCGTGAAAGAATATTTATGCTATCGATCTTCCGCCGCTTGAATCGCCTCGAGCAGAGCAAGATAGGTGGCGGGAAGGTTCCAGTGTCTTGCGCCTTCGAGAATGAGCCTTTTATATTCGGCATTGGACCGCGGAACGTTTGTCTCAATCTCCGCGACATAGATCAAAACTACCAACGGCTGTGCCCCATCGCCGAGCGCATAAACCGGCCTCAGCTCGCGACGATAACCATCCTCAAAACTATCGAGCGTGACTAAATCAGCTTCATTGACATCGTAAACGATGCCGCAAACCTCTTTCCCATGCGCCGGAAAAACATTGGCAGTGCCGCAGTTGCGCAAGCGCGAATGGCGCGTGATGCCGAACTCGTAATTGACGAGCCGTGCGACGCAGACAAACTGCGCTGATGGACAACGCCGCTGCATCTGTGGCCAGTTCATATTTGAGCCGTAAGCAAAGTAATGCAAAGAGATCATGCCTCGTGATGAATGTCTTATAGTAAGAAAAGTACTGACCGGCTACAAGCATTCCGCAGTAAATCTCCAACCTGCCAATTCGGGTTAAATCGCGTTTGCTTGTATATGAAAGAAAAGTTAAGCTATAAACGATTTTGTTGCCTAGGGGAGAAATTATGAAATTTTTTAGGAACTTAAGCGCCGTTATTATATTAATCTCGATGTTTTTGCTGCCCGCTCGTGGATCTGCCGGCGAAGCTACCTTCCAGCTCAGCGCGACGGTTAATGAACTCGTCACCATCCTGGTGAACACTCCAGTTGCGGAACTGCGGGCAAACGGCTTGCCGGACAAGGCTCTCAAGCTCGTTTATGCAAGATTCGATTTCTCGGAACTGACCAAACAGTCCTTGGGCCGGCATTGGCTGGAGCTGGACCAAGTCCAACGGCGTGAATTCGTCGCTGCCCTCACGCAAAAGCTCCTCGTTGCTTATGGCCGGACCGTGCGCGCTTCGGGCGATGAGAAAATTGAGTTCAACGGCGAAGAACTGAACGGAAACCTTGCGAACGTAGAGACAAAAGTCGTCAGCGCCAACAGCACATTGCCGATCGATTATCGTTTGCACTTCGTCGACGGCCAGTGGAAAGTCTACGACATGGTGATCGATCAAGTCAGTATTGTTCATAACTATCGCGCTCAATTCGATCGGGTCATCGCGAGATCATCAGTCAAAGAGCTGCTACAGAAGATGAAAGAGCCGGCGTCCTGATGCTGGCATAGAATATTGCAAGTATCATCACTTCTGAACAAAGCTCCAGTCGAAAGCCCTGGACGGATCGGGTGCGGCTTCGAGCTTTAGCTCCGCGCGAATCTCTTCCATAGCAATTTGTAGTCCTTGAGCACTGGCGACGCCCGTAGCGGACCAGCTCGACGACGCCATCTCGTAGCTTCCTTCGGCCAACCCTTGGTCCATATCGGTCCATTTCATGATCGAGCGAATGCTCTCGGGCTCATTGTTCTTGGCGTATTGAATGCCGCGCAGCGTCGCACGCACTAACCGGCGAATTTCATCCGGTTGTCTCTGGATCTTTTCCAATCGGGTTCCGAACCCGGCCAGAGGCGAAGGGATCAAATCACCGACAAAAAGAATCTTGCGAAAGCCCTTTCGCTCGAGCATGACGTTGTAAGGCGCTTCGATCAGCGCGGCATCGATGGCGCCGCTTTCCATCGCAGCGATGCGGTTCGTGCCGCCGCCCAAGGCGAGGATTTTCACGTCTTGATTCGGCGTCAGCTTGTAACGGCGCAATAGGGCGCGCGCGTAGGTGTCGGTGCTCGCGCCAAAGGATGAAATGCCCAGTAGTTTGCCTCTGAGCTCTTCGACTGAATGGATCCCCGGCCGGGCAATGAGAGAGAACAAGGGTTTGTCGGCGATCGTCATCACGACCCGCAACGGCACGTTGCGTAACGCGGCGCGGATCGTCGAGCCGAGCGCCGTCGTGTAACCGACGTCGCCGGCGATCAGCGCTTGCATGGCGACCTGCGGCTTCATGATGACGTAATCGACGTCGAGACCTTCCGCTCGGTAAAACCCTTTCTCGCGCGTAAGATGAATGGGAAACCATGAAAGCGACTTAGATGGCGCGGAAATGTGAATCTTAGTCGACTGGGCGGCGGCGACCCGGGGAATAATAGCAAGAATCAGCAGCGCAACTAACATCGGAGCTCTGGGCGTGGTCATGTCGGCGTACATAGCCAGTTCTTAAATTGCTTACAAGTCGCTGAGCGTTGTTAGCTTTACGTTGGGGGTCTTTGTGGTGGAGTCGCCAGCAAAATCAAAAAAGCCGACGTGAAGAGAGCGCAAGAAAAAATGGTGAACGATAGATCGTAGCTGCCCATGCGGTCGTGTAGAAAACCGAAAAAAGGCGCGCCACTGGCGGCGAACAAATGAGAGAAGAAAAGCGACAGGCCGCGCACCGTTCCCAGTGAAGTCCGGCCGAAGAAATTGGCCCAGATCACTTCGCGCAGGACAAAGCTGCCGGCCAGGCCCGTGCCGTAGAGAAAGAACCCGACGTAGGTGAAATGAATCTGGCGGCTCGAGATCGCCATGATCAAGCCGATTCCCTGAATCAAAAACTGGATGCAGGAGACCTTTCTTATATCGAACCTGTCGGCGAATACGCCCCACACCAGCGTGGAGCCGAGTTGCGTTAAAGCGATCGTACTCATGAAGGAGGCGGCGATCAGCGGCGAGTAACCGATATCGGTGACATAAGAGAAGATGTGCAGATTGAGACCGGCGATGCCGACGCTGGCGATACCGAAGGTAACGACGAGGAGCCAAAAGGTCGGTACCCGGAGCGCCTCCGCTCGAGTCCACGATCTTTCAGTTCTTAGGTTTTGCGATTGCGCGCTAGATGGCGGCGCGCTGGTCGCTGGTGACTTATCGGCTGTTTGATGCGGCGGATCGCCATCGGGGCGAAGCCCCATGTCTTCGGGTCTCCGGCGTATGAAGATCAACGCCGGCGCTATGACCAAGAGCGGCGCGACGATGCCGAATACCCTCCAGGTGCCGCGCCAGCCGATCAGGACAAATAAAGATGCGGCAATCAAGGGAATGCCGAGCTTGGCTAGGCCCGTGCCCAAGTTGGCGATGCCCATCGCTCGGCCGCGCTTGCGCACGAACCATTGGGCGATCGTCACGTTGATGACCCAAGAACCCAGTAAAGCTTCGCCCGCGATTACTAAAGAGCAGCGGACGAAAACGAACTGCCAAAAGCTTTGCACTAGACTGGAAAGCAACAGTCCGGTGCCTTCCATCAGAACGCCGAGGACGAGGACACCGCGGCCGCCGTGTCGGTCGATCCACGGACCGAGGAGCGGCACGATCAGCGCCGCGACACCGATCTCGAAAGTGCGGATCAACGAAAACGCCCCGCGCGAAACGTTCAGCTCCTCGGTGATCGGTTTGAGAAAAATGCTGAGCGTGCTGGAGAATGCGAATGTTCCGGCGAAGTTGACGAGAATGCCGACGCCGACAATGTACCAGCCGTAGAAATAACGCGGCTGGATTGTCGCACCATCGAGTTTGAGGTTTGTGGTCATGAAATGGCGGTGAATGAACGTGACAGCCAAAACAAGTATCAGTCTGGCGCGAGTTACCGCCGGGCGGCAGATGGATGAATGTGTTGCATGGTTTTGGTGTCGCTCGATAAAACAATAAGCGGCGGTGTTCTGTCAACCGATCGGCGGCGCGGCTTGAAAAATTGGCATCACGGCACTAACAATGGCCGCGCAGAGGCGATAGGAGGCTTATCGTGCTGATTCTCTCCAACGAAGATATTGAAAAGATTTTGCCCGTCGGCGCTTGTCTCGACGTGCTGGAAGAAGCTTATCGGGATCTCGGCAACGGCATGGCGGCGACCGTGCCGCGCTACGATGTCTTTAGTCCGACCAAGCCCAACGAGTTCTATGAATACAAAACTATGAGCGGCGTGCTGCCCGGCCGCAAGGTCGCGGCACTGCGTCTGAATTCCAGCGTCGTTAAGTGGTACGAAAAGGCCGGCGGCCTTCGCAAAGACAAGTTGCCGGTGGCCGGCGGCGACAAGTACGTCGGACTCGTCATGCTTTTCAGCACAGAGACCGGCGAGCCCTTGGCGATTTTCCCCGACGGTTACGTGCAGAAGTTGCGCGTCGCGGGCGCCAGCGCGATTGCGGCGCGCTATCTCGCGCGTCCGGATGCCAAAGTGATGGCGTTGCTCGGCGCCGGCTGGCAGGCCAGCGCGCATCTGGTGACGTTGTCGATGATCCGCGACTTGAAGCAGATAAAAATATTCAGTCCGACGCCGGATTCGCGGCGGCGTTTCATCGCGGAGTGGTCGGGAAAAGTTGCTGCACCGTTAATTGAAGCGGAAAGCGCCGCGCAGGCGATCGACGGCGTGGATATGGTGATCGCTACGACGAATTCGATCTCGCCGCTTTTTTCCGGCGATATTTTACGGCCGGGGATGCATGTTTCCTGTGTCAAGCCTTGCGAGCTCGACGCGGCGACGTACAAGCGCGCCGATCCGCTGATCATTCACTGGCGCGAGGCCAAGCCGTTTCAAATCGCGATCGGCATCGACCGCCAATCGATCCCGGACGTGGCAGAGGGTTGGCAGCATCCTATCACACGCAAAGAAGAAGCCGTCTGGGATTTTCCGACGCTCTCGGAATTGGTCAACGGTCAACATCCGGGACGAACGAAAAAAGATTCCATTAGCTGTTTCTGCAACAACGTCGGTCTGGGTCTGCAATTCGCGGCAGTGGGCAGTGAAGTGCTGGCGCGGGCGCGGGAGGCGAGGGTGGGGCGCGAGATTCCAACCGATTGGTTCTTGGAAGATGTGCATCCATAAAAACAGTTTCAAGCTTCTGAGCTCTAGGGTTTAGTTAAAAACATGAAGACCCTGAGCAGAGTGTTGATGTTGTTGCTTGTGCTGACGCCAAGAATCTTAAGCGCGCAGACGAAGCTCAAGGTCGCCTATCCGACTACCGTCGGTTCGATGGCGGTTATTTGGGTGACCAAAGACGCTAAGCTGTTTGAAAAGTACGGGCTCGACGTTGAGTTGATTTACGTTGCCGGCAGCTCGAGGATTGTCCAATCGATGCTGGCCAAAGACATTCCGATTTCCGAGATCGCGATTCCGGCGGTCATCCAGGCCAATCTTGCCGGAGCGGATCTGGTGATGCTCGCCGGTCCCAACAACAAGCCGGGACAAAAGATCATGGTCAAGCCGGAGATCAAGCGGCGCGAAGATCTGAAGGGCAAAAAGATCGGCATCAGCCGCTTCGGCACCTCGGACGATTTTTTGCTGCGCTACGTGCTCGGTCAATGGAATCTCCAGGCTGACCGTGACGTGGCGTTGATCCAGATGGGCGGCTCGCCTGAGACTCTCGCGGGCTTGGCGGCGGGCGCCATCGATGGCGGTTTGCTCGCTTCGCCGCTCCATCTCCAGGCCGCCAAGTTCGGCTACCATCTACTCGCGGACCTGAGCACCATCGGCATCGATTATCAGGGCGCGGGTGTGGTGACGACGCGAAGCTACATGCGCGAGGCGCCTGATGTCACGCGGCGCTATGTGCGCGCCTACGTCGAGGGCTTGCACCGTTTCAAGACCGACAAGAATTTCGCCGTGAAAGTGATCGGCAAGTACTCGCGCATCACGGACCAAGAAGCGCTGGAAGAAACCTACCAGCACTACGCCGTCAAGATTATGCCCAGAGTTCCCTATCCGACGATCAAAGGAATTCAAATGGTGCTCGACGAAATCGGTTCGCGCACGCCGAAGGCCAAGAGCCTCGCGCCTGAGAGTTTTATCGACATCAGCTATTTGAAAGAGCTCGAGCAGGCTGGATTCATCAAGAAGCTTTACGGCGAGTAGTTCGTCACATTGCTACGGATGTATCTGACAGGATCGCTTTGTCCAGTTCATCGATCAAAAAGCTCTCCGGCAATTTTGAATATTCAGTCAAAAAGTTTTTTCAGCGAGCGACAACGAGCGCGAGATTATATTCTCACGGATTATTATTGACAGTTCGAAACCACTTTCGTAAACTGCCTTCAGCAGGGAAAGGAGGTGGTCCAGACATGATTGATAAATGTATTGTCTGCGAGGTGGCTGAGACTTAGGCTCTAGGCGGATTCTTTGACGGGGATTCGGGCCTGGAGCCTGGGAATCCCCCTCAGTCCACCTATAGGTCCGCTTCAACGGCTGCTTCGGCTGTCGCTTGAAGCGGACCTTCTTTTTTTCAGCAACTCGAGCGCGGCGCCGGCGGTTTTTCTGCTCTCGCGATTGTCGCTTTCGCTGGCCTCGCGTAAAGCGATGACAAATTGCTCTGACGGCGATCCTAAGTCGGCCAGGACGATCGCTGCAGCATTGCGGACCCGAGAGTCCGCGTCTTCCAAGTAAGTTTTCAGCAAAAGACTCTTGTCGTTGTCATTGAGATCCGCTCTTTGCTTCAGGCAAATGGCGGCGGCGACTCTGACGGTTGGATTGTCATCGCGCAGCCCCTTCAGCAATGCCGCCAGACTGGCGTCGTCGTTTAGACTCAGGTCGCGGATACAGTACAGCGCCATCCTTTTTTGGTTGGCTGTGCCGTTGGCGCTGAGTTCTATCAGATGGCCGATATGGTTATCATCGTTTTTGGCGAGGCGAACGAGCAGAAGGGCGACCGCCCACCGGATATCCGGTTCTTGATGATCCAGTGCGTCGAGTAAGACTCCTATGACGGTGTCGTTTGGAGACGGAAGTTGTCCTAGGATATATGCGACCGGCCAGTAATTTTTTTTTCCTGGTTGAGTGAGCCGTTCGCAAAGCAAGGCGCGCAGGTCGGCCGATTGCCCGGCCAACGGGAGGAGTGCATCGACCGCGGCTCGAATCGTCGGCTTGTCGTGATGATCCAAGTCGGCGATGAGCGCGTCGATCTCGCTCTCGGGTTTAGTCACGAACGCGCGTTCCCGTGTCGATATCAGACCGCCAGCGTCAATCAAATTTCGAGAAACTGCGGACAATCGGTTAAATTGCGGTTACCTTTGGCCGTGACCACCACGACGTCTTCCAGTCGGACGCCGCCGACGCCGAGATAATACAGGCCGGGTTC
>Ga0207701_10004829_pt1 | contig 13633 bp, 12 predicted proteins | sample KBSSwiSSwithPhiX_FD_184294 | JGI IMG/M metagenome (GOLD analysis project Ga0207701, IMG submission 184294) | Switchgrass rhizosphere bulk soil microbial communities from Kellogg Biological Station, Michigan, USA, with PhiX - S5 (SPAdes) (version 2) | ecosystem: Environmental > Terrestrial >... | reverse complement strand
GCGGCCGACGAAGACGTCGGTGTAGTTCGGGATGGCGCCGACCGGGTCGTCGGCCGGAACCGTGGTCATACCGGTCTGGTCGGAGAGGAAGGCCGCGGCCGCATCGTAAATGGCGCGGCAGCGAACGCCCGGCTTGGCCATGCGCTCGACGAGCGCCAGGCAATCGGTGATCGCCGTCCACGCTTTCATCTGCTCGTCCGTAGGCTTGCCGTTGACGGCGAACGCCACGGGATAGCCGCTGACCGGCGAACCGAGGTTCGTCTGCCACAGCACCTTGCCGGTCTTTTCGTCGAAGGCCATGAAGGTACCGGCGGCGTCGCCGCCGAACACCAGTCCGCCGCCGGTCGCCACGAGCGACAGCATGCCGGCCCGCTGCTCGTGCTTCCAGATCGTGCGCCCGGTCTCGACCGAGATCGCATGAACGGTTCCGATGTTCTGCGTGTTTGGCGCGATCTCATACGGCATGCTGAGGCCGTAGACCCGGGCCGGGTCCCGTTTGTCCGTCGTCGTCTTGGCCTTCATGCACATGTTCTGCAGCGGGTAGAACATGACGTTCGACTGCGGGTTGTACGCGCCCGCCGGCCAGTTCTTGCCGCCGTTGGAGCTCGGGCAGACGAACCGCTCCTGGTCGATCGCGCTGAACGTCACCTCGGGATTGACGGTGACCTTGCCCGTCGCCCCGTCGATGTTCGTGATCACGTTCTGGAACACCGTGGGCCGCGCCCACAGGAACTCGCCGGTCTTCCGGTCGAGCGTATACACGATGCCGGTCTTGCCCGGGATGCCGGTGACGACCTTCCGCTGTTCGCCGCGTTTGATCTTCGGATTGATCCAGGTGACCTCACGCGGATCCGGTGCGACCGCGGTGTCGACGAGCAGGCGCTCGAACGGATGATCGAGATCCCAGTGATCGACGATGTGCTGGTAGTACCACACGATCTTGCCGGTGTCGGCATCGATGGCGAGCGTCGAGTTGTGATAGAGGTGCTGCTTGTCGTTGCCGCCGAGGATGAACTTCGGTGCGGGAATCGTGACCGAGGTGCCGACGATGACGAGGTTCAGCGCGGCGTCGTAACTCGGCACCATCCACGTGCCGACGTGCCAGCGCTGCTCGAGCGGCACATCGCCCCAGGTTTCACTGCCCGGCTCGCCAGGGCGCGGGATCGTGCGCGTGCGCCAGATCTCCTTGCCGGTCTTGGCATCGTGGGCGGTGATGATGCACGCGTCGTTGGTCGCCTGCGGCTGACACTGGCGGCCCTGGATGATCTTGCCGTTCGCGATGATCGGACCGGAGCTCGGGCTCGCCGGTGCGCGCGGATCGAGCACCGGCGTCTCCCAGACCAGCTGCCCCGTACGCGCGTCGATCGCATACATCTGATTGTCGGAGCTGCCGTCGATGATCGTCGTGCCCCAGATCGCAATGGCGCGATTGGTCCCGCCGCGCACGCCCTGCGGCAGCGCCCGCTTGTATTCCCAGAGCATGGTGCCGGTCTTCGCGTCGACGGCGTCGATGACGTCGGCCTGGTTCGGGATGTACATGACGCCGTTGTAGACGAGCGGCGTGCCCTCCTGCTGTCCGCTGGTCCCCGGCAGCGGGCGCGTCCAGGTCTGGCGCAGCTTCGACACATTGTTCTTGTTGATCTGGTTCAGGGGACTGAAGCCCTGACTGTCGAGCGTGCGTCGCCACATCAGCCAGTTCGCGGGATCGGGCTTCTGCAGCATCTCGTCGTTCACCGGCACGAAGGGCCGCGTCGTCTCCTGCGCGGCAAGATGCAGAGTCCACGCGACGGCGACAAGCGCCAGCAACAGCAGCGCGACACGTTTCATCGGAAACCTCACAAAGGAATCGCGGGCGGAAGCCCTCCGCACACGTTGACCGTGTGCGGTATGTACCCCCTGCGCTCGATTCCGTCAATGTTTGTTGTCAGGCGCGGCGCCGGGGGTGAGTACGTTCGTCGGCTGGTGATCGGGTGATGGCGAGCGGGGAGTGACCCGGACTAGCTCCGCTCGGGGCCCAGGTCCGGACCGTCGAGCGCGGGGTCATCGAATCCTGGCGGCCGGCCGCCGAATGCCGCATCGAGCCCGGGGCCGTCCGGCCGCACGTATCTCCGGACGACGGACAGCAGTTGCTCCCCCCTGAACGGCTTTTCGAGCCAGACCTCCGGCTTGAGCCTCGCCTGCGCTCCGGCTTCAGGCTCGCAGGCCGTGACGACGACCGTCGGAACAGTGGCGAGCTGCGGATCGGCGAGCTGGCGCGCCCGCACGTCGTTGCCGCTGAGCGAGCCGGGCAGCAGGAGGTCGAGCAGAATCAGGGCAAACCCGTGCGGGTTGGCGTTGAGCTCGTCGATGGCGTGTTCGCCATCGGCCGTGTCGGTGACGCGATAACCGTTCAGCGTCAGCAGCTGCGCGAGGCCGATGCGTATGTCGTAGCAGTCTTCGACTAGAAGGATTGCGCCAGAACGGGGCGTCGACGGTTGAGGCATGTTGTCGTCCCCCGTGGGAGGCTGGGTGCTCTTACCACTCCACGTTACATGCCACCTGCGCCGATCGGTCTCCGGGAGCCCAGCCGGATCTCCTCGCGCGAAATCGCGCCTGTTTTGTGCCGGCACGAATCGGGGCGAGGTTCGTCCGTCGCGCGCACAGGGTGACGCCACGTATGTCTTTTCTCCCGCTGAGTCATCTGGCTGACAAAACCAGGAATCAGGAATCAGGAATCGGGAAACAGGGATGGGCCAGGAATCAGGGAGCAGGAATCGGGGACAGGGACGGGAAACAGGGATCAGGGATCAGGACAGCTCAGACGCTCCCGGTCAGTGCGCGTTTGAGCCAGGCGCGCGCCACGGCCCATTGCCGCTTGACCGTGGCGGGCGATGATCCGAGTGCCTCCGCCGTCTCTTCTACGGTGAGTCCGCCGAAGTAGCGGAGCTCGACGAGCTGCGCCAGCTCCGGATCGAACTCTGCGAGCCGGCTGAGCGCCTCGTCGAGGGCAAGCAGCTCCGCATCGCGCGCAGCGCCGAACGCGGACGGCGAGCCATCGACATCGGCAGGAAACGCCTCGTCGAGCGTGACGCGTGCGGGGGCGCCGCCGCGTTTGATCGCGTGGCGGGCGCGCGCACGCTGGACGAGCAGCTGGCGCATCGAGAGGGCGGCGATCGCGATGAAGTGTGTGCGGTTCTGGAATTCGCGCGGCCGCTCGGCGGCCAGCCGCACGAACGCTTCGTTGACGAGGGCGGTCGCCTGCAGCGTCTGACCGGGACGCTCGCGGCCGATGTACCGCGCCGCGATGCGCCGGAGCTCGGCGTAGACGGCGGGCATCAACGAGGCGAGCTGAGGAGAAACGGGGCGATCGACGGAATCGCGCTCCTCATCCACGACGTGTGCCCGTCCGCTATGTGCGGGTGATCGACACGCGTTCGATCACGATGTCCTGCAGCGGCCGGTCGCGTTCGGCGGTCGGCGCGCGGCCGATCTTGCGGACGACGTCCATCCCTGCCGAGACGGCGCCGAACACCGTGTGGCGATCGTCGAGGTGCGGCGTGGGCCCGAGCGTGATGAAGAACTGTCCGCCGTTGGTGTTGGGACCGCGGTTGGCCATCGACAGGATGCCGGCCTTGTCGTGGCGCAGGCGTGGATGGAACTCGTCGGCGAAGTTGTAGCCGGGACCGCCAATGCCCTGTCCGAGCGGATCGCCACTCTGAATCATGAACCCGTCGATCACGCGGTGGAAGATGACGCCGTTGTAGTACGGCCGTTTCACCTTCTGGTTGGTCTTCGGGTCCGTCCACTCCTTCGTGCCCTCGGCGAGCCCGATGAAGTTCGCCACGGTCAGTGGCGCCTCGCTCTCGAACAATTCGATGGTGAAGTTCCCTTCACTGGTGATGAACTCCGCGTAAACGGCCACCCGGTCTCCTCAAATGACAGAACAATGCCCAATGCTCAATTCAGAATGCCCAATGCCCAATGCCCAATGCTCAATTCCCAATGCTCAAAGCCGAGGATGCGCCTTGGCTGGAACAGTTGGGCATTGTGCAATGGGCATTGAGCATTGTTCCGATGAGTCGCCCAGAGGATATCACTCGAAGGCAGTACAATTCCGCCATCATGAGTCGTGCGCCTTCTCCGGTGAGCGACGCGATCAATGCGCTCGTCGAAGGCAGGGGAGACGATCCGTTTGCGGTGCTCGGTCGTCACGAGATCACCGTGCAGGGGCGGCCGGCCCTCGTCTTTCGTACGATGCAGCCCGGGGCGGCCGGCGTCGAGATCCTCCTGCGCGATCGGGTGCACCCGATGTCGCGTCTGCAGGACGGCCTGTTCGAGTTCGTGGTGCCGCTCGAAGCCGGCGATTCACCGACTCCGGGGTATCGCTTTCGGATTCACGAGGGTTATACACAGCGCGATATAGAGGACCCATATCAGTTCGGTCAGCTGTTGCGCGACTTCGATCTGCATCTCTTCAGCGAGGGCACTCACTATCGCGCCTGGGAGCAGCTGGGCTCGCACCGGCGGACCGTGGGCAGCATCACCGGGGTGCACTTCGCCGTGTGGGCCCCGAACGCCCAGCGGGTCAGCGTCATCGGCGACTTCAACCGCTGGGATGGGCGGGTGCACCCGATGCGCCGGCTGCTGCCATCGGGCGTCTGGGAGATCTTCATTCCGGACCTTCCTGACGGCACCTGCTACAAGTACGAAGTGCGGACGGCGGACGGTCAGCTGGTGAACAAGGCCGATCCGTATGCGGAACGGTTCGAGGTACCGCCCAACACCGCGTCGATCATCTGGACGCCTGGTCGCTACACGTGGGGGGATGCCGAGTGGGTCCAGACGCGCGCGGCGGCCGGCGGCTGGCACGATCGGCCGATGGCCATCTACGAGGTGCACCTCGAGTCGTGGCGGCGCAATCCGTCGGAGAACAACCGTTACCTGAGTTACCGCGAGCTCGCCGAGACGTTGATCCCGTACGTGCAGGGGATGGGGTACACCCACATCGAGCTGATGCCGGTGATGGAGCACCCGTTCTCGGGGTCGTGGGGCTATCAGGTCATCGGCTTCTTCGCACCGACCAGCCGCTTCGGCACGCCCGACGACTTCCGTTACTTCGTCGACGTCTGTCATCAGCACGGCATCGGTGTGCTCCTCGATTGGGTCCCCGGCCATTTTCCGAAGGATCAGCACGGCCTCGCCCAATTCGATGGCACGTCGCTCTACGAGCACGCCGATCCGCGCAAGGGCGAACATCTCGACTGGGGCACGCTGATCTTCAACTATGGCCGCAACGAGGTCCGCACCTTTCTGCTCAGCAACGCGCTCTACTGGCTCGATGAGTTTCACATCGACGGGCTGCGCGTCGACGCCGTGGCGTCGATGCTCTATCTCGATTACTCCCGCCCCGCCGGCCAGTGGATTCCGAATCAGCACGGCGGACGGGAAAACCTCGAGGCGGTGGCGTTTCTCCAGCAGCTGAACACCGTGACGCATGGACGCGTCGCCGGCACGGTCACCGTCGCCGAGGAGTCGACATCGTGGCCGGCGGTCAGCCGCCCGACCTATGTCGGTGGGCTCGGGTTCACCTTCAAGTGGAACATGGGCTGGATGCACGACATGCTCGAGTACGTGGGGCAGGATCCGGTGCACCGGCGATGGCATCACAACCAGATCACGTTCTCGATGCTCTATGCCTTCACCGAGAACTTCGTGCTCCCGTTTTCACACGACGAGGTCGTGCACGGCAAGCGTGCGATGCTCGACAAGATGCCGGGTGACGTGTGGCAGAAACACGCCAACCTCCGCGCGCTCTACGGCTACATGTACGGCCATCCGGGCAAGAAGCTGATGTTCATGGGGTGCGAGATCGGGCAGTGGCGCGAGTGGAACTACAACGCCAGCCTCGACTGGCATCTTCTCGACTACGCCGAGCATCGCGGCCTGCAGCAGTGGGTGCGCGATCTGAATCAGGTCTACCGGCGCGAGGCCTCGCTCTTCGAAGTCGACTTCGACGGCACCGGGTTCGCCTGGATCGACTGCCAGGACAACGAGAACAGCGTCGTGTCGTTCCTGCGCCGTGCGAAGAATCCGCGTGACTTCACGGTGATGCTCGTCAACTTCACCCCGGTGCCGCGACCGGCATACCGCGTCGGTGTGCCGGTGGCCGGCTACTATCGCGAGCTGTTGAACAGCGATGCGGCCATCTACGGCGGGAGCAACCTGGGCAACGACGGCGGCGTGCACACCGTGGCCGTGGCTTCACACGGATACGCGCAGTCGATCACGCTGACCGTGCCGCCGCTGGGATTTCTGCTCCTCAAACCGTGAGCACGAAGGGCACGAAGGCTTCGCACGGACGAGGCACGGAGAACGGTAAACACGGCTTCGCCGCTCGCACGAAGGGCACGAAGAAAGACTGACCGAGGTTACGGGAACCATAGAGGCGGCTTCACCGCCCTGACGAAGGACACCAGGGAAGAGTGCCCACCGAATCGGTCAACGATCCGGACGATCCTCGTCTGGCGGATTATCGGAACGTTCCGGACGCAGAGCTGCTGCGCGACCGCGGCGTCTTCGTCGCAGAAGGACGGCTCGTCGTTCGGCGCCTGCTGACGGCATCGCGGTTTCCCGCCCGATCCGTGCTCGTGACCCAGACTGCGTATCTCGCGCTCGAGGGCGTGCTGGCGGCCACGCTGGTGCCCGTGTATGTGGTGCCGCCCGCACTCCTCGGCCACATCGCCGGCTTCAACATTCATCGTGGGTGTCTTGCGCTCGGCGAGCGTCAGGACGAAGCGGACTGGCGAGCACTCATGGCGGCGAGACACCGGCTCGTCATCCTCGAACGCGTGGCCAATGCCGACAACGTCGGCTCGATCTTCCGGAACGCTGTCGCGTTCGGCGCCGATGGCGTGCTGCTGGATGAAGCGTCCACCGATCCGCTGTATCGCAAGGCGATACGAACCTCCATGGGGGCGGCGCTCTCGCTGCCGTTCGCCCGCATGGACGGGTGGCCGGAGTCGCTGGCCGCGCTGCGGGAGCAGGGCTTCACGACGATCGGGCTGGCCCCGGGTGCCGGCCGGACAATCCGTGACATCGCGGCGTCGGTGGCGGGCCACAGGGTCGGACTGTTGCTCGGCCACGAGGGCGAGGGCCTTTCGCCGGGCGCGCTGGCCCACTGCGACCACCTCGCGCGCGTGCCCATGGCCGCCGGCATCGACTCGGTGAACGTGGCGACCGCGGCGGCGGTGGCGATGTACGAGTTGAGAACATGACAGAAATCAGAAATCAGAAATCAGAAATCAGAAATCAGGAATCAGGAGGCAGGGGCTGATCGGTACGGTCCGGGTTGATCGTTAACAGAAGTCCGGCGCATCACCACCGCCGGGACGTTCCGCTTCTTTGCCCAGCGCCGTGCGTTCCTCAGAGAAACAGTGCAGCATCAGGAGGTCGGCCTCGAAGAAGTCGGCGATGGGATCTGGAATATCGTCTACTACACGACGCTAATCGGGAAGATTGATGCACGAACCCTGCAGATCACCGGCGTCTGACGACGCCATGGCGGTGTAAGGATGTCGCCGGACTTCTGTAAAGGATCATCCCGACCGTTCAGAATAGGGCCGAGGAGGCAGAATGGGCTCAGCGTGCGGCGTTGGTGGGACTTCTGAGTGCTGTGGCTCGTTTTCCTCCCTCTTCCCTCCTGCCTGTTGCCTCCTGTTTCCTGTTTCCTGTTTCCTGATTCCTGATTCCTGATTTGCCTGTGACCACATTCGACGTCCTCGGCGTCGGCGAGAACTCCGTCGACTACGTCTACCGCGTACCCGCGCTGCCGCAGGCCGGAGCGTCGTCGAAAGTTCGCATCACGGCACATGCGCGTCGTCCCGGAGGGCAGGTCGCCACGACGATGGCCGCGTGTGCGCGGCTGGGATTGAAGGCCGCCTACGTCGGTGCGTTCGGCGCCGACGAGAACGGCCGCATCTCGCGCGCGGCGCTGCAGCAGGCGGCCGTCGACGTCGGCGGCGCCGTGATCCGCGACGGCGCAGGCCGCTATGCGGTGATCCTGGTCGACGAGCACACCGGCGAACGCTGCGTGCTGTGGGAGCGGGATCCGGCGGTCGTCGTGTCGCCAGACGAGGTGACGCCGGCGATGGTATCCGCGGCGCGACTCGTACACGTGGACGCGGTCGATGAAGAGCTGTCGATGCGCGCGGCGCGGCTGGCGCGCGACGCCGGCGTAACCGTCACGAGCGACATCGATACGGTGACCGGGCGGACTCGCGACCTGCTCGCGGCGGTGACTGTTCCGATCGTCGCGGAGCAGGTGGCGACGGAGCTCACGGGTGAGTCCGGTCTCGAGCGCGCGCTCCGCCGGCTCCGTCGCGATCACGCGGGCCCGCTGTGTGTGACTCGCGGCGAGCGCGGGGCCGTTCTCCTCGCCGGCGACACGTTTTACGAGCAGCCGGCCTTTCGCGTCCAGGCTGTCGACACGACCGGCGCCGGTGACGTGTTCCGTGCCGGCTTCATCTACGCGCTGTTACGAGGCGATCCGCCGGCCGCGCTGCTGCGCTTCGCTGCGGCAGCAGGCGCGCTCAGCTGCACGCGCGAAGGCGCGCTCGGGAGCGGACCGACGCTGGAGGAGGTGGAGACGCTGCTGCGTCAGGTGAGTTGAGACGCAAGTCTGGCGGCGCGCCATGCAGGACCGCTCTCGCGCCCTCGAGCCCTCGAACCTTCGAACCCTCGAACCCTCGAACCTTCGAACCCTGTTAAGTTCTCTTCTCCGCGCCTTTGTAGGTGCCGAGCACGCGCGTCCACTTCGCGAACTCGGCGAGGTGGGTCAGCGAGCGGGCGCAGGCGAGATCGTCGCGGCGGGCTTCCACTTCCACGTAGAAGAGGTACTCCCAGGGACGGCCGCGCATCGGGCGGCTTTCCAGCTTTGTCAAATTGATATCGCGCAGCGCGAACACGCTCAGCGCCTTGAACAGCGCGCCCGGCGTGCTCGGCAGCGCGAAGACGATGGTCGTCTTGTTGGCGTCGGCGCCCGGCATCCCGCCGATGATGGCGAAGCGCGTGATGTTGAACTCGTAGTCCTGGACGGCCTCCTGCAGCACCGTCAGGCCGAACACGTCGGCGGCGCGGCGCGACGCCAGGGCGGCGGCCCCCGCCTGCTTCTGATCGGCGATCAGCTTGGCGCCGCCGGCCGTGTCGTAGACCGCCTCCACCGTCACGCCCAGGTCGCGCAGGTAGCGCTCACACTGCGCCAGCGCCTGCGGATGCGAGTAGACGACTTTCACCTCGCTCAGCGTCGTCCCCGGCAGCGCCTGCAGGCAGTGCACCACGTCGAGCTCGACTTCGCCGGTGATCGGCAGCTCGTGCTCGAGCAGCAGGTCGTAATTGCGATGAATCGTGCCGCCGATGGAGTTCTCCAGCGGCACAACGCCGTGCGTCGCGCGCTTCTTTTCCACCGCCTCGAACACGTCATCGAACGACTTGCAGGGCAGCGTCTCCGTATGATCGCCGCCGTACTGCAGCGCCGCTGCCTCGCTGTACGCGCCCGGTTCTCCCTGGTATGCCACTCTCATGTGTCGTGTATCTTTCACCGCGTCCCGATTCGCGCGGGTCGCAAGGCGTCCAGTGTATCGCGGCCTCTGGCGCGCGGTTATCGACGATTGAGCTCGATCAGAACCGGGATGGCGGAGTAGAGAATGGCCGCAACCGAGGCAGCCAGGCACAGAAGGGCGATGACCACGTGGTCGCCGCGTTCCGGCTTGAGCGGGTCGAGCAGTTTCGAGGTGACGTATCCGCCGGCAAGACCGCCGATATGCGCATAGTTGTCGATGCGCGGAATCAGAAACCCGAAGACCAGCATCGACACGATCCACTGATTCGCCTGGCCTCTCACCATCGAGCTGCCGCTGCGGTGCCCGTAATAGAGCAGCGCGCCGAGAAGTCCGGCGAGTGACGCTGAGGCACCAACGGTCAGGTGCTGTGAAGGATATGGACTGCCGCCGATGAGCGGGAACGCAGGCAGAAAGGCCGCGGTCACCGAGCTCACCGTGAAGCCGGCGACGGCCCCGAGGGTATAGATGATCACCATCCGCGCCGGTCCGTAGAACTCGACGACGAGCGGCGCGAGTGTGCGCAGCGAGAGCATGTTCAACGCGATGTGTATCAGGCCGCCGTGGAGCCACCCGGCGCTGAGCGGGGTCCACCATCGGCGCTCGTAGATCATCGGGCCGGCACCCGATGCGCCGAAGATGAACAGCGCCCCTCCATCCGGTCCGAATAATCCGAGCATGCTGCCGCCGGTGATTCCGGCCGACGCGACCAGCGTGAGGACGTACATGATCGCGCAAAGACCGATCACGATCGGCACGAAGCCGAGGTCGTTGCCGAGGGCGCGCAGCGCCGGCGCGAAGCCCCAGAGCGCTGGATTGCGGCGCCCGCAGTTGTAGCACTTGTCGTCGTTGACGCCAACGAGGACGCCGCACGAGGTGCAGAGGACCGAACCGGTACGTTTGCGGCCGAACACAGGTAACGATGATAGCGTTAATGGGTGGGATCATTCAGCAATGCCCAATGCTCAATGCCCAATGCCCAATGCTCAAAAGGGTTGGACTGAGCGTCGCCTTGGGCCTTGAGCCTTGAACGTGTGGCCATTATGTTGGGCATTGGGCATTGGGCATTAGGCATTGGGCATTGAGCATTGAGCATTGATGAAGATCATCGTCGGCATCAGCGGCGCAACCGGTGTGGTGTATGGCGTCCGGTTGCTCGAGCGGCTGCGTGAGGCGAAGGTCGAAACGCACCTCGTCATCAGCCGCTGGGGCGTGCGTACGCTGCTGCACGAGACGACCTGGTCACGCGAGGCGGTCGAAGCGCTCGCGCACACCGTGTATGCACCCGGCGACATGGGCGCCGCGATCTCGAGCGGGTCGTTCCGCACCGATGGAATGATCGTCGCGCCGTGCAGCGCGAAGACGCTGGCCGCCATCGCGCACGGCACGGGCGATACGCTCATTCATCGCGCCGCGGACGTCGTCCTCAAGGAGCGCCGCCGTCTGGTGCTCGTCGTCCGCGAGACGCCGCTGAGCGAGATCCATCTCGAGAACATGCTCAAGCTCTCGCGGATGGGAGCGGTGATGCTGCCGCCGGTCCCCGCCTTCTACACGCACCCGGTCACCATCGACGACGTCGTCGACCAGACGGTGGCCCGCGTGCTGGATCAGTTCGGGATCGAAACCACGGCGCCGCGATGGGACGGTGACATGGGCGCGCCGCGGGGAGCCGTCTAGTCGGCTTTGAGCTTCTCCAGCGCGCGCTCGGCGTCGGTGACCGCCTGGGCCGCGTCCTCCGCTTCCGCAGTGACCCGCCGCGCCGCCTGACGTGCCTCGGTGAGATCGGTCGTCGCCTTCTCCAGCTGCGTGTCGAGTGCGGCCTTCGCCCGCTCGGCATCTTTCAGACGGGCGGCGGCCTTCTTCAAATTGGCTTCCGCCTGTTCCGCCGCACGCTGCGCGTCGCGCAGCGTCCGTTCGGCGCGCTGCCTTGCGGCTCGCGCCTCTGCTTCCTGCGCCTTGCGCGCGCGCGCCTTCTCCTTCTCGTCGGCCTCTTTGCCTCGGGCTTTGGCGGGCGGTGGCGGTGTCTTGCGCTGGAAGGGAAGAATCGCGCCCGTTCCCTCGCGCGTCTTGCCACCGCCCATTGTCGGCACGAGCGCCGCCAGCGACTCGAAGCCAGGCGGATCCACGTCGTCGGTGAGCAGCCCGCCCCGCGGCGCGTCAGGGATGTCCGACAGCGTCGACAGCGCCTCGAGCGTCGTTGTCACGCGACGCATCGTGTCGGGTGATGGCGGATGCGAGGCCTCCTTCAGCAGCTCCGACGCCAGCCGTGCGAGATCGGCAAGTGACTCGCGCCTGGCCTGTAGCGGGCGACGGACGTCGGCCGGCTTGCCGGAAAGCTGCGCGGCCTGCGCGTCGCGGAACTGGGCGCCCGTCTGCATCAACCGGTCGTAGGCCTTGCGGTGCCGCCAGAACAGCTGATTCACCGTCCAGGCCGAGAGCGAAGGCTTCGCCAGCGCCTTGACTCGCGCCGATTCGTCGGTGCGCCCCGATTTCTTGAGTTTTGCGGCGAGGGTGTTACGGGCTGCGGTGAACTCGCCGAGCGGAAGCTGGAACAGCCCTTCGATTGAGAGTGTGTTGGCCACGTGTCGTGAATGTAACCCGCATTCCTGACCGCGTTTATGAAGGGCCGCCGGCAGCGGTGCTGGCCCTGACCTAGTCTGTCACACCCTATGCATAGACTTCGTGTAGACCCGATGAGGCGCTGGCCTCGTCTAAACGCTTAAGGGGGACGCCGAGATGGCTCGAACCGCTCACGCAGATCAGGAAGAGCAGCTTCCGCTGCCACGGACGTGGACACGCCGTGTGGTACCCCAGCCGGCACGCCGCCGCGCACCCTTGTGCGCCGGATGTCGCGCACGCGAAGCACGTTACGGCTTCCAGGACCCCGACGATCCGATGCTGGATCGCCCGCGGACCCTCTGCTTCGAATGCTTCCGGATGGAGATCGATCGTCGGCAGGCCGCTGAGGAACAGATGGCGCGAGGCTGGAATGCTGTTCAGGCGGAGCTTCCGCTCGAGGACAAGCTGAAGGAGCTGGCGCGCCGCCGGGGCAGGGCGCAGATCGCGGCCCGCAAGGCCATAGGCGCCTGACGAGCGCTGATGTGGGGTCCGCCTTCAGGCGGACCTGACGGCCTGTTCCCTCAGCCGGGTCCGAGAGGACCCGGCCTACGTGGCCGATCCCTGCCCCCTGCGCACGTCGAACCCTCGAACCCTCGAACCCTCGAACCCTGATCTACCGCCCCCTGAACGTCTCCGCAGTCCCCGGCGCCGAAAACATCACTGTTCTGGCCCCCGCCCGGCCCTCGACTGTGTAATGGCCGCGCATCTGGAGGAAGTCCATGCCACTGCTCAGCGCGCCCTGCGTCATCGGCGTGATCACAAACGAGGACACATCGAACTGTAACCGGACGTCGAGGGAGGGGCCGCGCGCCTCGATCGCGATGCGCGCCGGTCGCTTCTGCGCATCGTCGGTTTCCGTGATGCGCACGTTGGTAGCGTAGGCGAGCGGGCCGTCCGGTCCGAGCACGCCGACGAAACCGGGGAATCGATCGCGGTCCGCAGCGTCGGCCGGCGGAAACACGCGGCCGTAGAGCACCGACAGATCTCCCTGCTGCACCTGTCCCCATTGCCAGGTGACGCCCTGCCAGAAACCCCAGTTGTGATCGTGGTAACCGGTGCCGTTCATCGGGATCGTCGTGCCGTCGACGTCGAGAGATCCCGTCAGCGTCCCGGACATCACCGGGACGACGTATCCAGTGATCCAGCCACGGGAGCCCTTCATCTCGAGGGGAGGGACCAGCCGGCCCGGCGCCGCCTCGAGCGTCAGGTCGCCCGCCACGGGCCGATTGTGCGAGTCCTTCAGCTCGAGATGAATGCGGTAGCGCAAACCATCGAGTCGCACGGTGTTGCTGCCGATCGTCAGATTGGGCGCCTGTGCCACGTCGGCGTCTGACAGCACGGCAGACCCCGTGAACGTCTGCATCGCGCCCTCGCGATCGAGTTGCAGCCGCACGCCGGCGATGCGCGTCGTTGGCGTCATG
>Ga0207701_10004826_pt1 | contig 13636 bp, 22 predicted proteins | sample KBSSwiSSwithPhiX_FD_184294 | JGI IMG/M metagenome (GOLD analysis project Ga0207701, IMG submission 184294) | Switchgrass rhizosphere bulk soil microbial communities from Kellogg Biological Station, Michigan, USA, with PhiX - S5 (SPAdes) (version 2) | ecosystem: Environmental > Terrestrial >... | reverse complement strand
CAGATGATTTTGCAGGCCCCTGAGTACGGGATTGAGGGAGCACCTGATGCGCTGTTCAATATCGGCGCACCGCAATTGGTCATCACCGAAATCAAGACGCTGAATCCCACAGACTTCGACACCATCATGACGCCGTTGCCGGAACATCGGTTGCGGACGAATCTCTACATGTGGATTCTGAGTCAGTCCCTCCACCCGCACAAGGATAAAATCAACACCTTGGAAGCCCGAGTGGTGTATATTAGTCGGGGCTATGGAAAGCTGATTGCGGAGTGGAACGAGATTCTGCCCTTCCGCGAATTCGTGGTCAAGCGAAACGACTTCGACCTGCAAGAGTTTCTGAAGCGTGCTAAGGCACTCAAGGTGTTTCGGGATCAACAGGTCATGCCACCGGGCATATGTGGCACCGCACTGGACAAATATGCGAAATCCTGTAGCGTGTGTTCCCAGTGCTTTTCGGGACTTTACCCAGCAGGCAAGGTAGTCGCGTGAGGACTGTTGGCATCGACATTGCGACCTGTACAGGCATTGCGATGGTCGGTGAAGGGGAAGATCGGGGCAAGACGATCTACCTGCCCAATGAGCGGGGCATTTCTCGATTGCAACTGATTGCCAGTGAAGTAGAACGGACGCTAGAGGCATGGCAACCCCGGTTTGTGGCCGTTGAAGGCTATGCCTACGTCAAGAACGTCGGGTCGTTCGTGACGCTGGTCGAGATTGGTACGGTGGTGCGGTTAGCGGTTCGGAGCGTCGGGCTGTCATGGGTCGAAGTCCCTCCGACCGTGCTGAAGAAATGGACCACCGGAAAGGGCAATGCCAAAAAAGATCAGATGGCCATTCGGGCGTTGGAATGGGGCCATGCCAGTCACTCAGATGACATCGTAGATGCCTATTGCTTGGCTCAGATGGCGCAAATGGGGTGGCACGAAATTCTTGCCGTGCGTGGGGTGTCGGTCGGGTGGAAGAATCCAGCGCATTTTTAGTTTGACAAAAACTGGACCCAAGCGGTAAGTTAGCTAAACGGACGAATCAACGGAACGAAACAGTCCAAGGAGTGGAAGGAGAGAGTGATGACGATTGGCACATTCAAGCGGCACGTAGGCAAGACACTGGCGGTGAAGGTCACGAAATCGGCCTTGCGGAACGCCACGAAGAACTCGGCACGGGTCCAGATCGCACAGGCGACGGTCGCCCTGAAGGGCAACACCGGGCGGTTGCTGGAAATCAACACGCAGTATCTGTTGGGCATGCAGGCCACACAGGAGATGAAGGACGAGTCGTTCGTGGCCATGGGTGAGGTCGGGTATGACCTGATCGCCCTCGCACGGGTGCTCAAGGTGAAGCTGCCCTCGTCCACCAAGAAGATCAAGTTGACGGGCACGCGCTCGGCGGCGTTGCTCATGCTGGATGGTCTGTCCACCAACCTGTTGCGGCGGGTGGAGCAGGGCCTGTTCGTGGCCCCCAAGACGACCATGGTCAAGAAGCTCGTGACCATGCCGCAGACCGGCAAGCAAGAAGAGCGGAACGTGGACGTGGTGGACGCGGACGCGGACGTGGCGGCGGAACTGGAACGGCAGAACGAGATGAAGTCGTTTTTGGCTGGTGCCATTGATGTCTTCTGGCGGCTGTGCTTCGATTTGTTCGGCAAGGCTCCGGAAGCGGTGTTCGTGGCGAAATTCGAACGGATGCAGAAGGATTTCCCCAACGTGGCGTTCGACACCACGACTGAGGAGCCGGAAGCCGTCGAGGAAGCCGCCACCGTCTAGTTGGAGCTTGACAAATCTGGGCCTAGCGTGGCATACTAGGTCCAGTTCGAATTCACAGGACAGAGGAGACACACAGATATGAGCACCACAGCAGAAGACACGGTTGTCGAAGCCAAGGCCGAGACGACCACCATCGGCAAGAAGAAGGTCGAGAAGACGGGCAACCTGATTCTGGACATCGCGCACGAAGTTGAGTTGCTGTCCAAGACGAAAGCGCTGAACGAAGCGGATCGTCTGGCCGACAACATCGACACCAACGAGTTCAAGCTGGGGGGCATCCTCAAGCTGATCAACGACAACTCGTGGTTCGAAGGCTTCGAATCGTTCGATGACTTCGTGTTTGAGAAGTACAAGTTTCAGGGCCGCAAGGCACGCTACCTGATCAGCATCTACGACAACCTCGTCACGAAGCAGATCCCGTGGGAGAAGGTCAGCCATCTGGGCTGGACCAAGATCAAGGAGCTTGCTCCGGTGATCACCCCGGAGAACGTGGACGAGTGGGTGGCCAAGGCCGAGAAATGCACGGTCATGGAACTGTTGGCGCTCCTGAAGGCGTCCAAGCCCTCCGAGGAAGGCGACAAGACCGCCAAGACCACCGACGAAGTGGTCAAGATCAGCTTCAAGCTGAAGCCCGATCAGGCCGAGATTGTCCAGCAGGCTTTGGCGAAAGCCAAGGGTGAGCTTCACACGGAGTTCGATACGGTCGCGTTGGAGAATATCGCGGCGGGGTACGTGGGCGGCACGTCGGCCATCAACAAGCCGTACGATCTGGACGAAGTGATTCACGCAACGGGCTTCGAACCCTTGCTGAAGCGGGTCGCGGAACTGTTCCCGGCCTACGACATCACGGTGGCTCCGGTCGCAGAGTAGTGGTAATATCCAAGTGGTGCGTGATGTCTTGTTCGAAGGAGACACGGCACCACTTGGCTTCGCATTCCTTGATTATTTTGATAAGAGGCTGAAAGAACTATTTCAGCCCATATGGATGTACTCGGGTACGGCACCATGGAGAAGTCCCTAATGCGGGTGGGGCGTTGATACCATGGGCAGGACATCAGTCTTGGCACTGGCCGCTGTAGGTGTCGAGCAGTTTCGGGTAACAATTTGTGGGGACGATCCCTTGAAACAAAGCACCATGAGTGATGGTCGGGTTTGTGTTTACGTTCCTGACCATCCCAAGGCGAATAATCGGGGTTACGTCCTTCGGTCTAGGTATGTCGTGGAGCAACATCTAGGTCGTTTTCTCTTGGAGAGTGAAGAAGTTCACCACAAGAACGAAGATAAGACTGATGATGACTACGATAACCTGAAGGTGATGATGGCGGGTGGTCATGCTCGTCTCCATCTACTCAAGAGACTAGCGGCTGGGAAACCACTGCGTGGCACGAAGTTGGACGAAGTAGTGCTTAGTCAGTTGATGACTCAAGGGCTGGGCTACAAAAGGATTGCTTCAGCCTGTGGTTACCCTGTTTCATCGGTGAAAAGTGCGGTTAGAAGACTACGGGGACGAATTGGAATCGACGGGTAGTCAATAGACAGTTCTTGCGTGTCGAGTTCGGGTGCCATCTCGTAAAAACGGAACCCAACCAAGGTAAACGCGAACTACGCGCTTCCCGCAGCGGCCTAACACCCGCAGCCGTGCTGCCACTGACACCGTTAGGTGGGTCAGCACGTCATCAACGGTCAGCGCAGATTGAGGCATGAAGCCTGCCGACAATCTGAGGGTTCTTGTTCGGGCAGCTTCACGAAGACCGCGCCGACCGGGGATCGGCTACACACGTAGGTAGAATTGGTGAGGCTATTTCGGACGGGGGTTCGACTCCCCCCGTCTCCACCATTTTTGCAAGCAATTGCACGAAGCACCATGAAACATCGAACCGCCGCCGACGTGGCAAAACTCTGTCAGCGATGCGGTGAACAAAAGCACTGTGCGACTTCCATTGAGGGAAAGACCATCGTTCATTTGTGCTTATTGTGTTGGACACGACGCTATTGGGAGAAGCACGGCCATGATGCCCGAAGTTGGGAAACCGTTGACGCTGGAGCAGTATGATCCCTTTGGGTGGCTGAAGCACCGTCCCACGCATTTACCGACATGGTGGTCCCATGACACGCCGTTGCCCTCCGCACGAAGCGGATACCCTCAATCGCTGCACGATTTGTCGCGTCAAGGTGGAGTGCAAGTATGCGGCTCCAAAAACCACGGCATGTAACATGCCCTCAAACATCTGTAGCTACCCCCAATGTCTGGTTCCACAGGAACCGTAAAAACCCCATGTTGAAGATGTCTGGTTCACCCCGTACCACGTTTTCCGTGTCCCTCGATGCGGAGGACACCGATGCCTTTCTGGCCATGATGCAAGCCCTTGGCTGTTCCACCCCAGATGCCCTGATTCGCGTGGCTCTGTGGAACCAAGCCCATCAGAGTGAGGTCCCCGTGTCATCTCGTGCCTTCAGTCTCACCGGAAAATCGCGGCGAAAGGTCACCACCCCGACCGAAGCCTTGATCGAATTGGGATTGGGGGAACTGGTCGATGCTTGACACCATCCTGACCCCTGAGGCTGTAGAAAACCTCAGACGAGGCTTCCTCACTCCCGATAGCATGAACCGTGTCTGTGCGTCCCACGAAGCCCTCAGACGCCATCGTGACCATATCGCGTATCAGAATGCCCGGATGGCCCAGACCACCCTTGCATGGACGCTGACAGCCGCCTTGATCGTCGCCATCGTGGTGGTCTACACCTTCTGGTATGTCCGATGACTGAACCCAAGAACCTGACCGCGAGTCAACGCACGGAACTCTTGAACGCCACCAAAGGCCATCCAGATCTGCACATGGCCCTTCGAAAAGCCTTCACTGAAATTGAGGACCTGAAGAAAATGGTTGCTGCCCTCCAATCCGCCCTTGAAACGGAGCAGCGGATCAATGCCGAGCACGCCAGAATCGCGGCAGAGGGTGGAGGCTTTGATGACTGAGGATGAGCTTGAACGCCTGAAGCGCCATCATCGTGAGCAGAAGATCACCATCGAGTTCTATCAAGACAAGATGCGTCAGCATCGGGACCTGATGCGTGCCTTCGTGACGTATTGGTTGCGGGATGGGGGTTGCGGCATGTGTGGCGGGGTTCCCCATTCCACAACCTGTTTCGTTGGTCGGATGGACGCCATGCTCAAGGGTGAGACGGTCTTAGGACTGCTGGAAGGAGAATAGGTGCTCTGTTCCAAGCACTCGTACGAAGGCGGTGAATACGAGACGGTCTGTCCGTATTGCGTGGCCGAGTCTGCCGCCCCCAAGAAACGCGAGTCCAAGGACAACGATCTGCTGAAAGATTTCGAGCGTGGCTTCAGAGATTTGGGAGCCAGTTCCCAATTTCAATGTGATTGCGGCAAGGTCTATTACAATCCCTCACCCGGATGGGATTGGGATGAAGGCGAAATAGACGCTCTCGCAGCCAACCCAAACGCCTTTGCCCTGAATTATGCGGTGGAGTATGTGGTGTTCGAAGGCCGGTATTGCGTGATGGATTGTGAGTGCTGGAAAGATCGAGGCACCCGCATTGCTCATTGGCTCGTGAACCACCAGCGAGAAATCGGGGAGTTCTTCAAGGAACGTAAAGAGCGACTACTCGGTGAGGCGAATCAAATCCCGGTGATTGAATGAGTGCTCCTGAATCCCGTATCACGCTGCCCGACCTGTGCTATCCGCACTTTCACCAACTGGTGCATGAGGCGGGATTTCATAAGACTGATCCATGGCAGGCGTTGGTCGCTGTCACCCAGATTGCCTTGTTTCAAGCGGTGACGGCTGATGACGCGACTTACCCCCTGATCAATGGACTGGTGGAGAACATTCCGACGCTGGGATGTTTGGCCTGTTTTAAGCCTGATGCGTTTGAAGCCTTGGTCCATGTGGCCAAATCCCATGATTTGGGGGCTGTCAAGAGGCTCGGAGAATCGTGGGTCAAGAAAGCTCCCGATGCCTGAACGTGATCGATCACCAATTGACCAGCGATGGGTGCAGAAGTATTGCGATGCCCTCCTAGAAGCGGCTAAAACTTTTGAGCTTGGCCCCATGCACGATGCCATCCTCCGTCGAGTGGAGTGCGCTATGGATTTGCTGGACGCATGGCAAAAACGCGACTGGCCCAAGGAAGAGGTCTAACCATGTGGAGACTCTGGACACCCGGATGGGGACCACGGGGATGGTGGCACTGGGTGTGTCAACAGACCCCCATGTGGATCGCGTGGAAATTGCCGAGGAAGGTTGCGCTGTGGGCGTTCATCAGAGTCTACGCCAAGGATGGGAGTGCCCCCGGTCCTGAGTATGAACGGGCCTATAAAGCGTGGGAATCCTCTTAAAAAAATCGCCGGAGAGGGAGTGGTTTGACACATAGGGAATACCCATGGTATATATCCCCCTCTCCTTATGCCAACTTGTCAAGACTGCCACCACTGGAAAAAGGACTGGGGTATCTGGGCGCATAATCGCTGGACCCGAGAGTCCTCAGATCGTGGCTGGTGTGTCCATCCCTCCCAACTCCACCAACTCCCGTTAGAGATGTCGGCCCTCGCCATCATCTGTTTCACCTTCGTCCAAATACAAGAACGACCACAGGTATTCTATGCCCCTCGACAAGAAGGAACAGATCAGAATGATGCTGGACGCTCTCGAAACGCCGTCAAAGGAGTTGACCAAGTGGGAGCAACAATTCCTAGAGTCGATAGCTGACCAGTTCGACCGCACCCAAACTCTGAGCGACAAACAGTTTGATATTCTTGACAGGATCTACGCGGAAAAAACGGATTAGCTCTGGCGCGGCCTGAGTCTCCCGTCTACTCAATCCACCCTCAAAAAAAACCCCTTTTTTGGCCCTTATAGGCCCTTTTCTTCATCTTCTAAAATCGCTGTCAAGAGCTTTCAATGAATCGCGCCACCCGAGACAGGTTCACTATCGCTACCAACCCCGACATCACCAGTGGCAACGCCTGTCTCGAAACGCCCCCTCAAGTCTTCCTGCAATTGAGTGCCGACTTCGGCCCCTTTGATATCGACCTGACTGCCGACGCCCAGCGTCACTTAGTCCCCCAGTGGTTCGGGCCGGGAGGACTGGTCGAAGACGCGCTCCTCGCCAATTGGCTGTCCTATGGCCAGACCGGCTACAGTAACCCCCCCTATGGCCCTTTCGTGGCCAGAATTCTGAAGAAGGCCAAGGTCCAAGCCAGTCATGGGTTTGCATCGACGTTCCTCCTCCCCGTCAGGATCACGAAAGCCTTCCACGCCAATGTTCTGAATGGGGCTTCGCATCTGCTGTTTTGCGACCGCAGAATCGCGTTCTGGGAGAACGGCGCTCCGAAACTCGATCCCGGCACTGGCAAGCCCACTGGGGCACTCTTCGACAGTATGATCGTCAGATACCTACCGGGACAGCGGTTTTCGCCGCCCAGAGTGGGTAGTTGGAAGGTCCCTCACCATAACTGGGTAAGTATCACGTAAGTAGGTAAGTAGTTGACAGGTCCACTCAAGCATGGTAAGGTTTCTACTTCATGGGCTATACCGAGGAATATGGGTGGGTTGATGACGAAGAACCTACTCCGCAGACGAAACCTGCACTGTGGGTGCGAACGTCGGTCGTTCCATCTCCACTCAAGCATGAACTCTCAAAACTGGAAATGAGTCGTGGAGGCGTAAAAGGTGGCCCAGCAAGGGCATCTAAGCTAAGTCCTGAAAGACGCCGCGAAATCGCTCTAAAAGCGGCCCAAACACGTTGGGGCCGAAAATTGCAATCAATTGCCAAGGAGGGACAGTGAGACAGATCACGACGCATCATGATGGCCATGGCCTGAACGAGTCGATTGAGATTACCGCCGATGGGCCGGGACCGGGCGGAGCCAGTCACCTGTACACGTTCACCATGGGTGGGCTGTCGGTGGCCGAAGTCCAGTTCCAGAACGGCCCTCGCAATCTGCCTGAATCGGAACAGGGTGTTACGGAGGGAGCCATCCTCGCCATGGTGATTGATCGTCTCAAGTCCTTTCAGGAAGGCGAGTACAAGTCGCGTGAGAACGCGATTGCCCTCACGCACTTGGAAACCGCTGTGTTGTGGATGAAAGAACGCACGAACGCTCGGGCACGCCGCAACGTCCTTGGCACCATGAAGGTATGACGAATCAGGCAGGCCGGTCGAAGGACGCGGTGATGATCGTGGTGGTGGCATTTTTGGCCCTGTTGGCGTATGCCATCTGGGGGCACTGATGTCTCTTGAAGACCGGTTGTCCGAGGCTGTGAAATCCGCACGGGTGCTGAAGTGGATGATGGCTATCTTGCTGGTCCTCACGCTGATTCTGGTGTGGCGCGTGTATACGCTGTAGGGAGAAGATGTTTCACGTTCCAGAGAAATCGCGGATCACGCCGCAGCAACACCGGGGTCTTGGGAGTGACGCCAGTATCGGGCAAAACGGGGCCTTTCAGGTCCCGTCTCCCGAAGCCGGATGGTTGCTGTTCATGATCTGTTCAGACGGCACGGAAAAACTCGCAGATGGCACGCCCTCGTCTGAGTGGGAACATGTGAGTGTCCACGCACGCAATTTGAGCAAGATGCGGGTCCCCACATGGAAAGAGATGGCCTTCATCAAGCGGCTGTGTTGGGACGCCGAAGACGTAGTGGTGCAGTTCCACCCGAAGGAATCGGAGTACGTCAACCAGCATCCGGCGACGTTGCATCTGTGGCGCTGGAAAGCAGGCCCATTTCCAACGCCGCCCATGAGTGATGTCGGGATGCAGGCACGAGTTTTGTAACAGTCTAGGTGCTCCCTCAGGAGAATGAGCCATGCCTAAGACGAATCTGCCCAAGAACTTACCGACTGCACCGGGGAAGCCGCCCCATGTGAACGCGCCTGTAGACCCGAGTACGTCTGGAGTGGGGACGCAGCATCCGGGGACGTTCAAGCCGGGGGGTGAGTCTCCATCGAAGCAGACGCCCACTTCGACGCCGGGGCAGACCACGCTCGATCCGAAGTAGCCGCAATGGGCCAGAGTCAGGGCTAACATCCTTGACTCTGGTCCTCTTACGAAGGGGCAGAAATTGCCAAAGTGCCATCGTCGGTGTCAGGAGTTCTACTGTTCGAAAGAACTAGGTCATACTGGGTGGCATCGGAGTGACGCCGAAGGTCGAGCGTCTATTTACTGGCAGACGAAACGAAAAGGTATTCTCCATGGCAGCGTTTACACGTCTCCAAGGACTGGGCGAAGAGAAGTTCGGTAAGATCCTCAACGCCTTGATGCGTGGAGAACCTTGTGCCAAGATTGCCCGGTGGATTCAACAGGCTCCGCCTGATGGATGGGGCGATTTTCAGGGCGTGGCTGAAACCACGGTGATGCAGCAACTAAATCGGCTCCGCCGTGCAGCGGCTGATGGTGTATTCGGGGCAAAAGAGTCCAAACGCATTACCGAGATAGGACGCCCCAACATTGATCGTCTGGCAGAGATTTCCATCCCAGTACTCGCTCGGGCGGAAGAGTTGTCCGACAAGCAGCGGGAATTGGTGATGGTCCTGCTGAACAAGGCGATCAAGGAAGAGCGGACCTACACCAGCGTCAACGACGCCGTAGCGAACTACGAACAGAACCTCTTGAATATCCAGAAGCTCCGATTCGATTTGGGGCTGGATGAGTGGAAAGGCCCAGCTTCGACCACCCTTAAAGCGGGAGTCCAGACCACCACCCTGCCCGATGGCACCAGCATCCAGAAGCAAGTGTTCGAAGCCGTCCGTGCGGTGGAGCATATTTTCGAGCAGCGTGGCATCTCCATCGTGAACGAGTAAGTTTGCAACTGATTGCACCTTCATGCTGATTTTCAAGCACGGCACGGAAAACAACGTCTACGTCAAGACCAGCACGGGCCATCTGGACGTGATCAATGCCGGTGCGCTCAAGTACTTTCGACAGTACCTCGATCCTGTCGAGGCCGACAAAATTTGGCATGAAGGGTCGAAGCTCCACGACCTGAATCAACGGGCGTTGTTCTATGCCCAGATGGTGAAAACGGTTGAAGAGGGGCTGAAGGGTAAGCAGACAACCGGGTTTCAGGACTACCTGCAATACAAGTGGAAACCCGTAGGCGTGCGGGAGTTCATCCAGAGTCCGCACTACCTGAACAAGAAGGAAGAGATTTACCCCGGTGTGTTAGAAGCCGCAGAAGAGTTGAATCATGGGGGCTACGTGGAAGCCATCATGACCGGAGGGATCGGATCGGGCAAGACGACCCTCGCCCTCTACACCAACGCCTACCAACTCTATCTCCTCTCGTGCATGCGAAATCCGCACGGACAGTTTGGCCTTGATCCGTCGTCGGAAATCCTCCTCGTGTTTCAGAGCATGACCATGCAGTTGGCGCGTGGCGTCGATTACCAGCGGTTTCGCAGCATGATTGAAGGCAGTCCCTACTTCCTTCGACACTACCCCTTCGATAAGCATCTCCACAGCAAGCTCGTGTTTCCGAATCGCGTCGAAGTGGTGCCCATCTCTGGTAGTGAAACAGCCGCCATTGGCCAGAACGTGATGGGCGGACTAATTGACGAGTTGAACTACATGAACGTGGTCGAAAAGAGCCGAGTAGCGGTAGACAAAGGCACCTATGACCAAGCGATTCTCATCTATAACTCAATTGCACGCCGTCGAAAGTCTCGCTTCATGGAGAACGGGAAACTCCCCGGCATCCTCTGTCTCGTTAGCAGCAAGAAGTACCCCGGACAGTTTACGGACCAGAAGGTCGCTGAAGCCGAGCGTGATGGAACGATATTTGTCTACGACAAACGGGTTTGGGACATCAAGCCAGATGACTTCGGGAATAGCGGGTGGTTTCAGGTTTTTGCCGGGGATATGACCCGGAAGCCACGAATGCTCTTGGCCGATGAAGAGGTCGATGATGATGATCGGCCCTTGGTCGTGTCGGTCCCCGAAGAGTTTCGTGGCGAGTTCGAAAAGGATGTGATCAACGCCTTGCGCGAAATCGCAGGCGTGAGCACGCTTGCCAGACACCCGTTTTTCTTGGAGGTCGATAAGGTCCACAAGTCTTTCAAGAACCGGCCTTCGATTTTCAGTCAGCCGGTGGTGGACTTCGTGAACCAACGCCTGACGTTGCAGAAGGCCAACTTCTGGAACCCCGAGGTTCCACGCTTCGCCCACTGTGACTTGGCGCTCAGTGGCGACAGTGCCGGTTTGGTGGTGGGGACCGTAACCGGGTTCAAGAACGTCTCAGGCGACAAGGGCCAACCCGCGTTCATGCCGAATTTCCACATTGATGGGGCACTGGAAGTGCGGCCCCCCAAGAACTGTGAAATCCTGTTGGGCAAGATTCGTGAGGTCATCATCGTCCTCAAGAAGATGGGCCTGAACATCGTGTGGGTGACGTTTGACCAGTTCCAGTCGAGCGACAGTCAGCAGATTTTGCGTCAGCAGGGCCTGATCACAGGGCACCAGTCGATGGACACGGTGCCATGCAGGCCCTACGATTTTCTGAAGACTGCGGTGTATGAGGGGCGTGTGGATATCCCGATGCACACCAAGCTCCACCGGGAAATCTTGATGCTGGAGAAGGACGCGAAAACGGGGAAGGTCGATCACACACCGGGCGGGAGCAAGGATTGCAGCGATGCCTTGGCAGGCGTGGTCCATGGCCTGACGATGCGCCGAGAAATCTGGGGGCTGTATCGCATCCCAACGTTGATGATTCCGCAGTCAGTCCACGCCAACGTGGACAAGCTGAAAACCGAGCAAGAGCAACCGGCCTATCAACGATTGGAAGAAGGGGCATGAGCACTGTGCCGAGTGAATCCCTCCCACCGCTGACCCGCAAGGAGCGGGACCAGCTTCAGAAAGAGCAACGGCTCCTTCGAAACCGGCTCCTTGTGGGTACCAAGACGCGGTACGAAGATCAAGAGCGGTTAGCCGAAGTCACTCGGCAACTTCAGCAGTCGGAGCACAGTCCTTCGTGATCGCAGGGCCGTAGATGTCATCGAAGCCATCGGGAGCTTCGGTGCAGACAACGACAGCCGCGTTACAGGAAAAGCAAAACGCATTCCAACGACCAGCGGGGTCATTGGGGCGTTGATGCCACGGAATGAGGTCATGACCCAACGCACGGGCACGAGTGGCGGCACTCCGTTTGCGTTCTGCCAACTCCCCGAATTGGTCGATGGCCTCATAGTGCTGGACCACATACTTCTTTTTGGGTTTAGCCAAGAGCGTAGACTTACGACGGGCGACCGGGGTTTTTGAAAACTTGAGCATGAGTCTCCTTTTTGGCAATCAAGTGCAGGTCCCTCCATGGATCTGCCTCGATGCTCCTTAGATCTTAGCACACCAGTGTGGGATTTGTCAAGCACCAAGGAAATGAGCCGGATTCTGGCATCTTGACAAACCTCCAACTGATGTGGTAAACTCGTACGAGTGACCAAACGCCCACGAGTGTCCTTCCCGATAGGAACGTGGAGAGGGATCGAGTCACTCCTGTTAGGGCTACTCGTGGTCTTGCTCGTCATTTCGTTTGTAGTTGTTCTAGTCGAAGTGTTACTATCGGTCTTCCTCACCTAACAAGGAAACCAGTATGCCAGTCATTTCACGCATTGGCGGTAACATCGCTATGGGCATCGACGGCACGGTGTCCGTCAATGGCAGTGACAAGCTCCTGATCCCGCAAGCGGGGCATCCACAAGCGTGGGGCCGTCAGTGGCTGAATGAGGATGAAGTGGTCACGCAAGACGGCGTGCAATTGATTGCCGTCAACTGGAAGACCAAAGCCGTCCGCGTCATCGACCCCAATCCCGCCAACGATTTCTACGCAGGCGCAGGCATGTTTGCGTCGTGGTGTGCGTTTGACCCTCACGTTACTCGTGAGTGGGGCTACCACGATGGACACGGCAAGACCGATTGGGAAGCCGGGACGAAGGTCCGAGACTGGCACCCGCTTGCTGTTGATAGCCAGACCGGCATGATTGCCCTGTTGCAGTATGGTGGTCGTGGCGAAGGACTGGCCTTCTGGGATGGCAAGACGCTAAAACCGCTGTGGGATGGACCGCTGTTCCCGGCGATGAATTCCTTCCACGATGGCGAGTTCGCAGGCACGCTGCCAGATGGCCGCACGATTCGGGTGTGGAGCGTCGATGGCACGTATCGGGATCTGCCCCCGTCGCTGTTGCAGGGATCGGTCCTCTCACAAGGCTTGCGAGTTGCGCTCTATCGCAACGAATTCTTGTCGGTCTGTCGAGAACAGGAAACAAGCGGCCTGATTCTCAGCAAGGAACCCTTCGACTTCAACGCCGACGTGTTGGCGACCGGCGATCAAGGTCTGGTAGCCACGTCAGCGACAGCCGGGGAACGCTACTGGAACATCCGGAAGTACGACGTGGACTTGGCCGCTAAAACCGTGAATGGGGAGCCGGGAGAGTGGGCCGACTTCACGAAGCCGTTGCCTGAAGTTCCTCCGGTAGAACCGCCCCCGGTGATCAAGCCCCCGATCATCACGATCACGTCGTATGAGCCAAATCATGGCGAAGCGCCGTTGAGCGTGAAGGCGACAGCCGCATTGGAGTCTGCATCAGGTCCGGTGTTGAAATTTGAATGGCTGCGGAGGCCAGATCGCCAAGTCGCGTGGCTGGTGGACGGCACGACACTGGGCAACGTCTACGAATACACGTATGTGTTCCCCGCTGGGACGTGGTTCATTGCTGTTAGGGCAGTGGGTCCCGGTGGTGTGGCTCAGACGCAGGCCGAACGCAAGATCACGGTTACCAGCATCGTAGAGCCACCAGAACCACCCATCGAGCCACCCGTTGAACCCAAACCACAGCAGTTTCCGATTGAGGTATTTTT
>Ga0207701_10004825_pt1 | contig 13638 bp, 11 predicted proteins | sample KBSSwiSSwithPhiX_FD_184294 | JGI IMG/M metagenome (GOLD analysis project Ga0207701, IMG submission 184294) | Switchgrass rhizosphere bulk soil microbial communities from Kellogg Biological Station, Michigan, USA, with PhiX - S5 (SPAdes) (version 2) | ecosystem: Environmental > Terrestrial >... | reverse complement strand
AGCCGATCGCACAACGAGGTCGCCCGGTCGCAGGAGCAGATAGAAGACGATGAACGCGAGCTGGCTGCACGCCGTCAGGGCGATGGATTGTTGGCGCGTGCGTGGCACGAGCCAGAGCGGCAGCTGATCGTAGAAAAACAGCTGCTGCGGGATCACGCTCATGGCGAGCAGGAGGCGCCCGGCCCGGAGCCGCCAGCGGAGCGCCGCTAGCGCGAGAACAAACCCGCCGAACTGCAGCAGCGGGATCGCGTGGGCTCCGACCCGCGTATCGTGACGAATGCTCTCGAGCCAGCCGAAGGGCCAGCGTGGGAAGATGGCGAGGCTGAGGGCGACGAAGACGGCGCAGCCTATGAAGGCCCGCCACGACGGTCGGTAGGCGAGAATGGGCAACCCGACGTTCGGTTTGATCGTGGCGAGGAAGCCGACCGATGGCAGGAATGCGGCGGTCATGAGCAATGGCGAGAACTGCATGAGCAGCGTCGCCGCGACGAAGGAGGCGCTCATGAACACGTGGACGCGCCACAGCCCATCATGGGTGATGACGTACGCGAGCGCTCCGGATGAGAGGCCGAAGAACGCCGGGCCAGCGATCTCGTAGCGGATGTTCGCGACCGGGAAGAGTGCGACGAGGGCGGTGAACGGGTAGAAGAGCGCCTCGTCGTAGGGCGGGGCCGCCCCGCGATGGCCGCCCATTGCCGCGTATGGATCGACTCCGCTGAGGAATAGCCGCGCCCCGGTCCACGGATACAGGAAGTCCGGAACGGCGCCCTGCCGGCGCGCGGCAAAGTAGGCGACCAGGCCACTCGCGATCGCGATGCCGACGGCCGTCAGTATTCGCGCCCGGCGGGCAGGCGCCGTGTTCGTCGATTTGGTGATCTCTGGCAAGGACAGCGGAGCTCGAGACGTACAACGCGACGTTCGATCGGGGCCGGCGTAACGCTTGAGGAACCGATGGCCTCTGACCTGTGGGCGCAAACATCGGTGTTGGCGAACCGCAACGTTTGTGTCCCACGTGTGTTGGGTTGCCGCAACGTCAGACCGTCGTCAAGGTCGGATGAATACCGGAAACGATAGGCGGCTGGTTAGACCGAGCTCATGGGAAAATTGACCGACTGAAGACTCAGGAATGAAGTAAGGGCGGCCTTGCGATCGCCGCCGAGTTAGTTGTGTTGGAACAGTTTACGGGCCGTTTGACCGAGGTCTGACGGCGGCGGAAATGTGAGGTCACCCCGACCGGTTAGATAATCGGATCGCAGAGGCAACGCATTGCCCCACGCGTTGATACCAAACTTGCAGAGGGACCCGTTCGCTTGCGTCGACTGGAGCACCGTATGCTGGCGAGAAGGTTAGCCCGTGATTACTCTGTGGGCTTCTCGCGATCACTGCGGCGCCACGTCGTCGTAGGGAGTTGCGGATTGGGGTCACGGTCGTTCTGATGCGATGGCCGTCACCTAAACCGCAAGAGGTTTGATGTGGCGCGTGCCCCTGTGCACTCGTCAACATTAGTGCAGGATCACATTCTCAATTAGGGGGCCCCAATGGATCGCATCCGCACGCTCGCTCGCAAGTTCGTCAAGTCCGATGAAGGTATCGCGGTTACCGAGTACGGCTTGCTCATCGCGTTGGTCGCGGTGCTGCTCATCGGCGTCGTGACGATCTTCGGCAGCTCGATCTCGAGCTGGTTCGCGAACAAGACGAACAAGATCACGTCGTTCTGATCGCGATCGAGCAACGGACGATGTTGCTTGCGGTCCTGCGGGTGGACGGGCATCGAGGCTTACCCCGCGATGCCCGTCCCCACGCAGACGCAACGGTCTCATCAATTTGTAAAAACATATCTGTGCGAATGTTCAGCAGTTCGATTGCAAGCTGGTTCTCCGCCAGGTCGGACAAGATCGTGTCGATCTGATCTTGTGATCGTTGCGCGACGGGGGAGCCAACCCCGTGCAGGGATACCTGACGAGCGCACCATGGCGGTTAGTTGAATGTCGGAGACGCTTAACCAAACTGGGGTCTTTTCCGGATCACTCTTCCGGTTATTAAGTGGAGGGGTGTTTTCTGTGTTACTCGTCATCGCGTGTGTCACCGACGTGCGATGGCGGCGAATCCCGAACGCGCTTGTGTTGACGTTGGCGCTCACGGGATTTGCGTTCTCGGTGTGGGTCAACCCGTGGCTTGTCGGGCTCGGCCGCGCGCTTGGCGGGCTCGCGTTAGGCTTTGGTATCTGGATCGTGTTCTTTGTCATCGGCGCCATTGGCGCAGGCGATGTGAAATTGTTTGCTGCGGCCGGTGCGTGGCTGGGTCCGGCAGCGACCTGGCGGGCTGCGCTCGTTGGTGCCGCTATCGGTGGAGTGCTGGCGATCGCAATGCTCGTCCGTGAACGTCGCGCCCGTCAGGGGTTGGAAAACGTCATGACTTCCATATCGACCCGATCGCTGGCGGTACTGGCACCGGGTCCATCGAATTCTCGGCAATTGCCATATGGCGTCGCGCTCGCGTGCGGTGCCCTCGTTGTCGCCTGGGTCCCTGGAATTCTCGCGTAGGAGGAAACATGCTGCGGAGCGCACGCCGGCTTCTGGGAAAACGCATCGGCGCGATCATCGTCGAGTTCGCGCTGGTCGTTCCGTTTCTCTTCCTCATCGTATTCGGCATCATCGACTTCGCCCGGGCGTATGCCCAGCTCAACAACATCAACTCCTCGTTGCGTGAGGGCGCCCGCTACGGCGCTGCGATGAAGACGCCGGACCCCGACTCGATCAAGAAAGAGGTGTGGCGGTTCTCGAACACGTGGGCGAATCCGCTCGATACGAGCCGGGTCTCCGTGACAACCGGCGACAGCATCATCGTGTTCGTGACCAACTACCCCATCACCCTCCCCACGCTCGGGGGCTTCCTTAGCATCGCCGGAAGAAAGATCGACGCGACGCGGCGTGTATCGTACCGGTGGGAGCGAAGCTGCGCGGTGGGCGGTGGGAGTGGCTGCCCTTAAAGAGTCTGTTGTGATGGTTCGAGAACTTTATTGCGGTCCAATCGTCCGATATACGGCGCCCGCTTTTCACACGTACCTCTCAAGACTGCGGTAACCCATGGCTGCCAAGCGCTACTCACTCGTCTTCTACGCCGCGATCATTGTCGCGCTCCTCTCGACATTCGGCGTATACCGCGTTCTCGAAGTGACCAAGGCGAACGCTCGGGTCGCCACTGCCCCGGTGGTGATCGCGCAAAAAGACCTTACCGAAGGGGCTTCGATCGACCGCATGGCGGTTGTCGTGGCGCAATGGCCGGTTGGAACCATCCCGGCCGGAGCGTTCACCTCGATCGATTCCGTGGCTGGACGAGTCACCCGCGTCGCCGTCTTCAAGGGGGAGGCCCTCGTACCGGGCCGACTCGCCCCCGATGGAACGGGCCCTGGCCTCGAGGTGAAGATCACGCCGGGCAAGCGCGCCTTCGCCTTCCGTATCAATGACGTCTCCGGCATTGCGGGCCTTATCCAGCCAAACAGCCGCGTCGATATCCTGGTCGTGATCGCCAGCGGCGGCGAGAAAGGAAATGTCGCGCGGCTGTTCATGGAGAACATGCGCGTGCTGGCGATCGGCGCGGTTGCTCAGCGCACCGAGGACGGCCGTCAGATCAACGCCGCGGTTTGTACCGTCGAGGTTACACCCGAGGAGGGCGAAAAGTTGGCGATCGCCACGACGCAGGGCCAGATCCAGCTCCTGCTTCGCGGCTATGGCGACCCGGATAGCGCAAAGACGCGCGGAGCAACTACGGCGGAGATCGTAAATGGGCTGAAGGGCGCGCCAACGGTGGCCGAAGCTCCACGCCCCGAGCCCCGCCGCTCGGCCCCGCGTCGCGAAGCGCCGCCAGCTCAGCCGGTCGCCACGCCGGTCGTCCAAGCCCCGCCGCCGCCGAAGCCGAAGGCGGATACCAACACCGTGACCATCATTCGCGGCCGCGACGTGCAGCAAGCGAAGTTCGCGGACACGGCGAAAAAGGACTCGACAAAGGGTCGACCCTGATCCTGCTCGCCTGATTCCCTCGTCAACCTAACGACTCGAAAGGAGCCTCCGCTTGAAGCGCCAGATCGACGTGTATCGCCGCACCCTGCGTGTGCTGAGCCTTGTGCTGGCCTTGACTTGCTCGCACCGCGCGTTTGCGCAGGAGGGTGCGGTAACGCGTCTCGACCTGCCGATCGGGCGGGCATATCCGTATCGCGCCGATGAGGTAATCACTCGTGTCACCGTCGCAAATCCGGGGATCGGCGATGCGATCGTGATTTCGGAGCGTGAGATCGTCATCAACGCGATCGCGGCCGGTGAAGGGGACATCATTCTCTGGCTGCAGAGCGGTCGCCGCGTGCACTTTCGCGTGCAGGTGCACACCGCCGCGGACCGGATGCAGGTCTCCATCGGCGTGAAGTTCGCCGAGGTTCGGCGCGACGCGCTTCGTGAGATCGGCGTTTCAGCGATCTACAAGGACAAAAACGTCCGGGTCGGAGCCGGAAGCTTCAGCAACGACCAGAATTTCAACCCCGCCACCGGGGCGATCACGCTTCCGAGCGCTACGCGCTTCCTCACGGTGTTGACCGACTTCGGCACCGATGACCTGCTGGCTTTCCTGGACGCACAGGAGCAGTCGGGCAACGCTCACCTGCTGGCCGAGCCGACGATCATCACGGCGAACCGTGAGTTGGGGACCTTCCTCGCCGGCGGCGAGATCCCGATACCGGTCGTTCAGAGCTCAGGTGGTGGAGCCGGCGGCAATACGGCCGGGATCTCGGTACAATACAAGGAGTATGGCGTCAGGCTCCGGTTCACGCCGGAGATCGTGAGTGACAGTCTGATCAAGCTCACCGTGATGCCGGAGGTTTCGAGTCTCGACTTCGTCAATGCGGTGCTCCTCCAGGGCTTCCGGATTCCGGCCATGCTCACGCGGCGCATCGAGGCCACCGTTGACGTTCGGCGCAACACGAGCCTCGTACTGTCAGGCTTGTTCAACCAGCAGGATGAACGGGTAAAGACCGGTGTCCCGCTGCTGAAAGACATTCCGATCCTGGGTCAGCTCTTTTCGAGCACCCGGTTCCAGAAGAACGAATCTGAGCTGATCGTGGTTGTGACACCGACCATCGTCGATCCGCTGCGGCCGCGGCCCGAGGATGTGATGCGGTTCAAGTCCGATACGACGAAGCCTGCACTCGAAGCGCTCAAGAAGCGTCTGCCGCCCAACCAGCAGCGCAAGCCGTAGCGCCTCGAGCGGAGCATAAGAAGAGCTGATATGGCACGAGAGGCATTGCTCGTTGGACGCGCCGCCGGACCGGAGGAGCAGGCGAACGAGGTGCTCGCCCGGTTCGGGTTCTCGCGGATCCATCACATGGAAACCGTCGCGCAGGCGATCGATCAACTTCGCCAAAAGCACGTCGACCTTGTGATCCTCCCGCTCGACGGAGTCGCCGATCTTCAATTGGCGACGCTCGAGCGGGAGATCCGTCGTGAGCGCTATACCGCTGTCATTGGGACCGCCCCAAAGCAGGAGCCGGATGTCATGCTGCGCGCCATGCGCGCCGGCATCCAGGAGTTCCTGGTCAGTCCGCCTGACCAGAAGGACCTTGCCGCTGCCGTCGATCGGCTCATGCGCCGTACGCAAACGGCCGCAGAAAACGGTGACGTCATTGCCGTATACAGCTCCAAGGGCGGGCTGGGCGTGAGTACGGTTGCGGCGAACCTCGCATACGGGTTCGCCAAGAACCATCCGGGTGCCCGGCCGGCGCTCGCCGACCTGGTCATCGGGGCGGGTGATGTCCGGGTACTGCTGAACCTCGACCCGCCGTATGACCTGGGCGACCTCGTTGCAAAGATCGACCGTGTCGACGCGGATCTGCTCAATTCTCTTCTCACTCCGACGCGTGGCGGCGTGTGGGTATTGCCGGCGCCGGATGCGCCAGAGGCCGATGAGCAGGTCGATGCAAACACGATCACGACCGTCATTCAGCACCTCCGGAGTAATTTTCTGTTCACGGTGCTCGACTGCGAGCATCAATTGAACGATCGCACGCTCGCGGCGCTGGACGCGGCGGATCGGTTGGTGCTCATGACGCACCTGAGCGTTGCCGCGCTGCGCAGCACGCAGCGCACGGTCAACCTTTGCCGCCGCCTCGGGTACCCGAACGAGAAGATCTGCATCGTCGTGAACCGCTTCCAGTCGGGTGAGGTGCTGTCTCCCGCCGACGCCGAGGACGTGCTCAAGGCCGAGATCTTTTTCAAGCTGCCGAACGATTATCGCGTGGCGTCGGGCGCACTCACGAACGGCTTGCCCGTCGCGGAATTCGAGCCGGGGTCCAAGTTGGCGTGGGCGTACACGCAGCTCGCGGCCAAGCTGGGCGGCGGCCAGGTTGCAAAGACAAACGGAACGCCCCACCAGAACGGCGCGGGTGGGTCGCGCCTCAAGAACCTGTTCGCCCGCAAAAGGAGCTAGCACATGTCGCTGATGGATCGCCTTTCGGGGCGAAAGAGCCCGAACGGAACGGGGGCCCAAGCGCCGGCGGCCCTCCCATCTTCTCCGCCCGAAGGGATCAAGCCGCCCACAACGCCGCAGCCCGCCATGCCGATTCACACTGGCGCGATGCCGGCGACGGGGTCGTCGATGCGTGCCGGGTCGAGCATGTACTCCCGCCCCGGACGTGACGAAGAGAAGCTCAGCGCCGTCGATCAGCTCAAGATCGACTTGCACCATCGCCTGATCGAGCGCCTCGACCTGGAAGCGCTCGAGCAGATCAAGGATGAAGTCGAAGTCGTTCACCAGATTCGTTTGGCCGTCGGCGAGTTCCTCCGGGAGGAGTCGACCCCACTCAGCCAGGCGGAGCGCGAGGAGATCGTCGAGCAGGTTGTCTGGGAGATCACGGGACTCGGCCCTATCGAGCCGTTGTTTCGTGACCCGGGCATCTCGGACATCCTCGTGAACAGCGCGCGCGACATCTTCATCGAGCGCAAGGGTAAGCTCTCGCGCGTCAGTGCGCAGTTCCGGAACGACGGCCACCTGCTGGCCGTGATCGACCGTATCGTGAGCCGCATCGGCCGCCGTGTCGATGAATCCTCTCCCATGGTCGACGCGCGTCTCCCTGACGGCTCGCGCGTCAACGCCATCATCCCACCGCTCGCGCTCGACGGCCCCGTGTTGTCGATCCGTCGATTCGGGGCGGACCTGACGGTCGAGCAGCTGATCGCAAACGGCGCGCTGACCATGGAGATGCTCCAGCTTCTGGCGGGCTGCGTCAAAGCGCGCCTGAACGTGTTGATCTCCGGCGGTACAGGCTCGGGCAAAACGACACTTCTCAACGCGCTCAGCTCGTTCATCCCGGCTGACGAGCGCGTCGTCACGATCGAGGACGCCGCCGAGCTTCGGCTCCAGCAGGAGCACGTGGTGCGCCTCGAGACCCGACCACCAAACTCCGAGGGACGCGGCGAAGTCGTGGCCCGCGACCTCGTGAAGAACGCGTTACGTATGCGACCCGACCGGATCATCGTCGGTGAGGTCCGTGGCGCGGAGGCGTTGGACATGCTCCAGGCGATGAACACTGGTCACGAGGGGTCGCTCACGACCGTTCACGCGAACTCACCGCGTGACGCCCTCGCGCGACTCGAAACCATGATTCTCATGGCGGGCACCAACCTGCCGAACCGCGCGATGCGAGAACAGATTACATCGGCGCTCGACGTGATCATCCAGCCGCAGCGTCTCTCGGATGGTACCCGACGGATCGTCAGCATCACCGAAGTCACGGGTATGGAAGGCGAAGTGGTGACCACCCAGGAGGTCTACCGCTTCAAGCGCCGTGGCGTGACACCGGAAGGCCGCATCATCGGTCAGTTCGAGGCCACGGGAGTTCGGCCGACGTTTACGGACCGACTGCGCGTCTCCGGAATCGAGCTTCCCGCTCGGATGTTTGAAGGTATGGAGTAACGGGCATGGGCCAGCTCTTACTGCTCGCCGGCGTCTTCATCGCCGTCGTTGGGGTGTTGATCGGCGGGTACCTGTTCATCAATCGCAGGACTCTCGCGCAGGCGGATGCTGCCCTCGACCGCCTGCGAGAACGAGATCGTTCCACGCCAGACAGCGTTCGGAGCATCCTGCGTGAGGCCAACGTCAGCGACCTTCCGGCGCTCGACAAGCTGTTGGCTGGCCGTGGCATCACATCAGTTGTTGCCGAGCATCTCCAACGGGCAGGTCTCGAGCAGACGACGCCGGCGAGCTACATCCTCCGCGTCGTCGTCGCGGCGGGTATTGGATTCGTGCTCGGCTGGCTGTTTCGCGGAGCCGTCGTCGGTTTCCTTGGCGGCGTTATCGGATTCCTGATTCCTGTCTGGTGGCTCCGCGGAAAGCAGAAAAAGCGCATCTCGACGTTCCGGGACCAGCTGCCGGACGCCATCGACATGCTGGTGAGCGCAATGAAGGCCGGGTACTCGTTCCAGGCAGCCATGCGCTTCATCGGCGAAGAAATCACCACGCCGCTCGGTCCCGAGTTCATGCGTTTTTACGAGGAACAGCGACTGGGCATGGAGGTGCGAACCGCGCTGCTTGCCTTGCAGGGACGCATTGATAGTTTGGATCTCAAGATGTTCGTGACGGCGATTCTGATTCAGCGCGAGACCGGTGGTAATCTGAGTGAGGTCCTCGGCAACATCGGTACGCTCATGCGCGAGCGGGCGGCGCTGAAGGCCGATATCGAGACGCTCACCGCCGAGTCGAAGATGTCGGCGCGGATCCTGTCGGCGTTGCCTGTCGTCGTGTTTGTGCTCATCAATCTGATCAACTCGAACTTCATGAAACCAATGCTCGACTCGCCGACGGGTGTTATCGTGTTCGTGTCGGCTGGGTTCATGGTCATGGCGGGGTATTTCACCATGATGAAGATCGCCGACATCGATATCTGAGGTCCGAGCCGTGCCCATTCAGCTGATCATTTTCCTGGCCGTGATCGTGCTCGCCGTCATCGTTGGCGGCACAGCTCTTATCGGTGCTGCACAGCGGCGAGCCGTGCTGGCGCGCGCCGGCGTGGGCGAGGGCGGGGATGCGGGTTCGACGCTCGTTCTCCGGCCGGTACGCGACGCCCAATCGCGTGGGCTGCGCCAATGGCTGATGGATACCTTCCCGGGTCCTACAAGCGAGGATCTGCAATCGCAGGAGAAGCTCGTTCAGGCGGGTTTCGATACGCCGACGGCACCGGCAACGTATTTCTTTGCTCGGGTGGTCTCGTTCGTGGTCCTTCCGGTCCTCGCGGTCGCCTTCGGACCGAGGACCAGTTTTTTCGTCTACGCCCTCAGCATCGGGTTCGCGTTGTTCGCCGGCTGGATCATTCCCATGGGGTTCCTGGACCGGCTCGTCAGGCAGCGGCAGGAGAAAATTCGGCGCTCCGTGCCCGACGCGCTGGACCTCATGGTCGTCTGCGTCGAAGCGGGCGTCAGCCTCGACGCGGCCGTCCTGCGGGTTTCCCGTGAGATTCGGCTCGGTCATACGGACCTCGCGCACGAGCTCAGTGTCGTGAACCGGAAGACGAACGCCGGTATCCCGCGCGATGCCGCGCTGCGTTCACTCTGGCAGCGCACTGGCGTGGAGGAGCTCCGAACGCTCGTCTCGAGCATGATTCAGAGCGAGAAGTGGGGTACGAGCATTGCGACCGTGCTTCGCGTGTCTGCGGAAACACTCCGTCGCAAGCGCCGCCAGACTGCGGAGAAAAAGGCCAAGCAGGCCCCACTCAAGATGACGTTCCCGCTGGTGCTGTTCATTTTGCCGGCCTTGTTCATCGTGATCATGGGACCGGCGCTGGTGCAGGTCATCACGGAGTTCGGCAAGATCGGTGGGTAGGACATCGAGAGGCGCGTAGGCGAGAGCAGGCACACCGGCGGCAGTCGCGACACGAGGAGGTTGCGATGCGAGCGATGCGGAGATTCAGAAACCGAAAGGGCGTGTTCGTCGTGCTGTTCGGGATCCTGTTCACGGCGCTGATGGGCGCCGCGGCCATGGCCATCGACTTCTCGCGCATCTGGGCGATGCGGAACGAGCTCCAAACGTCCGCCGACGCGTCCGCGCTCGCGGGAGCGGTGCAGCTTAGCATGACCACTAACTCCAGCACCCAGGTCGATTCCGCGGCGCGCTATTACGCCGCCGCGAACCGCGCGATGGGGGTCGCCGTCAATGTCGATTCCGTTGTACTCGGGCAGTGGAACGACAATACGGCGCCTTACTGGAACCCGGGCATTAATCCGCCCAATGCCGTCAGGGTGGTGGTCAGCCATTCGACGAATGGTCTCATCATGTCGGCACTCGGCATAACGGCGCCTAACGTACATGCGAGGGCCACCGCCTGGGCGGATGCGCCGATCTCGACGACCAACTGCATCCGCCCGTGGGCCATTCCGTACGAGGTTTTGATGGGACGGGTGAACCCGCTTCGCACGGACGACCCGAGCATTTCCGGCGCCCCGTTTTCGCGGGCGAACCTCACGCGCCCGTTCGACCCGGCTAAGGACATGGCGGTTCTGCGGAACGCCGGGTCGAACAACCTGCGTTTCACGCTCAAGCTCGGCCAGAATTCGAACTCCAACAATGGCACGATCAGCGACAGCCTGGTCAATGGCCAGCCCGGAAACTTCCAGGCGGTCGCGCTGCCCAAGTATTGGGATTTCGCCACGCAGAGCCTGGCGAACCCGGGGCCTACCCGAGGCGGTTCGGCCTACGCGGATGCGATTGCGGGAAAGAACTGCTTCAAGCTCGCGATTGGCGACTCGTTGATGACTGAAACGGGCAACAAGGTCGGTCCGACAGTTGCCGCCGCCGACAAGTCCGATCCGCAGACGGCGCCCTTCGGCGTTTGCGACTCGATCGTCGACAACAAGCAGGACCCGGTCAACAACGGGAAGTGCATGAATGCCGCTTCGCCTACCGGATACGGCGTCGAGATCAAGGCAGCGTTCTATTTCTGCCCCAGCTCGTGCTCGGGGCGTTCCGTTGTCGGTGTGAATCTCCTTGGCTCTTTCACGCTCGAGAAGATCTATCCCAATAGCGACCCCCAGAAGACGTGGGACAAGTCGCAGATCGTCGGTGTCTTCAATCCCGTCTCGGACGTCGGGCCCATTGGCGGCACGGCCACGACGCTCCGCCGCGTAATTCTCGTGAAGTAACCCGGGGGCGGCGTGTCGTTAGGCACGCCGCCGCTCACCTCGAACTCCCACCACTGTGCGTCGACTGCGGAATGGTCCCGCCTCATCCGCAGTCTCGCTGGCGGTGATCGCAGCGGGGCTGCTGGTCACCTTCACCGCCACGTCGGCGGCAACGACCCATGTTCTCCTCGCGCAGACCCCACGTCTGACGCCACCGCCGCCGTGCAGGGCCTCCGCTGCTGACACGGCGGTGCTTGCGTCCCTGCGCACGGGCACGCGTCGAAGTGCCACGAGCGTGGCGGTCCTCGAGTTCGATTCACGGGTAATGGATACCGAGCGATCCCACCTGGCGCCCGCCGTTACCGCGCAGCTTCGGTCGCGGCTTGCGGAGATCCCCGGCGTTATGGTGGAGACCCGAGGGACCGTAGAGCGGGTGTTCAATGCTTCCGGTGGTCGGATCGACTCGTTGCAGTCGAGTCTCGATGACGAGCTCGCGGTTGTCGGCGAGGTGATCCCGCAGCGAGATCGCATCGACATCACCGTTCGTGTTCTTCAAGCCGGGAAGGACGTCACGCGGTGGGAGCGGGTTTTTGCCTACCCGCGAACATCCCTCCGCCAGGTCGTCGAATCGGTCGCGGAGGCAGTCGCAGAGATATCGCAGTCGCGTGTACCGCCCCCACTTCTAGGCATGTCGTCCGACGCATACGAGATCACGGTGCGCGGAGACAATTTCCTCGCGCAGCACGACCCCGTCGCGGCCGATTCTGCTCGACGAAACTACGAGCGCGCTATCGCCGCCGATCCTGGCGCACCGATACCGTCCGCCCGCGCGGCACGCGCGCGTGTCGCGCTCCTCGAGCGTCTCGGAAGAAGCGATGACCGAACCATAGGCGAACATGTTCTCGCGGGCATGTCGCTCGCGGATGCCGCGTTGAAGAAGGACAGCGCCAACGCCGAAGCCTGGACGGCTCGAGCAATCTTGTTGCGATATCGTAATCCGGCGAACTACGCCGGTGTCGTCGCCGCCCACGAGCGGGCGATCGCGGCGGATCCGAACAGCGCCGACGCCCACGAGGCGTACGCCGTCACACTAATGCGGCTGGGTCGCGACGCGGCCGCCGAGCAGCATCTCCGCCGATCCTTGGCGTTGGAGGCAAACCGCGCGTCGGCGCTTCGGGCCCTGGCCGAGTACGAGTATTATCACCGGCGATACGGGCCGAGCTGCGCGCTGGTGAACGCCAGTATCGGCGCCGATTCGTACGATCCCCTGGCGTACGCCCTGCGTGCGCGCGTGCGGATGCAACTCAACGAATTCCGCGACGCGTTGAGCGATGCGGAGACCGCCTTGCGCCTGACGGCCTCGCCCTGGAGCAGCGCGCTGCAGTTCTACGTCACGGCGAGCGGCACGAACGTCGACGACGTCCGGTTGGAAGCTCGACGCGTTGCCTCGGTGAAGCTGCAACCGGGCCGGCATATGACCGTCCCAGAGGGCACCTATACGAGCCTCGCCTTCGAGGCGCTCGGGGATAGAACCCGTGCGTTCGAGGCGCTGCGACGCATCCAGCCAACCGGCGTGGACATGACGATGGCACTGCGCGACCCGAGGTTCGACCAGATGCGGTCGGACGCGCGGTTCAGACGTCTTGCGGCGGCGGACTCGAAGACGATCCGGGCTGATTCGGCGTCGACACGCAGCGGCGCAGCGAGCCGCGTCCCGGGGTCACCCTCACGGTAATTCCGACGAGCGCTGTCTGACCAACGCGGAGGACGTTGCTGCACGGCCAGCCCCGCCGACGGCAGCCAGGATCGGAGTAGCGGCCGCGGTGGCTGCACTGGCTGCGCTTTATGTCACGTGGTCAGCGCGACGGGACCCGTCGTTCGTCTCCGACTTCGATCAGATCTGGGTGGCGTCGCGGGCCCTTCTCGCCGGTGAGAATCCATACCGCGCCGTGACGACGGGGTTCGGCGGCCATGGCCCCCTCCCGTTTCCGCTCTTTTACCCCCTTCCAGCCGTCGTCGCCGGAATTCCGTTCGCGCTGATGCCTCTGGTGGCCGCTCGGGCGACGTTCGCCGCAGCGTCACTCGGTGTGTTCACCTTTCTCGTGATGCGGCGCGGCGTGTGGGCGCTCGCGGCGTTACTCAGCGCGCCGGCATTCCTCACGGTGTCGCTCGTTCAGTGGTCGGGCTGGATGGCATGCGCCGCCATGGTGCCGGCTTTCGGCTGGGCCTTCGCCTGCAAGCCTAACGCCGGGCTGCCAGTGGTCACCACGTTTTCGTCAGCCCGCGCTGTCGTGACGGGTCTTGCAGCCGCCACGGCCATGTTGGTGTTGGCGTTCGTACTGAGGCCTGGGTGGGTGGGCGATTGGCTGAGCGCGATTCGCGGGCAACCGCACTTTCGCCCCTACGTGCTGCGGCCAGGTGGCTTTGTCCTGCTGCTCGCGTTGCTTCGATGGCGGCGGCCGGAGGCGCGGTGGCTGGCAACGCT
>Ga0207701_10004824_pt1 | contig 13638 bp, 10 predicted proteins | sample KBSSwiSSwithPhiX_FD_184294 | JGI IMG/M metagenome (GOLD analysis project Ga0207701, IMG submission 184294) | Switchgrass rhizosphere bulk soil microbial communities from Kellogg Biological Station, Michigan, USA, with PhiX - S5 (SPAdes) (version 2) | ecosystem: Environmental > Terrestrial >... | reverse complement strand
CGCCGGAAGCTGTTCCAACATTCAGCGCATGAACTTCCAGTGGTTGACGACGATCGCCTGCAGGATCGCCGCTACCACTGTCGGCTCAGATTCAAAGCTCGCCGCCCGCGCCACTTGAATTGCGCGTTCAAGCTGTCTTTCTGCCAATTCAGCCGCGTTGTTGAGGCTCTTCGTGCTCTGAGTGTCGTCGGCCATGACAGTCTCCCAAGGGGGTCGGTTGGGAGAAGTGTGCGCCGACGGGCTGTTTGACACTCGACGAGCGGACCACCAGACTCGGCGCCCGGAGGAGATCTCGATGACCGTCGACCTCACACGCCGCGCGCTGCTGTCCCGGGCCACCGCGCTGGCCGGTGGCTGGGCCGGTTTCGCCGCCGGCCAGCTGACTGCCCCCGATACTGCCACCCCCGCCGCAGTCGCGAGCGGCTCGCCTCCAGGTTCCACCGGGGCGCTCGAGTACCTCTCGGCGGGACAGCTCACCGAGGGCTTGCGCCGGAAGCGGTTCTCGTCGCTCGAACTCACCAATCACCTGATGGCGTCGCGAATCCCCATCACCGGAACTCCTCGACCTGAAGCTTCAAACGGCGCAACTTGTCGTACAGCGTCTGTTTCGGTAACTTCAAAGATTTCGCCGCGCCCGCAATCTCGCCGTTGTGGCGCTGAAGTGCGTCGGCGATGACTGCGCGCTCGAACTGCTCGATCTGCTCCGGCAGACCCTCTGGCATGCGTGGTGAGTTGCCTGTCATGTTCAACTTGTCGCCCAGCACCCCCAGCACCAGACGGTCTGCGACGTTGCGCAACTCGCGAACGTTGCCAGGCCAGCTGTAGGCCATCAATTCGGCCAGCTGCGCGGTCGTCAGCAGTGGTGCGGTGCGTTCATAACGTCGCGCGGCCAGCAGAACGAAATGCTCGAACAGCATTGGAATGTCTTCACGCCGCTCGCGCAGCGGCGGCAGGGTGATGAACGCCACGCCCAGCCGATAGTAAAGGTCCGAGCGGAATTCGCGCTTGTCGCTCAGGACCTTCAGGTCTTCCTTGCTGGCCGCGACGACTCGGCAATCCACCGCCACGGAGGTGTTGGTGCCGACACGTTCGATGCAACGGTCCTGCAAGGCGCGCAACAACTTGATCTGCACTCCCAAGGGCATGCTCTCGATTTCGTCCAGGAAAAGCGTGCCGTTGTGGGCGTACTCGAACTTGCCCATGCGGCCGCGGACGGCGCCGGTGAAAGCACCCATCTCGTGGCCGAAGAGCTCGCTTTCGGCAAGCGCTTCGGGCAAGCCGCCGCAATTGAGCGGGACGAACCGGCCCGACCGCCGGCTGCCACGATCGTGAAGGCAGCGGGCGACGAGATCCTTGCCCGTGCCTGTCTCGCCATAGATGACCACATCTGCCGACGTGGCCGCCAGCGTGAGCACGGTCCTGCGCACCTCCTCCATCTGAGGTGAACGACCAATCAACACCGCCTCGATGCCGTGCCAGTTTTCCAGCTCTTCCCGGAGCGCGTGAACCTGGAGGGTCAGTGCGCGCTTTTCGGACGCGCGCCGGACGACGGAGACGAGCAGGTCGGAGGGGAAAGGCTTTTCGAGAAAGTCGTAGGCGCCGTCGCGCATCGCGGCGACGGCCATCGCGATGTCGCCGTGGCCGGTGACCAGGATCACCGGCAGGTTCGGGTCGATCGCGCGGATCTGGCGCTGCCAGTCGACGCCGTTCACGCCGGGCAGCTTCACATCGCACAGCACAATGGCCCGTGCGCCAGGCACGATGTGCCCGCGTGCCTGTTCGACGTTCTCGAAGCTGTCGACCGCGAACCCGGCGAGCTCCAGCGTCTGGACGTTCGCGATGCGCACGTCTTCCTCGTCCTCCACGAAAAGGATCCGAATGTTCTTCGAGCGATCATCCATGTCCGACCCGCTCCATCGGTGCCCCGAGCGGCAGCTCGACCGCAAAGCAGGCGCCGCCCCCTGCCGTGTTCCATCCCCTGAGGCTGCCGCCGAAGTCGCGCACGATGTTGGCTGAAACCAGCAGGCCCAGGCCCAGGCCGGCGCCGGCGGCCTTGCTGGTCACAAAGGGGTCGAACAGCCGCGGCAGGATGTCGTCACGAATGCCGGGCCCGCTGTCGCTGACCGTCACCACGCAGCGCTCTCCCCGCACCCCGGCATCGATGCAAAGGCGGCGGGCCGGCGCGTTGCTCATCGCGTCGATCGCATTGCCCATCAAATTGACGAAGACCTGCTCAAGCGATGCTTCGTCGGCAAGGACCTTCAGCGCGGGCGGCTCGATCTTGATTTCGACATCGACGCCGGATTCGCGAATGTGTTCGGCCTGAAGTTCTCGCGCCGACGCGATCACCGCTTTGATCCCCACGGGCACCGCCGTCGTGACACCACCCCACTTCCGGGAGAACAACTTGAGCTGACGGGTGAGCTTTCCCAACCGATCCACGAGTTTCCCGATGCGCTGGAGGTTGCCCCGCGCTTCCTGCTCGCGGCGACCTTCGATCAGCACACAGGCGTTGTCGGACAACGCGCGCATCGCGGCGAGCGGCTGGTTCAGCTCGTGAACCAGCCCGGCCGACATCTGCCCCAGCGCCGCCATCTTCTCGGCATGGATGAGATCCGATTGCGCCTTTCGAAGCTCGGCGGTCCGCTCCACGACGCGCGACTCGAGGCTGTCGTGCGCAGCTTGCAGGGCGACCTGGTTCGCCACCATGGCCTGCCGGGTGCGCCGGCGCTGCAAGGCGACGAGCAACAGCAGCACTGCCACGCAGGCCGCAAGTGCGGAGGTGACCGCCACGTTGCGTGCCGCGGCGAGAACCGGTGCCAGGTTCTCGAGCACCACGAGCCGCCAGCGCGCCGAGTTCACGGGCCGCGAAGACGCCAGATGCGCCACGCCTTCGATTTCGACGATCCGTGCGTCGCCGGCCAATCGCTCCGACTCGCGCCAGTCGATGGGAAGCAGAGATGCATCGCCGTAAGGTCGCGTCTGCGAGATCTCGGCTCGCGTCGCTGCCTGCAGCTGCGTCAGCGGTCGGAATTTCCAATCCTGTCGCGACGACAGGATGACCACGCCGCGCTCGTCGAGAAGCAGCACGGTGCCTGGCAGCTTGTCCCACGCGGTCTCGATATCCGACAGGCTGACCTTCACTGCGGCAACGCCGCGTGGCTGCCCCGCGGACAGCAGTGCATAGGAAAGGTAGTAGCCCGGCCGCTTGCTGGTGATCCCCACGCCGAAGAAACGGCCGCGTCCCGCGTTCAGCGCATCCTTGACGTAAGGACGGAACCCGAGGTCGGTGCCCACCGTTGTTTCCGGACGATCCCAGTCGGCTGCGGCCAGCGCGAGACCGGAGCGATCCAGCACGTAGAGCATTTCCGCGCCGGCCGTTGCATTGATGCCACTGAGATAGCGGTTGACTTCATCGCGCAGCGGGGCGTCAGCGGGCGAGTCGAGCAGCTTCAGCACGCTCGGCGCCATTTCCAGCAGCGACGGCAGGAAGTCGAAGCGCGCGAGCTGGCCGTCGAGGCCGGTCGCGATCAGGTCGAGACGATGCTGCTGCGTCTCCTGCAGGCTCTGCTGTCCCGCGCGCAACGCCACCTGATGCCCGGCAATCGCGCAGGCCGTGACGAGCAGCAATGCGGCGACACCCCAAACCGCGAGCGTTCGGGCGTCGATCAAGGCCCTCAGTCTGTGCACTGCGGGCAGCGCAGTTGACCCCATGGCGCGAGTGTGCGGTATCAAGGGACAGCGGCCATCGGGCCCAGCCCTTGGTGCCTGGGCGGCACTGGCGTCGACGAAATGCACGCATGCCTTGCGCGGCGCGGCCACCAAGGCGAGAAAAGACAATCAGTCGGCCCGCGCCTTCACGTAGCGCCCAGGCGCCGGCTCGATCGGCTTGTGCTTTGCATTGCCCAATTTCGTCCGCGCAGCGACCGATTTGCCCGCCTGGGGCTTCTGCCATCGCATCCAGTGAGTCCACCAGCTGCCCTGCGCTGCCTGGGCCGACGCCAGCCACTGTTCCGGGTCGTCGCCCAGCTTCCCGCCGGTCCAGTAGCTCCGCTTGTTCTTGGAAGCGGGATTGATCACCCCGGCAATGTGCCCGCTGGCACCGAGCACGAACTGCGTCTTGCCTCCGACCAGTTGCGTCGTCCGATAAGCCGACCGCCAGGGCACGATGTGGTCTTCCTGGGTCGCCAGCACGTAGCTCGGCATGTCGACCTTGCCGAGATCGACGCTCGCCCCGCACATCGTCAGCCGGTCGGGCACGCAGAGACTGTTCTCGAGGTAGAGGTTGCGCAGGTACCACGCATACATCGGTCCCGGGAGGTTGGTCGCGTCCGCGTTCCAGTACAGCAGGTCGAAGGCTTCCGGCGCCTTGCCCTTGAGGTAGTTGCTGACCACATAGGGCCAGATCAGGTCGTTGGCGCGCAACGTCTGGAACACGAAGCCGAGCTCCTTGCCGGAATAGATGCCGCCCCCGCCGATCGACTGCTCACGTTTCGAGACACCCTCCTCGTCGATGAAGACGCCGAGGTCGCCCGGCTCGCGAAAGTCCAGCATGGTGGTCAGCAGGGTCAGGCTGGCGACGGTTCTGTCGTTTCGGCCGCGCATGACCGCCAGTGCCGACGACAGGATGGTGCCCCCCACGCACCAGCCCAGCGCGTTGACCTTGTCGGCTCCGCTGATCGCCAGCGCAATCTCGATGGCCTTCATCGCACCGGATTCGAGGTAATCGTCCCAGGTGGTCTCGCTCAGCGAAGCGTCGGGGTTGCGCCAGGACACCAGAAACACCGTCAGCCCCTGCTCGCATGCAAACCGCACGAACGAGTTCTCGGGCTGGAGGTCCAGGATGTAGAACTTGTTGATGCACGGCGGCACGATCAGGAGGGGCCGGGTCGCTACCTTCTCGGTCAAGGGCGCGTACTGGATGAGCTGGAACAGCTCGTTCTCGAAGACGACCGAACCCTTCGATACGGCCACATTGCGCCCGACCTCGAACGCCGTCTCGTCGGTGATCGCGATACGGCCCTTCTTCATGTCGTCGAGCAGGTTGCCGAGGCCCGCGCGCAGGCTCTCGCCCTTCGATTCGACGGCGGCCTTGAGCGCTTCAGGATTGGTCGCGGCAAAGTTGGCCGGACTCATCGAGTCGATGAACTGGCGGGTGAAAAAGCGCAGCTTGTGCTTCTGCTTCTCGTCCAGCGCAGCGCTTTCCACGATGTCGCCAAGCAACCGTGCGTTCAGCAGGTAGCTCTGCTTCAACAGGCTGTACCACGGGTTGTCGCGCCAGCCCTCGGCGCTGAAGCGGCGGTCGCCGCGGTCGGGCGTGACCATCGGCTCCTGGGCCTTGCCGCTGGCCGCGGCACCCGCGCTGGCCAGCATGCCCATCCACAAGGCCATCTGCTGCTGCCAGTAGTGCGCTTCCGCCTTCGCGAGCGACACTGCCGCGGAGTCCGGGGCCGCAGCGGCGGGCAGCGATATGCCCGCTCCGGACAAGGCCTGCACCATGCTCTGTCCCGAGGTGATGAAGCCGCGAACGAACTCGTCGGGCACATTGAACGCCGAGGCCATGTCGTCCCTTGGTTACGGACAGCGAATGATCACGTCCTGGCCGAATGCTTGCCTCTGTTGTTCTACTTGGGCTGCATCAGCTTCTTGATTTCCTGCAGGTGCTCGCCGCCACGCTTGGTGAGGTGAGCCAGCGCATCGGCCTGGGAGGCGCGGGCCATTTCGGCCAGCTCCTTCATGTCGGCCAGCGTTTTCTCGAAGGCCTTGCGCGCCACTTCGGTCTGCTTCACCGAATCGCCGACGCTGCCTGCGGCACTCTTGGCCGCCGCCTGCATGCCTTGCATCGCCTGCGCCATCATCTCGGTCTGCTTGCGCCCCAGTGCCTGCATGGCCTCGAACGCCGCCGCGTTCGCCGCGACCAGCGCTTCGATGTCCTTGCGACGCGCATCGACGAGCGCCGTCATGTCGACGCCCGGCATCTTGAACTGCTCGATCATCTTCTTCACGTCGCCGAACGGGTTGATCTCTGTGGCCATGAAAGGTCTCCTGGTGGTTGGGACTATCGAAAGCTCGACGCTCGCACGGCGTCATTGCATGTGCTGGCCGCCATTGATGGCGATGTTGGCGCCCGTGAGGAACGCGGCTTCTTCGGACGCCAGGTAGATGATCAGCCCGGCGACTTCCTCGGGCTTGCCGAGCCGGCCGACCGGGATCTGCGGCAGGATCTTCGAAGCCAGAATCTCTTCGGGAATGGCCGTCACCATCTTCGTGCCGATGTAGCCGGGCGAGATCGTGTTGACGGTGACGCCCTTCTTCGCGACCTCGAGGGCGAGCGCCTTGGTGAAGCCGTGCACGCCGGCCTTGGCGGCCGAGTAGTTGGTCTGGCCGAACGCCCCCTTGCTGCCGTTGACCGACGAGACGTTGATGACCCGCCCCCAGTTGCGCTCGACCATTCCGTCGGCGACCTGCTTGGTCATGTTGAACAGGCTGTCGAGGTTGGTTCGCATGACGGCGTCCCAGTTGACCTTGTCCATTTTCTTGAAGGTCATGTCGCGGGTGATGCCGGCGTTGTTGACGAGGATGTCGATGGCGCCGAGCTTGCTCTGGACCTGCGCGACGGCCACGCCGCAGGACTCGTAGTCGGCCACGTCACAGGCCACCGCCAGCACGTCGTGGCCGCGTGACTTCATCTGCGCTACCCATTCGGCGTGCTTGGTGTTTCCCGGTGAATAGGTGGCGACGACCCGGTAGCCGGCCTCGGCCATCTTGATGCAGATGGTTTCGCCCAGGCCGCCCATGCCGCCGGTGACGAGAACGACGCGTTGCGCCTTGGAGTCCTTGTTCATTGCGATGTCCTTGGTGATGATCATGAAGCTTCAGCGTTCGATCGTGAGAGCGACACCCATGCCGCCGCCGATGCACAGGCTCGCGATGCCCTTTTTCGCGTCGCGACGTTGCATTTCGTGCAGCAAGGTGACGAGGATGCGGCAACCCGACGCGCCGATCGGGTGCCCGATCGCGATGGCGCCGCCGTTGACGTTGACCTTGCTCGTGTCCCAGCCCATCTCGCCGTTGACTGCGCAGGCCTGGGCCGCGAAAGCCTCGTTGATCTCGAGCAGGTCCAGGTCCTGCGGCTTCCAGCCTGCGCGCGAAAGCGCCTTCTGCGAAGCCGGTACCGGCCCCATGCCCATGATCGACGGATCGAGCCCCACGGTCGCGTAGCTGGCGATGCGGCCGAGCGGCTTCAGGCCGAGCGCCGCCGCCTTCTTCGCCGTCATCACCACCACGCCGGCCGCACCGTCGTTCAGCCCCGAGGCATTGCCGGCGGTCACCGATCCGGTCTTGTCGAACGCCGGCCGCAACCCGGCCAGCGCCTCGGCGCTCGTCTTCTTGTTGATGAACTCGTCGTTCGCGAAGACGATCGGGTCGCCCTTCTTCTGCTCGATGCTGAACGGGACAATCTCGTCCTTGAACTTGCCGGCTTCCTGGGCCGCAGCGGCCTTCTTCTGCGAACCGAGCGCCAGCGCATCCTGCTTCTCGCGGCTCACGTCGTACTTCTTCGCGACGTTCTCGGCGGTAATGCCCATGTGGTATTTGTTGTAGACGTCGAGCAGGCCATCGGTGATCATGGTGTCGACCATCTTCCAGTCGCCCATTCGCACCCCGTCGCGCGAGCCGGGCAGCACGTGGGGCGACAGGCTCATGCTTTCCTGGCCGCCCGCGATCACGATCTCGGAATCACCATCCCGGATTGCCTGCGCCGCGAGCATCACGGCTTTCAGCCCCGAGCCGCACACGGCGTTGATCGTGAGGGCCGGCACCCCTTGCGGCAAGCCGCTCTTGATGACGGTCTGACGCGCCGGGTTCTGGCCGGAGCCGGCCGCCAAAACCTGGCCGAAGATCAGCTCGTTGACCTGTTCGCCGTTCAGCCTGGCACGCTCGAGCAGCGCCCGCACGACAGCGGCGCCGAGATCGGGTGCCGGTGTCTTGGCGAGGGTGCCGCCGAACTTTCCGACCGCTGTGCGGGCGGCGGCAACGATGACGATTTCTTCCATGTCGATCTCCAGTGGGTTGAGGCTTCTGTCAATGCAACTTGACGTGGGGCTCGGTACGGCGCGTGATCAATCGGGCCAGCGTCTCCAAGGTGACTTTCGCGAACCCGTGCAGCGCCAGCTCGTGCATCTTGTAGAGCGACAGGTACATGAGACGGGCAAAGTGACCCTGGATCATCATGCTGCCGCCGATCGGGCCGCCCATCATGTTGCCGACGGTGCTGGCCTCTCCCAGAGACACCAGCGAGCCGAAATCGCGATAGCGGTAGTCGCGCAGCGGTCGTCCGGCCATCCGTCGCTTGATCTGACCGACCAGGTGGGCCGCCTGTTGGTGTGCCGCCTGCGCGCGCGGCGGCACGAAGCCGCCCTTTCCCTCATTGGCTTCGGGCCAGGGACAGGCGGCGCAGTCGCCCATGGCGAAAATGTCGTCGTCCCGGGTGGTCTGCAGTGTCGGCTTCACCAGTAGCTGGTTGATGCGGTTGCTCTCGAGCCCGGCCAGGTCTTTCAGGAAAGGCGGCGCCTTGACGCCCGCGGCCCAGACCACGAGCTCGGCCGCGATCTTGCGGCCGTCGGCCAGCAGCACGCCGTCGCGGGTCACCTCGGAGACTTTGGCTTGGGTGTGCACGACGACCCCGAGCTTGCGCAGCATGCCTTCAGTGGCAGTGGACATTCGTGCCGGCAGCGCGGGCAACACGCGGTCGGCGGCTTCGATCAGGTGGATCCGCATGTCCTTGTCCGGATCGATGCGATCGAGTCCGTAGGCCACGACCTCGCGAGTCGTACGGTGCAGCTCGGCGGCCAGCTCGACGCCGGTGGCCCCCGCGCCGATGATCGCCACCTGCAGCTGGTGCGGCGCCAGTGCCGCGGTCTGCGCGTGCGCGCGAATGAACGAGTTGACCATGCGCCGGTTGAAGTGGCGCGCGTCCGCCATCGATTCCAGCTTCATCGCGTGCTCGTTGACGCCGGGCGTGCCGAAATCGTTGCTCTGGCTGCCGACGCAGATCACCAGCGTGTCGTAGCGCACCGTGCGCCGCGGCGTGACCTGCTCGCCGCCCTCGTCGATGAAAGCCGCCACCTGGACTTCGCGACGTTCGCGGTCGAGCCCGGTCATCTCACCGATCCGGTAGCGAAAATGGTGCCAGTGCGACTGGGCCAGGAAGTCCACCTCGTGAACTCCGATGTCCATGCTCCCGGCCGCGATCTCGTGCAACTTGGGCTTCCAAATGTGCGAGCGTGTCTTGTCGACGAGCGTGACCGACAAGCGACCGCCGCGCCCGAACTTGTCACCCAGCGCCGTGGCCAGCTCGAGCCCGCTCGCGCCGCCGCCGACGATGACGACTTGGTGCGCGCCACACGGGGCGGGAGCGAGTCGCTCGGTCATGCCATGGCCCGCTACGGTGCCGCGCGCCGCATCACCGTGCCAACGGCATGTGGTGCTCGACCTTGTCGAGCACTTCCTCCGGCTCGTCGGCATCGAGCGGCGTCTCGTTGTCGAGCTGCTGCCGCATGCGCACGGTGTCGAGGTCGCCGGTCCACTTCGCCACCACGACCGTGGCGACGCCGTTGCCGATCAGGTTCGTGAGTGCGCGCGCTTCCGACATGAAACGGTCGATGCCGAGGATCAGCGCAAGCCCCGCGACCGGCACGTGGCCGACCGCCGACAGCGTCGCCGCCAGGACGATGAAGCCGCTGCCGGTCACGCCGGCCGCGCCTTTCGAGGTGAGCAACAGCACCAGCAGCAAGGTGAGCTGCTGGCCGATCGTCATCGGCGTGTTGGTCGCCTGCGCGATGAACACGGCCGCCATCGTCAGGTAGATCGATGTTCCATCGAGATTGAAGGAATAGCCGGTCGGGATGACCAGCCCGACCACCGACTTCTTCGCGCCCAGGTTCTCGAGCTTGGTCATCATGCGCGGCAGCACCGACTCGGATGACGACGTGCCGAGCACGATCAGCAGCTCTTCCTTGATGTACTTGATGAACTTCCAGATCGAAAAGCCATGGAAGCGGGCGATCAGGCCGAGGACGACGAAGATGAAGAAGAGGCACGTCGCGTAGAAGGTCGCCATCAGCTGGCCCAGCTGCACCAGCGAGTCGATGCCGTACTTGCCGATCGTGAAGGCCATGGCGCCAAACGCGCCGATCGGGGCCACCTTCATGATGTAGCCGACGATCGAGAACAGCACGTGCGAGAACTTCTCGATGAAATCGAACACCAGCGTGCCGCGCCCGCCGAACTTGTGCAGCGCGAAGCCGAACATCACCGCGAACAGCAGCACCTGCAGTATTTCGCCCTTGGCGAAGGCATCGACCACCGTGTTCGGGATCACGTTGAGCAGGAAGTCGGTGGTGGTCGCCATCTGCCCGGGCTTGGTGTAGGCGGCGATGCCCTTGGTGTCGAGCGCAGCGGCGTCGATGTTCATGCCCGCACCGGGCTGGACGATGTTGATGATCACCAGGCCGACGACCAAGGCGATCGAGCTGACGATCTCGAAGTAGAGGAGCGCCAGGCCGCCGGTCTTGCCCACCTTCTTCATGTCCTCCATCCCGGCGATGCCGACGACGACGGTGCAGAAGATGATCGGCGCGATGATCATCTTGATCAGCTTGATGAAGCCGTCGCCGAGAGGCTTCATGGCTTCGCCGGTGTGCGGATAGAAGTGCCCCAGCAGTACCCCGATCACGATGGCGGTGACGACCTGGAAATAGAGGGATCGATAGATCGGCTTGGGGGTCGGGTCTTTGTCCATGGGAGTCTCCGTCGTGGGTCGAGGACGATGGACGAGTCAGAGGCCGGCCAAGATGGCCTGCTCGTCCGCGTGATAGCTGGAGCGCACCAGCGGCCCGCAGGCGGCGTGCGTGAATCCCATGCCCCTTGCCTGCTCTGCCAAGCCATCGAACTGCTCGGGCGGGACGTAGCGCAGGACGGGAAGATTGCCGGGGCGCGGCTGCAGATACTGCCCGACCGTCAGCATGTCGACATCGTGGGCGCGCAGGTCGCGCAGGACGGTGAGCACTTCGTCATCGGTTTCGCCGAGACCCAGCATCAGCCCCGACTTGGTCAACACCTCGGGACGCTGCTGCTTGAACGTCTTCAGCAAGCGCAAGGAATGGGCATAGTCGGCGCCAGGCCGGGCGCGGGCGTACAGGCGCGGAACGGTCTCGAGGTTGTGATTCATGACGTCGGGCGGGCACGCCGCGAGAAGCCCGATCGCGACCTCGTGACGCCCGCGAAAGTCCGGCGTCAGGACCTCGATGCGGGTGGCCGGCGATTGCTGGCGCACGGCGCGGATGCACTCGACGAAGTGGCCGGCGCCGCCATCGCGCAGGTCGTCGCGGTCGACGCTGGTGATCACCACGTGGGCCAGCCGCAGGCGCGCGACGGTGAGCGCGAGATTGAGAGGCTCCTGCGGGTCGGGCGCGGCCGGCCGCCCATGCGCCACGTCGCAGAACGGGCAGCGGCGCGTGCACAGTTCACCGAGCACCATGAACGTGGCCGTGCCCTTGCCGAAGCACTCGCCGATGTTGGGGCACGAGGCTTCTTCGCACACCGTGTGCAAGCGCTGCTCGCGCAGCGTTTGCTTCACCCCCTTGAAGGTTTCGCTTTGCGACACGCGCACGCGAATCCAGCTCGGCTTCGCCAAGAGGGGTGCTTCCGCCACCTTGATCGGGATACGGCGGGTCTTCGCGATGCCGCGTTGCGCGGCGTCGACGCCGCCGGCGTTGCCGGCGGAGCGCGATGGTGTGTCGGCGAGCACGAGGTTGAGTCCGTCACCCACCGCTAGCAGCGGCGGCGCCGACTTCCGCTGCAGCCAGCGCCGTCATGTTGACGATGCGGCGCACCGTCGAAGAGGGCGTCAGGATGTGCACCGCTTTCGCTGCCCCCAGCAGGATGCCGCCGACGGTGATACCGCTCCCCGCAGCCATGCGCAGCAGGTTGTAGGAGATGTTGGCCGCGTCGACGTTGGGCATGATGAGCAGGTTCGCTTCCTCGCTCAGGCCGGAGTCGGGAAACTCGCGATCGAGGATCTCTCTCGACAGCGCCGCGTCGCCGCGCATCTCGCCCTCCACCGCCAGCGTCGGGTCGTTTGCCCGCACCATCTCCAGCGCGCGGCGCATCTTCACCGCCCCGGGCGCTTCCGAGCCGCCGAAGCTGGAGTGCGACAGCAAGGCCACGCTCGGCTTGATGCCGAAGCGCCGGACCGCCTCGGCCGCCAGCGAGGTGATCTCCGCGATCTGCTCGGCGCTGGGATCGACGTTGACATGCGTGTCGCAGATGAACAGCTGGCGGTCGGGCAGCATCAGCATCTGCATCGCGGCGAAGGTGTGGGCCCCGTCGCGCAGCCCGATCACGTCGCGCACGTAGCCCAGGTGATCCGCGAACCGCCCCAGGGTGCCGCACAGCATGGCGTCGGCCTTGCCCTGGCGGACCAGCATGGCGCCCAGCAGCGTGCTGCGGCTGCGCATCTCGGCGCGCGCTACCGCTCGCGATACCCCGTTGCGTCGGACGATCTGGTAGTAGTCGTCGCCCGCGCTGCCATAGACCTCAGCGTCGAGCAGGTCGATGCATTCGCAATCGCGGTCGACCTTCAGGCGCAGCCCGTACTGGGCGATTCGCTCGGCGATGACGGCCGGGCGTCCCACCAGGAGCGGCCGGGCCAGGCCCTCGTCGACGACCACCTGCGCGGCGCGCAGGACCCGCTCGTCTTCGCCTTCGGCGAAGACCACTCGCCGCGGCGTGCGCTGCGACAAGCGCTTGGCGGCGGCGAATACCGGCTGCATCGCACCGCCGGACTGGTAGACGAACTGGCTGAGGCGCTGCCGGTAGGCCGGCATGTCGATGATCGGACGCGAGGCCACGCCACTGTCCATGGCGGCCTGTGCGACGGCCGGTGCCACGACCTCGATCAGGCGCGGGTCGAACGGCTTGGGGATCAGGTAGTCGGCACCGAATCGCAAGCCCGCCGTCCCATAGGCCTGGGCGACGACGTCGGGGATCTCGGCGTGCGCGAGCTCGGCGATGGCGCGCACCGCGGCGAGCTTCATCTCCTCGTTGATGGTCGAGGCGCCGACGTCGAGCGCGCCGCGAAAGATGAACGGGAAGCACAGGACGTTGTTGACCTGGTTCGGATAGTCGGAGCGGCCGGTTCCGAGGATCGCATCGGGCCGCACGGCGAGCGCCTCTTCCGGCAGGATCTCCGGCGTCGGGTTCGCCATCGCGAGGATGATGGGCGAGCGCGCCATCGTCTTCACCATCTCGGGCTTGAGCACTCCGCCCGCCGACAGGCCGAGGAAGATGTCGGCCCCTTCGATGATGTCGGCCAGTTGCCGCCCCGACGTGGCCTGGGCGTAGCGCGCCTTGTTCGGATCCATCTGCTCCTTGCGACCCGAATAGACGACCCCGGCGATGTCGGACACGAAGATGTTCCTCATCGGCAGCCCGAGGCTGACGATGAGATCCAGGCACGCCAGCGCGGCCGCGCCCGCGCCAGAGGCGACGAGCTTGACCTCGGTGATGTCCTTCTGGACATGCTTGAGCGCGTTCAGGATGGCCGCCGCAGCCACGATCGCGGTGCCGTGCTGGTCG
>Ga0207701_10004822_pt1 | contig 13643 bp, 8 predicted proteins | sample KBSSwiSSwithPhiX_FD_184294 | JGI IMG/M metagenome (GOLD analysis project Ga0207701, IMG submission 184294) | Switchgrass rhizosphere bulk soil microbial communities from Kellogg Biological Station, Michigan, USA, with PhiX - S5 (SPAdes) (version 2) | ecosystem: Environmental > Terrestrial > Soil... | reverse complement strand
GTCATCTCGGATTGGGTGCCACTCGCCATCGTGGCGATCGACGTGGCCTTGATGGCGATGATGGGCGTGTACTTGTACAAGGGCCGCCCCATCGTCAACAACGCCATCGACATCTGGTTCGATCGTTCGGATCCGACCGTCGACACACTCAATCAGGAGCGGCGTCTTTTCGGGACGGACACGTGGATGCTGGCCACGGTGTGGATGCGTCCCGAACGCGTTGGCGAAGCGGGCGAGGTGTCGCAGTCGCTCACGGAATCGCTCGAACGCATCGACGGGGTGACCCGCGTCATCTCCCCGACCAGCCTCGAGGTGCTCCAGCACAACGATCAGGGCCTTTTCTACGGCGCCCTCGACCGTGACGCATGGCCCGCCATCCATCGACGGCTGCTGAGCCATCCGTTCGCCGGGGAGTTCCTGGTCCATTCGAAGTCCCCCGACTCGTTCTCTCTCCTGATCAAGGAGCACACCGGGCCGACCACACCGGGTGTCGTCCGCCAGCGGCTGGTCTCCGATGTGCGGCGGACCCTCGATTCGCATCCGGCGGTCTCCGCATCGGCAGTTGCGGGAACAGCGGTCATCAACGCCGATTTGAACCGGCTGTCCTGGGGCGATTTCATCGTTCTCGTTCCCACGACGGTCGTGGTCGCGTGCGTGATGCTCCTGGCAATGCTGCGATTCCGGTGGCGCACGGCGCTGGCGATCCTCGCGCCGGTCGGGTTGACGACCGGAGCGCTCATCGCCGCCATGCTCCTCAGCGGCCGCCCCTTCACGATGGTGACGATTGCCCTGCCAGGGCTCTCGTTCACGCTGGGCGTGGCGTCATGCCTCCACGTGACGGGCTGGATTTCCAACTGGCTCAGGGAGGGACGCGGCACGCCGGCCGAGGTGGCGAGCGCGACGTGGCACGAGCTGATCCGGCCGATCCTGGTCGCGCAGATCACGACGGCCCTCGGCTTCGGCCTGCTCGCCGTGATCCCCGTGACACCGGTCCAGGAGATGGCGCTCTTTGGCGCCGCCGGAGAGCTCCTTTCCGGATTCCACGTGGTGTTCGTCCTGCCGAAGTGCCTCCTCTGGTTCGGTGCGATGAAGGAGCTCGCCGACGATCGCTCGCTGTTTGCAGGCGAGCGCGTGATCTTCAGGATCCTGGACGCGCTCGCCGCGTGGCTCACACGCTTGCAGCGCATCCGGGTCCGCCTGGCGGTCGCCGCGGTGGCCGTGTGCCTCGTCATGGCCTGGCTGACATGGCAGGTGAAGTACGACTCGACCTACATCAACATGATTCAGGGGACCGAGCGGCTGCGCCGGGATATCGACCGTTTCGACGCGGCCGGCCTCCCAAGCGCGCAGCTGAGCATCGTCATCCGGCGCGGTCACGACGCGCCGGTCGTCGAGGCCCGCCTGAACAGCGCTCTCGTGGCCGCCAGCGCCGAGATCGAAGCGCTGCCGGAGGTCTCGAAGGTGGTCGGGCCGGCGTCGATCTTTGCCGAGGTGGCGCCGGCGCTCGCGGGCGACGAGCCGATGACGCAGTTCGCGGCTGACGATTCGTCGGTGACCGACGCGTACATCTTCGCGCTGTCGGGCGGCAACACCGAGATCCCGAGCTACGTGCACGACGGCCTCGCCGCGTACCGCCTGGTCGTCTTTTTTCCGTATCTCGACAACTCCAAGCTCGAACGCCTGACCCGGCAGGAGATCCCGGCGATCCTCCACAAGCAGTTCGCGAACCTGCCCGACGTTTCTGCGCAGGTTTCCGGCGTGACCGTCCTGTGGGCCAACATGGACGACGCGATGTCACGCGGTCAGGTTGCGAGCATCCTGGTGATGGCGATCGCGTGCTTCATCACCTTCTATCTGTCGTTGCGGAACTGGACACTCTCGGCCAGCGCGATGTTCGTGAACGTCGTGCCCGTCGCGGTGATCAGCTCGTTCCTGGGGGCAACCGGGCACCCGATCGACATGGCCACGGTGTTCATCATGGGCATCTCCCTGGGCATTGCGGTCGACGACACGAGCTTCTACGTGCACGAGTTCCTCGATCGGCGTCGGCTGGGCGACGGTGCGCTCGCCTCGGCGCTCCATCACGTCGGCCCGACGATGATCGCGACCTGCGTCGTGATCGTGATCGGCTTCAGCGTGCTGCTGGTCTCGTCGTTCATTCCAATGCGGACATTCGGCGGGCTGACGGCGATCGGCCTCGTGCTGGCCATGCTGTGCGATCTGTTCATCCTCTCTTTCCTGCTGCTGGCCTTTTCGAACAGGACGAAGGGACTTCAATATGCGGAAGGTACTGTCGCCACTGGTAGTGTCGTGCACGCTCACGGCAGCGCTGGGCGCAGCTGACTCCGGACGCGACGTCGCGCTGAAGGCGCAGGCGGTCCAGTTCGCGTTCAAGACACTCAAGGCGTCGGGCGAGATGACCCTGACGCGCGGCAAGGAATCGACCGGGCAGCGCAGTTTCACGGTCGAACTGATCGAGGCGCCGGCCGAGACCGCGCACGACAAGGCACGGGTCACGATTACCGGTCCGACCGCGTTGAAGGACACGCAACTGATCTCCTGGTCGAGCGGCAGCGGAGAGGATCAGCAGTGGCTGGTGACCCCGCGGACCCAACGCGTCCAGCGAATCGCCGATCGCGGCCGCCAGGCGGCCTTCGTGAGCAGCGACTTCTCCTACGAGGACATCCTGAAGTGGCAGGTCGACAACTATGAGTACGGCGCCGTCAGCCGCGGCCCCTGCCAGGCCGGTACCTGCACCGTGGTGGAGGCCAGGCCGAAGAACCGGTATTCGAGCTACACGGTGCTGAAGGTCTACTACGACGATACCTATCGAATCAGCAAGGTCGAGTACTTCGCCAGCGACCCTGCCAAACCCAGAAAGACGCTCGAGCTCGACAACTACGTCAAGCAAGGCAACAGCTGGCAGCCGTCGCGCTCGGTGATGACCAATCACGAGACCGAGACGTCGACACAGATCGTCTGGTCGGGCTATCAGATCGACACGCCGATTGACGAACGAGTCATGTCACCGGCGTCGATCGGCCGCTGAGCGGGGCCAACCATGACTGCTCACGCAGGCACCGGGACCGTCGACACGAACGCGGAAGCGCCGGGTGTGCCGGGCCGTCTCCCGATCGCCGGGCACATCCTGAAGTGGCGCAAGGATCCAGTCGCGCTTCTCGCGGATGCGGCGCACCGGAATGACGTGGTGCGTCTTGGATTGCCCGGCGACACATTTCTCCTCACTCACCCGACGCACGTGAAGCACGTGCTGCAGGACAACAACCAGAACTATGTCAAAGGGTGGGTCTTCGATCGGATCCGGCCGTACTGGGGCGAGAGCCTGCTGACGGCGGAAGGGGACGTCTGGCGGCAGCAGCGGCGGCGCGTTCAGCCGTCCTTCAAGCGCGAGCACACTCACGGCTTCGCGCCGATCGTCACCGCGCGCACCGCCGAGATGCTGGCCCGCTGGGAGACGCACGCGTCATCGAAACAGGAGCTGGCGCTCTACAGCGAGATGACCGAGCTGGCGCTGGTCATCATCGGCGACGTGCTGTTCGGCGTCGATTTGTGGACGGACGCCGCCGAGATGGCCAGGGCCGCGCAGTCGGCGCTGGCCGTCCTGAAGAAGCGCGTCGCCGCGCTGGCCCCGCTGCCGCTGTGGGTGCCGACAGCCGACAATCGCCGCTTCAACGGCGCGATGCGGATGCTCAACGATCGGATCTCGACGATTGTCGAGCGGAAGCGCGCGACGGGAGAGACCGGCGGCAGCTTTCTGACCATGTTGATGTCCGCCCGCGATGGCGAGACCGGTGCGGTCATGAGCGACCGGCAGCTTCACGAGGAGATCCTCGGGATGCTGCAGCAGGGTCACGACACCGTGGGCGAGTCGCTCGCCTGGACCTGGTATCTGCTCTCGCTCCATCCGGAGGTCGAACGCAAGCTCCACCTCGAGATCGCGCAGGTCCTGGGCGACCGGGTTCCGACGGTGGCCGATCTTCCGCGACTTCCATACGCGACCATGGTCCTGCAGGAGTCGCTGCGGCTCTATCCGCCGGTCTGGGTCATCCCGCGCGACGCCATTCACGACGATCAGATAGGCGGTTATCGCGTCCCTGCGGGCTCGACCATCCTGCTCAGCCCGTACTTGACTCACCGGCACCCCGAGTTCTGGGAGAACACGGAAGCCTTCGATCCCGATCGCTTCCTGCCGGCACGATCGCAGGGCCGTCCGAAGCACGCCTACTTCCCGTTCGGCGGCGGCCCGCGCCTTTGCATGGGCGTGGACATGGCGATGATGGAGATGCTGCTGATCACGGCGATGGTCGTGCAGCGCTACAGGATTCACCTCGTGCCCTGCTATCGCGAGGAGCCGGACTGCGTCCTCGACATGATCCCGCGTCATCGAGTGCGAGCCACGCTGCACCCGCAGGTGCCGGTCGGGCAAGCCGTCCCCGCTCCATCGGTCGTTGTGCCCGAGGCGAAGTGTCCTGTGACGGGAGCGCGGGCCGAGCCGGTTTGAGCTTCGCGGAGAGAGAGGACACGGAGCGGGACGGAGATCACGGATCTCAAAACGGAGCAACGAAGTCAACGGAGAGGACCGGACCACCTTCGGCCCGCTGTGAATTCGACGCGGCGCCGGCCGGAACGGCCGGCTGGAGGGAGGGCGGGATCTCGCGGAACACGCACGCACCACGAAGCACCGTGCGTGTGTGTTCCGCGAGATCCCGCCCTCCCTCGCGCGCAAAGCGCGCCCGCGTCGAATTGGAGAGTCGCTCGGAGAGCGGATCCGTTGTCTTCGTTAGCTCCGTTGCTCCGTTTCGAGATCCGTGGACTCCGTCCGCTCCGTTCCCTCCAGATGCTCAGGCACCAGCGATGTAAGGGATCGTCATCGGCCCCTCGGGCAGGATCGCCACTGGTGCATCGGAGCCAGCCTTCCGAATCTCCTCGGCGAGGGTCGCGTCGAGGTCGGCGATCGGCTCGAGGTGCGCACGCCGGACCGCATCAGCCGGAAGCTCGCTGAACAGTCCGACCCGGGCCTTCAGCAGGACGCCGGCCATCAGCTGCGCCTCCCACTGGTCGTACATCGAGAAGTCGGGCTGCATGATCGTGTCGAGCAGCGCGCGCGGCGACGCGTGGTCGTAGAGCAGCGTTCGGAAGTTGCCGTGATCGGGGAATCCGTCGTTGCAGCGGGCCGCGGCCGCGATGAAGCCGCCATCGCTCACCACCTGGGCGGCTGCAGACATGCCCTTCACCGCCTGGTAAAGATTCTGATCCAGCGGATACCCGCTGTTGGTCGTGACGACGATCGGGAATGGCTGCCGGCACGGCACCATCGCCGTTGCCCGCGAGAACGCGCAGCCGGCCTCGTGCGCCGCGAGCACCTCGCCGCAATAGAAGCCCGTGATCTCGCGACGACGGTTCAGCGTTACGTTGACGCAGAAATCGACCGGCAGCAGCGCCCCGTCGTGCCGGATGCGGCGCTGCGTGGGATTGCCCTCGAGGACACCCCATGTGCTCAGAGGGTCGCCGATCGTGCGCGCGTCGTGGTAGCGCATGATCGCGGCAATGTCGGCGACACCCGGAAACACGGCCTTGTAGCCGCCGGAAAAACCCGCCATGAAGTGCGGCTCGACGAACCCGATCAGGATCCGTCGATCCGCCTCGACATAGTCGCGGTTCATGAAGACCGGCTGCCCGTCGATGCCGGTGCCGGCCAGGGCGAGCCGCGACGTATCGAACGCGCTGTGGTCCACGATCCGGCAGCCGCTGGCGATGGCGTCGCCGAGCATGGCGCCCATCTCCGCCGGGGTCGTCGCGCGATGGGATCCCGTCCCGATGACGATACTGATGCGGTCAGCCGGTATGTGGCGCAGCTCGCGCAGCACCCAGGGCACGAGCCGCTCGCTCGGCAGCGGCCGCGTCACATCGGCGATGACGATCGCCACCCGTTCGTTCGATTGAACCAGTGACCCGAGCGGCGCGCTTCCCATCGGGCGCCGCACAGCCTGGAGGAATGCCGCCTCCTCGTCTGGCAGGCCGGCAACGAACCGCGGCGCAAGCACCGTCACGTTGTCTCCGGGCATCGCAATCTCGACGCCGGCCGTTCCGTATTCGAGCTTTACGCGCATGGTTCACTCAAAATGTTGGGTGGCTTCCGCCTTCAGGCGGAAGGATGTGGCTGCCGCTGAACTGCCCACCATTCGAGCGCCGCACGCAGCCTTCCGGCTGAAGCCGGAAGCCACACCAGCTCGGACTCTACTCTACTCCGACGGGATTGGCGCGGCCTCCGACTTCGCCAGCGTGACGTCAGGGAGCAATGCAGAAATCGCCACGGCGCTCACCACGACCACACCACAGCCAATGACGTTGTACCAAAGGAAGGCGAGCGCCGTGTACTTCCAGCAGGCAAAGATGACGAGTTGACCGATCACGACGCCGGCCAGCGCGCCGCGCGCGGTCACCCGCTTGAAGAAGAACGCCAGCACGAACACACCCAGCATGCCGCCGTAGAAGAGCGAGCCGAGCACGTTGACCGCTTCCACGAGCGAGCCGATTCCCTTGATGAACTGCGCGCAGACGATGGCGTAGATGCCCCAGAAGGCCGTGGCCAGCCGCGAGGCAAAGAGATAGTGGTGGTCACTGCCGTGCGCATGCACGTGGCGGCGATAGACATCGACCACCGAGACGGTCGCCAGTGCGCTCATCTCGCCGGAAATCGATGTCATCGTCGCGCCGAACACGACCGCAAGGACGAGGCCGACCACGCCCATGGGAAGGTGCTGGGTCACGAAGGTGAGAAAGATGTAATTGGTGTCGCTGGCGCCACTGCCGCCGGCTGCCGTGGCGAGCTTCGCGGCTTCGCGCCGCGCGCCGTCGAACTCACGTTGCGCGTCGCCGAAGTCGCGTGTCGCCGCGGCGGTATCGGTGTCGGTGGTGCTGGCGATCAGCCGCTCGGCGGCATTCTTGCGGCGTTCGAACGCCGCGTCGTAGCGGGCCTTGATCGGCACGTACTGCGCGCTGACCCCGGATGATTCGAGGCGCGCCTGATCCAGCCGCTGGAAGCTGAGAGGCGCCGACTGGAACACGTAGAACACGTACACCAGCACGCCGATGAACAGGATGCACAGCTGCATCGGGATCTTCGCCGCGGCGTTCAGGAAGAGACCGCGGCGGCTGTCCTGCACCGACTGACCGCAGAGGTACCGCTGGACCTGGCTCTGATCGGTCCCGAAGTAGGCAAGGGCGAGAAACGCTCCGCCGATGATGCCGCTCCACAGGTTGTAGCGATCGTTCCAGTCGAAGGTCGTCGTAATGACGTTGAGGCGGTTGGCCGCCGATGCGATCTCGAGCGCGCCGGCGAACGGCACGTGCGTGGGCAGCAGCCAGATCGCGGAGATGCACGCCGCCGCGAGGCCGAGCGTCATGACCACCATCTGCTGCAGGTCGGACCACGCGATGGCTTTCCCCCCGCCGGTGGTCGTGTAGAGCACCGCGAGGCCGCCCATCAGCATCGTCGTCGCCCAGTCGGGCCAGCCGAGGATCACCGTGAGCACGACCGCCGGAGCATAGAGCGTCACGCTCAACGCCAGCCCGCGCTGCAGCAGGAAGATGCCGCTGATCAGGCTGCGCACGCGCTTGTCGAAGCGGCGTTCGAGGAACTCGTACGCGGTGAGAACGTTGGCGGCGCGAAAGAGCGGCACGGCGGTATACGCCAGGATCACCATCGCAATCGGCAGTCCGAAGTAGAACTGGACGAAGCGCATGCCGTCGACGTATGCCTGGCCGGTGGTGGAGATGAACGTGACCGCACTGGCCTGCGTGGCCATCACGGACAGGCCGACGGCGTACCAGGGGACGCGCCTGCCGGCGAGCACGAAATTGCGGACGGATTGCTGCCCCCGCGCCCGCCACAGACCGTAGAGGACGATATAGGTCAGGGCCAGACAGAAGACAACCCAGTCAAGAGGTCGCATGGCCGCCCGCGGTTTTCTGCGTGATCAACACGGATGTTACGCCGCGCAGTCGGCGAATGTTGCAACGCCGCCAGAACCGCGAACCCGCGGCCTGATCAAGCGTCAGCGAACTGGATGATGACCTTGATATCGTCGGGCTGCCGGGCGAGTGCCTCCTCGAAGCGTGCCGGCGGTTCGCGGCGGGTCACCAGGCGCGACAGCCACGACTCGTCAGCGCGCATGAGCGCCTCGCGTGCCTTGTACCAATGGCGCTTGTTCGCGTTCACGCTGCCGACGATGACGTTGTTCTTGAGAACCATGGCGGCTGCCGCGTCGGCGACCGTCCCGAACGCGCTGCCCCCAGACCCGACTCCAGTCATGCACACGATGCCGCCTGGAGCGATGATGCGAAACACCGCGGAAATCACTTGTCCGACGCCGGTGCATTCGATCGCCACATCCGGTTCGAAGCCCAGGTCCGCGACCGCCCCAGAGTGGTACGTCGCGCCCAATTGCCGCACCAGTTCCGGCTTCAAGCCAGCCTGGACACGGTCGAGGACGTGCACCTCCAGTCCGTGCTGCTTGCCAATGAGGGCAGCGAGGAGACCGATCGGGCCCGCGCCGGTCACGAGAACCGTTCGCGGTTCCCACAAGGCGCGGCGGCCGACGGCAATGACCTGTTCCCAGGCCTTCGCGACCACCGTCGCCGGTTCGAGCAGCACGCCCAGGATCCCGAAGGATCGATCGACCTTCACCGCGAACTCCGGCTCGATCCGCCACCGGTCCGACATGAACCCGTGAAGGCTCTTGATTCCCCGCTCGGTGTACTGGCCGTTCCGGCACATGTCCCACTCGCCGACGGCGCAGTTCGGACACGGAACGGGATCGGGCCGCCGCACGATTCCGACAACGAGATCGCCGGCTTGGAGCCCCACCGCGTGTCCCGGATCGAGCACGCGGCCGAGGGACTCGTGGCCCAGGACGAGGCGGTCCGATCCCGGCGGGCTCCATCCATACTTGCCCTCGACGATCTCGAGGTCCGTCCCGCACACTCCGACGGCCACAGCTTCCACGAGCACGGACCCCTCGCGGGGCTCTGGTTCAGGCACGTCCTCCAGCCTGGCACTGCCCACTCGTCCCGGTTCGACGGTTACCGCCTTCATGCCCTTCCCCTTTACCGCGCTGAAGAACTTGTTAGACTCTGACCTTCGACTACACCATGCCTCGACGTCAAGACAAAGTCATCATCTCCTGCGCGCTCACCGGTGGCATTCATACGCCCACCATGTCTCCCGCCCTTCCGGTGTCGCCGGACATGCTCGCCGAGCAGGGGGTTGCGGCAGCCAGGGCCGGCGCCGCCATTCTGCACGTGCATGCCCGGGATCCGAAAGACGGGCGCCCGACGCCGGATCCCGCGATGTACCTGGCCTTCCTGCCACGGCTCAAGGAGGGCTGCGAGGCGGTCATCAACGTGACCACCGGCGGCGGCCTGAACATGACCGTGGACGATCGCCTCAAGGCCCCCACGATGCTCCGCCCCGAGATGTGCTCGCTCAACATGGGCAGCATGAACTTCGGCCTGTTTCCGCTGGCGGAGCGCTATCAGTCCTGGAAGCACGACTGGGAGGAGCCCTACCTCCGCTCGACGGAGGATTTCGTCTTCAAGAACACGTTTCGTGACATCGCAAGGATCCTGTCGGTCCTCGGCAAGGAGCATGGCTGCCGGTTCGAGCACGAGTGCTACGACGTCGGCCACCTCTACAACCTGGCGCACATTCTCGATCGCAAACTGATCGAGCCGCCGTTCTTCGTTCAGTTGATCTTCGGCGTGCTCGGCGGGATCGGCCCCGACCTCGCCAACCTGATGTTCATGAAGCAGACCGCCGACCGGCTGTTCGGATCCGACTATTTGTGGTCGGTGCTGGCGGCCGGCCGTCATCAGATGCCGTTCGCGGCGCAATCGGTGCTGCTCGGGGGATCGGTGCGGGTGGGCCTCGAAGACTCGCTGTTCATCGGCCCCGGCAAGCTGGCGAGCTCCAACGCCGAGCAGGTCACGAAAGTGCGCACGATCATCGAGGCGCTCGGCTACGAGATCGCCACCCCCGCCGACGTGCGGCAGCAGCTCGGGCTGAAGGGAGTGGCTGCGGTCGGATTCTAGTGACCCCGATCGGCGGTCGCCATCGGTCAGGTGCGATCGGGACGATAATCGAAGAAACAATTATTTTCGAAACTTCGTTGCCCTCGGCACCGCTGCCGTGTTACGGTGCGGCGCGCCTCTGGCCTTGCCGGAGCCCCACGGTATTGAGGGAGCAGCCATGTCTCGAAAGACCACAGCATTCATCCTGACCGCCTTCACGGCCGCCGCCCTGTCCGTCGATCTCGGCGGCCAGGCGGCCCGGACGTTCGCGCCCGACTGGACCTTCAAAGGATCGGCGCTCACCGGCACGCAGCAGGTCGGACAGGCGACCTGGCGGGCCGAAAACGGCGAGATCATCGGCACGCCGACGTCGCCGGACGGAGGCTGGCTGCTGCTCGACAAAGGGTACCAGGACGTGCAGTTCGCGGCGTTGTATCGCTGCGCCGCCGCCTGCACGGCCGGCGTCATGGTGCGATCGGAGAAAGGCGCGGACGGAACCCGCGGCGTCTACACGCTGATTTCCGGCGATGAACGGGCGACGGCTGCGGTGACGGTCGACGCGCAAGGGAAGATCACCAATCGCGAGCCGCTCGCGCGCAGCGCCGGGAGCATGGCCCGTTTCGCGCCGCCCCTCCCGCCACCGAGTGCAGCGCCGGCCGCTGGCGCTGGGGGTGGTGGTGGCCGCGGCGCCGCCGGAGGACGCGGTGGTGGTCGCGGAGCGGGCGGTCCATCCGGGTTTACCTCGATGTTCACACCGCCGCCGGATTCCTCCTTCAAGGCGACCGACTGGAACCGGGTCGAAGTGCTCGTCGACGCGGACGTCTTCCGATCCAACGTCAACGGCCGCGGCAGTGCCGTCGCAATCGATGGCACCACCGGAAATTTCGGGCCGATCGCCCTCTACGCTGGAGGGACCGGTGAGGTCCGCTTCAAGGAGCTCTCGATCAAGGACCTCGCACGCCGGATCACGCCGGCCGAGCTGACCGCGTCGCGGTTCCGTGCCCAGCACTTCGAGGACTTCTACCTTGGCTGGTCGGCGGCGGCTGGCGATTTCAACCACGACGGCGTGAGCGACGTGACCATCGGTAACCGCTACTACCTCGGGCCGGGATTCACCGAGTCGCGCGAGCTGTACGCCGCACAACCCTTCAACCCCGCGAAAGATTACTCGCCGGCCATGGTCAATTACGCCTTCGACTACACCGGCGACGGCTGGGACGACGTCCTCGTCGTGGAGTCGCGGACGCCCGTCCTGTACGTGAACCCGAAAGGCGAGTCGCGGCGCTGGACGCGCTACGCCGTGTTCACGACGCCGGTCACGTCGGAATCGATCATGTTCAAGGACATCGACGGGGACGGGAAACCGGATGTCACTTACGGCGCCGCGAATTCCGTGCAGTGGGTGAGCGTGGATCCGGCGAATCCGACCGGCACCTGGAAGACCTATACCGTATCGCAGCCCGGCGTTCCGTCCAGCATTCATGGCATCGGCGCCGGCGACATCAACGGCGACGGCAAGGTCGACATCATCGCGCCGCACGGGTGGTGGGAGCAGCCCGCGGCCGGTCCGACCCAGACGCCGTGGACGTTCCACCAGGGCGCGTTCGGGCGCAACGGCAACGCCGGCGGCAACATCGAGGTCTACGACGTGAATGGCGACAAGCTGCCGGATGTCGTGACCGCGCTCGCTGCCCATGGGTTCGGGCTCGCGTGGTATGAACAGAAGCGCGACCCGGCGGGAAAGATCTCGTTCGTCGAGCACCTCATCATGAACGACTTCGCCAGCCAGAACGCCGGCGGCGTCGTGTTCTCGGAGCTGCACGCGCTGACGATTGGCGACATCGACGGCGATGGCCTTCCTGACATCATCACCGGCAAGCGCCATTGGGCGCACCTCGACAGCTACACCGACGCCGACGGGCAGGGCGCGCCGGTGCTCTATTGGTACCGCACGGTCCGCAACCCGAAGGCGCCGGGCGGGGCTGAATTCGTGCCGGAGTTGATCAACAACCGGTCCGGCGTCGGCTCGATGATCCAGCTCGCCGATCTCAACAAGGACGGCGCCCTCGACGTCCTGACCGCCACCACCCGCGGCGGACACATTTTCTGGAACACGCCGCGCGGCGGATCGAGGAGAAGCAGTCAGCGCTGACCAGGATGAGGCGCCCCGGTGAAGGGAGCCGGTCCCGTTCGAGCGCTGATCGTCGCAACAACGACGGCGCTCGTCACCGCGATTGTTCCAGCGTGCGGATCGTCGTCTCCGACGGGGCCTGACGCCACCGGCACGCTGACGCCGCTCGCGCTGACCGACGATTGGTCGAGCGCGACCCCCGCGGAAGCGGGTCTCGACGTGACACGGATCATGGATCTCGTGCAGCGGGCCCGCTCGGGACAGTACGGCCGCATCGGCAGCCTGCTGGTCGTCCGCGACGAACGGCTCGTCGTCGAGGAGTACTTCAACGGGTGGTCAGCTGAACGTGCTCACACGCTGCAGTCGGTCACTAAGAGTGTCACCGCGCTCCTGACCGCCCTCGCGATCCAGTCGGGTCAGCTGTCTCTGCAGGATCGCGTGACGCGGTACTTTCCGCAGTACGAGCCGATTCCCGAGGATGCGAGGAAACAGGCCCTCACCGTCGGCGACCTTCTCACGATGCGGAGCGGCCTCGACTGGGACGAGTCGATCTATTCAGGGTCGCCGCTGCAGCGGCTGAACGACTGCCGCTGCGACTGGCTGCGCTTCCTGCTCGATTGGCCGATGCGGGAGGGACCCGGCAGCCGATGGGAGTACATCAGCGGCAATACCATCCTCCTCGGCGGCGTGGTTGGTGCGGCCACGGGCCGCCGGCTCGATCTCTTCGCTGCCGAAGCACTCTTCGCGCCGCTGCGCGTCACGAGTGAAACCTGGGTGCGCGGGCTGCCCGATGGCCTGCCTCACGCCGGCGGCGGCTTGTATCTCCGGCCGCGCGACATGGCGAAACTCGGGGCCATGGTCCTTGATCAGGGCCAGTGGCAGGGCCGCACCGTCATCCAGCCAGAGTTGATCAACCTGCTCACCAGCCGCGTCACCCGCGGCGTTCGCAACTGGGCGGGACACAGCTTCGATTACGGCTACGGCTGGTGGCTCACCAGCGACGGCGGTCGAGACATCATTGCCGCCTCAGGTGCGATGGGACAGTGGATCCTCGTCGTCCCGTCTGCGCGCCTCGTCCTTGCGGCGACGAGCGACGACGACAGCCGCTGGACCGCGCCTGTGGAGTTTCTGTCGTCGCATCTCCTGCCCAGCGTGATTGCACGCTGAGGGGCGTCTGACGGACATCGAGGCCACGGACGATGCCGATCGAGGCCACGGACTAGGCGGATCGAGGCCACGGATTCAAAAACGGAGCAACGGAGCCAACGAAGAGAACGGAAAGAAGATTATTTGGTTTCCGTTTTCTTCGTTAGCTCCGTTGCTCCGTTTTTGAGATCCGTGCCCTCAATTGCCTCTCGAACTCTCGGTGCCGCTCAGGCACCCAGGTTGGCCAGGATCGTGTTGTAGACGATGCGGACGG
>Ga0207701_10004820_pt1 | contig 13649 bp, 11 predicted proteins | sample KBSSwiSSwithPhiX_FD_184294 | JGI IMG/M metagenome (GOLD analysis project Ga0207701, IMG submission 184294) | Switchgrass rhizosphere bulk soil microbial communities from Kellogg Biological Station, Michigan, USA, with PhiX - S5 (SPAdes) (version 2) | ecosystem: Environmental > Terrestrial >... | reverse complement strand
CAGGTCGATGAAGCCCGGGTCCTGGTGCGAGAACCCGTTGTGATCCTGCCGCCACACCGTCGACGACAGCAGGATGTTCTCGGACGCGACCGGCGCGCGCCACTTCACGTGGTTCTTGGCGATGTCCAGCCACTTGGCGTGCTGGTTGAACATCGAATCGATCACGTGCGCGAACGCTTCATAGGTGTGGAACAGGCCGTGGCGCCCGGTCAGCGTGTACCCCTCCAGCCAGCCGAGCAGCGTGTGCTCGGACAGCATCTCCATGACGCGCCCGTCGCGGGACAGCTCGCCGCCGTCGGCGTCCTCGGGCAGCATGTCCGCCATCCAGGTCTTCTTGCTCACCTCGTAGATCGACTGCAGGCGGTTCGACGCGGTCTCGTCCGGTCCGAAGACGCGGAAGCGCGTCATGTTGTTCTTCATCACGTCGCGCAGGAACTCGCCCATCGGCTTGGTGTTCTCGTGCAGCGTCGTCCCGCGCGACGTCACCTGCACGGCGTAGTTGCGGAAGTCGGGGAGCTTCAGCTCCTCGCGCAGCAGGCCCCCGTTGGCGTGCGGGTTCGCGCCCATGCGCCGCGTCCCCTTGGGCGACAGCGCCTTGATCTCCGGCATGATCCGGCCGCTCTTGTCGAACAGCTCCTCGGGCCGGTAGCTCTTCATCCACTCTTCCAGCACCTTGAGGTGGGCCGGGTTCGATCGCACGTCCGCGAACGGGACCTGGTGCGATCGCCAGAAGCCTTCCAGCTTGTGCCCGCCCAGCTCCTTCGGGCCCGTCCAGCCCTTGGGCGCGCGCAGCACGATCATCGGCCAGCGCGGCCGCGTCGGCTTGCCCGACCGGCGCGCCTCCCACTGGACCTCGCGAATGTCCTCCAGCGCGCGGTCCAGCGTGGCCGCCATCTTCTGGTGCATCTCGGTCGGGTCGCTGCCCTCGACGAAGTAGGGCTTGTAGCCGTAGCCGACGAACAGCGCTTCCAGCTCCTCCTTGCTGACGCGGGCCAGAATCGTCGGGTTCGCGATCTTGTAGCCGTTCAGGTTCAGGATCGGCAGCACCGCGCCGTCGCGCATCGGGTTGATGAACTTGTTCGAGTGCCACGCGGTCGCCAGCGGCCCGGTCTCCGCCTCGCCGTCGCCCACCACACACGCGACGATCGTGTCGGGGTTGTCGAACGCCATCCCGTAGGCGTGCGACAGGCTGTAGCCCAGCTCGCCGCCCTCGTGGATCGATCCGGGCGTCTCGGGCGTCACGTGGCTGCCGATGTGGCCCGGGAAGGAGAACTGCTTGAAGAACTTCCGCATCCCTTCCTCGTCCTCGGTCTTGTCCGGATAGATCTCGGAGTAGGTGCCTTCCAGGTAGACCGGTCCCAGCACGCCGGGCGCGCCGTGGCCCGGCCCGGCGACGAAGATGACGTCGAGGTCGTGCTTCACGATCAGCCGGTTCAGGTGAATCCAGGCGAACGACAGCGTCGGGCTGGCGCCCCAGTGACCGAGCAGGCGGTACTTGATGTCGTCGACCTGCAGCGGCCGGCGCAGCAGCGGGTTGTCCTTGAGATAGATCATCCCCACCGAGAGGTAGTTGCACGCCCGCCAGTAGGCGTTCATCCCTTCCAGCTCGCGCGCGCTCAGCGGTCCGCCGCCGGGACGTTCCTTCGCCGCCGGCGCGGACGCGGCGCCGCGTCCGTGGCCGTGTTCCTTGGCCGACAGCGGCGTTCCCCGCGCGTGCGTTCCCGATTCCCTGCTCGTCGCTGGATGTGCCACGGCATGTCTCCCATTGCTGTTGCTGTTGGTTCGCTTTTCCATGTTTTTTCCTCGCGCGTCAGCCGTGGGCGGCTTCGCTCTCCATCTCGCTGCTGTACTGCCCCAGCGCGGCGGCCCAATCGCACCTGGCGCGGTGATAGAAAGCGCGCTGCCCGGCCGCGACGTTCTCGCGCTTGCCCTTCCAGGTGGCCAGCGCCTCGTCTTGCAGCGCGCGGCCGTACGAGAAGCTCAGCGTCCACGGCTTCGTACCATCGAGCCGGTTCATGGTGCTGAGGTGTTCGGTGGCCAGCACCTGGTCCTGGCCGCCCGATAGAAAGACGATGGCCGGAACGGCGGGCGGCACGTGGCGCGCCAGCGTGCGCACGGTGGCCGCCGCGACGTCGTGTACCGACGCCTGCTGAGGACAATCCTCACCCGCGATCACCATGTTCGGCTTCAGCAGGATCCCTTCCAGCGCGACGTTCTGATCGAACAGCGCATCGAACACCGTCTGCAGCACCTGCGCGGTCACTTCCTCGCAGCGTTCGATGGTGTGCGAACCGTTCATCAGAACTTCGGGCTCGACGATCGGGACCAGCCCCTGCTCCTGGCAGAGCGCGGCGTAACGCGCCAGCGCGTCCGCGTTCGCGTGCAGGCACCGCGGGGACGGCAGCCCGTCGCTGCTGATGATGAACACCGCACGCCACTTGGCGAAGCGCGCGCCCAGCTGGTGATACTCGTCCAGACGCCCGCGCAGGCCGTCCAGCCCCTCGGTGATGCGCTCGCCGGGCGCGCCCGCCATCGGCCGCGCGCCGTCGTCCACCTTGATGCCCGGGATCATCCCCTGCTTGATCAGCAGCTGGACCAGCGGCGTTCCCTTCGCGCTCTTCTGGCGGATGGTTTCGTCCTGCATGATGACGCCGCCGATGAACTCGGCGACCTCGGGCGTGCTGAACAGCATCTCGCGGTAATCGCGCCGGCTGTCCGCGGTCGAAGGGATCGAGAGCGCGTCGAAGCGCGTCGTCAGCGTGCGCGGCGTCTCGTCCGCCGCCAGGATGCCCTTGCCGCCGGCGACGATCGCGCGCGCGGTGTCTTCGAGGGTTCGCGACTCCATGGTTCCCTCCCTGATCGCCGAACGTAAGGCGCGCAATTTACGGCGACGCCGCTCCGGCTCGGTCCGGACGGCCGAGGCGCGGAATCCGAAAGAGCCGTACACGCGGCGCCGCTGGGCTGCATCAGGTTGTAGTTCGGCAGGGCTTCTGTATGCCGGACGCCGGCGCGGCAAAGTACGAGCAGACCTCTTACGGGGCGCAGCCGATGATCGTCCTCGCGGGTGACATCGGTGGGACCAACACACGTCTCGCGCTGTACGAGGCGGCGTCGGGCGCGCGCGTCACTTCGATCTTCGAACGCACCTATCCATCGACGTCGCACAGTTCTCTGGACGACATCGTCCAGGTCTTCCTGGCCGACGCCGCGGCATCGGGCGCCCGCTTCACCACCGGCCGCGACATCGCCGCGGCCTGCCTCGCGATCGCCGGCCCGATCGAGCACAACATCTGTCGCGCCACCAACCTGCCCTGGGTGGTCGATGGGCGCTCGCTCGCCGCGCGGCTGGGTATCGACCGCGTGCGGCTGGTGAACGATTTCCACGCCGCCGCCCATGGCGTGACCGCCGTCGGTCCCGACTGGCTGGCGCAGCTGGGCGGATCCGCGCCCGAGCGCCGCGGACCCATCGCCGTGCTGGGCGCGGGGACCGGCCTGGGCGAGGCGTTCCTGTTCTGGTCGGCCGCCGAGAACACGTACCAGGTCGTTCCGTCGGAAGGCGGCCACATGGATTTCGCGCCGCGCACGCCGCTGGAGGTCGGGTTGTTGCAATTCCTCATCAACAAGTACGGCCGCGTGTCGTGCGAGCGCGTCCTGTCGGGCCGCGGGCTGGTCGACGTGTTCTCGTTCCTCTCGCAGGAGCCCGGTTGCCGCGCCCTGATCCGGTCCGAGACGACGGCGGCGCTGGCCGCGCCGAACCCGGCCCGCGATCCCGCGGCGATCATCTCCGAGCGCGGCCTGTCGGGCGCGGATCCGATCTGCGAGATGGCGGTGGCGGTGTTCTGTTCGGTGCTGGGAGCCGTCGCCGGGAACCTCGCGCTGGCGATCCTCGCCAGCGGCGGCGTGTTCGTGGCGGGCGGCATCGCGCCGCGGCTGCTCCCTTACATGCAGAAGGGCGTGTTCCGCGAAGCGTTCGAGCGCAAGGGGCGGCTGCACACGCTGGTCGATCGCTACCCCGCCTTCATCGTGACCCACCCGCAGATCGGCCTGATCGGCGCGGCGGCGGAGGCGGCGGCGTTATGAACATCAAGCTGCTCATCGCCGACGTCGACGGGACGCTGGTCACCAAGAGCAAGACGCTCACCCCCGGGACCTGCGCGGCGGTCGACAGGCTGCGCGCCGCCGGCATCCTGTTCACGATCACCAGCGGTCGCCCGCCGCGCGGCATGGCGAAGCTGATCGAGCCGCTGAAGCTGACGGCGCCGGTGGCCGCCTTCAACGGCGGCATGTACGTGAAGTCCGATCTGAAGACCGTGCTGGCGCAGCACACGATTCCGTCGGCGGTCGCTCGGGCCGTGGTCGATTTCCTTTTGAAGGCGGGCCTGGACGCATGGGTCTATCAGGGCGTCGATTGGTTCATCACCAAGCCGGAGGGGCCGCGCGTCGCCCGAGAACGCAGCAACGTCGGATTTGACCCGACGGTGATCGACGACATCTACAGCGTGCTCGACGCGCCCATCAAGATCGTCGGCGTCAGCGAGGATCAAGGGCTGCTGGCGCGCGTCGAGGCGGAGCTGACCGCGCGCTTCGGCACCGATGTCGCGGCGGCGCGTTCGGCGTCGGCTTACGTCGACGTCACCCATCCCGAGGCGAACAAGGGGATGGTCGTACGCGAGGCGTCGCGGCTGCTGCACCTTCCCCTCGAACAGATCGCGACCATCGGCGACATGCTCAACGACGTGCCGATGCTCGGCATCGCCGGGCTCGGCATCGCCATGGGCAACGCCGGCCCCGATGTGCAGGCGATCGCCCGCCACGTCACGCGCAGCAACGAGGACGAGGGCTTCGCCTACGCGGTCGATTCCTTCATCCTCGGTGAGCCGCCCATCGCGCAAACGCCGCTGGGATTGCCGCCGCGCGCGCGCGCGTGCCTGTTCGGGCTGGAGGGGGTGCTGACGCAGGCGGCGCGGCTGCACGCCGAGGCGTGGAAGCGCCTGTTCGACTACTACCTGTTGCGGCGCGCGCGCTCCGCGGACCAGCCGTTCATCCCGTTCGATCCGGTTCACGAATACGCCGCCCACTTCAAGGGCGGAATGCCCGCGGACGAGGTGAAGTCGTTCCTGGTCGCGCGCGGCATCGAGCTGCCGACCAAGACGATCAACGCTCTCGTCGAGCGCAAGGGCGAGATCCTGGCGGAGCTGCTCACGCACGAGCAGGTGGAGACGTACGAAGGATCGCTCCGCTACGTCCGGGCGGCGCGCGCCGCGGGGCTGCGCACCGCGGTCGTGTCGACGGGCCGGCACGCCCAGGCGATCCTCTCGGCGGCCGGCATCGACGACCTGTTCGATGCGTGCGTCGACACGCCGTTCGACGGCGGGACTGACGGCGGCAGCGTTCGGCTGCTCGATCTTTATCTCGCGGCGGCGCGCGCCGTCGGCGTCGACGCGGAGGACACGGTCGTGTTCGACGACGGGCCGGCGGGCATCGACGCGGGACGCGCGGGCCACCTCGGCTACGTCGTGGGCGTCGACCGCCTGGGCCGCGCCGCCGAGCTGCGCCGGCACGGCGCGGACGTGGTGGTTTCGGATCTGGCCGTCCTGCTCGCGCCGGGGCAGCCGGAGATTGGTGCCGGCGCGGAAGGAGTCTGATCATGGCGTCGAGAATCGAGGACTACGGGCTGATCGGGAACACGCGCACCTCCGCGCTGGTGTCACGCACGGGATCGGTCGACTGGCTGTGCACGCCGCGCTTCGACTCGGACGCCTGCTTCGCGTCGCTGGTCGGGTACGACGAGCACGGCCGGTGGGCGCTGCGCCCGGCGGTCCGCGTGCGCGAGGCGCGCCAGCGTTACCGCGACGACAGCATGGTGCTGGAGACCGAGCTGACCTGCGACGGGGGCGTCGTCCGCATCATCGATTTCATGCCGGTCGACGGCGGACGCTGCGAGATCGTTCGCATCGTCGAGGGCGTCGACGGCGAGGTGCCCCTCGAGATGCTGCTGACCGTTCGCTTCGGATACGGGTCAGACTGGCCGCTGGTCGAGATGACGCGGGAGGGGACGATGTTCGCGGCCGGACCGGACGCGCTGATCCTGCGCGGGCCGCTCGCGCTCGCGCAGGAGGGGCGCCGCGTCTCCGCCCGGCTGCAGGTGAAGAAGGGCGATCGCATCCCGATGCAGCTGACGTGGTTTCCCTCGCACGAGCAGCCGCCGGGCGGCGTGGACGTCGAGCAGGCGCTGGCGGCGACCGATACCTACTGGAAGACCTGGGCCGCGCGCTGCACCTACCAGGGACGCTGGCGCGACGCCGTGCTGCGCTCGCTGCTGACGCTGAAGGCGCTGACCTACGCGCCCACCGGCGGCATCGTGGCGGCGCCGACGACCTCGCTGCCCGAGCAGATCGGCGGCGTCCGCAACTGGGATTACCGCTACTGCTGGCTGCGTGACGCGAGCCTGACGCTGGACGCGTTCATGCTGGGCGGCTACGTCGACGAGGCACGCGCGTTTCGTGACTGGCTGCTGCGCACCACGGCGGGCGATCCGGCTGACGTCAGGATCATGTACGGCATCGACGGCTTCCGGCGCTTGACGGAGCTGGATCTGCCCTGGCTGCCCGGCTACGAAGGCTCGAAGCCGGTGCGCGTCGGCAACGCCGCCTCCGGCCAGTTCCAGCTGGACGTCTACGGCGAGGTGCTGTCGTGCATCTACGGCGCGCACAAGCTGGGGATGCCGGCGACGGCGACGGGCTGGAAGGCAACGGCCGAGCTGATGACGTTCCTCGAGGACGCGTGGCAGCGGCCCGACGACGGCATCTGGGAGGTGCGCGGCGGCCGGCGCCACTTCACGCACTCGAAGGTGATGGCGTGGGTGGCGGTCGATCGGGTGGCGCGATCGATCAGCGACTTCGGCGTCGGCGGCGACGAGGGCCGCCGGATGCTGCCGCACCTGGCGGCGCTGGCGGAGCGGATCCACGAAGAGGTCTGCGAGCGGGGCTTCAACCCGACCGTCGGCGCGTTCACGCAGTCGTACGGCAGCACCGAGATGGACGCGAGCGTGCTGATCATCCCGCACGTCGGCTTTCTGCCCGGCAGCGATCCGCGCGTGCAGGGGACGATCGCGGCGGTCGAGAAGAGCCTGCTGCGCGACGGCTTCGTCCTGCGCTACAGCACCGACGCGGGCACCGACGGGCTGCCCGGTTCGGAGGGGGCGTTCCTGGCGTGCAGCTTCTGGCTGGCGGACAACTACGCGTTCGCGGGACGCCTGCCGGAGGCGGAGGCGTTGTTCGAGCGCCTGCTGGCGCTGCGCAATCCGCTGGGCCTGCTGGCCGAGGAATACGACTGGAAGCTGCGCCGCCAGATCGGCAACTTCCCGCAGGCGTTCTCGCACCTGGCGCTGATCATGACCGCGCAGATCATCGACGCGCTGTCGCAGCGCCGCGACTGGAGGCTGCCGACCATCCCCGCGAACCGGGATCAGCCGCCGGCGTAGCGATCGGCGAGGCGGCCGCGGTTGTAGCGCTGCAACATCACCGGGTACGCATTGATGAGGACGTTGAACAGCAGCGTCCACGCCGCCGCGTCCCACCATCCGCGAAGCAGCGCGTGCGCGATCACCGGCAGGACGATCAGGAACATGACCACGTGGTTGGTCTCGGCGTTGCGCATGGCGGCGTCGAGCTTCGCCAGGCTTTGCGCGTCGGTGACCTGAGGGATGTGGAGCTTCGGGTTGAAGATGCGCAGCGGTCCCCGCCGCAGCAGGCGTTTCGCGACGCGCACGCCGAGCCGCTCGTAGAGTCGTCCGTCGCGTTCGGCGGACCTCAGATCGTAGTAGCGGGCCGGGAATCGTACCGGGAACGCCCACAGGACCAGCGTCACCCAGCACATGATCGTCCAGACCAGCAGGAACGCGAAGGCGACGCTGCGCGGACCGCAGGCGCGCGCGAGCCAGGCGACCAGCGCGGCGAAGCCGATCGTCAGCGCTGCGACGCCGGCGACTTTCAGTGCGAGCGGCACCGCCGTTCACCCGATAGGGTGCTGCGCGCTACCTGTCGGCCAGCGGCGTACCGGCCTCGATCACCAGCGGATCGCGGTCGCGCTTGCGCGGCTTGGCGGCGTCGGTGCAAGCGCGCGCGATCGCGGGGCCGATCTTGGTCCACAGGTTGTCCTCGACCTCGGTGCGCATGTGGAGCTTGGTCTCGCGGAAAGTCGTCACCGCCACCTTCTTGCCCGTGTAGCCGCTGCGCACCACGATGGTCAGCTTCGATCGCACCGGGCCGTCGTTGAATTCGCTGTCCACGTAGGCGGCGAAGCCCAGCGCGGTCGACAGCTCGCGAAACTGCTCGGCGGTGTCGACCCGCCGTACGTCGGTCTTCACATCCAGGCCGTGCGCGCGCAGCACGCGTTCCAGCAGCGGGGAGAACCCGTTGTCGTCCTCGTAGCGAACCGGGAACAGCGCGATCTTGCCCTCCTGGTTGGGCGTGATCTTCGGACCTCGTGGCGCCTTGCGCGCGTGCGCCGCCTTGGCTTTTCCCTTCGCCGCGTGGCGCGCGTGCGCGGGCGCCGCGAACGCAGCGGTGGCGACCACGGCCAGCAACCCGACGGCCAGCGAGACCCGCGAAAACACACCCGCGCGGGGGGAGCGCAGCATGGAGGGAGAGTACCCCATACCCGCCGCCCGGAAAGCCAAAATGCCGTCGGTCGAAGCCTGGATCGCCCCCGCGAAAAACGGCTCATTTCTCGCGCTCGTGACAGACGGGAGAGGGAGGGAGATCAGATCAGATCCCCTCGCCCCGCGAAGCTCCGGTCCCCTCGCCCCGCGAAGCGGGGAGAGGGTCAGGGAGAGGGGTCCGCGTTTGGATAAATCCAATCTTGCTCTGAGAATGCAAGTTAGCCGGACATGGACGAGTTCATTCAAGTACTCGGCGCACCGCTAACCTCGGCACCCGTCCAGGACCTGATTGCACGGTTTCGCTTGGTGGAGAACGTGGAAAATCCGGGACACCTCAACTCGCCGTCGCTCGGGATCGCGCTCCGGCTCGACGATCTCCGGGCGGTCGACACCGTGTTCCTTTTCGGCAACGGCAAGGATGATTTCCACGAGTACCGCGGACCTCTGCCCGGAGCTCTTACGTTTCGCCACGGACGGACTGAGGTTCGTCGCGTCTATGGCGAGCCGACGAGCTCAGAGAACGCCACGACGGTGGCTCAGGGAGGCTACCAACATGGCGGTTGGGATCGGTACGACCTGTCGACGCACGTCCTCCACTTTTCGTACCAGCGTGCGGTTGGTGTCATCGAGCTCGTGACTCTGATGGTCGCCGGCTAACCAGCCGCGCAGAAGGACGGGCGCGTTGGTCGCTACGCTCCTCATGCGCCCGCCGGTGAAACGGCAGTATCGTTATGCGGACATGAATACGGACCTTGTTGACTCCTCACTGTCGAAACCCAGGACACTTCGATGGGCAGTGATGTGTCTGGCGCTCTCGTCTGGATTGGCCGCAGTCATGGTGGGCGCCCTTTGGACACGTCTGGTGGTTCCGCCACCCGGTTCCAGCAATGCGGTGAATGTCGTTACGTTCGTGTCTCTGGCTCTGATCACGTGGAAGGTCGCGACTGGACGGGGATGGGCCCGATGGCTGTTCGTGGTCATGTACGCTTTGGGTTCGTTGGCGGGAGCGGTCACGCTCCTGCTCAAGCCGGACCTCTTCGGGGCGTTGCCTACTCCCGCGATCGCGTCGATGTTGACTCAGCTCGTGCTGCAGACCGCGGCGGTCACGTTTCTCCTCACTAGAAGCGCGCGCGACTGGTTTAAACGGCATCGCGTGCAGTCCACTTCGAGCGCGGCCGCATAACCCGTCGTTGCAGTCGGACGGGCGCGTCGGTCCTACGCTCCTTTTCGCGCCGCCGCTGACCGGCAGTGTCGTCAGGCGGACGACCGAGGCTCCGAGCATTTGTTGGGCTGCGCGTCCGATGTTATCTGTGAGGCATCGACATGCGCACGAACCTCCTGGGATTCTTCCTCATGGGACTGGCGGGTTGCGGAGCGTCCCTTGGGCAACTTCACTCCCGGGCTGCGTTTGATCTGAACTGTCCACAGGATCAGCTCCAGGTCGTCGAGATCGACAAGCGCACCCGCGGTGTTCGAGGTTGCGGGCGTCAGGCGACATACGTCGAGAATTGCACGGACCCCATGCGCGCGAGTGGAACCTGCACATGGATCATGAACACGGTGAAGCAATGACGCCGGCGTTGAACCTGACAGCGCGTCGCGCCGCAGGTTAACGCCGCGAAGGCAGCCGGACGGACGCATGGCGTTGCTAGTCGCATCCTCCCCGGGGACACTCCGGGAAGACTATGAGGACCTTGGCCGTCGGCCAGAACCAGGGTGGCGCGCCGTTGCGGCGCAGATGCTCGAGCTGATCCCACTCCTCGAGGAGATATGCGCCGCCGAGCCAGTATGGGGCCTCGTCTCCGTCTCGCGGCTTTGCCTTCTCGCAGCCGATAACTTCCATTCGCGTCGGTACGTCGTGATCGCCGCCCAGGGGCTCGCTGGCGGCTACAACATTTGCGGTGGTACGTCATCGCGCGATGCCGATGGGCCGAATGCGGTCGTCGAGCACGCGGACTCCGCCCAAGCTGCCGCCGAGCTCGTTCGGCGCGCGATGGTCAATTCTGGCGGCTGGCCCAACCTCCGATGAGCTGGCCGCTCGCCCGAACTTGAATAGGGCGATAGTTGCGCTCCCGCGCGCACGTCGCCCGAAAGCGGCTTGCCCTCACCCCGCGCTCCCTCCCGCAAAGCGGGAGAGGGAGGTCAGAGCGCGAGGACGTTGACCGTGTGGCGCGCGATCACCAGCTCCTCGTCGGTCGGGATCACCCAGGCCGCTGTCCGGCTGGCCTCCGTGCTGATGCGGGGTGCGTGTCTGTCGTTCGCGACGGGGTCCAGGTCCACGCCCAGCCAGGCGGCTTGCCGGCAGACGCGCTCGCGCACGATCGCGTCGTGCTCGCCGATCCCCGCCGTGAACACGATCGCGTCCAGGCCGCCCAGGGCGGCGGCCAGCGAGCCGAGCTCGCGGCCGATGCGATAAACGAACAGGTCGACCGCCAGCGCCGCGCGCGGATCACCGGATGCGTGCAGAGCGCGCATGTCGCTGGACACGCCCGACACGCCCAGCAGGCCCGACTGCTTGTAGAGCAGCGTCTCGATCGACCGCGCGTCCATGCGGCGCTGATCCATCAGGTAGAGGATCACGCCCGGATCGAGGGCGCCGCAGCGGGTGCCCATCGGCAAACCGTCGAGGGCGGTGAACCCCATCGTCGTCGCCACGCTGCGCCCGGCCGCCAGCGCGCACATGCTCGCGCCGTTGCCCAGGTGAAGCACCACCGTCCTGCCGGCGGCGGCGCGCGGGTCGACCTCGGGCAGCTTGCCGGCGATGTACTCGTACGAGATGCCGTGGAACCCGTAGCGGCGCACCTTGGCGTCGTCGAACTCCCGCGGAAGTGCGAGCATCTGCGCCAGCCGCGGCTGGGTGCGGTGCATGGCGGTGTCGAACACCGCCACCTGGGGCAGATCGGGCGCGCGTTCGAGCAGCGCGCGGATCGGCGCCAGGTTGTGGGGCTGGTGCAAGGGCGCGAGCGGGACCAGCGCCTCCAGCGCCGTGAGGGCCGCGCGGTCCATCCGGATCGGCGCCCCGTGATCGGGGCCGCCGTGGGTCACGCGGTGGCCGACGGCCGCCAGCCGGTGGTCGCCGCCGTACCGCGCCTTGATCCAGTCGACGATGTGGGCGAGCGCGGCCTCGTGCCCGAAGCCGACGCCCACGTCCCATCGCTTCTCGTCCACCCGCTGCCCGGCCGCGTCCTTCGCGACGAAGACCGGCGCGGTGTAGATCTCCCCGACCTGGCCGCCGGCCACCAGCGCCAGGTCGGCGGCACGGCGCGCGAACAGAGCGAACTTGATGCTCGACGATCCCGCGTTCAGCACCAGGATCGCGTCGGTCACTTGCTCACGGCGATCGACTTGCGGAACGCCGACAGGCTGTAAACGAAGAACGCCATCCCGACGCCGGCCACCATCAGGAACTGCAGCCAGACCGCGCGCAGGCCGCCGCCTCGATAGACGATCACCTGCGAGAAGCTGACGAAGTGGCGCGCCGGCAGCAGGAAGGTCAGGTACTGCAGCCACCTGGGCTGACTCTCGACCGGGGTGCTGCCGCCCGAGAGCAGCATCAGCACCACGATGACCAGGATGATCAGCAGCGCGAACTGCGCCATCGACCGCGAGATCGTCCCCAGGAAGATTCCCAGCGCCGTCGCGAAGAACAGATACAGCAACACGCCGAAGAACCACAGGAACACCGAGCCCGCGAACGGCACCTTCAGCACCATCTGGACGATCAGGAACAGCGAGGCCGCGGTCGCCACCAGGATCACCAGGGCGTTCGCCCACACCTTCGCCATCGCGATCTCGAACGCGGTCAGCGGCATCACCAGCAGGTGCTCCAGCGTGCCGTGCTCGCGTTCGCGGATGACCGCGGCGCCCGTCAGCACGACCGTCAGCAAGCTGATCTGGTTGATGATGGCGACGACGCTCTTGAACCAGGCCGAGATCGAGTTCGGGTTGAACAGCTTGCGGATGACCAGCTGGATCGGCTTCTGCCCCGTCACATCGGTTCGCTTCAGATACGACGCCACGCGATCGTTGATGATGTTGCGGATGTAGCCCGACCCGATGCCCGCCTGCTGCATGGCGGTGGCGTCGATGTTGACCTGCACGGCGGGGTTGCGGCCGGCGCGCAGGTCGTGCTCGAACATCGGCGGGACGACGACGACGAACATCAGGTTGCCGCGGTCCATCTCGGCCTGCGATTCGCCGGCCCCGATCAGACGCGGAAACTTGAAGCGCGGCGGGTAGAACGCGTTGAACAGCTCCTTGGACAGCGCGGAGCCGTCCTCGTCGACGAACGCGATCGACGCGTTGTTGACCTCGCTGGAGGTGCCGGTCGCCTGCGTGTAGATGGTGAAGGTGAACGCGTAGACGACGAACAGCACCATCACCGTGTCGCGCAGCAGGCTGCGGATCTCCTTCAACCCCAGCCACAGGATGTTGAGCAGCGTCTTCTTCACGCTACTTCTCCTGTTTCTTGAGGCCCAGCCAGCTGACGCCCAGCAGCACCGGGATGCAGCAGGCGAGAAACACCAGATCGATCGTCATCAGGCGCACGCCCAGGCCCTTGGTGTAGGCGCCCAGGCTGGAGTGCATGTAATAGGAGGCGGGCCAGATCGAACCGATGAAGCCGGCGCCGCCCTTCAGCGTCGACACCGGCTGCAGCAGACCCGAGAACTGGATGGTGGGGACGATGGTCAGGATCGCGGTGACGAACACCGCCGCGACCTGGCTGTTCGTGAAGGTCGACGTGACCATGCCGATGCCGGTCGTCGCGGTCACGTACAGCACGGTACAGAACGCCAGCGTCACGAAGCTGCCCTTGATCGGCACCCGGAAGACGAGCAGCGCCAGCACCGTCAGGATGGCGAAGTTGATGACGCCGATCGTGATGTAAGGCAGTTGCTTGCCGATCAGGTACTCGAGCCGCCCCGTCGGCGTGACGTAGAAGTTGATCATCGAGCCGAGCTCCTTCTCGCGCACGATGCTGACCGTC
>Ga0207701_10004818_pt1 | contig 13651 bp, 9 predicted proteins | sample KBSSwiSSwithPhiX_FD_184294 | JGI IMG/M metagenome (GOLD analysis project Ga0207701, IMG submission 184294) | Switchgrass rhizosphere bulk soil microbial communities from Kellogg Biological Station, Michigan, USA, with PhiX - S5 (SPAdes) (version 2) | ecosystem: Environmental > Terrestrial > Soil... | reverse complement strand
CCCTCACATATGCCCAATATGCTCGGTTGTCGCGCCTTGCGATCCGGGCGCCGCGCTCCGGGCCTTGTCATAGGAATCACGCTTCCAGGGGACTAGCGCACGACCTCGTTCAGGGTCACAGACACCCGCGGCCCGCCGGACGGCGATTTCAGAAACGAGACGATGTCCAGCAGCTGCTGCAGCGTCAGCCTCGACGCGTAGTCGCTTGGCATCACCGACTGCTTTCCCAGCGCCTCGATTGAGACGACGTCCTTCTTGGGAATCGTCCGTAAGGTGGGCGGCAGAGACGAGGTGTCGTAGAACTGCACCGCGTCGTCTGTTTCGCCGGCCTTGATGCCGGTGATGATCATGCCGACGCGGGTGGTCAGCTTCGCGGTCGCGTACGCCGGATCGGTGGAGCGATGCGGAACGACGATGATGCGCTGGAAGAGATCGCGTGGCGACAGGCCGGCGACCCTCGCGGTGAGCTCAGGGCCGACGCTGCCGCCGCGGCCGCCGTAGGTGTGGCAGACGTAGCAGCTGCGCGCCCCGCGGGAGAAGAACACGCTCTCGCCCGCCGCCGGGTCGCCCCTCAGGCCGCCGGTCGGCTCGCCGCTGGCCGGTGTCTGCAGCGAGGCGACATAGGTCGCGACGTCGGTGATCTGCGTCGCGGTGAAGGTCTTCGAGAACTGCGGCATCATCGTGCCGGGACGTCCTTCCGACATCGCCTTGTGCACGTAGGGGCGGGTGAACTTGGCGCCTCGGAGCGCCGGTCCGACGCCGCCGATGCCCGCCTCGCCGTGGCACACCTTGCACGTGTTCTTGAACAATTCAGCGCCGCGGTCGGCAGGAGAGCCTGGGCTCCGGGGGGCCGCGCTCGCGGCTGGCGTCGCTGGTGTCTGCGCGGCGAGGCGAGCGACTGCGTCGGGGCTGGCGAGCGCGGCTGAGACCAGCACGCTGCACACCGCGGTCGTCCATCTCCAAGATCTAGCTGTCATGCGCCGTAACTCACCATTTGCTGACGGATGCTCCGGCCGCTTGCCGTGGGAGCCGTGGATGGCGCGGCAGCCCTGCCGCGCGTGTATCCCGTGCGTGCTGCGGCTCAGGGCGCCTGCGGTGTCGCGGGCAGCCGTGGAACGATCATGACGATCGTCGGAAACCTCTCGGGCTTTGCACCCACCTGAGGATTGGGATAGCCCTTCGACTGGTACGTCCAGTCCTTCACCGTGACGCCGGGTGGAAACGCCATGGTCTCGGGCCGGAACTTGTCCTGGAACATGTGTGTCGGCGGTTCGGCAAAGACCTCATCGCCGCGATCCTTCAACTGCGTCCGGTAGAAGGCCACTACATCCAGATAAGGTGACGTCGTTCCATAGAGGTAGTAGCGCTGGCCTCTGCCGGCGTTGTACGACCCGAGGAACTGCGAGCCGGGAAAGATCGGAAAAACGACAGCGGCTGCCGCTGGGCCGTTACCTCCGGACCCGCCGGCCGGAACGACCGGAGCCTGGCTGGCCGGGACGATCGCGGCCGGGGCTGGTTGAGCCACGGCGCGGGGCGGCCGTACTGGCTCCCCAGGCGGAGCCGTGGCGCCCGGAAACGGCAAGGGCGCCTGAGCCAGCGACGGTGCGGCAATCGCCCACGCCAGGACGGCGGCCGCGAGGCGACTTCTCATGCCTCGATTATAGAAGCCTCGTGCCCGGTTGTGCCTCATACGAAAGAGGTAAGCGCGATTCCGTTCAGGCGGGGTGCCGCGCAGCCGGCTTTCGCGCGGCCGCGCACGGCTACGCAGGGAGTCTGACGCTCGCGCGCGGCTGCGCCGCGTGGTTGGGCGTTTACGGTCGCCCTGTTCCCCTTTGATGGCGTGTCTTCAGCCGGCTGGATCCGGTCGGCCCTTCCGAACCGGAATGAGCGTCATAAGTGACAGCATCCTGGTGGCTCGCATCTTGCCTCCCAGGGACGCGAGCGGCGCGAGTTGGTCACTTTTCCGGCCCGGGTCGCACGAGGAGGAACTGGTTCCGTGGACGACTTCGACATCGCACCTAACAAGATCGGTGAGTCGGCACAGCGCGTCGTGGACCGGGCCGTCGAAGAATCCAGGCGTCGCGATCACGCTCTGCTGACCAACGAACACGTTTTCCTCGCTTTCGCGCAGGTGGAGTGGGACACCTTCTCCCAGGTCATGCGCGATCTCGAGTTGAATCCGCACGAGATCCTTCAGGAGCTCGAGCAACACCTCCAGGTCCTCCCCAGCTATGCCGGCCGGGAACTGCGTGTGGCTCCGGCGACCAAACTCGTGTTCAAGCTCGCCTTTCACCAGGCGAGCCGCGCCGGACGGCAGACCATCGAATCGTCCGACCTGTTCCAGGCCATCTTCGAGGAGAGTCAGGGCGTTCCGGTGTCGATTATTCGGCGCCACGGTGTGGAACCCGACGTCCTCGGCACGCGCATCACCACGCGGATGCGCGACAACGAATTGCGCGAGGAGCGCCTCAGGAAGCGGTTCGAGCTGCCGCCGTTCCTGAAGCACTTCGCCACGAACTTGAACCTGCTGGCTCGCCAGGACAAGGTCGCCCCGGTATACGGACGCGATCGGGAGATCCAACAGGTTCTCGAGATTCTCTGCCACCGCGAGCGGTCCAACTCGGTGATGCTGATCGGCGAGCCCGGCGTCGGCAAGACGGCGATCGTCGAAGGCCTCGCCCGGCGCATCGAGTTCGAACCGGAGTCGGTGCCGGTCCGCCTGCGCGATTGCCAGGTGGTCAATCTGCAGATGAACACGATGGTGGCGGGCACCATGCTCCGCGGCATGTTCGAGGACCGCATCCAGAACGTGATCCGCGAGATCAAGGAGCGCCCCAACCTCATTCTGTTCGTCGACGAGGCGCACACCATGGTCGGCGCGGGATCGGCGCTGGGGGCGCCCTCCGACGCGGCCAACGTCTTCAAGTCGGTCCTGGCGCGCGGCGAAGTGCGCATGATCGGCGCGACGACGCTGAGCGAGTACAAGGAATACATCCAGGAAGACGAGGCGCTGTCGCGCCGCTTCCGCACCGTGCAGGTCGCCGAGCCGAGCATCGACGAGACGCGCCGCATTCTCTACAACCTGCGGCCGCGCCTCGAGCGCAACTACTCGGTGCGCCTGCTCGACGACGCGATCGAAACCGCGCTGGAGATGGCGCCGCGCTATCAGCGGCATCTCCATCTGCCCGACAAGGTGATCGGCTGGCTCGACACCGCCGCGGTGCGGGCCGAGATCGATCGCCGCTGGGAAGTGACGCACAGCGATGTCGTCGACGTGATTTCTCACGCCGCCGATATTCCATCCGACATGGTCTTCCGGGACGTGGGCGATCGCTTCAAGGATATCGAGAACCGTCTCGCCAAACGGGTCATCGGCCAGAAGAAGGCGGTCAGTGCGCTGGCGCATCGCCTGGTGCTGAACAAAGGACCGCTGAAGGACGGGTTCGATCGTCCCGACGGTGTGCTCCTCTTCCTCGGCCCGACCGGCGTCGGCAAGACCGAGCTGGCCAAGGCGATCGCCGAATTCATGTTCGGCGACGAGAAGAAGATGATTCGCATCGACATGTCCGAATATCAGGACGGCGGCGTGTCGGTGGACAAACTGATCGGCATGCCGCGCGGCATCGTCGGCAGCGAGCGCGGCGGGATCCTGACGAATCAGCTGAAGGACAACCCGTGCTCCGTCATTCTGCTCGACGAAGTGGAGAAGGCGAGTCCGACGCTGCTGAACGTGTTCCTGCAGGCCTTCGATGAAGGATGGCTGACCGACGGCCGCGGCAAGCGCGTGTATCTGTCGGACGCGATCGTCATCATGACGTCGAATGCCGGCTCCGAGCACTTCCGCAAGCTGCAGAGCCCGCTCGGATTCCGCTCGGGCAGTATGCCGCTCGATCAGGTGCAGGGCGAGATCAACCGCGAGCTCGAACGCCGGTTCCCGCCCGAGTTCCGCAACCGCATCGATCAGGTCGTGCTGTTCCAGCCGCTGACGGTGGACGAAGTGCGGCAGATTGCACTCAAGTACGTCGATCAGGTGACGGCGACGCTGAAGCGGTACAACAAGACGATCACGGTGGAGCCGGAGGCGCTCGAGAAGATCGTCACCGACGGCTACAGCATGGCGTACGGCGCGCGGTTCCTGAAGCGCGTCATCGACGACCGCATCAAGCTGCCGCTCAGCCAGCGCTGGAAGGAAGCCAACAGCTTCCGCGTGACGGTGGTCGACGATCAGGTCGCCATCGAGGGCGTGGGACCGCGGCTCGTTGCATCATCGGACCCCGACGCGATCGCGGTATAACGCGATCAATCGGAGTTCACAGCGGAAGGGGCCGGCGAGATACGCCGGCCCTTCTGCTGTACAAGAACTCAGGAAACAGGAAACAGGAAACAGGAAACAGGGCTGGGCCAGTCACTCGGCGGGGTCCTCTCGGACCCGGCTTCAGGGATCAGGGATCAGGGGATTAGGGATTAGGGATTAGGGATCAGGACTTGGACCCGACGCTTGCGGCCGGCGCTTCAGGCCCCGCGACCACTGACACCGTACTTCGCTTTCATACCCGCCACCACCTTCTTCACCTCGTCACGGTATTCGGCCGGTGGGTACTTCCGTGCATAGAGACGTTCGTATCCTTCGACCAGGTGCGGATAGTGGTCGGCCAGCCAGCGCATGAAGTGATCGCGGGTGCCGTCCTGCAGATACATCACGTTGCAGCCGACGAACTTCGCGCCGTGATCGGCGATCGCCTTGACGGTCGCTTCGATCAGTGACGGCTTCGACGAGATGCCCGGCACGATCGGATTCATCAGCACACCGGCGTGAATGCCGGCGTCCACCAGCTCGCGCACCGCGCGCAGCCGTTTCAGCGGAGGCGCCGTACCCGGTTCGAGCTGCGCCCAGACGTCTTCGTCGATGCACGGCACGCTGATACACACCGTACAGTCCGTACGACTGGAAAGTTCCTTCAAAATATCCCGGTCGCGCACGATCATCGGACCCTTGGTCACGACGCTGGTGGGGTTGCGCGCATCGCAGAGCGCCTCGAGCGTTCCGCGCGTGAGCTTGTAGAACCCTTCGATCGGCTGATAACAGTCGGTCGCCGTGCCGAGCGCCACCAGCGCGCCGGACCACGATGGCTTCTTCAACTCACGTTTCAGCACGGTGACGAAGTTGGTCTTCACGAAGATCACCGAGGCGAATTCGTCGTCGGCGCCGAGCTCGAACTGGGTGTGATAGCGCCGCGCGTAACAGTAGTGGCAGCCGTGCGTGCAGCCGCGATAGGGATTCAGCGTCCACTCGAACGGCATGCCCTTCACGCGATTCAGCGCGGACCGGCAGGAGACCTCCTGATACGTCGCCGCGTCCGCCCTTCGCGTCGCTTCGGTAAGGGCGGCGGTTCCCCCTTCGCGAATCGCGTCGGCAATCTGACGTGTGGTCGGCTTGTCGTGTCCGAGGTCGAAGAGTAATGGAGCGACTTCCATGGCAAACCGCGGCGTTTTCGCCTGATGTTCGCCAATGGTAGCACGGACCGTTCACGCCTCCGTCCGGACGGTTTCGGCCTAGTGACCCGTGGTGTTGTCCCTCCAGTACGTGAGCAGGTCGGACACCATCCGTTCGAACGGGATTCGCGGCGTCCAGCCGGTCAGCGCGCGGAGTTTCGAGGCATCACCGATGAGTGCGGGCGCGTCAATCGTTCGCACCCGGGCCGGATCGATCTCCACTCGCACCGGAACGGTTGCCGCCGCAACGAGGGTGTCGACGATCGCGCGGATCGACCGGCCCATCCCGGATGCCACGTTGTAGACCTCGCCGGTCGCGCCGCTCGCCATCAGCGCGGTATAGGCGCGGACGACGTCGCGCACGTCCGTCAGGTCGCGCAGCGCATCGAGATTCCCGACCTTGAGCACCGGCTCCTGAAGTCCGCGCTCGATGCGCGCAAGCTGACGCGCGAAGCTCGGCGCCACGAACGTCGGCGGCTGGCCGGGTCCCGTGTGGTTGAACGAGCGCGTGACGACGACGTCGACGCCGTCCTCGGTGGCCGCGCGCACCGAGAGCATTTCCTGCGCGAGCTTGCTCAGGCCGTAGGGGTTATCAGGTGCAAGGGGAGCCGTTTCGGCGAGCGGGATTGTCGACGGCGCATATACCGTGGCGGATCCGCTGATAAGTACGCGCGCCCGTACGCCGGCGCGGCCCAGGCCGTCGAGCAGATGGTGTGTCGCGAGCACGTTGGCTTCGAGCGTTTCAGCGGGCTTCGCCCAGGAGCGGGGGACGTGCGTGGCCCCGGCGAGGTGGTACACCTGGCGCGGTTGCAGATCGCGAAGAGCCGAGCGCACCTGCTCACGTTTCGTGAGGTCGACGCACTGCCACACCGCCGCGCCCGCGAGATCCGCAGCCACCGGCGCTCGCGACCAGCCGACGACCGCACCGTGCGCCGTTCGCAGCTCCTCGAGGAGATAACGGCCGACGAAGCCGGACGCGCCGGTGACGAGGACAGGGCGGTCGTTCATGGTTCTACGTTCTTGGTTCTCGAACCCGGAGCTCAGAATCTGGAACCGCGAACGAGTTCGTTCTCATCTTCCGACGAACGCGCCGAAGAAATTCGAGAACGTACCGATCCCGGCCAGCACGAAGGCGACGTTGATCCTGCGGTCGGTGCTGAGCGGGAGGCCGAGGCCGCTTCCATAGTTGAACGTCTGGAATTCGGCCTGCACCCCGCAGCACTGCGCCATGTAGGACCCGACCACGCCCTGGCTGACGACCTTGCCCTGCGCGACGTCCCAACTGAGGGAGTACGTCCCGCTGACCCGGTCCTGCAGCATCTGCATCCGGGTGGATGCGGACACGAAGCTGCTCGTTGGCTGCGTGCGATCGAACCGATGGCGGCTGTAATTCAGGGTCACGCCGCCCGCGCGGTAATTGACCGAGGCGCCGGTGGTGAGCGATTGCAGGCCAAGCCCCTCCGAAACGTCGTACTCGGCGCGCATGTTGCCGTCGAAGGTGGCGTTCGGCGACACGCGTCCGGTCAGCGCGATGGGCGACAGCGAGCGACCGACACCATTGCTCATGGCACTCGAGTACGCCGTGTCGTAGAGGCTCGCTTCGGCATTCGTGTACGCCGTCTGCTGCAACCCCACCGTGACGAACTCTCGTGTTTCGCCGCGGATCTTGTTGATCGTGGGCTTGCGGAAGAAGAGCCGATTGGTGATGCCGTAGGTGATCCGCGATGTTCCGCCGACGATGAAGTCCGACGTGTCGAGCAGCGCCGGCGTCTTGCGGAAGTCCTGAATCGGACTCGTGACGTCGACCGAGACGGCCGGCTCGATGACGTGCTTGATCCGTTCGGCGAATCCACTGTCCTTGACGTCGAAGATGCGATTGAAGACCGGCCCGACGACTTCGGTGCGCAGCGTGGCGTACTGCCGGAAGAACGCGCCATCCTCGAGCTCGCCTGCGGTCTCCGACGCGTGTCTGGTGTAGTACGTCGCCCGGTAGGCGGCGCTGGTGTTGATCGAGAGAAAGCTGAGTCGCGAGAACGGAATACGTATGGAGGGCGACGCGTCGAGACGTCCAAAGCTGTTGTCCTGCACCAGCGCGCCCTCGACGAGATGGCGGTACGGGAGGTAGGCGACGTCGCTGTTCAACGAGACATATGCCGGCGACGCGAACAGACGCTGCGGCGCCAGCGTCGCGACCACCCGTGGCGCGCTGCCGTAGACGACGGTGTCGCCGTCGGAGGCTCCTGCCTGGGACGGATCCCGCGGTGGATTGATGACCTCGTTCCGCTGAAAGAACGCATTGCCGGCCCACGGGCCGCGATTGAGCGTCAGGCCGCCTTCGATGAGGCGATTGCGGTTGGACGCCTCGGAAAGCGTCTGGTGCAGCAGCTGCTGACTGACGATGTCCGTAAAGTAGTTGACGCGGGCGCGGGCGATGATCCCGGGCGCGACCATCTGCACGGCCGATGCGTTGACCTCGTAACTGGTCGATGCCTCCAGAATCGATGTCGTCCCGTCCTCGGTGAAGGTGGTCTGCGCCCTGTTGAGGCGATAGAAGCGGACGGTGCCCGATGACTGCGGACTGGCGACGTATCGATACTCGGTGCCGGCGCCCTGGCCGGCACGGCTGAACCAGTCGTAGAGGAAGGTGGCGTCCTGACTCCGATCGATCGCCCAGAAGAACGCGTTGCTGAGCGTCGGACCGCGGAAGGTCGACGTGCCGTAGGTCGGCATGAGAAACCCGGTCGCGCGGTCGTCCTTCTGAATCGGATAGTAGAGGAACGGCAGCCAGAAAAGCGGCACGCCCTTGACCCGCAGCACCGTGTTCCGTGCCGTGACGTAGTGATCGAGCTCGAGCACCATCGAGCTGGTGGTGAAGTCCCAGCGCGGCGTCGGCTGGAGACACGTTGTCCATCCCCCATTGGTCACGCGAAAGCGTCGGTGACCGATCTTCTCGAGCCGCGTTCCGTAGAACTCCACCTCCGGGGTCTGCCCGCCGAACTGGCGGCGATCGACGTTTGGGCCGAGGGCGAGCGCACCGTGCGCGATCTCGAAGACGCCGGTGCCCGTCGCGGTGTGATACTCCATCCGCTCCGCGGAGATGTGTCCTTCCGGTCCGGAGAAGACGACGTTGCCTTCGCCTTCGATGCGTGCGCCGTCAGTCTCCTGAATGAACCTGATGACGTCTCCGTAGACACGCGCGCCGTCGGGCAGCTGGCAGGTGACGTCCCCTTCGTAGACGACAGCGTTCGGCTCGGAGCTCGTTTTGCCGGCCACGCACAACTCAGGAAGCTTGCTGGTGTCGATACGCGCCGCGGGCGGCGTTTGCGCGGGTGCGGGATTGCCGGGCGGTGTCTGCTCCTGCGCCCGCGCCGATCCGGCGGTGAGCACGACCAGCAGCCATGAGGCGAGCAGCTGTCGCAGCATCGCCGTTCAGCGAGGCAGCGCGCGGCGGCGCAGCCCTTCGCGGATCGCGCCGGCAAGGAAGATCGAGCCGGCAACGCAGACCGTCGAGGCGCGCGCGAGCGCAGCGTCGACGGCATCGTCGGGGTCGGTCACCACGCTCGTCGGGATCTCGCGGCCGTTGCCTGATGCCGCCAGTGCCGAGGCGATCTGTGCCGCCCGCCGCGCGAGCTCCTCGGGCGGCAGGGCGCGCGGTGTTCGTGCCGCGGTCGCGATCAGCGACGACACGGCAGGCAGGAGGGCGCGCAGCATCGCGTCGACGTCCTTGTCGTGCATCACCCCGAAGACGAGCGCAGGACGCTCGGGATGCCAGCGCTGCAGATGCGCGGCGAGTGCGGTCGCGCCGTCGATGTTGTGCGCCGCGTCCACCAGCACACGTCGTCCATCGGGCAACGTGAACAACTCGAGGCGTGCCGGCCAGTCGGGATTGGCCAGGCCCGTTTCGATCGCTGCCCGTGGCACCTGCACGCCGTGACTGCGGGCGGCCTCGAGCATGCGCACCGCCACCAGAGCATTCGACACTTGATGTGCACCGCGCAATCCGAGCACGAGCGGGCCATACGCGTCCTGCGGTGTGCACAGCGACACGCGTGCCGCACCGTCCGACATCTCGGCGCTGATCGTCGCACCGTCCGCCGCCTCGATGACCGGAGCGCCGTGCGCCGTCGCGACCCGCCGCACGACGGCGACCGCTTCGGGCGGCAGCGCGCCGATCACCACCGGCATCCCGGTCTTGATGATGCCGGCCTTCTCGAAGGCGATCTCTTCGAGGGTGTCGCCCAGGTACTGCTGATGGTCGTATCCGATCGTGGTGATGGCACCCACCGCAGGAGTAATGACGTTGGTCGCGTCGAATCGGCCGCCGAGACCGACCTCGATGACCGCGACCTCGACGCCGCAAGCCCGGAACAGCTCGAACGCGGTGGCGGTCGCGGCCTCGAAGAAGGTCGGGGGCACCCGCAGCTCGCCGCTCGCCTGAAGCGCGGACGCGCAGTCCAGTACTTTGGCGACCGTCTCCTCGAGCAGACGGGTCTCGACCGGGCGGTCGCCGACGACGAACCGCTCGGTGATGTCGATGAGATGCGGCGACGTGTAACGCGCGGTGCGCACGCCGGCGGCGTTCAGCGCCGCATGGGTCATGGCCGCGACCGATCCTTTGCCGTTCGTCCCCGCGACGTGCAGGCTGATGAAGCTGCGCTCAGGATGCCCGAGCCCGGCGCACAGGCGCGTGATGTTCTCGAGGCCGAGCTTGATGCCGAACGTTTCGAGCGCGAACAGACGGTCGAGCAATTAGCGTGACTGAGGAAGAACGGCAGCCGCAGCGGGACGCGGTGCGACGGCCGGTGTGCCTGTGGAAGGAAAGCTCCCGCCCAACATCACTCGGACTTTAGCACGGCGGGCAGGTCTCTTCCGCCCCCGGCGCCGGATCGAGGGCGTCCCCTCTACAGTTCCCTCAGGTCCGCGGCACGTAGTACATCGTCCCCCGGCCCATCGTCCGGATCTGACGGATCAAGTCGTCGAGGGCGCGATCGCTCGTATGGAACTCGGCCTGGGAGGTGTCGACGACGAGGAGCGGCGTGGCGGTGTAGTGAAAGAAGAAATGCTGATAGGCCTCGTTGAGCTCACGCAGATAGTCGGCCCCCGGTGTCGGCAGCCCACTCTCGTCTTCGCGGGCGCGATCGCGCAGCCGCCGCACGAGATCGTCGGTCGACGCCTGGAGATACACGACCAGATCGGGCGAGGCGATGTCGCGGGCGAGCAGATCGTAGAGCCGCTGATAGATGAACAGCTCGTTGTCGTCGAGATTGAGATACGCGAAGATCTTGTCCTTGTCGAAGACGTAGTCACAGACCGTCGTCTGCGAGAACAGATCCGCCTGACGCAGCGACAGCTGCTGCCGATGCCGGTTGAGGAGATAGAACAGCTGCGCCTGCAGCGCGGAACCGGTGCGGCCGTTGTAGAAGTCCTCGAGGAAAGGGTTGTCGGTTTCCTCGAGCACGGCGGTCGCATCGAGTCGTGTGGCGAGGCGCTCGGCGAGCGAGGTCTTGCCCACGCCGATCGGTCCCTCGATCGCGATGTACTGGAACGACATGTGATGGCTGCAGACGCCCGAAGCGCGTCAAGGCTGCATGCTATCATCGCGCCTGATCGATGACAGCAAGGTCCGACGCCCATGCGTCGATGCCGCATGATCAGACACGTAGTGCGTGGACGGGGCGACGAGCCGCGCGATGGGTCGGCCTGCTGCTCGTCCCCGTCACGGTGCTGGTTGCGTCGTGCAAGACTACGGGGGCTGTCGTGCCGCCGCCGGCCGTACCGGCCCCTCCCCTCATTCCCGTCGTCAGCTGGCAGCAGAAGATCGGATGGATCGTGCGGCTCGAAGATCAGCGCCTGTTGCGCGATCCGGATCCGCCCGCTCCCGCCCTCGTCCGCGCGGCGACGGCCACGTCGCCGGCGGTTCTCGCTCCGGCACCCCCCTCCGACCTCGTCCGTCTGCTCGAGGATTCCGACGCGCGCGTCCGCGCCCGCGCGGCGCTGGCCATCGGCCGCGTCGGTCTGACCGACGGCGTCGAGCCGCTGTCGCGCACTCTGAAGGACGCGGACGCCGCCGTGCGGCAGACGTCGGCGTTTGCACTCGGGTTGATCGGTGATCCCGGTGCGCGTCCCGCGCTGCTCGCGGCGTTGGCCGATGCCTCGCCGATCGTGCAGGGCAGGGCCGCTGAGGCGCTGGGGCTGATTGGCGAGCGCGGCGATGCGACGGCCGTGGCCGGCATGGTTCGCAGCGTCGTGGGCCGTGACGTCCTGTCCGCGGTGCGTCCCGACGATCTCACCTATCCCCAGCCGCCCGAAGTGGAGGGCGCCCGGCTCGGGATCTACGCGCTCGTGCGCCTCGGCTCGTACGAAGCGCTGGCCTCGGCGGTGCTCGACGAACGTGGTCAGCCGGTGTCGCGCTGGTGGCCGATCGCGTACGCGCTGCAACGGATCGCTGATCCCCGCGCCAACGCCGCGCTGCTGTCGCTCCTGAGCACGCCGGGGCGCTACACCGCTGCCTTCGCGGCGAAAGGCCTGTCGCGCATGCCGCCGCCCGACGCCGTGAACGCGCTGCGCCAGATCGTCGAGCAGCGTCAGGCCCCGCCGGCCGTCGTGATCGAAGCGATGAAGTCGCTGGCCGGCGCGGGCGCGACAACCGCCGCTCCGGCGCTGCTGAAGATCGTCGGCGACTCGTCGGTCGACCCGGCGATCCACGAGGAGGCGATGGCGGCATTCGCGACGCTCGCTGGACGCGAGCACACCGCCGTCCTGCTCGACCTGCTGACGCATCGCAGTGCATTCGTCCGGGCGGCGGCCGCGGGCGCACTGGCCCGCATCGATGCCGATACGCTGCTGTCGGCGCTCGCGTCGCTCGATCCCGATCCGGACTGGACCGTACGCGTCGCCCAGGCGCAGGCGCTCGGTGCGCTGCCGGCGCAGCGTGGGGAGGCGCGTCTGCGCACCATGTTGAGCGATGAAGACCCGCGCGTGCCGCCGGCGGTGGTGACCGCGCTGGCTGCCGGACATGCGTCAGGCGTCGAGCGGATTGCCCTGGACCGGCTCGGCGCGCGCGACTTCGTACTGCGGTCGGCAGCCGCGACGGCCCTTGCCGACGTCAAGGCGGTGTCGGCGGTGCCGGCGCTCGTCGCGGCCTATCGGGCTGCTGCGGCTGACCGCGAGTATGGCGCCCGTGCGGCGATGCTCGCTGCGATCGGCCGCCTCGATCGCCAGGCGGCCAGGCCCCTGCTCGAGGAAGCGTTACGCGACCCCGATTGGGCCGTTCGCGTGCGCGCCGCTGCGCTCCTGAAAGAGCAGGGCGCCGCGTCGCCGCAGACCGCCGCGGCCATGCGCCCGGCAACCGCCGGACGCGATGTCGCCGATCCGGAATGGCAGCAGGCGGTGATGCCGCCGTATGCGCCGCTGGCCTACATCGATACGACGAAGGGCACGATCGAGATCGAGCTGGCGATCACCGATGCGCCGCTGACGGTGCGGAACTTCGTCACGCTCGCCAGGCGCGGGTTCTTCAACGGACGCACGGTCCACCGCGTCGTCCGGGACTTCGTGGTCCAGGACGGCGATCCGCGTGGCGACGGGGAGGGTGGTCCCGGGTACACCATTCGCGACGAGCTGAACGAGCGTCCCTACCTGCGCGGAACCGTGGGCATGGCGCTCGACTGGAAGGACACCGGCGGCAGCCAGTTCTTCATCACGCATTCGCCGCAGCCGCATCTCGATGCGCGCTACACGGTCTTCGGTGAGGTGGTGTCGGGGATGGAGGTCGTCGATCGGCTGTCGACCACCGACGTGATTCAGCGGGTGCGGATCAACGACGGAGTGAATCCCGAGTAGGACGCCCCTCGCCCCTCGCCCCTCGCCCCTTCGTGTCCTTCGCCCTCTTCGTGCCTTCCGTACAAAAAAAGGGGGTGCTCCAACGAGCACCCCTTTGAAAGCCTTCGGAAGAAATTACCGCTTCTTTGCGGCCTTCTTCTTTGCGCCCTTGGCAGCCTTCTTCGCCATTGTTTTCTCCTCAGGATTAGCGACTCAACCTCCGACGAACCACTTGGCCGTCACAACTGGTGGGCTGAGCCATCCACCCTCATACCAGATGTAGATTATGGGTGAGATTTACCTGCTGTCAAGCACAAAATCGCGACGCTTGTCAAAA